>Ga0134126_10000040_pt1 | contig 163659 bp, 153 predicted proteins | sample KB31752_FD_96881 | JGI IMG/M metagenome (GOLD analysis project Ga0134126, IMG submission 96881) | Terrestrial soil microbial communities with excess Nitrogen fertilizer from Kellogg Biological Station, Michigan, USA - KB3-175-2 | ecosystem: Environmental > Terrestrial > Soil > Unclassified ... | reverse complement strand
GCCAGCGCCGCCAGGGTCTCCAAGTACTGCGCCGACTCCTTCTTGTTCAACCCGGTGGCCTCAGCCAAACTGGAAACGATCATGTTCTTGGTCAGTGCTGCCATGCAACCTCCTGAGGAAACGCTACGAAAAACAAGGTGATTGTACACGAGCCCGGGCTAAAAGTGGGGCCGGTCGCGGAAAATATTGTCGTCGAAAAATTGGATCGCCAATTTCAGCGCGCGCGTCCCCGCCGGCCACACCGCCATCACCGCGCTGCCCTGGTACACCGCCTCGAACCCCGCCTCCGCCTGCGACACGCTGCGCAGCGGCCGCACCCACCAAGCTCTTGCCCCCGGCGCTTCCAGGCGCAGGCCGAAGCCGCGCCAGCCATCCCACCACTCCACCGGCCCCGGCCCCAGCTCGCCCTGCCAATCCAAGCGGCGGCGCTCGCCGCCCTGCGCCAGCCCCCGGTCCGGGGCATCGGGCGCCAGCAAGTTCACTACCCATTCCAGCATTGGCTGCCAGTCGCTCGCTTCCGTGAGTTCCACCGAGATCGTCACTGAGTTCCCCGTGACCGCCATCGTTTTGCGCACGCCCGCCCGCGTGAGTACAACCTCGGCGGCGGAACTGCATCTTATTGAATAGGGGCCGGCCGCCATGGCCGCCTCCGGTTCCAGCGCGCCGCCGACGAAATCGCGAAACATTTCGTCCCACGCCCGGCCCGGCGCGCAGCAGTACAGCCGCCCCGCATGCGGCGGGAAGCGGTCATAGGTCAACAGCGACTGCAACTGGGCCTCGGGCGCCGCCACCCCGCCCGGTAGCTGCGCCGGGTTCGCCGCCGCGTGCCTGCCCAGATCCTCGTGGTAGGGCTCAGCTCTGCGCTGGATCGAATTGATGACATTGGCCTTAGCCGGCAGCCAGTCCAGCTCGATCAGCGTCCCGCCCGCCGCCGGCGCCAGCAGCCCGCGCAGCGCCTCCGAGCGCAACTCGATCACCTCGCTGCCCTCGCCCAGCAGCTCCCAGCGCCGCATCGCCGGTGCCGGCGCCGCGGCTGACACCGCCGCGTCGGCAGCCAGTAAATGGGTGAAGGCCAGATTGCGCAAGTGCGGCGAATACAGCCCGCCAAACCAGCCGTGCCAGTACACATCGTTCGCCTCCGCCGCCAACAGCTCCGGGCTGGGCGCCAGGCCTGCCGCCTCGAAGCGCCGGTGCAGGTCCCACACCGTCTTGTGCAGCAGGTTCGCCTCCGGGTACTTGCTGAAGAACCCCCGCCAACTGGCGTTGCCCGCCCAGCGCATCATCTCCGGGTACGAGGCGGTCGGCGGATACACCAGCCCCCGCGGCGGATTCGCGGCCAGATGAGCCGACAGCAAGGCTGTCTCGATCTCCGAGCCATGCGCCTCCAGCGCATCGAAAAACTGCTCCAGCCAGCCGTCCTGGTACACGTGCTGGAACGTGTGCGGCCAACTGCCGAACTTTTCGAGGTCATCGCCCATGGTCAGCAGCGAGCCCGGGTGGGCCGCCGCCGCGGCGCGCAGGTACTCGATCGCCTCCGCCACCGGCCGGAAGGGCAGCGTCTGGCGCAGCAGGAAATTCGACGGCACGACCCCGAGCCCCGCACCCTGGTCCTCGGTGCGCCAGTAGCCGTGCAGTTCGCCGCCGGCGATGCTGGCCATCTCGAAGTGGGTGTCGTCCAGGATGGTGTATTCCAGCCCGGCCCGCGCCAGCACGCTGGCGATCTGCGGCTCCCACACCCGCTCCGCCAGCCACGCCCCCCGCGGGCGCACGCCGAAGTGCCGCTCCAGCGCCGCGCCCAGCATCTGCAGTTGCGCCTGCTGGTGCGAAGGCGGAATCACCGCCAGGATGGGCTCGTAGTAGCCGCCGCCCAGCAGCTCGAGCCGCCCGGCGGCCAGCAGCCGGCGCAGCATCTCCAGGTACTCGGGATGCCGTTCCGCCAGCCAGTCCAGCAGGAAGCCGGTGAAGTGCAGGTTCAGCCGCAGCCAAGGCCGCCGGCCGGCGGCCTCGACGAACGGCCGGTAGGAGGTCTGGTAGGCCTGTTCGATGACGTCGTCAAAGTTGCCCACCGGCTGGTGGGCATGCAAGACAAGCGCGAACGCCAGGGCCATGGTCCATTATCCAGTGAGGTTTAGAATGGGCGGTGAGGGCAACTATGAGCGACAATCCGTTGCGGCTGAAGCGCGTCCACCACATCGAGTTCTGGGTGGGGAACGCCAAGCAAGCCTCCTTCTTCTACCGCAAGGCGATGGGCTTCTCCCAGCTCGCCTACAGCGGACTCGAGACCGGCAACCGCGACGCCGCCAGCTACGTCATGGGCCAAGGCAAGGCCACGCTGCTGCTGACCACGCCCCTCGGCCCCGACCACGCCGCCGCCGAGCACATCCGCCGCCACGGCGACGGCGTGCATGACGTGGCCTTCGAGGTGGACGACGCCGACGCCGCCTTCCAGGCCGCGGTCGAGCGCGGCGCGCGCCCCGCGGTCGAGCCCCGCGACCTGCGCGACGACCACGGCGCCATCCGCCACGCCGCCATCCATGCCTACGGCGAGACCCTGCACTCCTTCATCTCCCACAAGGGCTATGCCGGGCCCTTCCTGCCCGGCTTCCGCTCCGCCGAAGTCGCCGCCGAGGAAGTCGGCATCCTGCGCGTGGACCACGTGGTCGGCAACGTGGGGCTGGGCGAGATGAACGAGTGGGCGGAGTGGTACAGCCGCGTGCTCGGCTTCAAGCGCTTCCTCAGCTTCGATGACAAGGACATCTCGACCGAGTACAGCGCCCTCATGAGCATCGTCATGGCCGACGACAGCGAGTCAATCAAGTTCCCCATCAACGAGCCCGCGCCCGGGCGCAAGAAGAGCCAGATCGACGAGTACCTCGAGTTCTACGGCGGCCCGGGCGTGCAGCACATCGCCCTCCAGACCCGCGACGTGGTGGCGACCGTACGCGCGCTCCAGGCCAACGGCGTCGAGTTCCTGCGCGTCCCCGATGCCTACTACGCCATGCTGCCCCAGCGCGTCGGCGCCATCGACGAGTCCATCCAGGAGCTCGAGCGCCTCGGCATCCTGGCCGACCGCGACCAGGACGGCTACCTGCTGCAGATCTTCTCCAAGCCGGTCGAGGATCGCCCCACGCTGTTTTTCGAGATCATCGAGCGCCACGGCAGCCGCGGCTTCGGCAAGGGCAACTTCCGCGCCCTGTTCGAGGCCATCGAGCGCGAGCAGGCGGTGCGGGGGAACTTGTAATGCCGTTTTACCACCGCCTGGGCACGCTGCCCGCCAAGCGGCACAGCATCTTCCGCCAGAAGAACGGATCGCTGCACCCGGAGGAATTGATCGGCAACCACGGCTTTGTCGGCCCCTCGACCCTGCTCTACCACCTCCACGCGCCGACGCGGGTGCAAGCCATCCGCCATCTGCGCGACGTTTCGCTGATCGCCGACCCCGAGGCGACGTTCCGCCATCGCCACTTCAAGACCGCCAAGCTGCCAGCCGCCTCCAGCCCCACCCTCGACCGCCAGCCATTGCTGTTCAACCCCGACGTGGCCCTGAGCTTCGTGCGCGCCACCCGGCCGGACGAGTTCATCTACCGCAACGCCCAGGCGGACGAGCTGGTGTACCTGAGCGAAGGCGGCGGGCAGCTCGAATCGCAGATGGGCATGATCGAAGTCCGCAAGGGCGACTATGTCGTGATTCCGCTCGGCATCCTGCACCGCTTCATCTTCACCGGCGAGCTGCGCTGCCTGGTGATGGAGAGCGCCGGCCACATCCGCACCCCCAAGCGCTACCGCAACGAGTTCGGGCAGCTGCTCGAGCACAGCCCCTTCAGCGAGCGCGACCTGCGCCCGCCCGCCGAGCTGCCGGTGCATGACCAGCAAGGCGAGCACCGCCTGGTCATCAAGAAGGGTGACAAGCTGCAAGAGGTCGCGCTCGACCACCATCCCCTGGATGTGGTCGGCTGGGACGGCTACTACTTTCCCTTCGCCTTCAACATCGCCGACTTCGAGCCCCGCGTTGGGCGCTTCCACCTGCCCCCGCCCGTGCACCAGACCTTCGAAGGCGATGGTTTCGTGGTCTGCTCCTTCTGTCCGCGGCCCTTCGACTTCGATGTCCAGGGCGTGCCCGCCCCCTACAACCATTCCAACGTCATGTCCGACGAGGTGCTGTACTACGCCAACAGCGAGTTCATGAGCCGCAAGGGCATCGAGTACGGCTCGGTCACGCTGCATCCCGATGGCATCCCGCACGGCCCCCATCCCGGCCGCACCGAGGAATCCTTGGGCAAGCCCAAGACCAGCGAGCTGGCCGTGATGATGGACACCTTCCGCCCGCTCCAGGTCGCCCTGCCTGCGCTCGCCATCGAAGATGCTGCGTATTACCGCTCCTGGATCGAGGACGGCAGCGACCATCCGCTCACCGGGGGTCTGTGAACGCTGCGGCACGCGCGGCGCTCGCGGGCGCGGTGGATTATGCTGGGCTGTTTCCGCCCGCGGGCTTGTCCATGGCCGCAGCGGCGGGGAATTATCGCAAATACCTGGCCAGCCAGGAGCGCTGGGCGTTGGGGCGGTTCGTCTGCCCCGCCGCGCGGCTCGACGAGCTCGCCAGCGAACTCGAAGGCGGCGACGACGGCTGGGAGATCTCGGCCACCGCGTCCGTCGGCGGCGTCGCCGATGCCTTGGCGGCGGTGCGGCGCTTCAACGCTGGCGGGAGTCATGCGCAGGTGACCGCCTTCGAGGCTCCGCTCGAGGCTCTGCCGACTCCAACCGGAATCGAGGCCTATTGGGAGCTCGACCCCGCCAGCGCCGACTTCGAGGCGCAAGCGGCGGCGGTGAAAGACGCCGGAGCATTCGCCAAGCTGCGCACCGGCGGCATCCACGAGCAGGCGATCCCCAGCGTCGCCCGGGTGCTGCGCTTCTTGGAAGTCTGCCGCCGCCTCGACCTCCCTTTCAAGGCCACCGCCGGCTTGCACCATGCGCTGCGCGGCCGCTACCCGCTCACCTACGAGGCCAACGCCGCGCAGGTCACCATGCACGGGTTCTTGAATCTCATGCTTGCCACAGCCGCGCTGCCCGATTCAGCCGCAGCCAGGAGTATGCTGGAGGGCGATACCCTCCCAGCCGCTGAACTCAGCGAAGACCGCGTGACGGCGGCGCGCCGCTGGTTCCGCGGTTTCGGATCGTGCTCGTTCGAGGAGCCGCTGCAATGCCTTACCGACCTTTCCTCTACACTTCGCCCGCGCTGACGGCTTGGTTCTGGACCAGCTTCGGCATCTGGGGCGAGATGGAGATGTGGGTGTGGATGCGCGAGCTCGGCGGCACCAAAGGCGAGAACCGCGACCGCGGCAGCCGGGCCTGGGTGGTGGCCTTCGTCTGGATCGGGCTCTGGGCCGGCTTCGCGTTGATGTTCAGCGCGCCCGGCGCGGCCATTCACCGCGGCGCCCAAGCCTGGTTCGATGCGGGCATCGCGCTGGTGCTCGCGGGCGCAGCCTTGCGCTTCTGGGCCATCCGGACCCTGGGGCAATTCTTCCGCACCTCGGTGATCATCCAGGGCAGCCATCGCATCATCACCCACGGCCCCTACCGCTTCATCCGCAACCCGTCCTACACCGGCGCCACCATCACCATGGCCGGCATCGGGCTGGCCATGAATAATTGGCTCAGCTTGGCAGCGGTGGTGGCGGGAATCCTGATCGCCTACGCGCGCCGCATCACGGTCGAGCAGCAAGCCCTCGAGCAGCACTTCGGCCAGGATTACAAGGACTACATCGCCCGCACCTGGGCCCTGATTCCGTTCCTATGGTGAGCCGGGCCGTGCTGCCGCTGCCGCGGCGCACGCTGCTGGAACGGCGCAAGCCTCAGTCGTAGTATTCCAGCCCGAGGTGGGTGATCATCTCTTCGCCCATGATGTGGCGCAGCGTGTTCTTCAGCTTCATGGACTGGATGAACAGGTCGTGCTCCGGGTACAGGCCGGGCGGCGTGATCGGGCTCTTGAAGTAGAACGACAGCCACTCCTGGATGCCGAGGCCGCGCAGCGAGGGCGTGCGCTGGGCCAGGTCGGAGAACAGCACCAGGTCGAGCACGATGGGCGCGGCCAGGATCGAGTCGCGGCAGAGAAAATCCACCTTGATCTGCATCGGGTAGCCGAGCCAGCCGAAAATATCGATGTTGTCCCATCCCTCTTTGTTGTCGCCGCGCGGCGGGTAATAGTTGATGCGGACCTTGTGGTAGAAGTTCTTGTACAGGTCCGGGTACAGCTCGGGCTGCAGGATGTGCTCGAGCACGCTCAGCTTCGACTCTTCCTTGGTCTTGAACGATTCCGGATCGTCCAGCACCTCGCCATCGCGGTTGCCCAGGATGTTGGTCGAAAACCAGCCCGAGAGCCCCAGCATGCGCGCCTTCAGGCCCGGGGCCAGGATGGTCTTCATCAGCGTCTGGCCAGTCTTGAAATCCTTGCCGCAGATGGGCGCGTTGTTCTGCCGCGAGAGCGTCAGCAGCGCGCCCGTGTCCGTGGTCAGGTTCGGAGCCCCATTCGCGTAGGGCACGCCCTCCTGCAGCGCGGCGTAGGCGTAGATCATGCTGGGGGCGATGTCGGGATGGTTGGCTTTGAGTCCGGCCTCGAAGGCCTCGAGCGTGGCATGCACCGGCCCTGGGGCGCGGAAGGCTTCGGTCGAGCCGCACCAGATCATGACCAGCCGCTCGCAGCCGTGCTTGGCGCGGAAGGCGCGGATGTCCTCGCGCAGTTTCTCGGCCAGCTCCCATTTGGTCGGAGCCTTCTTGACGTTGGGGCCGTCCAGGCGCTTGACGAAATTCTTGTCGAATACCGCCGCCATGGGCTGGATGGAGGAGAGCAGCGGCCGCGCTTGCTCGAGCAAGTCCTTCTCCAGCACGGCGGCGTTGCTGGCCGCTTGGAAGCAGTCGTCGCGGAAGATGTCCCAGCCGCCGAACACCAAGTCATCGAGGCCGGCCAGCGGAACGAAATCCTTGACCAGCGGGGTGCGCTTGTCGGTGCGCTTGCCGAGTCGGATGGTGCCCATCTGGGTCAGCGAGCCGATGGGCTTCGCCCAGCCCTTGCGGACCGCTTCGACGCCTGCGATGAAGGTGGTGCTGACCGCGCCCAGCCCCGGAATCAGCACGCCCAGCTTGCCGCGCGCCGGGGCAATCGAACTCGATGTCGTTGTCACTTGAGTATGGTAGCAAACGGTCGGCGCTACACTTTGGAGATGATTCTTGCACGCTTGGCAGTCTTTGCGGTTGTGAGTGTGGCGGTGGCGGCAGGCGGGCAATCCGCGCCGATGCAAAAGGCGGACCTGCATTGGTGCCAGGGCTACCCCTGCATGGATGTGCAGTTGGGCTCGGGCCCGAGCTTGCGCTTCCTGCTCGACACCGGCGATCAAGCCTCGGTCATTGATGCCGCCGTGGCGCGGCGCATCGGGCTGGCGACGACCCCGGTGGCGGGGGCCGATGGCAAGCCCATCCCTGGCTACGCGCGCACCGTGCTGGCCAACCTGCGCCTGGGCGAGGTGCGGCTCGGCGACGTCAAAGCGCTCGCTTCGGATCTTTCGGCCTACATGGCGAAGAATCAAATGCCGAAGGCGGACGGCACGCTGGCCTACCCGGCCTTCGCCGACCGGCTGCTCGAGATCGATTACCAGCGCTCGCAGCTTCGGGTCTCTGCGCCCTTGAAATCGGCATTGCCGTGCACCGGAGCCTGCGGCGGGCTCGAGCTCATCACCTTCGGCAAGCACGGGCCGCCGATTGTGGTCGGCAGCGGCTTCGAAGTCAATGGCCATGCGGTTCACGCGCAAATCGATACCCTCTATGGCGGCAGCATGCTGATCTATCCGGCGGCGGTGGCGGGATTGGGCTTGCAGCAGGAAGCGGCGAGCACGGCCAGGCAGTTCTTTCCCTACACCGACGGCGGCGTGACCATGCTGAAGGCCAAGGCGGCAGAAGAAGGTTTTGCCGGCCGGCCCCTGCTGCGCAACGCGCCGCTGTACTTCGCAACCCCGGGCGTGCACCTGCCCGACGGCCTGTTCGAAGCGACCGTCGGCGGCGCATTCTTGGCCCATCGCGTGCTGCGATTGGATTTCCACGACCATTGGGTCGGAATCGAAGGCTAGTTGGCGACCCGCGCGCATTGGGAATCAGCGGCTTCTCCCGGGCTGCGATCCCTCAACCAGCTGCTGCTCTTCAGCCGCCAAGGCGGCATGGGGCTGCGGCTTTGCGCCCGGCGCGAGGGGCGGTGGCAGGGGCTCGACGCCGCCGATTTCTACCAGCAGGCGCGGGCCCTGGCCGGAGCGCTCGCCGCCGGCGCCGGCGACCGGGTGGCCATCCTGTCGGAAAGCCGGCCGGAATGGATGGTGGCGGACTTCGGATGCCTGGCAGCCGGCGTGATCGATGTGCCCATCTACCCGACGCTGACCGCCGAGCAGGTCGGCTCGATCCTCCGCGATTGCGGCGCGGTCGGTGTCTTCGTTTCCAGCGCGGAGCAGGCCGCCAAGGCGCGCGCGGCCGCCGCCGGCATGAGCCCGGCCCCATGGATCGTGGCTTTCGAGTCGCCGGCTTGGACCGAGCTGGTGCGCGCCGCCAGCGCCGAATCGGAGAGCTCGTTCGCGGCCCGACTGGCGGCGACGCCCGGCGATCAGGTCGCGACCATCCTCTACACCTCGGGCACGACCGGCGAGCCCAAGGGGGTGGTGCTGACGCACGCGAATTTGTGCGCGAACCTCAACGTCACCACCCTGGAATTCGAATTCGGCGAGCAGGAGCGGCGGCTCTCGATGCTGCCGCTTTCGCACATCACCGAGCGCCACTTGGCCTATGTGGACTTGCTCTACGGCAGCACCACCTATTTCGCGCCCAGCCTGGAAGCCGTGCCGGAGTGCTTGCTGGAGGTGAAGCCGACCCTGCTGGCGTCGGTGCCGCGGCTGTTCGAGAAGGTCGCCGCCGGGGTCGAGGCGCAGGCGGCAAGCAAGCCGGCGCTCGCCCGCAAGCTGTTTGCCTGGGCGTGCGCGGTGGGCCGCGAGGCGGGGCCGCACCGCTGCGCCACCACCAGGATGCCGCCGGGTTTGCGCCTGCGGGCGGCGGCGGCCGATCGCCTGGTCGCGCGCAAGCTGCACGCCAAGCTCGGCGGCTGCCTCACCAAGGTCATTGCCGGCGGAGCGCCGCTGGGAAAAGACCTGAGCGAAAAGCTGCTGGCCATGGGCTTGATGGTGGACGAAGGCTACGGCCTGACCGAGACCTCGCCGGTGGTGGCGCTGAACCGCCCCGGCGGCCGACGGCCGGGCTCGGTCGGGCGCCCGATGCCGAACGTGGAGGTCCGCTTCGCCCAAGACGGCGAACTGCTGGTGCGCGGGCCCTCGGTGTTCGGCGGCTACTGGAACCGCCCGGAGGAGACGGCGGCGGCGCTGCGCGAGGGCTGGTTCCACACCGGCGACATCGGGCGCCAGGACGAGGACGGGTTCCTCTACATCACCGATCGCAAGAAGGATCTGATCAAGACCTCGGGCGGCAAATTCATCGCGCCGCAGCCGATCGAAGCCAAGCTCAAGGCCTGCCCGCTGGTGGCCGAGGCGGTGGTGCTGGGCGATGGCCGCAACTATGCGGTGGCGCTGCTGGTCCCGGATTGGAGCGTGGTGGCTGCGCGCGGGGCGGCGTGCGACGACCGCCAGGCGGCCTGCGCCGACGCCGCGGTGCAGCAGTGGTTCCAGGCGGAGATCGATGCGGTGAACGCCACCCTGGCGCGCTTCGAGACGGTGAAGCGCTTCGCGTTGCTGCCCGAGCCCTTCACCATGGCGAGCGGCGAGCTGACGCCGACCATCAAGGTGCGGCGGCGAGCGGTCGAGGCGCGGCACCGCGCGCTGATCGAAGCCTTGTACGCCGGCCCGCGGCCTACTTAGGCGCGAAGCCCACGGCGATATCAATGAAGGCGAGGGCCGCGCGGCCGAGGGCGCGGTCGCGGCGGAAGATCAAGCCCAGGTCGCGATGCAGGGTCTTGCCGGCGATGGGGAGCAGCTTGATTTCGCCGGCGCGCTCCTCGCTGGCGGCCAAGGTGCGCGCCAGGAAGGCGACGCCCAGGCCGGCGGCGGCGAAACCCTTGAGCAGCTCGGTCGAGTCGAGCTCCATCGAAATATGCAGGGGCGCGCTGCTGCTGTCGAGCAATTCCTCGATGGCCTCGCGCGTCTGGCCGGCGCGCGGCAGCAGCAGGGGCTGGCGGGCCAGCTCAGCGACCGAGACCGCCGCGTTGCGGCGCGCGAACTCGTGCTGCGGGGCGACCGCCACCAGAATCTCGTCGCGGTGCAGCGGGACGATCTTCAAGCGCGCATCGCGCACCGGCAGCGAGACCACGCCGAAGTCGGCCCGGTTCTCGAGCACCGACTCGAGGATGTCGTTGTGCTCGCCGCGCCGGATGCGCACCTGCACCGCCGGATGCTGGCGCTTGAACGCGGCGAAGACCTCGGGCAGGACATGCAGGCAGCTGCCCTCGTTGGCGGCGATCTGGAGCTCGCCGCGGGGAGCGTGGTCGAGGTCGGCGATGGCCTGGATGCCGTCTTGGCGGGCGCGCAGCAGGGCCTCGGCCACCGGCTGCCAGAGGCGGCCCGCTTCGGTGAGGGCGACCTTGCCGCCGCTGCGGTCGAACAGCCGGGCGCCCACTTCCTCTTCCAGCAGGCGGATGGAGGCGCTGATGGCGGGCTGGGTGCGGAAGCACTGGATGGCGGCGCGGGAGAACGACTTCAGGCGCGCGACTTCAAGGAATGCATGAAGCTGGTCGAAGTCCATAGACGGAATAGAAATTATTGATTGGCGCGCCCGGCGGCAGGCTTGCTAGGCTGACGCCTTAGTCTACCCCGCTTCCAAGGAGAACCGATGTCCACGCCGAAAGAGATCCTCGAGTTTTGCAAGAAGAACGACGTCAAGATCGTAGACGTGCGCTTCACCGACCTGCCGGGTCTGTGGCATCACGTCTCCTTCCCCATCGGCCAGTTGAGCGAATCGAGCTTCGAGGACGGCTTCGGCATGGATGGCTCCAGCATCCGCGGCTGGGCGGCGATCCACGAGAGCGACATGCTGCTGACCCCGGACCCGAGCTGGCACATGCTCGATCCGTTCTGCTCGGTGCCGACGCTGGTGCTGATCGGGAACATCAGCGACCCGCTCACGCGCCAGCACTACGACCGCGATCCGCGCTACATCGCGCAGAAGGCCGAGGCGTACCTGGCCTCGACCGGCATCGCCGACCAGGCGTTCTTCGGGGCGGAGGCGGAGTTCTTCATCTTCGACAACATCCGCTTCGACCAGCGCGAGCAGCACGGCTTCTACTTCATTGATGCCGAGGAGGGGCGCTGGAACTCCGGGCGCGAGGAGGACAACCTCGGCTACCGCCCGCGCTTGAAGGAAGGCTACTTCCCGGTGCCGCCGACCGACCATTACCAGGACCTGCGCACCGAGATGGTGATGCAGATGCAGCAGGCGGCCGGGCTCCACGTCGAGTGCCACCACCACGAGGTCGCCGCCGGCGGGCAGGCCGAGATTGACCTGCGCTACGACACGCTGGTGAAGAGCGCCGACCACATGCTGGAGTACAAGTACATCGTCCGCAACGTGGCCAACGAGTACGGCAAGACCGTGACCTTCATGCCGAAGCCGATCTTCGGCGACAACGGCAGCGGCATGCACGTGCACCAGTCGCTGTGGAAGGGCGGCAAGCCGCTGTTCGCCGGCGAGGGGTACGCCGGACTTTCGCCGATGGCGCTGCACTACATCGGCGGCTTGCTGAAGCATGCGCCCGCGCTGGCGGCAATCATGGCGCCCACGACCAACAGCTACAAGCGCCTGGTGCCGGGGTACGAGGCCCCGGTCAACCTGGCCTACTCGCGGCGCAACCGCTCGGCGGCGTGCCGGATTCCGATGTACTCGTCCTCGCCCAAGGCCAAGCGGGTCGAGTTCCGCCCGCCCGATCCGTCGGCGAATCCCTACCTGTGCTTCTCGGCGCTGCTGCTGGCGGGCATGGACGGCATCGAGAACCGCATCAACCCGGGCGAGCCGCTCGACCGCGACATCTACGACCTGAGCCCGGAGGAGCTGAAGAACGTGCCCTCGCTGCCGGGATCGCTGGAGGAGGCGCTGGACGCGCTCGAGCAGGACCACGAGTTCCTGCTGAAGGGCGAGGTCTTCACCGAGGATGTGATCCACACCTGGATTGACTACAAGCGCAAGCACGAAGTGGACGCGGTGCGCCTGCGGCCCCACCCCTACGAGTTCCAGCTCTACTACGACATTTAGGCCGGAACCGTCTGCCGGACACTTTAAACGCTTGTGGTTCCGGTGCCGCGCGCGGGCGTTCGGCGGGTAACCGGGCGCCATTTCGCGCCCGGACGCAATCATTGCAGTGCGAGGCGGATGTGGGCGAGGTGATGGCGCCCGTGCCATTCATATTGGCCGAGCGCGTCGTCTAAGGTGACCACGTCCCACTCCGGGTGGTAGAACGTGCGCTGGAAGCTGGCTTCAGGAATCTGGCGCAGCAGTGTGGTCCAGCGCTGATGCAAGGCGTCGAGCAAGGTCAGCGACACGGCCACGGGCGTGGCGGCGGTGTCGGGCAGCTCCGCCCAGCGGGCCTCGTTATACGTCTTGATCGCCGGCTGGTCTTCGGTGAGCGCGAGCTTCATGCGGCCATAGGCCTGGCCGTGGCTGTCGGGCACGTGATGGACGATCTGGCGAATGGTCCATCCGCCCGGGCGATAAGGACGATCCAGTTGGGAAGATGGCAGGGGCTCGACCAGCCGTCGGTACTCGGCGGGCACCGCGGCCACCGATGCGATCAACGCGGCTCGCGCCGCGGGCTGCAGCGGCGCACCGGCGCGCTGGAAGCGGCCAATCGGATAACGGAGGGAGTCGTTGTCGCTCATGCCGTCTGTGCTTGCTGGGCGGCACGCAGCCCGGCGGCAATTTCCTCGGCCGCGGCGCGCGCGCGTTCGGGCTGATCGGGCGGAAACGAGATGGCGCCGACGCGGGCGTGTCCGCCGCCGCCATAGCGCTCGCAGACCTCGGCCAGATTCACCAGTTTCGGCGCCGCGGTCCAGGGGTTGGTGCCGACCGAGACTTTCATGCGGTACTGGCTCCTGCTGACGCCCACGCTGTACACGCCTTCGGGGCAGAAGTAGTAGGGGACGAACTTGTTGTAGCCCTCCTGGTCCAGGTCGCTCAGGTCAAAGGAAATCACCCCCTCGCGGCAGTCCAGCCGCGAGCGGATCAAATCCATCGAAGCCCAGTGGCGGGCGAGCAGCGGATCCATCTCGGCGCGCACGTAGTCGCGGGTGATGAGCTCGCCGAGCGGCGCCTTGAGAAAGTCAGGAATCAAGCGCGGCAAGAAGTCCGGACGGGTCGAGCCTTCGATGGCCAGCGTGAGCTTGAGCGCGGGCTCCTTCATCTCGACCGCGAATTGCGCGGTGGGGAAGCGGGCGGAGTCCACGATATCGGCCCAATGGATCAGCTCGGCCAGCGGCGCGGTGTCGAGTTGGAAGCGCTCGGCGCCGACTTGGGCGAGAAACTTGGTGCAGGAGGAGCAATTCGGATCGTAGAACTTCTGGCCGCTGCGGTCCTGGCGGAAATGCTCGGCGTCGGCCGCGGTCAGGAAGGCGCTGAGATGGTGGTCGAACCACCAGGTGATGCGCGGATCGGCGCTGTACTTGAAGTCCACGATGGCGTTGTCGTCGCCCGTGAACTGGGTCGGATCGAACAGCGCATCGGCCTTGTGGCTGAGGCCGCAGTACTCGAATTCGGCCTCGCCGCAAGCGCGGCGGTAGAGCTCGGTGAAGACCGCCGCCGAGGCCGAGCCGTCGAAGCAATGGTTGTGGAAAAAGACCCGGACTCGTCGCAACTGCTGCTCCTTCGGGCGCAAGTCAAAGACCCATTAGCATGGGCGGGGCCTCGCCCAAAGTCAAGCGCACGGGCCATCCAGCCGGTAGGTAAGCATTTCGCTGCCTAGAATTCAATCATGGACTTCGAATTGAACGACGAGCAGCGCGAGCTGCAGCGCACGGTGCGGGAGTTCGCGGCGCGCGAGATCGCGCCCCACGTCATGGAATGGGACGAGGGCCAACTGTGGCCGGGCGACGTGCTGCGGCAAATTGGGCAGATGGGGCTGCTGGGCGTGCTGGTGCCGGCCGAATACGGCGGCAGCGGCATGGGGTACGTGGAGTACGTGCTGGCGGTGTCGGAGCTTTCGCGGGTGGACGGCAGCATCGGGCTCATTGTCGCTGCCCACAACTCGCTGTGCACGAACCACATTTACAAGTTCGGCAGCGAGGCGCAGAAGCGCAAGTATCTCCCCAAGCTGGCCAGCGGGGAGTGGATCGGCTGCTGGAGCCTGACCGAGCCGCAGGCGGGCTCGGATGCGGGAGGCACGCGCACCACCGCGGCGCGCGATGGGAAGGGCTGGGTGCTGAACGGATCGAAGACGTTCACCACCAACGGCAATCACGCCCAGGTGTGCGTGGCCATGGCGGTGACCGACAAGAGCCAGGGCAAGCATGGGATTTCGGCCTTCGTGGTGGAGCGCGGGACGCCCGGCTTCCGCCCCGGCAAGAAGGAGAACAAGCTGGGCATGCGGGCCAGCGACACCAGCGAGATGATCTTCGAGGATTGCAAGGTGGGCGCGGAGAGCCTGCTGGGCGGCGAGGGCGACGGCTTCGTGGACGCGCTGCAAGTGCTCGATGGCGGGCGCATCAGCATCGCCGCGCTGGGGCTGGGCATGGCGCAAGGCGCCTTCGATGCGGCGCGGCGGTACGCCGCCGAGCGCAAGCAATTCGGCAAGGCGATCGGCGAATTTCAAGCCATTCAATGGAAATTGGCCGACATGGCGACCGAGATCGAGGCCGCGCGCCTGCTGACCCTGAGCGCGGCCTGGCAGAAGGATCAAGGCCGCACGGTGACCCAGGCCTCGGCCATGGCCAAGCTCTATGCCGGCGAAGTCGCGGTGCGGGCGGCGAACGAGTGCGTGCAGATCCATGGCGGCTACGGCTTCATCAAGGATTTCCCCGCCGAGAAGTTCTACCGCGACGCCAAGCTCTGCACCATCGGCGAGGGCACCAGCGAAATCCAGCGGCTGGTGATCGCGCGCGAGCTGGCGAACCGTTAGAATCGTGCGATGGCCGATTGGGAAGAGAAACTGCGCAGCGGCGAAACGCGCTGGCTGGCGCGGGCGATCTCGAGCGTGGTCGAACGGGTGCCGGGCGCCGAGGCGCTGCTGCACGCCGCCTATCGGCTGGGCGGAAGCGCGCGCGTCGTCGGGCTGACCGGGCCGCCAGGCTCGGGGAAGAGCACGCTGGTGGACGCGCTGGCCCGGCGCTACCGCGCCGCCGGCGAAACTGTCGGCATCGTTGCCGTGGACCCGACCAGCCCGTTCACCGGCGGCGCGATCCTGGGCGACCGCATTCGCATGCAGGCGCATCACGCCGACCCGGGAATTTTCATCCGCAGCCTGGCCACGCGGGGGGCGCTGGGCGGCCTGGCGCAGTCGGCGGCCGAGGTGGTGGCGCTGCTGGATGCGGCCGGGAGGCAGCGCATTCTGGTCGAAACCGTCGGCGTGGGGCAAGACGAGGTGGACATCATCCAACTGGCCGACGTCACCGTGGTGGTCCTGGTGCCCGGCATGGGAGACGAAGTGCAGGCGATCAAGGCCGGGCTGATGGAGATCGCCGATATTTTCGTGATCAACAAATCGGAGCGCGGGCCCGAACGGCTCGAGCAGGAGATCAAAGCCATGCTGTCGCTCGCGCCCCACGCGGAGGGCGCCCGGCCGTGGCGGCCGCCGATCGTGCGCACCGTCGCCACCGACGGCACGGGCGTGGAGGCGCTGCAGGCCGCGGTGCAGGATCGCTTGGCATGGCTCGACCTTCATGGAGGCCTGGCCCAGCATCGCGCCCGGCAATGGGAGCAGCGGCTGCGGCTGCTGGCGCGCGACCGCTTGGCCGAGCGCGTGCTGCGCCCCAAGATGAGCGACGCGCGGGTGCAAGCGCTGGCCGAGGCCATCGCCGCCAACCGGCAGGATCCGCTCAACGCGGTGGACGCGATGATCACCGAGGCTTTGGCGTAGGCACGCCGGTTTATACTTACGGTTCATGCCAGCGCTCGACCATCTGGGCATCGCGGTGCGCGACCTTGACTCCGCGCTGCGCGCCTACGCGCGGCTGGGGCTCGAGGCCGAGGGCAGGGAAGAGGTGGCGCACGAGCAAGTGCGGGTGGCGATGCTGCCCCTGGCCGGCATGGGCGGACGGATCGAGTTGATCGAGCCGACGGCGGCGGGCTCGGTGATCGGGCGTTTTCTGGAAAAGCGCGGCGAAGGGCTGCATCATGTCGCGCTGCGGGTGGCGAATCTGGCCGCGGCGGTGGAACGCCTCAAGGCGGGCGGCGGGCGCTTGGTCAAGGACGAAGTCCAGGTGGGCGCCGGCGGGCACCGGTACGTGTTTGTGCATCCGGCCAGCACCGGCGGGGTGCTGATCGAGCTGGTCGAGGGAGAGGAATGAGGATCGGAATCGGCATCATCGGCGGCAGCGGGCTGTACCAGATGCCCGGCCTGGAGAACGTCCAAGAGCGGCGGCTCGACACGCCCTTCGGGCCGCCGTCGGATGCGCTCATCACCGGCGTGCTGGGCGGCGTGCCCGTGGCCTTCCTCAGCCGCCATGGCCGCGGCCATCGCTTCACGCCCAGCGACGTGCCCTATCGCGCCAACGTTCTTGCCATGAAGCTGCTGGGGGTGGAGCAGATTCTCTCGCTCTCGGCGGTGGGTTCGCTGAAGCAGGAGCATGCGCCCCTTGATTTCGTGCTGCCCGACCAGTTCATTGACCGCACCCAGCGCCGGGTGGCCACGTTTTTTGGCGACGGCTTGGTGGCCCACGTGGGCTTCGCCGAGCCCACCTGTGCGCGCCTGCGCGCCGTGCTGGCGCAGGCCTGCGCGGCCGCGGGCGTGCGCGTGAGCGCGGGCGGCACCTACGTCAATATGGAGGGCCCGGCGTTCTCGACCCGGGCCGAGTCGAACCTCTACCGCTCCTGGGGCGCGGACGTGATTGGCATGACCAACCTCACCGAAGCCAAGCTGGCGCGCGAGGCCGAGATCTGCTACGCCACCGCCGCCATGGTGACCGATTACGACTGCTGGCATCCGGAGCATGACGCGGTGACCGTGGCGCAGATCATCGCCAACCTGACCCAGAACGCCGAGAACGCCGCCGCAGTGGTCCGCCACGCAGTAGGCGGGCTGGGCAAGGCGGCGTCCACCTGCGGCTGCGGCAGCGCGCTCAAGCATGCCTTGATCACCGATCCCAAGCTGGTGCCTGCGGCCACGCGCGAGCGGCTGCGGCCGATCATCGGAAAGTACTTCACCTAAGCCTATGCCTCTACTGGTTGTCGGTTCGGTCGCCTTTGATGACATCACCACCCCGCGCGGGCGCGCGCCGCGCATCCTCGGCGGTTCGGGGACCTACTTCAGCCTGGCGGCTTCGTTCTTCACCCCGGTGCGGCTGGTGGCGGTCGTGGGCGAGGATTTCTCGGCTGAGGACGAAGCCGTGCTGAGCCGCCGCGGCATCGATCTCACCGGGCTGGAGCGGGCTCCGGGCAAATCGTTTTTCTGGGCGGGCGAATACGAGGCCGATCCGAACGTCCGCCATACCCGCAAGACCGAGCTCAACGTGTTCGAGCATTTCACTCCCAAGCTGCCGGCGGCCTACCTGGACTCGGAGTTCCTTTTCCTGGGCAATATCGCTCCCGCCCAGCAATGCCAGGTGCGCGACCAGATGGGCCCCCGCGCCAAGCTGGTCGGCGGCGACACCATGAATTTCTGGATCACCGGCCAGCCCGAGCAGGTGCGCCAGTTCCTTTCGCGCCTGCACCTGCTGACGATCAACGATTCGGAGGCGCAACTGCTCACCGGCGAACGCAATCTGTTCCGGGCGGCGCGCGCGATTCTCGAGATGGGTCCGGCGGCGGTGGTGATCAAGCGCGGCGAGCACGGCGCGACGCTGTACAGCCACAGCCAATTCTTCGGGGTTCCCGCCTATCCGCTGGAGGACGTCCTCGACCCCACCGGCGCCGGCGACGCCTTCGCCGGCGGCATGCTGGGGTACTTGGCGCAGCAAGGCAAGTGGGACGACATGACCCTGCGCCGCGCCGTCGTCTACGGTTCGGTGATGGGCAGCTTCACCTGCGAGCGCTTCGGGGTCGAGCGCCTGACGGAGCTGACGCGGGCCGAGGTGGATGGGCGGTACCGGGAATTCGAGGCGCTTTCCAAATTCAGTGGTCAGTAATCAGTGATCAGCGGTCAGCCGGCGGGACCGCGGCGGAACGTGTTGGACCAGCGCAAAGTTGAGTGGGCGCCCTGGCTGGCGTTGCTGGCCGGAGGCGGAACGTTGGCGTGGGCGTGGGCGCAGGGCAAGCTGCTGCTCTACGGCGATGCCACCGCGCATTTGGCCATTGCCCGGCGCATGGTGGATTCGGCCACGCCCGGCCTGGGGCAGTGGGGAACCGTCTGGCTGCCGCTGCCGCACCTGCTGATGGCGCCGCTGGTGATCTTCATGCCGCTGTGGCGCAATGGGTTGGCGGGCGCGGTTCCCGCGCTCGCCGCCTTCGTGCTGGCGGCCTGGCTGCTGCATCGCATCGTGGCGCGGAACTGGGGGGCGACCGCCGCCGCGTGGGCGGCGGTCTTTTTTTGCCTGAATCCGTCGCTGTTGTATTTGGCCGCGGTTCCGATGACCGAGACGGTGTACCTGGCGGCCTTTCTCGGGATGGTGGACGCGTGCGACCGCGGCCGCGCCTGGCAAGCCGGCGGCTGGGGGCTTGCGGCCACGCTGTGCCGCTACGATGGCTGGTTCGCGCTGCCCTTCGCGCTGCTGGCGCTGATCGCCACCGCGCCCGGGAAACGCTCCCAAGCCTGGGCGAAGGCTTGGCGATTCTCCGTGCTGGCGGGCGCGGGGCCGGCGCTGTGGCTGCTCTACAACTGGTGGTACTTGAACGATGCCTTCAGCTTTGCCGCCGGTCCGTACTCGGCGCGGCAGATTTATTTGAATGCCCTGCGCCACGGCGGCCTGCGCTATCCCGGCGACCACGCGCTGGGCGTGGCTGCCCTTTATTTTTTCAAGACCGTGGTTCTGACCTGCGGCGTGCCGCTGGCCATCCTGGCCGTGCTGGGCGTGGCGCTCTGGCGGCGATGGATTCGCCGCCCGGCGGCGTGGCTCTTGCTGGTCCCGCTGCCGTGGTATTTATGGGCGATGTGGTCGGGAAATGTGCCGATTTTCGTGCCGCAATACTGGCCGCATGGGTTCTACAACCTGCGCTACGGGGTGCAGGCGCTGCCGGCGGTGGCCGCATTTTCGGCTCTTGCCGTCAGCGTGCTGGCGATGGCAGCGCAGCGCGTGCTGGTGCCGCGCCTGCGCCTCGGGCTGGTGCTGGGGCTGGCGATCCTTGGCGGCGCCGCCTACGCCCGGATGCTGGCCGCGCCCGGGCCGGCCGCCTACGCGGAGGCGACGCACAACGCTCCGGACCGGCTGGCCATGGAGCATCAATTGGCCGCGGCGCTGAAGCCGCGGACCGCAGGCGAGAAGGTCTTGATGTACTGCGGCACCTATCCCGGAGCGCTGGCCGACGACGGCATTCCGCTGCGCGCGGTGGTGCAGGAGTCCAATTTCCTGCTCTGGCAAGACGCGTTGTTCGCGCCGCATAAGCGAGTCCAATGGGTGGTCGTGGAGGCGGGAAGCCCGGTGGCGAAATTGGTGAACCGGCGCGATTTGCGGCAGTATTTTCATCAGGTGGCCGCGCTCAGCGCGCCCTACCAGCACTCGATCGAGGTATATCGGCGCAATGAACCATGAGGGCGCGGTGCGCTTTGTCAAGGCCGAGGCCAACGGCAACGACTTCTTGATCGTGGATGCCGCCGCGGTGGCGCCTGACGCGCGCGGCGCGTTCAGCCGCTCGATCTGCGATCGCCATTGCGGGGTGGGCGCGGACGGGGTCGAATACGTGCGCCCGCTGGGATCGGGCTTCGATGTGGAATTGCGCAACGCTGACGGCAGCGAGGCCGAGGTCAGCGGCAACGGCACGCGCTGCGTGGCGGCCTTCTACGCCAAGCACGGGTTCCGCGAAGGCGTGCTGCGCACCGGCGCCGGGCCGCGGCCGGCGAAGGTGCTCGACGGCAGCGGTTCGCATTGGCTGATCGAGCTCGAGATGGGCGTTCCTCTTATCGAAGGCCGCGAGACCATTGCCGCCGGCGGCCGCGACTGGGAAGCCACGGTGCTGTCGGTGGGGAACCCGCAGTGCGTGGTGATCGTGGCCGAGTTCCCGTCCGGATGGGAGGCTGCGGGCGCGGCGCTCGAATCGCATCCGCGGTTTCCGCAGCGGACCAATGTCGAGTTCGTGCGCGTGCGCGACCGGCACCATCTGGAGGTGCGCATTTTTGAGCGCGGCGTGGGGCCGACCCATTCGAGCGGGACCGGAAGCAGCGCGGCGGCGGTGGCGGCGATGGCGGCGGGCTCGGCCGAGTCCCCGGTCGAGGTGGCGACGCCGGGCGGGGTGCAGAAGGTGGCCTGGGCTGGGCCAGGCGCGGCGGTGAAGCTGGTCGGCCCGGCGAACCTGGTGGCCGAAGGCCTGTACTGGTGGCGCGGGTGAGCGGGTGACCACGGCGCGCTCGCTCGCGGTCTGGGCCTTCACCTGGCTGTATATGCTGGCGGCCGGCATGGTTTCGCTGCCATGGCTGCTGATCAGCCGCCGCCTCGATTTCACCTATGCCCTCGCGCGCCTCGGCATCCGCGGGCTGTTGGCGATTGCAGGAATCCGGATCACCGTGACCGGGCGCGAGCACTTGGCGAGCGCGGGCGCGCGCGCGCGCTTGTACATGGCCAACCACCAAAGCAACTTGGACCCGCCGATCCTGCTGAGCCTGTTGCCGGGCGAAATCGCGTTCCTGGCCAAGCGCGAGCTCTTCCGCGTCCCGCTGCTGGGGATCCTGCTCAGGGTCGGCCGGCTTGTGCCCGTGGACCGCGCCAACCGCGAGGCGGCGCGGGCCAGCATTGCCAGCGCCGCCGAAGCGGTGCGCGGCGGCCGGCCGTTCTTGATTTTCCCGGAAGGCTCGCGCTCGCCTAGCCGCCAGTTGCTCGAATTCAAGAAGGGGCCGTTCTACTTGGCCGAGCACTCCGGGGCGGACGTGATCCCCGTCGCCATCCAGGGCAGCGGCGACTGCATGCCCAAGGGGCAGTGGCGCATCCGTCCCGGCCGCGTGCAGGTGCAGGTCCTGGCCCCCATCGCCCCCGAGGCATGGGCCTCGTCCGCCGATCCCCGCGCCACCCTGGCTGCCCTGGTGCGCGAGCACCTGAGCGCGGCTGTTCGTCGCTGATCCGGGCCATCCGCCCGGCGTAAGCCCCAAACTTCTCGGGGGGAGCTGGGTTCCGCGCGCGGTTCGAATACTCCTCTAGTAAAGAAGCGGGCCCGGTGGCCCTAACCAGGTAACAGCGAAGGCCGAGCACGGAACCCGGGCGGCGGATGCCGCCGAGTGGGAGGCCGCACGATTGTTGTTGACAGACGACACCATTGCGGGCACGATGTTGTCGAGGTTCTACAACATGGGTGTGATTGGGAGGGCGCAGGACCTGCGGCTGGAGCTGCTGCACGGGACGCTGGATTTGTTGATCTTGCGGACGCTGGCGAGCGGGGAACGGCATGGGTGGTCTATTTCCGAGCGGATTCAGCAGATATCGCGGGGGCGGCTGCAGGTAAATCAGGGATCGCTGTATCCGGCGTTGCACCGACTGGAGCGGCGGAAATGGCTGCGGGCGGAGTGGAGAACGTCGGAATTCGGTCGGCGGGCAAAATACTACCAGCTGACGGAGGCGGGGCGGCGGCAGCTTGAGGCCGAGACCGGGATGTGGCTGGAGGCGGTGGCGGCGATTGGATGGGTGCTGGAGGAGGGGTGATGTTCAGGCGCAAACGGCAGGAGCAGGATTTGAAGGACGAGTTGGAGTTTCACTTGACGCGTTTGGGGCAGTCGAAGGGCGCGTTTGGGGGCGAGGACCGGGTAGCCGAGGAGTGCCGGGATGGTCGGCGCTGGGCGTGGCTTGAGAGCGGGGCGCGGGATTTGCGGTATGGGTGGCGCAGCCTGCGGCGGCAGGCGGGGTGGACGGCGGTGATGGTGGCGACGCTGGCGCTGGGAATTGGGGCGACGGTAGTGGCGTTCAGCCTGGTGTATGCAGCGCTGTTGCGACCGCTGCCGTATGTGCAGGCGCAGCAATTGGTGTGGATTTCGGCGCGGAGTCAGCGGCTGGGAATCAGCGAGAAGGTGCTGGCCACGCAAAAAGAGATGACTGCGTGGGCGCCGGAGCTGGAGCGGTTGTTTTCCGCCTATGCGCGGTTGGGGGGTGGAGGCGTCGGCAGTATTTGGAATGTGAACGGGCGGGCGGTGATTCCGTTGGAGCGGAGCGCATCGGCGAGTTTGTTTTCGATGTTGGGCGTACGTCCGCTGTATGGACGCTTGCTTGAGCTTGGCGATGAGCGGGACGGGGCGCCATCGGTGGCGGTGCTGGGCTACGACTTTTGGCGGACAGAGTTTGGCGGCAACACTTCGGTGATTGGCAAGGTGATGACAGAGTGGGATGGGAATCCGGCGGGGACGCGCATTGTCGGGGTGCTGCCGCCGTCGTTCAAGCTGGAGCAGGCGACGGACTTGTGGCGCCCGACGCGGCCAATTCACAGCTCGGCGGACTTCCCGGTTTACTTTCTGCTGGGGCGGCGGCGGGCGGACGTGAGTCTCGCGGCGGTGCAGACGGCGATGAGCGGGTTGGAGCGTCGGAATCCGCCGCCGGTGTATGCATGGCGAGGCCCGGACCCTGAATGGAAGCCGCAGGTCGAAACGCTCGCGCGGGCCGGGTCGAGGGGCCGATGCGACGACCGCTGCTGTTGCTGCTGGCGGCGGCGGGGTGCTTGCTGCTGTTGGGCTGCGTCAACTTGGCGAACCTGCTGGTGGCGCGCAACCATCAGCGGCGGGGCGAACTTGGGCTGCGGCTGGCGCTGGGCTGTTCGCCGGAGCGGCTGGTGCGGCAACTGCTGGTGGAAGGCGGGCTGATTGCGGGGGCGGGAGCGTTGGTGGGCTTGGCGGCTGCATGGGCCGGGCTGCGCCTATTGTTGGCGGCGGGTGCGGCCTGGATGCCGGAGGAAGTGATGCGCGCGCTCACGGACCTGCGCGTGGCGGCGCTGGGCTGGGGGACGCTGGCCTTCACCGTGGGCTTGGCGTGCTTGACGCTGGTGCTGTTTGCGCTGGGTCCGGCACTGGGGGCGGCCAAATGGGATTTGCGCGCGCGGATGGCGGAGCATCATCTAACGGGAGCGGCACGCCGGCTGGTGGCAGTCGAAATGGCACTGGCAACCGTGTTGGCGCTTGGTGCGGGGCTGCTGGGGCACAGCTTCGCGGCGTTGACGGGGGTAAATCCCGGGTTCCAGGCGGCAGGGCGCATGCATTTTTGGGTGGGGCTGCCGAGCGGCCGCTGCCACGGGCCCGATGTTGCGTGCTTCCATGCGGAGTGGGCGGCGGGTGCGGTGTACATGAATCAACTGGAAGGGCAGTTGCGGGCCTTGCCTGGGGTGACCGCCGCCTCTGCGACCGGGACCGTGCCGATGGATCCGAGCAATGGGCCGCCGATGCCGCACGGGCCGGAGAATTTGATTCAGGTGTTTCCGATGATGGTGACGCCGGGATACTTCGACGTTATGGGTGCGAGGTTGATGGAGGGGCGCGACTTCAACAGCGGCGATAAGATCGGAGCGCCGCGGCGAATCATCGTCAACCAGGCGTTCGTGCGCCGCTTCCTGGCGGGCGTGCCGCCGATAGGGCGGCAGGTCGCGATTGCGCGTTGCGAGATCAACAACACCGATCCGCGGCACCGGTGCACGATCATTGGGGTGGTGGCCGATCTGCACGAGGACAGCCTGGCGTTGACGCCGCAGCCGGCGGCGTATGTGAGCTTCAACCAGGATCCCACGCCGAACCTGAACTTTGTGCTGCGATCATCGCTTCCTACGGGCACGGTGATGGCGGAAGTGGAGCGGCTCTTGCCGCAGTTGCCGCTCTATGAGGGGCAGCATCCGTTTGTGCTTCCGCCGCGGACGCTCGACAGCACGGTGGCGGCATCGGTGGCCGCGCCGCGGTTCCGGGCCTGGCTGAGCGGGTTGCTGGCGGCGCTGGCTATGGCGCTGGCGGGGGTGGGCATTTTCGGTGTGCAATCATATGCAGTCACGCGGCGGGTGAGTGAAATCGGCACGCGCATGGCGCTGGGCGCACGACCGGGCGACGTGGTGTGGCAGATCGTGCGCGAGTCTCTGGGATTGGCCTTGGTGGGCGCAGCGCTTGGCCTGCTTGGCGGCTTGGCGGGCGAACGCTGGCTGGCCGGCTTATTGTTCCGCGTGCCGGCCTGGGATCCGGAGACGCTGCTCGGAGCGGTGGCAGCGCTGCTGGCGACGGCGGCGCTGGCGGCGTGGGTGCCGGCCCGGCGCGCGGCTCAAGTGGATGCGGCGCGGGCGCTAAGGGCCGAGTAGCGGACGGGGCTGGTATTTCCGTTGGCATATGCCGTGGTATGCGTGCCGTGTGTGCCGGGCGGCGCGTCAAAACGCGGGCGAGATAGGAGACAGGGCGGATCAACACTGTGAAATAAAACGGCCGGGAGGCGCTTCGCTCCGGTTCGCCCTTGCCGCAGCCAAGCCAAGCTGGCTCCCAGCTCAACTCAGCGCCGCTCTCCGCCGTTACCGTCCAGCCGCCTCGCGGATGGACGGATGCAGAGACGACCATGCCCAGGAGCGACCGGTCGGGCAAGCGCGTTGCCGCGAATGGCTCGGGCTCCGGCTAGCCCGGGGGCCAAGCCAAGCGGCGGCCACCGAGCAGGTGGAGGTGGAGGTGGAAGACGCTCTGGCCGGCGTCGGGGCCGACGTTGAGCACGGTGCGGAAGCCGTTGGCCAAACCGCGCTGGCGGGCGAGGTCGGCGGCTTTGAGTTGGAGCTCGCCTAGCAGGGCTGCGTCCTCGGCGGTGGCGTGCGCCAGATCTTCCAGGTGGCGCTTGGGGACCAGCAGGATGTGCGTCGGCGCGCCGGGCTGGATGTCCTCGAAGGCGAAGATGCGCTCATCTTCGTAGACCTGGCGGGAGGGAATCTCGCCCTTGATGATGCGGCAGAACAAGCAGTCAGCCATACCACGCCAGTTTACGCCTTCGCTTTTCGCAGGCTCGGTTCGTGGCGGACCGGGAAATTCACCGATCCGGCGATGAAGCAGAGCGCGTGGGCGCGGTCGTGGAGCGATTGCGCCAGGGCCGGATCGCTGCTGGCAGCGATGGTCACGGCCGGGCGAAGAACGACTTCGCGGAAGCTGCCGCCGCCGTCGGCGTTCTCCTCCATGAGGCCTTCGGCTTGATCTTCGTAGCCGGTGACGGTGACGCCGGCGTCGGCGCAGAGGTGCAGGTAGGCGAGCTGGTGGCAGGCCGAAAGCGCGGCCACCAGCAATTCCTCCGGATTCCAGCGCGAGGCGTCGCCGCGGAAGGCGGCATCGGAGGAGCCCGCGAGCGCGGGTTTGCCCTCGGCGGTGACCTCGTGGCTGCGCTGATAGCTGCGGTAATCCGCGGTGCCGCGTCCGGTATTGCCGGTCCAGGTCAAGGCAATGGCGTAGCGATGCTGGCGTTTAGGCATTCGAATCACCGCGGGGTGCGTAGTTCCAGGGTATGCGTTCTCTCCGCTCGCTGCTGGCGTTGGCCTGCTTGATCGGCGCGGCCGCGGCCCAGCAAGTCTACCGCGCCACCACCAAGCTGGTGAACGTCGCGTTCATCGCGACCGATGCCGAAGGGGCGCTGGTGCGCAATTTGCGTCAGGACGAGCTGCAGGTGTACGAGGACGGAGCGGCGCAGAAGATTGCCTTCTTCTCGCCCAGCTACGACCTGCCGCTCTCGCTGGGCGTGCTGCTCGACATCAGTGGCAGCCAATCGAAATTCCTCGATCAGCACCGCAAGGATTTGACTTCATTCCTGCAGGCGGTGCTGCAAACGCACGACCGGGCATTCCTGGTCTGCATTGACAACCACCTGCGCTTGGTCAGCGACTACACGCCCTCGGGCGCCACGCTGCTGTGGACGCTCGAGCATTTCCGCGTCAAATTCGGCTACCCCGAGCTGGGGCCGGCGCAGCCGGAGCGGCAGGAGGGCACGGGGCTATTCGACGGGGTCTACTACGCGGCAAACGCCAAGCTGGCCGGCCAGAGCGGCCGCCATGTGCTGCTGCTCTACAGCGACGGCGAGGACAACGCCAGCGCCCAGGACGAGGGCGGCGCCATCGCGGCGGCGGAGAACGCCGACGCGACGGTGTACACCATCCGCTATACCGACGCCGGCAAGCCCGGCGCGCGCGACCAATACGGCATGGCCGTGATGAACCGGCTGGCGGCGGAGACGGGCGGCGTCGCTGTGGACGGACGCCAGAACGATCCCAAGCGGTATCTGCCCGGCATCGCCGAAGAGCTGCGCGGCGGCTACCAATTGGCCTACTACCCGGCGGGCGCCGGCGGCGCGGGCTTCCACAAGATCGTGATCCGCTGCACCCGGCCCGGGGTGACGATTCGCGCGCGCAGCGGGTACGCCGAAGCCGCCAACTAATTGCCGTTCGCGGAAGACTTGTACGGCGCCTTCAGGTATTCGCGCGCGAGGTCCTGCGCGCCGTTGGTGTCGTCGTGGGTGGCGATGGCGAGCTGGTATTCGTTGAGGGCGCGGTCGCGCTGGCCGGTGAGGTCGAAGATCTTGCCCAGTTGAATGTGGCTCCAGACCGCGATCCATGCCGGATCCAAATCGCCGTTCATGGCTTGGCGGTACGCGTCGGCGGCGTTCTGCCAGTTCTGCTCCTGGTAATACGCTTCTGCGATGCGGTACTGCGCCAGCGAGCTGATGGGGTTGAGCGCGAGCGCGGCCTGGTACTGCTTGATGCCGCCGGCGTAGTCGCCGGCCGCGACCAGGTTGTCGCCGCGGGAGAGATCGACGCGCAGGTCCAGCTCCGGGCTGGATTTCAGAATCCAGTTGTCGGGGTCCACCGTGACTTTTTGCGGGCGGCCGGAAACATCAACGGTGAAATCGCTGTCGGAGCCGGTGACTTGGACCGTGCGCGTTTCCGTGGCGCCATCGGTCGCGACCGCGACCTGCACCGGCATGCTGAAGAGGTCGAGGCTTTGCTGGATCTTGCCGGTGACGCGGTAGCCGCCCTTCTGCAGCCGGTAGATGGTGTACTGGTTGGTGAAGCTGGGCACGGCGGTGCCTTGGTACCACTGGCTGAAGAAGCTGCGCAGGTCGCTCTTGGTCGAGGCCTCGAGCGACTGCTCGAATTGCGCGGTCGAGATCGGCTTCCAGGCGTAGGCGTTGACCGCGTTGCGCAAGGCGTTGTCGAAGGGCTGGTCGCCCAGCTGCCAGCGCAGCATGTGGAACAGCATCGCGCCCTTGTCGTAGTTCAGGTCTTGGAATTGGGGCGAGAAGACGTACAGTTGGCTGGAATTGCTGAGCGCGGTGTCGGGATAGCTGAGCGCGCCGATCTCGAGCTCCTTCACCAGCTCCTGCCAAGCGGCGTTGCCTTGGGCGTGCTGAATGTACAGCGCCTCGACGTAGCGCGCGGCGCCGTATTGCAGCCAGGCGTCATTGAGCGAGGCGGGCGAGAGCATGACCCCGAACCATTGCTGGGCGATCTCGTCCACCAGCAGGTTGGTGTTGACCGCGGTTCCGATGGAAGGCTTCGAGAGCACGATCAAGCCGGGCGAGCTGAACGAGGGCAGCGCGTCGGCAGGCAGCTCCACGAATTGCAGCGGCAGGCTGGGCGGGGTGCCCAGGGAGTTGGTGAGGAAGGTGTAGATGTCGGCGGCGGCCGCGGCATATTGCGAGGTGAGATCCGCGGGCACGTCGGGGCCAAAGTAGAACGTGGTCGCCACGCCGGCGTTGTTGAAGGTCTGCGGCTTGAGCGCGGTGACGATCAGGCTGCCTGGAAAGCTCGGTTGGGGTTGCTCGAAGCGGTAGGTGACGGCGCTTCCCGAGGGGGCAGTGGTGGTTGTGCCTGCGCCGCTGGCGATCATGGCCATCCCGGCGGGCAGGGTGGCGGAGATGGTGGCGGTGAAGCGATCGGTGCCGTAGCCCGACACCGGGAACCATTCGCCGGGATACAGCAGGAAGGCGCCATCAGGGCCGACGTAGGCGGTGCGGATGCCGGAGATGGGGCTCAGGCGGGCGTCCGCGAGCGGGCCGGCGTAGTGAAAGGTGAGCGTGGTCGCGGCGCCGGGCTGGATCGGGGTGGGCAGGGTGACGATGATCTGGTCCTGCTGGCGCATCTGCCCAAGGCTGTTGCCAGCCGCATCGGTGACCGAGGCGACCACCAGGTTCTGGTTGAGCTTGAAGCTGACCGAGGAGAGCAGCAGGGTGGGGTTCAGCGTCACCTTCGCCGTGGCCTCGAGTTGGTGCGCGGGAAAATTGAAGCTGAGGTCGAGGTCGTAGTGGCTGATGCTGAACGGTCCGGTCGGGGCCGTGGCCGCCACCGGCGCGGGCGTGGCCGCCGGTGCTGCCGGGGCGGAACGGACGATGGTGGGCGGAGGGGGGACTTGCGCTGCGGCCCAGCCCGCCAATAGCAGCAGAACGGGATAGAGACGACGCCACGACATGCTGAAGGCCATGCTTATTCCCCAGTATAGACGAGCCCGTCATGGCTGGCGGGTACGCGCGAAGCCCAGAAAAGGCTCAATTTCATCGGCGGCGCGGGCGATGGCGCCGGGCGCGCCCAGCGAGCTTCTCACGCCGGCCAGGGCGGCGAGCATCTGCGCGCGCGCGGGGCCGTCGGGCAGCAATCGTCGAGCCGCCGAGGCGAGGGCTTCCGGCGTGCACCGCGATTGCAGCAACTCGGGAACCACCTCCGCGCCGGCAATGAGGTTGACCATGGCGACGTGCGGAGTGCGCACCAGCTGGCGCGCCAGCCAATAGGTGAGCGGCGCCACCCGGTAGACCACCACCATGGGCGTGCCCAACAGTGCGGTCTCGACCGTGGCCGTGCCGCTGGCGACCATGGCCACGCGCGCATGCGCGATCGCGGCGTGGCGCTGGCCGGGCGCGATGAAATGCACCCGTGCGCGGAGCGGCTCGGGGATCAACGGCGCAAATTCGTCGCGGCTAAAGCCAGGCGCAAGCGCGAGCAGGAAATCAGAAGGCTGATCCCGGGCCAGCCGCCGGGCGGCTTCCAGCATCGGCGGCAGATGCATTTCGATTTCGCGGCGCCGGCTTCCCGGCAGCAGCGCCGTCAGGGTCGAGTGCGCCTCGAGGCCGAGGCCCTGGCGGAATGCGGCTTCGGAGGGCAGCCCGGCTCGTTCGCGCTCCATGCGCTCGACCAGCGGATGTCCCACGTGGGCGACCCGGATGCCGTGCCCGGCGTAGAACGCCGGCTCGAAGGGGAAAATGCAGATCACGCGGCTGACCGCGCGGCGGATCTGCCGCACCCGTCCGCTGCGCCAGGCCCAGAGCTGCGGGCTGATGAAACAGATGGCCGGCACGCCCGCCGCCTTGGCGCTGGCGGCAAGGCGCAAGTTGAAGTCGGGGAAGTCCACCAGGATGATCGCCGCCGGCCGCCGCTCCCGCAGCGCGCGTCGAAGCCGTTGCAGCAGGCGGTGCAGCCGCGGCAGATGGCCGATCACTTCGGCCAGTCCCATGACCGCCAGGTCGTCGGTCGAGACCAGCAGCTCGCAGCCGGCGGCGGCCATCTGCGGTCCGCCACAGCCGAACACGCGCAGCTCGGGGTGGCGGCAGCGCAGTTCGGCGATGAGTTCGGCGGCGTGGGCGTCGCCGGAGGCCTCGCCGGCGACCAGCATGAGTTCCATCGGGTATTAAAATACAGCAATTGCAGGAACGTCAGGAGCGACGGGAGCTGCCGGCGGCGCCGGCACGGCCGCCTGGAGGGAAGGGGAGGCGCATGGCTTGGCGAATGGTGGCAACAGCGATGCTGCTGGGCGGCGTCGCGCTTGGGGCGCTGGCGCAGCAGGCGGCGCCGATGGTGGCGGTGTCGGCGCAGGGTCAGAGCCAGGTCGCGCCGGACACGGCGGTGGTCACGCTCGATATCCGCGCGCAGGACGCCAAGCTCAAGAACGCCTATGCCAAGGCGCAGACCCAAGCCGACCAGGTGCGGGCGCTGCTGCAGCAGCAGGGGTTCAATGCTGCCGATGCGCATTGGAGCGGCTATCAGGTGTTTCCCATCAATGGCGACAACGGCAAGGTCAGCGCCTACGAGGTGGCCACCGAGGCCGAGCTGGATGTGGGCGATTTCGCCAAGATCGGGCCGCTGGTGGACGCGGCCGGCGCGGCCGGGCTGAGCGGGTTGCGCAACGTCCGCTTCGAACTCAAGCATCCGGAAGCCGCCAAGCAGGCCGCCATCGCCGACGGCTACCGCCTGGCGCATGCCGAAGCCGAGGCGCTGGCGCGCGCCGCCGGGGAACGGCTCGAGGGGCTGCAGCATGCGAGCGTGGATTCGTCCGAAACGCGCACGCCGGTGCCCATGCTCATGTCGAGCCAAGCGGTGATGCGCAATGCGCCCATGCAGCAGTTCACGCCGCAATTGATCACGGTGACCGCCAACGTGAGCCTCGAGTACCGCCTCGGCCAGTGAGCGGCGACTTCAGCTTCGTGATTCCCACCTGGAACGGGAAGGATCTGCTCGAGCGGTTCCTGCCCGCCGTGGTGGCGGCGGCGGGGGAGAACGAGATCGTCATCTCCGACGACGGTTCGACCGATGGCACTGCGGAGTGGCTGCGGCTGGCGTATCCGCGCATCAGGCTCGCGCGCAGCCAGGTGAACCGCGGCTTCGCGCCGGCGGCCAATGCTGGAGTCGCGGCCGCGGCCGCGCCCATCGTCGTTCTGTTGAACAACGACTTGGAGCCGCGCTCCGATCTGCTGGCCATGCTGCCACCCTGGTTCACGGATGCCAGCCTGTTCGGGGTCACGTTTCGCGCCTTTGACCTGCCCGAGAAGGTGTTCTCGACCGGCGGCAAGGTCGGGCGGTTCCGCCGCGGCTTCTGGGAGTCGTGGCGCAACTTCGAGTTCGGGAGCGGGACGTTCTTGCTGGTCGGCGGGTTTTGCGCCTTTCGGCGGGACGCATTCCTCGAGCTGGGCGGCTTCGATCCCGTTTTTGCGCCCTATTACAGCGAGGACGTGGATCTCTCCTACCGCGCGCGCAAGCGCGGCTGGCGCCTGGGATACGAGCCGGAGGCGGTGGTGTGGCATGCGCCCAGCTCAAGCGTCAAGCGCCATCGCGGGCGCTTCGCCCGGCAGGCGATCATCGAGCGCAACCGGCTGCTGTTCCATTGGCGCAATTTGGACGCGGGCAAGCTGGCCCAGCACTTGCTCTGGGCCCACTTGCTGCTGCCGCAGATGGCGCTCAAAGGCCAATGGGCTTACCACGCCGGCTACCTCCAGGCCGTGGCGCGGATGGCCGAGGCGCGGCGGTTCCGGCGTCAAGAGCGTGATCGCTGGGTGGTCGGCGACGACGAGTTGGCGGTCGAGGCTGCAGGGCCATCTCAGCGTGCCCGCGCCGGCATCTAGTCGCACGGTGCTTCTATGAAAACCTGGATTTTGCCTGCGCTTGCCGTGGGAGCGGTGATCTTCCTCATGACCCGGCCGGGAAGGGAACTGCAAGAGCAGATCAGCGACAACCTCGGCGACTGGGTGGACACCGTGGTGCGCTCGAACCGCCGCTTCCAAGAGACGCTGAGCCAAGTGCAATCGGTGCTCGATCGCTGCACGCGGACCCTGCAGCAAGCCGCCAGTTGAGGCGGACCGCCGCCGCCGGCGCTATCATCGAAGACAGCGATGGCGGAAAAGCATTGGCGGGGCCCGGTCTTCGGTCGCGGGCCTGCCAGTTGGATCTTTCATTTGGCGCTGGCGGTGCTGATCGCCCTGGTCCTGGTGCTGTTTGTGTTCGAGCCGGTCCGGGTGCAAGGCTACAGCATGATGCCGCAGCTGCAGAACAATGAGCGGCTGTTCGTGGACAAGCTCAGCCTCGACTTCGAGCCGCTGCGTCGCGGCGACGTGGTGGTGTTTCATTATCCGCGGGACCCCAGCCAGAGCTTCATCAAGCGGATCATCGGTTTGCCGGGCGATCGGGTGGCCATTTGGGGCGGGGCGGTGTACATCAACGGCCGGCGCCTGAACGAACCCTACGTCCCCAAGCGCTTCGAGGATTACGCCGATTTCCCCGAGGTGCGTGTGCCGGGCGACGAATACTTCGTGATGGGCGACCACCGCAGCAGCTCGAATGACAGCCGCTATTGGGGCTGCCTGCCGCAGGCCAACATCTTCGGCCGGGCGGTGTTCGCGTATTGGCCCATGGACCAGCTGGGGCTGGTGCACTGAACTGCGGCACCGCTCGCGGCACAGGCACCCCACCGCGGACGAACTCTCAAACAGCGGCGAGGGCTTGGGCGAGGTCGGCTTCGAGGTCCTCGGGATCTTCGATGCCGATCGAGAGCCGGACCAGCCCGTCGGTGAGGCCGATGGCGGCGCGGCCCTCGGCGCCGAGCGCGGCGTGGGTCATGGTGGCCGGATGCGAGATCAAGGTCTCGACTCCGCCCAGGCTTTCGGCCAGGGAACAGAGGCGCACCGAGCGCAGCAGGCGGTTGGCGTTGTCCAGCGATCCGGTCTCGAACGAGATCATCGAGCCGAACCCCGACATCTGCCGCTTGGCGAGCTCGTGCTGCGGATGCTGCTCAAGCCCCGGATAGTACACCGCCTGAACCTTGGGCTGGCGCGTCAGCCAAGCCGCGAGGCGGCGGCCGCTGGCGTCGTGCTGGCGCATGCGGACGGCGAGGGTCTTCACCCCGCGGAGCAGGAGGAAGCATTCGAAGGGGCTGAGGATCGCGCCCGCCGCCTTTTGCAGGAATCGCAAATCCTCATCCTGCTTTTCGTTGCTGGCCACGACCACGCCGCCAATGCCATCGCTGTGCCCGTTGAGGAACTTCGTGGTGGAGTGCACGACCAGGTCGGCGCCCAGGGCGAGAGGGCGCTGGAAATACGGGCTCATGAAGGTGTTGTCCACGGCCAGTTCGGCGCCATGGGCATGCGCGATGTCGGCGCAGGCGCGCAGATCGCAGAGTTCCATCAGGGGATTGGTCGGGGTCTCGACGAAGATGAGGCGCGTGCGCGCTTCGAGCGCGCGTCGCACCAGGTCGGGTTGCCGGGTGTCCACGTAGCTGAAGCGCAGGCCGAAGCGGGCCAGCACCTGGTTGAACAGGCGCGGCGTGCCGCCGTAGACATTGCTGCCGCAAATCACGTGGTCGCCGGCCGAGAGCCGGGTGAGAACCGCCTGGATGGCGGCCATGCCGCTGGCGAAGACGTGGGCGCTGGAACCGCCTTCAAGCGCGGCAAGACTTTCCTCGAGGGCGGTGCGGGTGGGGTTGCTCACCCGCGAATACTCGTAGCCCTTGTGCTTGCCGATCTCTTCCTGGACGTAGGTCGAGGAGGCATAGATGGGCACGTTGACCGCGCCGGTGGCTGGGTCGGGAGATTGGCCGGCGTGGACGGCCAGGGTGGAGAAGCCCGGGTTTTTCATGGACGGCATCGTCGAAGCCCAGTGTAGCCCCTGCTGCGGTAGGCTGAGGGTATGGCGCGGCTTTGGCTGGTGCTGTTGCTGATCGCGGGCGCGGGTGCCCAGGCCGCCACCTGCTTGGCGGTGCCGTTCGAAAACCGTTCAGGCCAGAGCGGGCTCGATTGGATCGGGGCCAGCTTCGTGCTCAGCCTGCGCCAGGGGCTGGCCAACGACGGGATTCGGGTGCTGACGCAAGCCGAGCGCGACCAGGCGCGAGCGCTGGTGGGCGCGCCGGCGGGGGTGCCGCTGAGCCACGCCACCCTGATGCGCATGGGGGGCGCGGCCGATGCCGCATGGATGATCACCGGTTGGTACGACTACGACGGCGCCCAGTTCACCGCGGCGGCCGCGCTGGTGGACCTGAAGCGCGAGCACCTGGTCGAGATCGCCGCCCAGGGCGGCGCGCTGGCCGATCTCGAGGCCATTCAGGCGCGGCTCACCTGGGCGGTGCGCGAGCAGGAGTCTGGGGGCGCAGCCGTGGGGCCCGCCGAGGACAGCGGACCGGCGATGCCGCTGGCCGCCTACGAGAACCTGGTTCGGGCGCAACTGGCGCCGGCGGGGAACACGCGGCTGCCGTATCTCGAAACCGCCTACCACTTGGCGCCCAGCGATCCGCGGGTGGCGCTGGCGCTGGGCCAAGCCGCCTCCGCCGCCGGGGACAACCAGCGCGCGGCCACCGTGCTGCTGAAGATTGCCCCCGCTGCCGCGCAGTTTCCGGAGGCGCAATTCGATGCCGCGCTGGCCGAGTACCGGCTGGGGAATTTCACTCAGGCCGTGAGCATCTTGCAGGAACTTGCCCAGCGCTTTCCTCTGCCGGCCGTCGAGGACGACCTCGCGCTGGCCCAAGCCGGCGCGCGCCGCCAGCCCAGCACCCAGCCGTTGGAGACGGACTTCCCGATCGCCGCCTTTCGCCAGCTGGAACAATTGAGCGGCGGCCAGGGCGCGCTCGCTGCCACCCAACTGCGCCAAGGGCAGCGGCTCGAGGCCGCCGGCGCGCTGGAGGCGGCGGCGCAGGCGTTCCAGGCGGTGCTGGCCGCGTCGCCCGCGCCGGACGCGGCCAGCATCGCCGCCGCCCACGCCGGGCTGGGCGAAATCTGGTACGCCCGGCATGACGCGGCCCGCGCTGAGCAGGAGGCGCGGGCGGCGCTGAAGGCGGACGCGGGCAACGCGCCGGCGCTGGCGCTGCTGAAAAAGCTCGGGGATAGAGGATAGGGGATACCGGATGGGGGCTCGAATCCGAACGGCGATGCTTCTCGCGATTGGGCTGGCCACGTCCATGGGCGCGGCCACGGTGCCGGCGCGACCGGTGGTGGTGATCCGCTTGGATGACACCGTGAACACCGTCAGCGCCGAATACGTGGTGCGGGGTTTGGATTTCGCCGCCGCGCACCAAGCCCGCGCGGCGGTGCTGGTGCTGAACACCCCCGGCGGCCTCGACACCGCCATGCGAGCCATCATCCAGAAGATTTTCGCCTCGCCGGTGCCGGTGATCGGCTTCGTCGCCCCCAGCGGCGCGCGGTCCGCCTCGGCGGGCTTCTATATCCTGCTGAGCTGCGATGTGGCCGCCATGGCGCCGGGCACCAACACCGGCGCCGCGCACCCGGTGCTGCTCGGCGGCGAGCCCGACAAGATCGAAGCGGCGAAGATGCAGAGCGATGCGGCCGCCTTCATCCGCACCATCGCCACCCGGCGGCAGCGCAACCTCGACCTGGCGCAGAAGGGCGTGATCGACAGCGCCTCGTTCACCGAGCAAGAAGCCCTGAATGGCCATCTGATCAATCTGGTCGCGCCCGACTTGAACCAGTTGCTGGCCCAGCTCAACCGCCAGGCCATCACCCGGCTCGACGGGGCCCGGCAGGTGCTCGACTTGGCGGGCGCGCCGCGGGTCGAGTTCCCGATGAGCGTGCGCGAGCGCGTGCTCGACATGGACGCGAGCTTGGCCTTCGCCTTGCTGGCGATCGGGGCGCTGCTGATCTACGTCGAGTTCACCCATCCGGGGGTGATCGTGCCGGGGGTGGCCGGGCTGGTGCTGGTGGTGCTGTCGCTGTTCGCGCTCTCGCTGCTGCCCATCAATTGGGCGGGAGCCGGGCTGCTGCTGCTGGCGCTGGTCTTGTTCGCGCTCGAGGCCAAGTTCCCCAGCCATGGAGTGCTGGCCGCCGGCGGCGTGGCCTCCATGGCCATGGGCGGCATTCTGCTGATCGATTCGCCGGTGCCGCAGCTGCGCGTGGGCGTGAGCATCGCCTTGGGCGTGGCGCTGGGCTTCGGCGCCATCAGCCTGCTGCTGGTCGAGCTGGTGGTGCGGGCGCGGCGGCATCCGGTGGTGACCGGCGCCCAAGGGCTGGTGGGCGAATTGGGCACCGCGCTGACGGCGGTCGCGCTCGAGGGCAGCGTCGCCGTGCATGGCGAACGCTGGCGGGCGATCTCCAGGGCGCCCATCGCCGCCGGCGAGGCCATCCGCGTCCGGCAGGTGCGCGGCTTGCGCCTCGAGGTCGAGGCGGCATCCGCTGCGCCAATATCCGCGGCCAAAACCGTGGAGTAAAATCCAGAATTGCGGGAAGAATCGAGGATTGAGCGATGCCAGCATTCGTCATCGTGATCGTGATCGTCGTGCTGTTCGTGCTCTCGGCCATCAAGGTCATGGCCGAGTACGAGCGCGGCGTCGTCTTCCGCCTGGGGCGCTTGCTGGGCACCGCCAAGGGCCCCGGCATCGTGCTCATCTTCCCCATCATTGACCGGCTGGTGCGCATCTCGTTGCAGGTGGACACGCTCGATGTGCCGCCGCAGGACATCATCACCCACGACAACGTCACCTGCACGGTGACGGCCGTGGTCTACTACCGCGTGATTGATCCGCAAAAAGCCGTGGTCGAAGTCCGCAACTTCCGCTTTGCCAGCTCGCAGTTCGCGCAGACCACGCTGCGCGCGGTGCTGGGCGAGGTCGAGTTCGATGACTTGCTCTCGAGCCGCGAGAAGCTCAATGCCCGCTTGCAGGCCATCCTGGACGAGCGCACCGAGGTCTGGGGCGTCAAGGTGACCGACGTGGTCATCAAGGCCGTGGATCTGCCCGAGACCATGCAGCGCGCGATTGCCCGCCAGGCCGAGGCCGAACGCGAGAAGCGCGCGAAGATCATCCACGCCGACGGCGAATACGAGGCCTCCAGCCGCCTCTCGGAGGCGGCCGCCATCATCGCCAGCCAGCCCATCGCGCTGCAGTTGCGTTACCTGCAGACGCTGGTCGAGATCGGCACCGAAAAGAACACCACCATCGTGTTCCCGCTGCCGCTGGATCTGGTGGACGTGTTCCTGAAATTGCGAAACGAGGGCAAGGCCTGAGTGCCGCCAGCGAACATGAAGCCCAGCGAACAACGGCTTGAATCCCCCAGCGCCGCGCGCCGCGGCAGCCGCGGCGGCGGCAGCTATCAGCTTGAATTGGGCGGCAAAGGCGTGCTCGGCGTGTTCTTCGCGCTGGCCATCGTGTGCGCGCTCTTCTTCTCGTTCGGCTACACCATCGGCCGCCACGCGATTCCAGCGACGTTCACCTTGGGCAGCGCGCCAGCGGCGTCGCCCAAGCCGGCCGCGCCCGCCCCGTCCCCAGCCAGCGGCGTCGCGCCGCCGAACCCGACCCAGTTGGGCGCCGCCGAGAACAACCAGACGCCCGCGACGCTGACGCCCGATCCTGCCCAAAGCGGAGGACAGCAGCCAGCTGCGGTGGGCCAGGGAACCGCGGCCGCGGGGTCAGGTTCTGCCGGTCCCGGGTCGGCGACTCCGGGTGCGGGGGCGCAGGCGACCGTCCCGGAGCCTGCCGCCAGCGGCGTCTTCAACGTGCAGGTCTTCGCCGGCACGCAGGTGGATGCGCAGAGTCTGGCGTCGGCATTGAAAACCAAGGGCTACCCCGCCACCGTGGCCGCGCCCGCGCCCAATGCCCCCGATGCCCTGTATCGGGTGTACGTCGGACCGTATATGACCTCGGCGGAAGCCGAGGCGATGCGTTCGCGCCTCACCGCCGACGGCTACCAAGCGGTGGTGAAGAACAGCAGCTAGGAACGGGTCCAGCGCAGCAGCAGGCCGGCGAGGCCGAGGCGCGCGGTTTGGTCGAAGGTGTCACCGCCGCCGAGCGAGGCTACGGCCGGAAGGCGGCCGAAACCGGCGGCCGATCGCGCCCCCCAGCTCGAGGGCGGCACCAGGTTGGCGTAAGCGATCGCCAGCGCGCCAGCCGAAAGGCAGCGCTTCAGCGATTCGGATCGCGGGCGGTGGCCGCCGGCCAGCAATTCCACCAGGGCGCCGGCGGCAATGCCGGCCGCGGCAAACTCGAGATTCCGCCGCCATTCCTGCATCTGCAAGCAGATGCGGGCAGTGCAGGCCAAGGATGCGCGGCGGCGAGGGCGCTACAATAGTCCCTTCATGTTCGAAATCAGCGTCGAAGAGACGTTCTCGTCGGGGCACGCCTTGCGTGGTTACCGGGGGAAATGTGAAAACCCGCATGGCCACAACTACCGGGTGCGCGTGGTGCTCGCCGGCCCGCATTTGAATGCCATCGGCCTGCTCTACGATTTTAAGGACCTGAAAGCCGCCATCCGGCGCGAGACCGAGCGGCTCGACCACCAATATCTCAACGACCTCGATCCTTTCCGCGAGCAGAATCCTTCGGCGGAGAACCTGGCGCGGCACCTGTTTGAGCGCGTGCGCGACGAGCTGCGCGCCCATGCCGCCGGATCCGCCGATGGCATCGAGGTGCGATCGGTCACCGTGTTCGAGACCGATGCCACCGCCGCGGTCTACCGCGCCTGATGCCGCATCTGCAGATCACCGAGATTTTTCATTCCATCCAGGGCGAGGGGCGGCACGCCGGGCTGCCGTGCGTGTTCATCCGGCTGACCGGATGCAATCTGCGCTGCGCCTGGTGCGACACCGAGTACGCGTTCCACGGCGGTACGCGCATGCCGCTTGACCAGGTGCTGGCCGCCGCCGCCGCGTATGCTTGCCCGCTGGTGGAGATCACCGGCGGCGAACCCCTGCTGCAGGCGCCGGCGGTGGTCGAGTTGGCAAAGCGGCTTCTTGCCCTCGGCTGCGAGGTCCTGATCGAAACCAGCGGCGAGCGGGATCTGGCGCCGCTGCCGCTCGAGGTGAAGAAGATCGTGGACGTGAAGTGCCCGGGAAGCGGCGAGAGCGGCACCTTCTTGGAGGCCAACCTGCCGCTGCTGCAAGCCCAGGACGAATTGAAATTCGTCGTCAGCGACCGCGCCGACTACGAATTCGCGCGCGCGTTCGTCGCCCGGCACGCGCTCGACGGCCGCGCCCCGGCCTTGCTGGTGTCCCCCGCCTTTCGCAAGGACGCGGCCGGCGAGCGCAGCGCGGAGCAGTGCGCCCTCGATCCGCGCGCGCTGGCCGAATGGCTGCTCGCCGACCGCATGCCGGCGCGGCTGAGCCTGCAGGTTCACAAGTTCATCTGGGATCCCTCCCGGAAGGGCGTATGAGCGCCGCCAAGCCCAAGGCCGTTGTGCTGCTGAGCGGCGGGATGGACAGTTGCGTCTGCGCTGCCTTGGCGGTGCGCGATTACGAGCCCGCATTCCTGCATTTCGATTACGGCCAGCGCACGGCCGCGCGCGAGCGCCAGGCCTTCCATGCCATTGCCGATCACTACGGCGTGCGGGAGCGGCTGGTTGTCGAGACCGACTTCTTCCGGACGATTGGTGGATCGGCGCTGACCGACCGCACCATCGCGGTGCCGGAGGACGGCCTGGACGGAAACTTCATTCCGGTGACCTATGTGCCGTTTCGCAACGCCCATCTGCTGGCGGCCGGGGTGTCGTGGGCCGAGGTGAGGCAGGCCGAAAGCGTCATGATCGGCGCGGTCGCGCCCGACAGCTCGGGGTACCCGGATTGCCGGCCCGCGTACTATGACGCCTTCAACCGCCTGCTGGAGGTGGGAACGAAAGCCGGCCGGGTGCGCGTGGTGACGCCGCTGTTGCATTGCTCCAAAGCCGAGATCGTCCGCCTTGGGCTTGAACTGGGAGCGCCCTTTCCATTATCGTGGAGTTGTTACCAAAGCGCCGAGCCAGCCTGTGGGAGGTGCGACAGTTGCCGGCTGCGGAGGCGGGCCTTCGGGCAAGCGGGCGTGCGCGATCCGATCGCCTATGCGGCGGCCGCCGGATCCATTGAGGAGAGCTAATGACCATGAACCTGAAGAATTGGATGGCCGTGGCCGGAATGCTGTGCGCGGTCTGCGCGCTGCCAGCGCTGGCCCAAACCTCGGGCGGCATCAAGGGCCAAGTGATTGGCGTGGACGGCAAGCCGATGGCGAAAGCCGTGCTCACCTTCACCCGCACCGACGTCCCGGCCAAGTACACCGTCACCGCCGATAAGAACGGCAAGTTCGGCGACTATACCCTGCCGGTCGGCACCTACGACGTCAGCGTCAAGGGCACCGACGGCAGCGATATTCCGGTCGAGAAGGGCTTGGCCACGCACGTGGGCGAAGCCCAGCAGGCCGTCATCAACCTGAAGGTGCTGCAAGCCGCTGAAGCCGGCGCGGCGCCGCCGCCGGGCATGACCAAGGAAGAGGCCGCGGCCTACGAGAAGAAGGTCAAGGAGCAGGAAGAGAAGAACCAGAAGCTCGGCAAGCTCAACGAGCTGCTGCAGCAGAACAAGCAGTTCCTCGATGCCAAGCAGTACGACCAGGCCATCGGCGTGATGGAGCAGGCGGTCGCGCTCGATCAGACCCACGACATCCTGTATGCCAACTTGGCGGAGGACTACTCCGAGGCCAAGCAGTACGACAAGGCCGCCGATGCCTACCAGAAGGCGATTGCGCTCAAGCCGCGCAACGCCGGCTACGTCATCAACCTGGGCACCGTGCTGGCGAAGTCCGGCAAGATTGACGATGCCAATGCCGCCTTCGCCAAGGCGGCGCAGTTGGATCCGACCCAGGCGAAGATGGCCATGTTCAACACCGGCGTGGTGCTGTTCAACCAAGGCAACCTCGATGCCGGCCGCCGCCTTCGACAAGCTGGTGACCCAGGATCCGACCAATGCGGATGCCTGGTACTACAAGGGCATTTGCCTGCTCGGCAAGGCGGGGACCGATCCCAAGACGAACAAGCTGGTGCTGCAGCCGGGCACGGTCGAGGCGCTGAAGAAGTCGCTGCAGCTGGCCCCCAATGGACCCAATGCCGCCAACGCCAAGTCGGCGCTGGAGCAGATCGGCGGCGGAATTTAGGGAACAGGGATCAGCGGCCAGGGAACGGGGGAGGCGCCGAGCGCGCCTCCCCCGTTCTGTTGTTTAGTGCACGCTGGCGGCGGGCACGACCTGCACCGGCGACGCCAGCGTGAAGCTGAGCGCGGTCTCGGGCGTAAGGTTCACCTCTGCCGGCTTGGTCAGCGCCTGCGCCGCCGTGCCGGTGCCGGCGCCGGCAGCGGCGCCGATGGCCGCGCCCTTGCCGTGGCCCGCCAGCGCGCCGATGAGCGCGCCCACCGCCGCGCCCCCGCCGATCGTTTCCGCGCTGCGCGTGCTGCGCGACGAGGCGAGCTTGGTCACTTCATTGGTCGAGAGGTCGTACGAGGCGCCGTTGTATTGAAGCTGGGTCAGCTTGAGCACCAGCCGCGATTGGCCCTTGAAGTGGCCGGCGCTGTCGGCCGCCACCACCGTGCCCGACACCGACGCGCCTTGCGGAACGGCGACGTCGCCGTTGACGCGAATCGGGCTGGAGACGGTGCCGTCCCACGATTGCCCGGCGGTGGCGTTGGACGAGCTGAGCGGCTGGCTGAGCCGCACGTGCAGCACCGTGCCGTCTTCAACTTCGACCGGCGGCGTGGCTTGCATGGCCGGGGCGGGGGCGGCGGCGCCGCCGCCGGATGCAGCCCGCTCATGCTTCGGTTCCGCCTTCATCGCCATCATGGCCGTGTTGGCCGCCGGCGCCGCGCCCGGATTGGCCGGGGTGTTGGTCGCGATTTGGTTGTTCACCTGGGTGACGCCAGGGACTTGCGCGTCGCTGGCCGCCTCGGTGCGCGCGGCTTCGCTCGGCACGGTGCCGGTGAGGGTGACGACGCCGTTCTGCGCCGCGGCGGTGATGCCGGCGCCTTGCAAGGCCGCATCGGCATTGATCTTGGCCTGCACGGCCTGGCTGATGGCCTGGTCCTGGCTGCCGGCATTCGATTTCGAACATCCGGCAAGCGCCAGCAAGCTGGCGGCCGCGGCGAAGGCGGCGGTCAGGCTGGCAGGGAAGGTTCGGGTGCGCATGGCTCCTCCTTGGGTGGGCAAATCGGCAAAAATTTCCCGGGCAGGCTCGATTCTAGCCCTCTATTTGACAGGGTGCAATTCAGGTGCCAAACTCGGAGGCATCTAGATCCGCATCTGGTTCGAACGGGCCGGAAGATCAACAACCCTGCGGTTTGTCCTCCGGCCTGTTGCTTTGCGGAAGGATGCCCAACCCGTACGCGAAATTGATCTTGCGCTGGGAGCGGCGGCTCAACCGCGTGGACCCGGACCGGCGCGTGACGCCGTTCGATTGGGGCGCGGAGTGGCTGCAGCAGACCGGCTTCAATAAGGTTGGCCCCTGGCAGGCCACGGCGCCCGCAGGCGAGGTCATCCCGGCCCTGCAGCGGTGGAACCGCAGCGTGGCCCAGCGCAGCCAGGCATTCTTCAGCTACGAGCCGGTGCGCGACTACCGCCTGGATGGCGATGTGCTCAGCTTCCGCTCGCCGGTTCCGACCCCTTACCGCGAGAACCACGATGTCCACGCGCGCTGGTTTCCGGCAGCCGGGAGCAGCGCGGTGGTGGTGGTGCCGCAATGGAACTCCGACGAGCAGGGGCATCTGGGGCTGTGCCAGATCCTGCAGCGCGCCGGCGTGGCCTGCCTGCGGGTGAGCATGCCCTACCACGACCGGCGCATGCCGCGCGACTTGCTGCGCGCCGAGTACACCGTGGACGCCAACATCGGGCGCACCATCCATGCCGCGCGGCAAGCCGTGGCCGATATCCGCGCCAGCTTGGATTGGCTCGAGTCGCAGGGCCGCACCCGGCTCGGCATCATGGGCACGAGTCTCGGCTCCTGCTACGCCTTGCTGGCCAGCGCCCACGATGCGCGCTTGCGGGTGAACGTCTTCAACCATGTCTCGGAGTATTTCGGTGACGTGGTCTGGACCGGGCTCGCGACCCGCCACGTCCGGCAGAGCCTGGAGCCATATGTGACCCAGGACCAGTTGCGCGAGGCCTGGCGGGCCATTAGCCCGGCCAGCTACCTCGAGCCCTTCCAGCGCCTGGCCGAGCGCGACGGCAAGCAGAACTTGCTCATCTGGGCGCGCTACGATCCCTGCTTCCTGCCGGAGTTCTCCCGCCAGGTGCTGGCCGCGTTCCGGCGGCTGAACCTGCCGCATGTCGCCCATGGCCTGCCCTGCGGCCATTACACCATCGGGCGCACGCCCTTCAAATACGCGGATGCCTGGCTGATCACGCGATTTCTGCGCCGCCACCTGCGGCCTTGAGCGAGAATCGGAGCCATGGCGGCGCTGCTCGCTATTGAATCCCTCTCCGTCTCGGGCGGCGGCCGCGAATTGCTGGCCGGGGTCAGCCTCTGCCTCGACACCGGCGCCGCGCTGGCGCTGGTCGGCGGCTCGGGCAGCGGCAAGACCACGCTGCTGCGGGCGTGCCTGGGGCTGCTGCCGGCTGGCTTCCGCGCCTCCGGCCGGATTCAATGGCAGCAGCGGGACCTGCTGCGGCAGAACGGAGCGCAGTGGCGCAGGACGCGCGGGCGCGAGATCAGTTGGATTCCGCAAGAGCCCTCGGCGGCGCTCGATCCCCGGCGCACCGCGCGGCAGCATCTGCGCGAGTGCGGCGCCCGCGCCGACGATCTCGCCGCCGTCGGCCTCGAGCCGGCGCGGGCGCGGGAGTACCCGTTCCAATGGTCGGGCGGGATGCAGCAGCGGCTGCTGGTGGCCATGGCGCTGGCGCGCCGCAGCCGCCTCGTGCTGGCCGACGAGCCGACCTCGGCGCTGGATCCGGTCGAGCAGGCCCGCCTGCTGGCGCTGTTGGCGCGGCTGCGGCAGGAGCGCGGCTTCGGCTTGATCTTCGTCACCCACGACCTCTCGGTCGCCGCCCAGGTGGCCACGCGCCTGGCCGTGCTGCGCCAAGGCGAAGTGGTCGAGCAGGGGGAGGCGCTCGACCTGCTCGCGCATCCGCGGCATGCCTGCACCCGCGGCTTGGCCGCCGGCCAGCCACGGTGGGCCTCGGCATGAGCACGGCGGCGCCAGCCGCGGCCGCGGGCGCGCTCCTGGAGCTGCGCGCTGCCGGCGTGTGCATCGGCGGGCGCTGGCGGCTGCGGGAGGTTTCGCTGGCGATTGCTCCCGGCGAGATGGTGGCGGTCATCGGCCCTTCGGGCGCGGGCAAGAGCACGCTGGCGCGCTTGGCGATGGGGCTGCGGCTGCCCAGCCAGGGGAGCGTGCGCTTCGCCGGGCAGCGCGGCGAGCGGCAGATGATCTACCAGGACCCGCAGCGTTCGCTCGATCCATGCATGACGGTCGAGCAGGCCATCCTGGAGGGCATGCGTTTGCAGGGCGCGCCGCGCGCCTGCGCCGCCGAGTGGCTGGAAAGGGTTGGCCTTGATCCCGGCTTGGGTTCGCGGCGGCCGGGGCAGTTGAGCGGCGGCCAACGCCAGCGCGTGGCCATCGCCCGCGCCTGCGCCGTGCGCCCCAAATTGCTGGTTGCGGACGAGCCCGCCGCCGCCCTCGACACCGCGACCGCTTCCGCGATTCTGGAATTGCTGCGGCAAATACAAACGGAAAATGGAATGGCGTGCCTGCTCATCAGCCACCAAGTGCCGCAGATAGCTCAAATCGCGCCCAGGGTTGCCGTGCTGCATGCCGGCGCCCTCATCGAGGCGGGGGTAACTCGCGAGGTGCTCTCCCGCCCCGCCGACGCGCGGACACGGGCGCTGCTGCAAGCGATTCCGCCCTGGCCGCCGACCGCACGGTAAGCTGATGGATCACGCATAGGACACATTTTTCTTGACAGACGCGACCGAGGCTTGGTACAACATCTACACTGCGCGTACGGGCTAGAATAGGAGCCCAAACTAGTGAAGAAGTGTGTGGTGTTCGCGCTGTCGCTTTTCTTCCTCTGTTTCCTTTCCCTCGGGCTATCGGCCCAAGTCAATCCGACCGGCAGCTTGACCGGCGTCGTGACGGATCCATCGGGCGCGTCCATTCCAGGCGCGACTGTGACGGCAACCGATCCGGCGACCAAGGCCGTGCTGACGGTCCAGTCCGATGTCAACGGACGCTTCGTCCTGTCGAACCTCAGCCCCGACTCCTACGACGTGGTCGTCAGCCACACCGGTTTCCAATCGGGCGCCTACCACGCCGTGGTGATCCAGGTCGGCCAAACCTACACCCTCAAGGCCCAGCTCAAGGTCGGGCAGACCAGTCAGACGGTTGAAGTGCAGGCCGGCCAGCAGGTCATCGAGACCGAATCCACACAGGTATCGGGCCAAGTCACCGGCCAGCAAGTGACGCAGATTCCGATCGCCAGCCGCAATGCGCAAGACTTGGCGATCATCATGCCGGCGATGCAGACCACCGGCTCGCCGCGCAACTCCCAGTTCAACGGCCTGCCCCCGGGCGCAGTCAACCTCACGGTTGACGGCATCAACAGCCAGGACAATTTGTTGAAGTCCACCACCGGCAGCAGCTTCTTCTCGACCGAGCAGCCGCGCATTGACGACGTGCAAGAGTTCAACGTCACCTCGGCCGCCAACGATGCCAGCTCGAGCGGCGAAGGCGCGGTGCAGGTGGCGGTGGTGAGCAAAAAGGGCACGAACCAGTTCCATGGCGGCGGGTGGGAATACCTGCGCAACAACTGGCTCAACGCCAACAACTATTTCAACAACATCAATCACCTTCCGCGGCAGCCGATCCGGCTGAACGAGTTCGGATACAAGATTGGCGGCCCGATCCTCAAGAACAAGCTGTTTTTCTTCACCGACCTGGATTGGTGGGAAAACCCGCAAGCGCAGGCGCGCACGCGGAATGTCTTGACCCCGTCGGCGATGCTCGGCCAGTTCACCTACGCGCCGACCAAGGCTCAGACCAACGCGCCCAATGCCTGGACGAGCTGCAATGGCTCCGGCGAAAACACTGGCCAGCCCACAGGGACATGCACGGCCGACTTGATGGCGATGGCAGCCGCCAAGGGATTCAATGGCACAGTGGACACGACCGAGGCTGCGATCCAGGCTGAGGTCGCCAAGGCCGTCGGCGCTCCGGGGCTCACCGTGGGCACGAGCAGCAACTTCAATAACGTCCCATTGAACTTCAACGCGTTGGCTGCGAGCCACCGCAAATATCCAGACGTGCGCTTGGACTACACCATCAACGCCACCAACTCGCTGGAATACGACTATCACTACGACCATTATTTTGACGGCCCGGACGTGCTCAACAACGCGGACGCCACCTACCCGATTGCTCCTTTCAACACCAACGTGGGCTCCCAGATCTCGGACCGCAACCTGATGGCGCTGGCGTGGCGCTGGCAGGCCTCGCCGACCATCAACAATGAATTGCGAATTGGCGGCACAAGCGCGCCTACATGGTTCGGTCAAGGCGAAAACGACACCATCTATCCCACCATTACCGCAACCACCGCCGCCGGTGTCAGTTCGACGGTGTTCGTTCGCCCGAGCGCTCCTTCATTGGAAAGCACGCCGTTCCTCAGCTTCAATCCGCAGGGACGGAATACCGCGCTCGGTCAGGCGAATGAAACCATGAGCTGGTTGCATGGCAACCACAGCATGAGCATCGGCGGCAGCTTCACGGCAATACGGCTGAAGGAGAACTTCGGCAACGAGCCGGTTGCGAGCCTGGGGCTGGGCCTGAGCTCAAGCGACCCGGCTGCCGGCATTTTTGGCAGCGCCAATATGCCGGGTCTGCCGGGCAGCCAGATTAGCTCTGCCGGGAACCTTTGGGCCGTGCTCTCCGGCCGCGTCACCAGCTTCAATCAGACGATCAACGCCAATCCGACAACACGAGCGTACCAGGCAAATTTCAACGAATTCGATCAGATCTCGCAGAAGGAGTGGGGGCTGTTTTTCAACGATTCTTGGCACGTCACTCCCGGGCTCACCTTCAACTACGGTTTGCGGTATGAAGTCGAAGGTGTCCCGACGGACGATTTGAACAAGTACAGTGTCCCTGTCGGCGGGGTCGCAGGCGTGTACGGGATTTCGGGCATGGGGAATATCTTCAAGCCAGGTACCGAAACCGGCGCGGTCACCCAATTCGAAAACGACAAGGGCCATCCGTTCTACAACAGCTACCACAATGGCTGGGCACCCAGCGTCGGCTTGGCTTGGACGCCGAACGTTCAGGGTGGCATTCTGCAATCGCTCTTCGGGAACAACGGTGACTCGGTGCTTCGCGCTGGGTACAGCATTGCTTATGACCGCCAGGGCCTGAGCGAATTCACCGCGATGGCGCCCGCCAATCCCGGCCCGACCAACAACGCCTTCCTGACGGCAGTCGGGACGGTGAAGAATCCTGGAGACTTCTCCGCGGGCTCGATCCAGTTCCAAAACGGGGCGGTCACCGGAGCTGCGCAGGAGGAGACCCAACCGTTCGGTTCGGTGATCCCCATCAATCCAGGATTTGGCGATTCTGTCAATGCCACCGATCCCGGTTTGGCGCAGCCCATGGTGCAGAGCTGGCAGTTGGGCATTCAACGGCAGCTTGATCGCAACACGGCGCTGGAGGTTCGCTATGTCGGCAACCATGCCACGCGCGGGTGGACGACGGGCGGCCTCAACGAAAACGAAGTTAACATCTTCGAAAATGGTTTCCTCACCGAATTCAACAATGCATTAGGAAATTTGAACGCCTGCAATGCGGCCGAAGCCAAATTCCAAGCCACCAACCCGTCGCCGGGCACGGCAGGCCCTTGTGACACGCCGAGCTTTGCCAACCTCGGAATAAGCGGCCAAAAGAGCGTGCCCATCCTGACGGCGGCTTTCACCGGCAGCAAAACTGGAAGCCAGACGGCCTCAGGCTTTATCAACGGAACGTTTGTGAGCGATCTCCAGAACGGGCTCGCCGGCTCTCTCGCAGCCTCGCTCGACAGCGCCAACAACGTGACCTTCTGGCAGCAAGCCACGGCTGCCGGCTTGCCGTCGAACGAATTCACGGTCAATCCCGATGCAACCGGCGGCACCTTCCTGCTGACGGATTTCAATCAATCAACCTACAACGGCCTGCAGACCGAATTGCGCCGCCGGATGTCGCAAGGACTGCAGTTCGACGTCAATTACACTTATTCCCACTCGCTCGGAACCACGGGTCTCCAGAGTCTGCGCTTCTACGGCAACTCCAAGGGCCCGTCGGGCTCCGATCTGCGCCATGTTTTCAAGGTGGAATCGCTGTACGAGCTTCCGTTCGGCAGCGGACATCAATTGAAAACGGGCTGGAGCTGGCTCGATAGCGGCATTGCCGGATGGCAATGGACAACGGTGAATCGTTGGCAGTCCGGTGATTTGATTACCCTGTCCGGGGGCTTGGGCGGCACCTTTAACCAGAATGACGGCGGCGTCCAGTTCGCTGGCACCAATACCGTCCAGACGATCGCCGGCCTCGTCGGCGTCAGCAAGCAGACGACGAGTGCTGGCAAAGGCGTGGTCTTTTTCGCGCCCAATGCGCTGTTGGGCGGCGGGCAGCAAGGTGCCAACACCTCCATCTTGGCGCCGTGCAGCACGGCCGGCGCATTCTGCGAACATCCGTACCTCTACGGCCCGAATTTCTTCAAGGCCGATTGGAGCTTGTCGAAGACACAGAAGCTGACCGAGGGCATCGGCCTCACGGTTCGCGCCGACGTCCTCGACATCTTCAACAACATCAACTTCTCAACGCCGGCGAGCGGCAATTTGAGCTCCACTTCCTTCATGCGCATCACCAGCGCCTACTCGGACTTCACCTCCACCCAGGATCCCGGAGGCCGTCTGATCCAGCTGGTGTTCCGCCTCGACTTCTAAGCATCGAAGTCGCGAATCCCTCCTTCCTTCAGGGGCAGCCTCGGCTGCCCCTGAAGCTTTTTCTGGCATAAAATCCCTAGCCATGAGCACCGCTGCGCCGCTTTCGCCGCCCTCGGCCGCCTCCACCCGCACCATGTCGTCGCTGGCCCGCGTCATGGGCGTCTTTTCCTCGCCCGGCGAGACCTTCGCCGACATCGCCCGCGAACCGCATTTCATCCTCGCCTGGTGCGTCCAGCTCGTCTGCGCGTTTGCGTTTGCGAGCGAGGTGCTGCATCGCGTCGGCGCCTACCAACTGGCGCGCGAACAGCTCATGCAGTCGGCCCGCACCCGCGCGCTGCCCGCCGCGCAGTTGCAGCCCATCCTGGCCACCACGGCCAAGTTCGAGGGCGTCCTGCTCTATATCATCCCCTTCCTCGGCCTGCTGGTGATGCTGTTTCTGGGATGGATCTTCCAGGGGATTTCCAATTTTTTGTTGGGCTACGAGGCGCGCTACAAAGCCAGCCTCTCCATGGTCAGCCACGCCTTCCTGGTGGAGTCGCTCTACTGGCTGCTCGTGACCCTGGTGATCGCGATCATGCCCGACCCCACCAGCTTCCAGCTGACCAATCCGCTCTCCACCAATCTGGCGTTTTTCCTGGACAAAGCCACCGCTCCAGCCTTTTTTTACGCCTTCAGCCTGCATTTGGATCTGTTCTCGGTTTGGACCTTGCTGCTGCTGGCGTGGGGCGTGGCCAAGCTCGGCGGCAAGAAGGGAAAATTCGGCGCGGCACTAGCCGCCACCGGCTCGCTGTGGCTGCTCATGTGCCTGATCACGGCCGGGTTTGCCGCCGCATTTTCCTGATTTTGGAATCAGGCTGGAAAACCCGGCGCTCTCTTTTCTCTTGACCTTGTGAGTCTCCTGCGGTATCAATGATCCATTCGTCCGGTTGCGCTTACCGGACCCAAAAGGAGACTTGCTGTGAAAAAGTGTGTGGTGCGCACACTAGTGTGCAGTGTATTCATGCTGGCAGGGCTGGCCCTCGCCTTTTCGCAAACCAACCCCACAGGTTCCTTGACCGGTGTCGTCACCGATCCCTCGGGCGCGTCCATTCCGGGCGCCGGCATCGTGGTGACAGAAACGGCGACCCACCGCGTCTACAACGTGCAATCCGATGTGTCCGGGCGGTTCGTGCTCTCGAACCTGAGCCCCGACAGCTACGACGTGGTGATCTCCCACGCCGGCTTCCAGTCCGGCGCCTACCATGCGGTGGTGATTCAAGTCGGGCAGACCTACACCCTGAAGGCGCTGCTGAAGGTCGGCGCGGCCACGCAGACGGTCGAAGTGCAGGCCGGCCAGCAGGTGATCGAAACCGAGCAGACGCAGATTTCCGGGCAAGTCTCCGGCCAGCAGGTCACGCAAATCCCGATCGCCAGCCGGAACGCGCAAGACTTGGCCATCATCATGCCCTCGATGCAGACCACCGGCACGCCGCGCAACTCCCAGTTTGACGGCTTGCCGCCCGGCGCGGTCAACCTCACCTTCGATGGCATCAACAGCCAGGACAACCTGCTCAAGTCGTCGGGCGGCAGCAGCTTCTTTTCCACCGAGCAGCCGCGCATCGACGACGTGCAGGAATTCAACATCACCACCGCCGGCAACGATGCCGCCTCCAGCAGCGAGGGCGCGGTGCAAGTGAACATCGTGAGCAAGAAGGGCACCAACCAGTGGCACGGCGGCGGTTGGGAATACCTGCGCAACAATTGGCTCGACGCCAACTACTACTTCAACAACATCGCGCACCAGCCGCGGCAGGTGATCCGGCTGAACGAGTTCGGCTACAAGATCGGCGGGCCCATCCTGCACAACAAGCTGTTCTTCTTCACCGACCTCGATTGGTGGGAGAACCCGCAAGGCCAGTCGCGCACCCGCAACGTGCTCACGCCCCAGGCCGCCCAAGGCATCTTCACCTATGCCGTGAAGGCGGTGCCGGGCACGCTTCAGCCTTGGGTGACCTGCGACGGCACGGCGAAGACCTGCACGGCGAATCTGTTCCAGATGGCGCAGGCCAACGGCTTCACGGGCACCGTGGACACCGTCGAGGCCGGCATCATGGGGGAGGTCGCGAAAGCCGTCACCGCGCCCGGCGTCACCCAAATCGCGAGCGGCAATTTCAATACGGTGGGACTGGCCTTCAATGCCAATGCCGCCAGCCACCGCAAGTACCCCGACCTCCGCTTGGACTACGACATCAATTCCACCAATTCGCTGGAATTCGATTACCACTACGACCACTACTTCGACGGTCCGGACGTGCTGAACCGCGCGGACGCGACCTTCCCGGTGGCGCCGTTCAACACCAACGTGGGATCGCAGATTTCGAACCGCAACCTCACCGCCTTGGCGTGGCGGTCGCAATTGTCCCCGACCATCAACAACGAACTGCGCCTCGGCGGCCAAAGCGCGCCGGTGTGGTTCGGGCAGGGTGAAAACGACGCCATCTACCCGACCTTCTCGGCGACCACCGCAGCGGGCGTGAGCTCGACCGTGTTTGTGCGTCCGAGCGTGCCCAGCTTGATGAGCCAGCCGTTCCTCAATTTCAGCCCGCAGGGTCGCAACACCGCCTTGGGGCAGGCCAACGAAACCTTGAGTTGGCTGCATGGCAATCACAGCATGACCATGGGCGCGAACTTCACCGATGTCCGCTTCAAGGACGACATCAGCGGCGAGCAGGTGGCGTCGCTGGGGCTGGGAATGAACACCAACGATCCGGCCCGGGGAATGTTTGGCTCGGCCAACCTGCCCGGTCTGCAGAGCCGGGACCTGGGCACGGCCGAGAACCTCTATGCGGTGCTGGCGGGTCGGGTCACCAGCTTCCAGCAGACCATCAATGCCAACCCCTTCGCGCGCAAGTATCAGGCGAACTTCAATGGCTTCGATCAGGTTTCGCAAAAGGAATATGGCCTGTTCTTCACCGACAGTTGGCATGTCACCCCTTCGCTGACGTTCAATTACGGGCTGCGATGGGAGCTTGAGGGCGTGCCCACCGACGATCTCAACGAGTACAGCGTTCCGGTTGGATCTGCGGCCGGCGCGTACGGCATTTCGGGGAACGGCAATCTGTTCAAGCCGGGAACCCAAACCGGAGCGGTGACCAGCTTCGTCAACGACAAGGGGGCGGTGTTCTACAACAGCTACAAGAAAGGCTTCGCCCCGAGCGTGGGGCTGGCCTGGACTCCGAGCTTCCAGGGCGGTCTGCTGGAATCGCTGTTCGGCAATAACGGCGAATCCGTGTTCCGCGGCAGCTACAGCATCGCCTATGACCGCCAGGGCTTGAGCGACTTCACGAATTTCGCGCCCTTCAATCCCGGTGTGAGCAACAACGCGTCGCGGTTTGCCTCCAATGTGAATGATTCCGTCGGGGATTTCCAGGCAGGCAGCATCCAACTGCAGAACGGCGCGATCACCAATACATCCCAGGAGGAATCAGCGCCGTTCGGATCCCCCATTCCGATCAATCCGACCTTCGGGGATCAAGTCAACGCCTATGCTCCGGGCCTGTCTCAACCGATGGTGCAGTCCTGGTCGGTGGGCTTGCAGCGGCAGCTGGACCGCAATACCGCGCTTGAAATCCGCTACGTCGGCAACCATGCCACCCGGCAGTGGACCTCGGGCGGCCTCAACATCGACGAAACCAACATCTTCGAAAATGGCTTCCTGAAGGAATTCAACAACGCGCTCAACAATCTCAACGTCTGCTTGAAGGACGCCACCTGCTCGCAAAACCCGACCTTCGGCGACACCATCGCGGGCCAAGTTCCGGTGCCGATCCTGACGGCGGCCTTCACCGGCAGCAAGACGGGTGCGCAAACCAGCGGCAACTTCAGCGATCCGGGCTTCATCGGCGATCTGCAAAACGGGCTGGCGGGCGATTTTGCTTCGACGCTGCAACCGGCGCAGAACAATCTGGGCTTCTGGCAGAACATGATCGCGGCCGGGTTCCCGTCGAATTTCTTTGACGTGAATCCGGACGCCACCGGCGGATCGTTCCTTTTAACCGATCTGAACCAGTCCACCTACAACGGCTTGCAGACCGAGTTGCGCCGCCGCATGGCGAACGGCCTGCAATTCGACATCAACTACACCTATTCCCACTCGCTGGGCACGGGCGGCCTGCAGAGCCTGCGCTTCTATGGCAACTCCAAGGCGCCGTCAGGCTCGGATCTTCGCCACGTCTTCAAGGTCCAGTCGCTGTACGAGCTGCCCTTCGGCACCGGGCATGCGCTGCGCACCGGCTGGGGCTGGCTCGACAACGGCATCGGCGGATGGCAATGGACCACCGTCAACCGTTGGCAGTCCGGAGATCGCATCACGCTGTCGGGTGGCCTCGGCGGCACCGTCAACGGCAATGATGGCGGGGTGCAGTTCACTGGAACCAACACCACCGCGACCATCGCCGGATTGCTGGGCGTGAGCAAGCAAACCAACGGCTCGGGTCAAGGCGTCGTTTTCTTTGCCCCGAATTCGCTGCTGGGCAGCAACCAGCAAACCGCGAACACGGCCATCCTGGCGCCCTGCGCAACCGCCGGAGCGTTTTGCGAGCACCCGTACCTCTACGGTCCCAATTTCTTCAAGGCCGATTGGAGCTTGTCGAAGACCCAGAAGGTGACCGAAGGGCTTTCCTTCACCGTCCGCGCCGACGTGCTCGACATTTTCAACAACATCAACTTTGGAGTTCCGTCGGGCAATCTCACCTCCACCAACTTCATGCGCATCACCAGCGCCTACCAGGATTTCACCTCCACCCAGGATCCGGGCGGGCGCCTGATTCAATTGGTCTTCCGAGTCGATTTCTAAGGCTCGGCTAGAACCAATTCCATCCTAGCGCGCGGGGCCGCTCCGGTACACTGGAGCGTGCCCCGCGCTTTTTTTTCGCTGCTCGCCTGCGGCCCGGCCGGGCGGCGCGGACGCCTCGACCTGTCGCACGGCACGGTCGAGACCCCCTGCTTCATGCCCGTCGGCACCCGGGCCTCGGTCAAGGCCATGGCCCAGGGCGAGCTCGAGGCCCTGGGCGCTGAGATCATCCTGGCCAACACCTATCACCTTTATTTGCGGCCGGGGCATGATCTCATCCGCCAGCTGGGCGGCCTGCACCGCTTCGCCGCCTGGCCTCATCCCCTCCTCACCGACAGCGGCGGCTTCCAGGTCTTCAGCCTCTCGGCGCTCAACCAGATCGAAGAGCACGGCGTGATCTTCCGCTCCCACCTCGATGGCAGCCTGCATCAGCTCACGCCCGAGCTGGCCATCGAGGTGCAACTCGCCCTCGGCGCCGACATCATCATGGCCTTCGACGAGTGCACGCCCTACCCGGCCACGCTCGAGCAGGCCCGCGCCTCCATGGAGCGGACCCACCGCTGGGCCCAGCGCTCGGCCGCCGCCTGGCGGGCCGCCGGCGGCATGGCGACCGGCTCAGCCCTGTTCGGCATCGTCCAAGGCGGCATGTTCCCCGAACTGCGGCGGGAATCGGCGCAATTCCTACGCTCGCTCGGCCTCCCCGGCTACGCCATCGGCGGCGTGTCGGTGGGCGAGCCGCGCGAGCTCAGCTTGGCCGCGGTGCAGGCGGCGATCGAGATCCTGCCGGCCGACCAGCCGCGCTACCTCATGGGCGTGGGCACGCCGGACGAACTTGTGCAATACGCTGCACTCGGCGTGGACATGATGGACTGCGTGTTGCCCACCCGCAATGCCCGCAATGGCCTGCTGTTCACTTCCACCGGCCCGATTTCCATCAAGAACGCCCGCTATGCCGCCGACCCCGGCCCGCTCGACCCCGCCTGTGCCTGCAGGGTCTGCGCGCGCTACTCGCGCGCCTACCTGCGCCACCTCTTCCAGTCGGGTGAAATCCTGGCAGCGCAGCTTCATACCCACCACAATCTGCACCACTACCTTGACACCATGCGGCAAGTTCGTCATGCTATCGAGCCTAGGTGCTAGACGTGTGCCAAACGCCTGCCCGGTAGTACAATAGGAGCAAAGATTCCGCTTGGGATTCCCTTTACTGGCATTGCTGTGGATGCAAGCCGCCCCTGCTGGCGGCAACGGCTTGGGATTGATCATGATCCTGGCCGTCTTCGCCATCTTCTACTTCCTGCTCATCATGCCGGTGCAGCGGAGGCAGAAGCGGGTGCAGAAGATGCACCGCGAGCTCCAGACGGGCGACCGCGTGGTGACCTCCGGGGGATTGCGCGGCACCATCGTGAGCATTAAGGATGACGTCCTCCAGATTCGGGTTGGCCCCGACAACGTGAAGCTCGAGTTCGTGCGCTCGGCGATTGCCGCCGTGGATAGCGCCGAAACGGCGAACAAGTAGATTTTCCATGAAACGCACTCTTCTCTATAAAGCCATCTTCATTGTGGTGGTGGTCCTGGCCTGCCTGCTGGCCATCACCGGCATTCCGAACGGGCTCGGCTGGCAAGCGTGGAAGGCGTCCACGATCTCTCACATCCACCTCGGCCTCGACCTGCAAGGCGGCACCCACCTGATTTTGACTGTGAACGTGGATGACGCGGTGCGCTCACAAACGGGGCAGGACACCGAGCGGCTGCGCGCCGATTTGACCAGCAAGGGCATCAGCTTCACCTCGCTGACCCAGCCTGATCCCAAGGGACATCCGGAGCGCATCACGGTGCAAGGCATTCCGCTCAACAAGGGCAGCGACTTCCGCGCGCTGGTGCAAAGCGACTTGGGTCCGAACTACAACATCAGCGAAATCGGCACCGGAAACTACGATCTGAGCTTGAATGCGGCGACCGTTTCGTCCATCAAGGAGAATGCGGTCACGCAGTCGATCGAGACCATCAGCAACCGCATCAACCAGTTGGGCGTCACCGAACCGACCGTGCAGCGCCACGGACTCGGCGCCTATGAAATTTTGGTGCAGCTTCCCGGCATCACGGATATGGATCGGGTGCGGTCGGTGATGCAAGACACCGCCCAACTGCAGTTTCGGCTGGGCAAGGCCGGCCCGTTCCCCAGCGAAGCAGCAGCGCGCGCGCAATATGGCGGAATTTTGCCCGAGGACAGCGAAATTTTGCCAGGCAAGAGCATCGGCGGAGGGGCGAACGCCAGCGGATCCAGCGACTGGTACGTGGTCTCGCGCTCGTCGGTGGTGAGCGGCAACGATCTGCGCGATGCCCGTCCCTCCACCGACAACAATGGCCAGACCGAGGTCAGCTTCACCCTCACGCGCGATGCCGGGCAGCGCTTCGGGGCCTTCACCAGCGCCAACATCAATCATCCGCTGGCGGTCGTGCTCGACAACCAGGTCCAGGAGTACGCCAACATCGAGGGGCGCATTGAGGACCAAGGCCGGATCACCGGATCCTTCACGCGCCAGCAAGCCGAGGATTTGGCCCTGATCCTGCGTTCCGGCGCGCTGCCCGCCACCATCACCTACCAGCAGAACGAAGTGGTGGGGCCATCGCTGGGCGCGGATTCGATTCACGAAGGCATCGTGGCGGCGCTCGCCGGCTTCTTGCTGGTGGCCGGCTTCATGCTGTTCTACTACCACGGTGCTGGAATCAATGCCGTGCTGGCATTGGTCTTGAACTTGATCATCTTGATGGCCTACATGTCGCTGGTCTCGGCCACCCTGACCTTGCCAGGGATCGCCGGGATCATCTTGACCATCGGCATGGCCGTGGACTCGAACGTGCTCATTTTCGAGCGCATCCGGGAAGAGATCCGGCATGGAAAAAGCGTGCCCGCGGCGGTGGATATCGGCTTCCGCCAAGCCTTCATCACCATTCTCGATACCCACGTCACGACCGTCGTCAGCGCCATCTTCCTGTTCTTGTTCGGCACCGGACCGATCAAGGGATTTGCGGTCACGCTGACCGTGGGATTGATCGCCAACCTGTTCACTGCGGTGTACATCTCGCGCGCCATATTCGACTGGGTTTTGCTACGGCACCAGGGAATTCGGGGAGCCCACTTGAGCATCGGCTAGAGTGCCAATGCGGGCTGGGGAACTTTTTATCCAGCCTCGGGGTCTACGGCAGGTGGCAGCACCTGACCAGCCCCGGGGCAAATTCGGGGATCGAGCAAAGGGCTGGGAATGGAATTTTTTCGCGATACCGACATAGATTTCCTGGGGAAGAAGTGGTACTTCCTCACCGTGACCATGATCCTGTTTGTGGTGGGCATGGTCGCTCTGGCCATCCACCACGGACCGGACATGGGCATTGATTTCACCGGCGGAACCCAGTTGGACGTCAAGTTCAACCGGAATGTCCCCAATGAGCAGATCCGCAGCGCGTTGATTGCGGCGAAGATGGGCGACATCACCATCCAGCCCATCAACGGCCGCGGCTCGGACGAGGTGCTGATCTCGGCCCCGCTATCGCAGTTGAACCAAGCCGATTTGAACAAGACCAAGAACGACATCGTGGCCGTGCTCTACCAGGTGACGGGCGTGCAGTCGGGCGGCAAACAGGACCTGAACACCATCGGCGTGCAAACCTTCACCAACTGGCTGGTGCAGAAGGACCCCCAAGGGTACATGGGCCTGGGCGCCGACGAAGCCAACAAGCGCTACACCGCATTGGCGGATGCGCTGATCAAGGATCGGCGCGATCGGCAGGACGGCGGGGTCTTTCCTTCGATGGATGCGTTGGCAGCAGCTCCCGGCAGTCCGCAATTGGCGCAGATGGCAGGCCAAGATTTCTTCCTGGGGCCGTTTTCGGTGCGCTCCACCAGCATCATCGGCCCGCAGGTGGGCTCGGAGCTGCGCGCGCAAGCGCTGCGCGCGGTGCTGTACTCGCTGGGCGCGATGCTGATTTATATTGCATTCCGTTTTGAGTTGATCTATGGTGTTGCGGCAGTGGTCGCCGTCTTCCATGACGTGCTGATCACGCTGGGGATGTTCTCGGTGGCGCGCCTGCCGATTGACCTGACGGTGGTGGCCGCATTCCTGACGTTGGTGGGTTATTCCATGAACGACACCATCGTGGTTTTCGACCGCGTCCGCGAGAACCTGCCCATCATGCGGCGGGACAAGCTCTCCGTGGTGGTGAACCGCAGCATCAACCAGACCCTGAGCCGCACCGTGCTGACCTCGGGGCTGACCTTCCTCTCGGTGCTCTCGCTGCTGGTGCTGGGCGGGCAGGCGCTGCGCGGCTTCAGCTTCGCCATGACGTTCGGGATTCTGGTGGGGACGTACTCTTCGATTGCCGTCGCCGCGCCCATGATGGTGGCCTACATCGAGTGGCGCAACCGGCGGCAGCGGCCGCTGCGCGCCACCGCTGGCGCCGGCAAGCCGGCCGAAAAACTGGTGCGCGGATAGGGGGATCTTCATGTTCGAACAAAGCCTGGTCGAATCAACCCACAAAGTCGGCACGCGCAAGCCGACCACCATGATGGTCTCGCTGGCCATCCAGGTCATCGTCGTGGCCGTGATGGCGATTGTGCCGCTGATCTACTACCAGCTCCTGCCCGCCTCGAGCATGACCGCCTTCCTGAGCGCGCCGCCGCCCCCGCCCCCGCCGCCTCCGCCGCCGCCGCCCATGCCCAAGATCGTCGTGCATCACATCATGAGCGAGGTGAACACCAACAACCAGATCATCGCTCCGCGCACCATCCCCAAGGGCATCGAGCGCGTGGTCGAGACCGCGCCGCCGCCGCCGGTCAACATCGCCAACACCAGTTCCGTCGGCGACGCCATCGGCTCGCTCATCAGCAACGCCCCGCCGCCCCCGCCGCCCCCCCCGCCGCCCCCGGCGCCCATCAAGGTCGGCGGCAGCGTGCAGGAAGCCATGTGCATTGCCTGCCCCAAGCCCAGCTATCCGCCCATCGCCAAGGCGGCCCACATCCAGGGCGACGTCGTCCTGCACGCCATCATCGCCGCCGACGGCACCATCAAAAGCCTCGATGTGGTCAGCGGCAACCAGCTCCTGGTCGGCGAAGCCCGCCGCGTCGTCTCCCAGTGGCGCTACCATCCCATGGTGCTCGACGGCACCGCCCAGGAAGTCGATACCACCATCACCGTCAAGTTCAGCCTCGGCGGCTGATGCCGTGGCCGCTGATTCTTCGTATTAAGACGTTTGCAACCCTGACCTCCAACCCCCGAAAGGAACCCCAATCCCATGCTTCTCGCAATGTTCATGTGGCTTCAAGACACCGGCGGCGTTGACCTCAGCCTTCTCGGCATGTGGCGCAACATGGGCTGGACCGCCCGCACGGTCGTCATTGTGCTGTTCTTCATGTCGGTGATCTCCATCGCCGTCATGGTGGATCGCTATCTGCTCTACTCTGCCGCCAAGAAGCAGTCGCGCATCTTTGCCCCCAAGGTGGCCGGCGCGCTCAAGCAGGGCCGTCTGGACGAAGCCATCAAGGTGGCCGAAGTCAACAAGAAGAGCCACCTGGCCAAGGTCGTCAGCGCCGGCTTGGGCGAGTTCCAGGCCCACCAGGGCTCGAGCGAAGTCTCGGGCGATGAAATCGAGGCCTCGCAGCGCGCTCTCGCCCGCGCCCAAGCCATCGAGCACGCCGACCTCAAGCGCGGTCTCGGTTCGCTCGCCACCATCGGCGCCACCGCCCCCTTCGTGGGCCTGTTCGGCACCGTGCTCGGCATCATCCACGCCTTCGCCAGCATGAGCGCCGAGAAGACCACCGGCTTGACCGCGGTCGCCGGCGGCATCTCCGAAGCCCTCGTCACCACCGCCTTCGGCTTGTTCGTCGCCATCCCCGCGGTCTGGGCCTACAACTACTTCAGCGGCAAGATCGAGGCCTTCGACATCGAGATGGACAACTCCGGCAGCGAGCTGGTGGACTACTTCTTGAAGCAGTCGGGCCGTTCGGCGGCGCGCAAGTAGCGTCGCCCCCTTGCTCGGATTGGTTGCTTGCACTGATCGTCGCTTGGATTGAAGCGCGGAGCGCGGCCGGTTGGACCGCCGCTCCGCCGAAAAGGGACCAGAAGGGATTTCTTTATGGGTTGGCATCGTCCTGAAGTCGCCGTCACCTCCGACATCAACGTCACGCCGCTGGTGGACGTGATGCTGGTGCTGCTGATCATTTTCATGGTCATCACGCCCCTGATGCAGAACCACATCCAATTGACCTTGGCGCAGGCGCAGAATCCCCAGATGCTGCCCGACGCCGACAAGGAAGACGCCGTGGTCGTGGCCGTCAGCCACGACGGGCGCCTCTACCTCGGCAACGACATGCTGACCACCGACGAGATCACCAGCAAGGTCCGCGACGAGGTCAGCAACAAGCTCGACAAGACCGTGTACGTGAAGGCCGACCGCGCCGCCCATTTCCAGGCGGTGGCCGCCGTGGTGGACGCCATCCGCGACGCCGGCGTGGACGGCATCGCCATGGAAACGGAGAAAGTGGACCGCGCCTCGCTGCCGGCGGGCGTGACCCGGTAGTTCGGCTGGCGGCAAGCATCTAAGGAGAATTCGCTATGGCAATGTCAACCGGCGGAAGCAGAGGCGGACCGAGCCACGACATCAACGTCACCCCCTTGATTGACGTGCTGCTGGTGCTGATCATCATCTTCATGGTCATCCAGCCGCTGCACCCCAGCGGCCTCAAGGCGCTGGTGCCGCAGCCCAACAAGGACAAGACGCCCCCCAAAGACAATAACCGCACCATCGTGGTGCAGGTGCTCGATCACAACGTGATCAAGATCAACGATCAGACCGTGAACTGGGACACGCTCGGGCCGCAGCTCTCGGACATCTACAAGACCCGCGCCCAGAAGGTCATGTTCGTCAAGGGCGACGACGACATCCCGTTCATGCTCATCGCCCACGCCATCGATATCGCCAAGGGCGTGGACCCCTCGATCATGGTCGGCGTGCTCACCCCCAAGATGGAAGCCGGACAATAGCATTGCGACGGAGACGACAATGAACAACGTTCTGAAAGTGAGCCTGCTCGCGGCGGTCGCCGCCATGGTGGTCAGCGCCAGCGGCTGCAAGCAGTTGGAAGCCCGCGACCAGTTGAACCGCGGCGTGGCCGCCTTCAAGGGCGCGCAATTCAATTCGGCCATCGAGCACTTCCAGAATGCGATTCAGGACGATCCCTCGCTGGTGAACGCCAAGCTGTACCTGGCCACTGCCTATCAGTCCCAGTTCATTCCCGGCGCTCCCTCCGCCGACAACATGCGCATGGCCCAGCAGGCCATTGACGAGTACAAGGTCGTGCTCGACCAGCACCCCGACAACCAGAACGCCGTCGCCGGCCTCGCCCGCCTCGAATACGACATGGGCAACCTCGACGATGCCCGCAAGTACTACGGCGAGTCGCTGCAGTTGGCCCCCAAGGACCCGACCGCGCACTATACTCTCGGAGCCATCGACTACTCCGAAATCCATCCTCCGATCCGCCTCGCCAAGCAGGCCGAGGGCATCACCGACGAGCTGCAGCCGCTGATCTCCAAGAAATCGCCTCCGGCCGCCAAGAAAAGCTGCCAAACCATGGCCCAGACCGCCAACGCCAAGATTGATGACGGCATCGCCCAGCTCAACGCCGCCCTCGATCTGCGTCCGGACTATGCCGACGCCATGACCTACCTCAACCTGCTCTACCGCGACAAGGCCGACCTCACCTGCGGCGACGGCCCGGAGTACCAGAAGAACATCAAGATCGCCAATGACTTCGTGGACCGCAGCTTGGCCGCCCGCAAGGCCGAAGTCGCCAAGCAGAACAAGCAGAACACCGGCGGCGTCGGCGTCAGCCAATAGCATCCCGGTGGGGTACACTGGGGGCGTGAAGCGCTCGGCCCAGGACGGATATGCTCTGCTTGTCATCTTGCTCGCCCTAAGTGTCTTCGTCATCGGGCTGGCAGCAGCGGTTCCGGCCTGGAAGACACAGATTCAACGCGAGCGCGAGGCGCGCAGCATTGACCACGCGCGCGAATACCGCACCGCCATCAAGCGGTACTTCCACAAGAATGGCCGCTACCCGGCCAGCTTGGACGTCCTGCTCCAAAAAGACGGCAACGGCATCCGCTATTTGCGCCAGGAATGGCCTGACCCGCTCAACGCCAAGGCCGACGGCGCTTGGCAGGTGCTGCACTATGGCGAGGCCGTGAACGCCGAAATCGTGGACCAGGCGCCGGCAGCGGCCTCAAGTAGCGGCACCGCGGCCGGCACGGCCGGGTCCAGCCTGCCTGGCTTCGCCGCTGGCGGCAGCACCGCAGGTGCGTCGGGCCTGCCCACGCCAGGCGGCATTGGAACCCAGCCCCCGGGAGCCGTCGGCGGCGGCTTCGGCCAAGCCCCTGGGCTTACTGGAGGCGCGACCCAGGGCTCTGCCACCACCGTCGGTGGCGGCCCGGTGATCGGCGTGGCCAGCCTCAACAAGCTTCCCGCCGTTCATGCGTTCAACGGCTTTGCCGTCCCGAACGACTGGCAGTTCGTCTACAACTACGCGCAAGATCCCAGTCTCCGCGCCGGCGTGCCCGCCACCGGCGGTGGGCTGCCCACCGGCGGCCAGCCCGGCGGCTCGCCGCTGCCTCCGTCCGGACCCGGCCACTAGGCGCGAAACCATGCAACGCCGCGAGTTCCTTGCCGCTGCTGCAACGGTTGGAGCCGCGGCGGTGGCGGCCCGCGCCTGGGCTGCCGCGCCCGCGCCCGACGCGACCGTCGAGGTGTTCCTCGACCAGCCCATCGCCAATATCGCCCCCGAAATTTACGGCCACTTCACCGAGCATCTCGGCGGCGTGATCTACGACGGCGTCTGGGTCGGGGAAGGTTCGAAGATCGCCAACACCCGCGGCATCCGCGCCGCCCTGGTCGAGAAGCTGCGCGCGATCCACGCTCCGGTCATCCGCTGGCCCGGCGGCTGCTTCGCCGACAGCTACGACTGGCGCGACGGCGTGGGTCCGCGCGCCCAGCGGCCGCGCCGGACCAACTTTTGGGTGGACTCCTCCAAGCGCGTTCCCGGCAGCGTGCAGCAATTCGAGCCGAATACCTTTGGCACCGCCGAATTCGCCGATTTCTGCCGCCAAGCGGGGGCGCAGCCGTATCTGGCCGCCAACCTGCGCAGCCTGCCGCCGCTGGCCTTTGACCAATGGGTCGAGTACTGCAATGCCCCGGCCGGCAGCACCACCTATGCCGATATGCGCGCGGCTTCGGGCTCGCCGGATCCGCTGGGCGTGAAATTCTGGGGCGTCGGCAACGAAAGCTGGGGATGCGGAGGCGACTTCACGCCCGAGGAGTACGCCGCCGAATACCGCCGCTTCACCAGTTGGGTGCCGCGCTATGGCGTGGACCTCCAGTTCATCGCCTCCGGCCCCAACGGCGACGACGTGGATTGGACCACCCGCTTTTTCGAGGAGATTCTCGGCCGCCGCGCCATCGCGCCGCCCTTCGGGTGGTCCGTGCACAACTACACCTCGGGCGCCAACGCGCTCGAGTTCGACCAGCGCGAGGCCTATGCCACGTTCGCCCGCGGGTTCACCACCGAGAAAATCCTTCTCGACCATTGGGCCGCGCTCGAGCCTTTCGACCGCCGCCGGCGCGTTCGCCTGGTGGTGGACGAATACGGGCCTTGGTACGCCTCCGGCACGCAAGTGGATCCGAGCCACATCTTCGGCCAGCAGATCACCATGCGCGATGCCATCGTGACCGCATTCACGCTCGATATCTTCAACCGCCACGCCGACAAGGTCGGGCTTGCCGCCTGCGCCCAGCTCATCAATTGCATCAACTCGCTGTTCCTGGCCCATGGCGATTCCTTCTTGACCACCCCGAACTACCACGTCTTCGATCTCTACCAGTCCCACCAGGGCGCCCAGGCCGTGCGCGCCGAATTTGGCGCCGATTCGATCTCCTACACCCCGCACGCTCCGGCGGCGCGGCGCGGCGGCGCGCCGCCGGCGACCCCGGCCGCGGCCAGCTTCTGGGGCCTCAACGGCTCGGCATCCGTCCGCAATGGCGAGCTCACCCTGACCATCGTGAACCCCAGCCAAAGCCAGCCGCGCGACCTCGAGATTCGCCTCTGGGGCGGCCGCGTGCGCGAGGCGCGCGCGCGCATGCTGTCAGGCCCGGATATTCACGCCCACAACACCTTTGCCCAGCCCGACGCGGTGCAGCCCCGCGACCTTCCCGTGTCGCTGGATGCCGCCGGCCGCCTCCGCTGCACCCTGCCCTTGGCGTCGGTGGCCGCGGTCACGGCAGCAAGCGTCAGTGGGACCCGGCCGGCCGGTAGTCGCTGAAGGTCTGCTGCTTGCTGCGGCGCAGGTGGTCCAAGACCAGCACCGTCGCCTGAAGCGAAAAATCCGCCTCCGCCGGCAGCCAAACCCCGGGCTGCTGGCGCTCGAGCTGCAGCGTCAGCTCGGCCGCGTGGACCGTGCCCAAGACCCCCAGCCCGTACCGCACGGGCGAGGTCGAATGGAGGGCGACCCGGATCACGTGCAGGTCTTGCACATCCACCCAGACCTCGCCGGACGAATGCAGCAGCAGCGTCTCCTCCCGGCTGCGCGACGGCTGCGCCGGGTTGGGGCGGGCCTGGTAGATCCACACCGTCCGCCCTCGCCACTGGCGCGTGACCGGATCGGAATAAAGGTAGTCGTCGGCCAGGCGCGAAAACGGATAGGTCCGGCCGGCGAACTCGATCACGCCGGTCGGCGGCGGCTGGCGCTGCTCGGCGGCATGCTCGCGGATCAGGGCGCGCTTGCGCTCGGCATCGAGCTCGGCCGCGGAGAGCACCCGGTCATCGAGCGCGATCGTCTCGCTCACCTCGCGTCCGTTCACATACCACACCTGCAGCGTGCGGGCGTCGCGCGCGCCATCCTTCATCGCGACCACGTGCTCCCGATGCGTGAACCCTTCCAGGGCCCGCTGGTCCTGCTGGAAGGCCGCGATCAGGCGGGCTTGGATTTCCGCGGCCGCGGGCGGCGCTTGCGCCGCCGCCGGGGCAATCACGACGGCGAGCGCCAAGCTAGCTCGACAGCAGAACCGCATCCTGCACAGCCACCGCGCCTCCGGCCTCGCCGTTCCCATCCGAAGGCGACGAATCCACCGGGCGGTAGTAAAGGCTGTTGTTCTCCAGGAACACCTCGAGGAACGCCGGCCGCTTGAGCGCGCCCTGGATCAGCAGCTCCGATAGCGGATCCTCGATGTACTTCTGCAACGCCCGCCGCAGCGGACGCGCGCCGTAGCTGCGGTCCATGCAGGTCTTGTCCACGATCCACTTCTTCGCCTCGGCGGTGCAGGTCACGCTGACGTCGCGATGCGCCAGGTGCTGGTTGAGCTGCTGCACCAGCAGCTCGACCACTTGGGCCAGATCCTCTTCGCTCAGCGAGTTGAAGACGATGGTCTCGTCCAGCCGGTTGAGGAACTCAGGATTGAACAGGCGCTTGACTTCCTCCCGCACCCGGTCCTCGACCTGGCTCAGCAGCAGCTCTTCGTTCGGCCCCTGGAAGCCGAGATGCATCTTCTTCTCCAGGTGCCGCGCCCCCAGGTTCGAGGTCATGATCACGATCGTGTTCTTGAAGTCCACGGTGTTGCCCAGCCCGTCGGTGAGCTGGCCGTCCTCGAACACCTGCAGCAGCAGGTTGAACAGGTCCGGGTGGGCCTTCTCGATCTCGTCCAGCAGCACCACGCAGTACGGCGAGCGCTTGACGCGTTCGGTCAGCTGCCCGCCCTCTTCATAGCCCACGTAGCCCGGCGGCGAGCCGATCAGCTTTGAAACCGAATGCTTCTCCATGTACTCGGACATGTCGAAGCGGATCATGGATTTTTCGCTGCCGAAGAGGAATCCGGCGAGCGAACGCGCCACCTCGGTCTTGCCCACGCCCGTGGGCCCCAGGAACAGGAACGAGCCCACCGGCCGGTTCGGGCTCTTCAGCCCGGCGCGGCTGCGGCGGATGGCGCGGGCCAGGGCCGAGATGGCCTTGTCCTGCGAGATGACGCGCTTGTGCAGTTCCTGCTCGATCCGCAGCAGCTTCTGCATCTCTTCCTCCTTGACGGCGTGGACCGGAACCCCGGTCCAGCGCGCCACCACGTCCTCGATGTCTTCGCGCGTGACCACGCCCGCCACCGTTTCGTCCAGTTGGTAGCGCTCGCGCAGCATGCGCAGCTTGTCCCGCTCCTTGCGTTCTTCGTCCGAGTAGAAGCGCGCCTTCTCGAATTCCTGGTTGGCGATCGAGCTGTTCATGCGGTGGTTGATCACCTTCAGCTGCTTGGTGACCTCCGCCAGCTCCTCCGGCACCGTGGTCTGCCGCAGCTTGACCCGCGCGCCGGCTTCGTCCAGAAGGTCAATCGCCTTGTCGGGCAGGAAGCGGTCCGGTATGTAGCGGCTCGAGTGCAGCACCGCGTAGCGCAGGGCTTCGTCGGTGTAGCTGACCGCGTGGAACTTCTCGTAGCGGTCCTTGATGCCGTTGAGCACCAGCACCGCTTGCTCCTCGTCCGGCGGCGGCACCTTCACCGATTGGAAGCGGCGCTCCAGCGAACGATCCTTCTCGATGCTCTTGCGGTACTCCGCCGGCGTGGTGGCGCCGATGCATTGGATCTCGCCGCGCGAGAGCGTCGGCTTGAGGATGTTGGCGGCATCGAGCGAGCCTTCCGCCGAGCCCGCCCCGACCAGCGTGTGCAGCTCGTCAATGAAGATGATGATGTTCTGGTTCTCGATCAGCTCCTTCATGATCGTCTTCAGCCGCTCTTCGAATTGCCCGCGGTACTTGGTGCCCGCCACGATCAGCGAAAGATCCAGGGCCAGAATCCGCTTCTCCGCCAGGAACGTCGGCACGTCGCCGTCGGCGATCTTCTGCGCCAAGCCCTCGACAATCGCCGTCTTGCCCACCCCCGGCTCCCCGATCAGCACCGGGTTGTTCTTGGTCCGCCGGCACAGGATTTGGATGACCCGCTCCAGTTCGTGCTGCCGGCCCACCAGCGGATCCAGTTGGCCGTCGAGCGCGGCTTGCGTGAGGTCGCGGCTGAACTCGACCAGCAACGACGATTCCTTCGGGCGCGCGCTGCCCCGCTCCTGCGACGTGCGCGCCAGCTCCTCCCGCACCTGCGCCAGGCGCAGCCCGCGGTTCTGCAGCATCTCCGCCGCGAAACACCGCTCTTCCCGCAGCAGGCCCAACAGCAGATGCTCGGTGCCGATGTGCTTGTGGCTGAGCCGCTCCGCTTCCTCGGCGGCGTAGTTGAGCACCCGCTTGCACTCGTTGCTCAGCGGCAGGTCCACCGAGGTCGAGCCCTTTTCCCGCGGGATCGTCCGGCCTTCGATTTCCTTTCGGATGGATTCCAGCGAGGCGTGCGAGCGCAGAAAACGGTTGGTCAGCGCCTTGTCTTCCCGCAGCAGCCCCAGCAACAGGTGCTCGGTCTCGATGTAGGGGCTGCCGCACTGGCTGGCCTCGTATCGAGCGAAGAAGATCACCCGCCGGGCTTTTTCTGTGTAGCGCTCGAACATGGCTAATTTACCTGCAATTCTTCTGCCAATCGCCCCTCATGCAGCCTCAACACCCGGTCGCAACTGCGCGCTTGGCCCAGATTGTGGGTGACCACCAGGGAGGTCAAGCCCTCTTCGCGGTGGATTTGCCGCAAGAGCGCGAACAGCGCCGCTCCCGCCCGTTCGTCCAGGTTGCCGGTCGGTTCATCGGCCATGAGAACGCTGGGGTTGCCCACCAGCGCCCGGGCCATGGCCACGCGCTGCTGCTCCCCTCCGCTGAGTTCCCCCGAACGATGGTGGCTCCGGTCCCGCAATCCCACCCGCTCCAGCCATGCCGCCGCCTGCGCCGCCGCCCGCGCCTGCGGCTGCGCGCGCACCAGCAACGGCAGCATCACGTTCTCCAGTGCCGTGAATTCGGGCAGCAGGTAGGGCTGCTGCCACACAAAGCCGATCTCGCGGTTGCGGAAATCCGCCAAGGCCTCCTCCGACATCCCTGCCAACGATCTTGGGCCGAAGTATACGTCACCCGCCGTGGGCCTGTCCAACCCGCTCAGCAGATGCAGCAGGCTGCTCTTGCCCGTGCCCGATTCGCCCACGATCGCCGCCATTTCACCCTGTCGAATGCTCAAATCCAGCCCCTCGAACACCGCCAGTTCGCCCGTTCCCGAGCGATACTTGCGGGCCAGTCCCTCCGCCCGCACCGCCACCTGTGTTTGATTGGATGCTGGGCTTCGGATTTCGACTCCGACGGCGTCCACGCTTTCAGTATGACCCATCCCTGCCTCCGCCCCCGCCGAGCCCCGCCCGCCCGTTGCCCGCCTGGATTCCCCCCAAATCACCACCCCCATTCCCCATCCCCCCATCCCCCCCATTCCCCGTCTTCCCTCGCTATGCTGTTGCTATGCTTCGGCCCAGCCCTTTCGCCGGCTTCGTGGCGCGGCGCTACCTGCGGCCGCGGCGGGGCAAGGGTGTGCTCTCGGTCGTCACCGCCATCGCCATCGGAGGCTTCGCCGCCGGCGTGGGTGCGCTGATCCTGGCGCTGGCCGTGACCAGCGGCTTCCGCGATGCGCTGCAGAACGAGCTCGTCGGTGCCACCTCGCAGCTCAACCTGCTCAAGCGCACGCCGACCGTCATTGACAACTACCCCGCGCTCATCTCCCGCTTGCGCGCGCTGCCGCATGTGGCCGCCGTCGCGCCCGAAATCTACCAGACCGGCCTGCTGATGCACGGCGGCCAGAATCAAGCCGTGGTGCTGAAGGGCATTATTCCCGGCGAAGAGATCAAGATCGGGCACCTGCTGACCCATCTCGAGGCCGGCAGCCTGGCGCCGCTCGAGCAGGCGCCGGACCGGCCGCAACTGGTGCTGGGCAAGGATCTGGCCGACAAGCTCGGCGCGCAGCCGGGCACCTGGCTGGATTTTTACCTCCCCAACGCTGAGTTGACGCCGTTCGGGATGGCTGGCAAGACCTTCAGCTTCCAGGTTTCAGGAATCTTCAAATCCGGCTTCTTGGATTTCGACAGCGGCTGGGCCTTCACCAGCTTTGCCGCCGCTCGCGCCCTCCAGCCCCAGAATACCGGCGCCTGGGCGAGCGATATCGAGTTCCGCCTCGACGATATCTACCAAGCCGACGCGGTGGCCGCCGCCGCGCAGGCGCTGGCCGGGCCCGAGTTCATGACCACCACCTGGATCACCGAGAACCGCCCGCTCTTCCAGGCCCTCCAGCTCGAGCGCTTGGGCACCGTCCTGGTCATCAGCTTGGTGGTGCTGGTGGCCGCGCTGAACGTGCTCATCATGCTCACCATGCTGGTCATGGAAAAGCGCAAGGAGATCGCGGTGCTGCTGAGCCTGGGCGCGCGCCGCTGGCAGATTCGGAGGATTTTCGTCATTCAAGGCCTCTGGATCGCCGCGCTGGGAACCGGCGCCGGCTTGGCCATCGCCTATCCCTTGGCTTGGGCCGCCAACCGCTTCCATTGGATCCACGTCTCGGCGGAAGTGTACGCGGTGGACTACATTCCGTTCCACGCCAGCGCCTGGGATGGCGTGCTGGTGGCCGCCCTGGCCATGGCCATCGCCTATGCCGCCACGCTCTATCCTGCCCGGCGCGCGCTGGCCGTGCTGCCGGCCGAGACGCTGCGCTACGAATGATCCCGCTGCCGCGCAGGGCGCTTTCCCGTTGGGCCGGCCGCGTGGCCCGCGCTCCGGCCTCCCGCTGGCTGATCCCGTGGTATGCCCGCCATTACCGCGTGGACATGGCCGAAGCCGCCATCCCCCCCGCCGGCTTCCGCAGCCTGCAGGAATTTTTCACCCGCCAACTGCGGCCCGGCCTGCGGCCCATCGCGGCGTCGGAGCGCGGCCTCGTCTCGCCCTGCGATGGAACCGTGGGCGCCTGCGGCCGGGTCGCCGACGGCACGCTGGTGCAAGCCAAGGGCCGCGCCTACAGATTGGACGAGCTCCTGGGCGCCGAGTCGAGCGTGCGCTTCGCCGACGGCCTCTACTGCACCCTCTATCTCTCGCCGCGCGACTACCACCGCGTCCACGCGCCCGCCGCAGGCGTGGTGCGCCAAGCCTGGTACGTGCCCGGCGCCGACTGGCCGGTGAACCCCGCCGCCGTGCGGTCGGTGCCGCGGCTCTTCGCCGTCAACCAGCGCCTGGTCACCCTGCTCGAAACCCCGCGCGGCTGCGTGGCGGTGGTCATGGTGGGCGCCTGCCTGGTGGGCGCCATCCGGGCCGCCTACGACCCGCTCTGGAACGCCGGTCCCAGCCCCCACGCCGCGGCCACCCGCCACTATGATCCGCCGTGCCGCCTCGCCTGCGGCCAGGAACTCGGCCTCTTCGAGTTCGGTTCCACCGTCATCCTGGTGGCCGAGCCCGCCCTCGCCCGCGCCTGGACGCTCCACCCCGGGGACCGCGCCCGCATGGGCCAACCGCTCGCCAAGGGTTGATCCTAGCCGCCCCGCTCGACGCTGGCCCCGGAGAAAGCATGGACGGCAGCTGTGACGGAAGCTGGGACCGCGGGCGTCCCGCCCGCCCTCCGGGCCCTCCGTAGAAAGCGGTGACGGAAGCTGTGACGGCAGCCGGGACGACAGCTGGGACGGAACCTGTGACGGAAGCTGGGACCGCGGGCGTCCCGCCCGCCCTCCGGGCCCTCCGTAGAAAGCGGTGACGGAAGCCGGGACGGCAGCTAGGACGGCAGCTGGGACGGAAGCTGGGACCGCGGGCGTCCCGCCCGCCCCCGGCCCTCCGTAGAAAGCTGTGACGGCAGCTGTGACGGCAGCCGGGACGGCAGCTAGGACGGAAGCTGGGACCGCGGGCGTCCCGCCCGCCCCCGGCCCTCCGTAGAAAGCTGTGACGGCAGCTGTGACGGCAGCCGGGACGGCAGCTGGGACCGCGGGCGTCCCGCCCGCCCCGGCCCTCCGGAGAAAGCTGTGACGGCAGCTGTGACGGCAGCTGTGACGGAAGCTGGGACCGCGGGCGTCCCGCCCGCCCCCGGGGCAAGCGGTAGCGAAGGAGTATATTTACGGCAGCGGGGCGCAGCCGCTGACCGTGGTGGACGCGAGCCAGAATCCAATCGAGAGCGAGATCAACTTCGACGGGCGGAGCTTGGCCACCGTCTCGGCCGCCGGGCTTTTCTACAATTTCAGCGACCATCTCGGCAACCTGCGTGCCCGCGCCAACACCGCCAGTCCGCCGTCGTTGGTCGGGGCGGACAGCGACTGGCCGTTCGGCGAGTTCGCGAGCTATCAGAATACGGTCGGGAGCGAGCACCTCACCGGAGAATATTTCGATTCCGAGACCGGGCTGAGCTACTTCGGCGCCCGCTATTACTCCCCGCGCCTGGGCCGCTTCATGAGCCCGGACTGGAGCGAGGCGCCCGAGCCGGTGCCCTACGCCGACCTGTCGGACCCGCAGACGCTCAACCTCTACAGCTACGTCGCCAACAACCCCGCGACCGCCAGCGATCCTGATGGGCACAGGGAAGATCTCTACTTTGAAGGTGGCGGGTACATCGGCTTCGACACCGACGGTGCCTACCAAGCCTGGTGGGATGTCTACAACAAATCCGACGTCATTTGGCTCCCGGCACCCGGCCAAAGCGGCGCGTCAAATCCAGGGGCGGTTGGGCGGTCGCGATGACTAAATGGAGTATGGATGTCGACCTGTCAACCTTGGAAACTGCGCTCGGCAAGGTCTTCGCGCACCTGCGTGCGCAAGGGGTCGATTCCGTCAAAATTGATGATGACTATTACTGGGACATTGACGAAGGTTCGGAGCGCTACAATGTGCTGAAGGATCCGGAGAAGGATAAGATTACAATCGGACAGCTTAGCCACGATTGGGAGCGCATAAAAAAGATAGTCCTCGACGACGAGCTTACTGTCGGGTACGCTCTCGTTTGGGCCGCGGCCTTGTTGCGCGCGATCGGAGAGCGCAACGTGGGCTGAACGTGAAGTGGTTGACGCCGAAGGCCGACGGGTGCACGAGACGGTGAACGGGGTGGTGAAGGAGTATATTTACGGCAGCGGGGCGCAGCCGCTGACCGTGGTGGACGCGAGCCAGAATCCAATCGAGAGCGAGATCAACTTCGACGGGCGGAGCTTGGCCACCCTCAGCCCGGCGGGGCTGTTCTACAACTTCAGCGACCACTTCCCCAACCTGCGCGCCCGCGCCTCGACCGCCAGCCCGCCGTCAGCGGTCGGGAGCGAGCACCTCACCGGGCAGTATTTCGATTCCGAGACCGGGCTGAGCTACTTCGGCGCCCGCGATTACTCGCCGCGCCTGACGCCGGGGCCGCGCCGTTGGCACTGCGGGCCAAGTCGGAGCGGAGTGACCGCGAAATTCCGAAGGGGCAAACGCATGCGTTTGCGCCCCCGGGGATCGAAGCGGCGCGGGCCCGGCAGGGCTGGGGTCCCACGGACCCAGCCCTGCCGAGCGTCAAGCGGGTGGCGCGGCGCAGCCGCGTCAGGCCCCGCGCCAGTCAACGGCCGCTTCCACGGCTCGTTCAGGCCCGGCGCAGCCGCCGCAGGAACTCCGCGGCCGGCAGCGTGTTGAGCACATCGCCCGGCTCCAGCCAAGCGCGGCGCGCCATGGCGAGGCCGTAGCCGATGTTGGCCAAGTGCCGGGGATGGTGGGCGTCGGTGTCAATCAGCACCGGCACGCCTTGCTGCTTGCAGCGGCGCGCCTGCAGGTCGTTGAGATCGAGGCGCTCGGGCGAGGCGTTGATCTCCATGGCCACGCCCGCCCCGGCGCACGCCTGCAGCACCGCCTCGAAGTCGTACGCGTAGGCTTCGCGCCGCAGCAGCAGCCGCCCGCTGGGATGCCCCAGCACATCCAGGTTCGGGTTGGCGATGGCCCGCAGCAGCCGCGCGGTGGTCTCCTCCCGGCTCTGGTCAAAGCGCGAATGGATGCTGCCAATCACCAGATCGAGCTGCGCCAGCACGGCATCCTCCAGGTCGAGCCGGCCGTCCGCCAGGATGTCCACCTCCACCCCGGCCAGAATCCGGAACCCTGCATGCGCGCGCTGAAACTCCGCCTCGGCCTGGCGGATGCGCGCCAAATGCTCCAGCATGCGCGCTTCGTTCAGCCCGTTCGCCATCGCCAGCGCCTGCGAATGGTCGGTGATGGCGATGTATTCGTATCCGCGCTCGGCGGCGGCCGTGGCCATCTCTTCAATCGTCGCCTTGCCGTCGCTGGCCACGGTGTGCATGTGCAGATCGCCGCGCAAATCCGAAGCTTCAATCAGCCGCGGCAGGGAATGGCTCTCCGCAGCCGCGATCTCGCCCGTGTCTTCCCGCAGCTCGGGCGGAATCCACGCCAGCCCCAGCGCCGCATAGATGCCGGCTTCCTCGGCGCCCGCCAGCGCGGCCCCGTCGCCTTCCCGAAACAATCCGTACTCGTTGAGCTTGCATCCGCGCTGCTGCGCGCGCGCGCGCAGATGCACGTTGTGGCCTTGCGAGCCGGTGAAGTACTGCAACGCCGCGCCCAGGCTTTCCGGCGGGACCAGCCGCAGGTCCACCTGCAGCCCGTCCTGCAGGCGAATCGAGCACTTGTTCTCGCCTTCCGCCAGCACCGTTGCCAGCCGCGGCGCGTGCAGGAACCGTTCCACCAGCGCCGCTCCCGCCCCCGGGTAGCCCGCGCCGCAGGCGACGATGTCCAGGTCCCCCACCGTCTCTTTGCCGCGCCGCCACGATCCGCAGAAGGTCAGGCTCGCCTCCGGCGCCGCCCCGGCCAGCCAAGGCTCGAGCAGCGCGATCACCTCGGCTGCTTGATCGCGCCGGAACCGCCCGCTGAGTTCGCGGTACACCGCGATTCCGCGCAGGATCTTCTCCTCCGCCTTGGCCCCCATCCGCGGCAGCTCGCGCAGCTGGCCCGCCTTGGCCAGCGCCTCGACTTCATCCAATGTGCCCGCGCCGTAGGTCTGCCAGATCAGCGCCACCGTCTTGGGGCCCAGGCCGGAGACCTGCAGCAGGTCGAGCATCTCCGGCCTGAACCGCTGCAGCAATTCGGTGAGCAGCCCCAACTCGCCGGTCGAGACCAAGCCGCAGATGTGGTCGCACATCGTCTTCCCGATCCCCGGCAGCGCGAGCAGCCGCTTCGGCTCGGCCGCCAGCGTGGCCACCGCCTCGGGGCAGGTGTCCACCACGTCGGCGGCTTTGCGGTAGCTGCGGATGCGGAATCCATCCTCGCCCGCCACTTCCATCAGGTCGGCGGTTTGCCGCAGCTTGCGCGCGATTTCGGCGTTTTGCATCCGCGTTGCCTCGAGGGGTACCTGCCCGTTGCGCAGGGGCCTGTTGTATTATTATTCTTTCACCGGAGCGATGTGTGCCTGATGAATTGACCCAGGATGTGATTGCCGTGATTGCCCGCGAACAGCGGATTCCGGCGGAGTCCATCTCGCCCGAGGCCACCTTCGAGGAGCTGAAAATCGATTCCCTGGACGGGGTCAACATCGTCTTCGCGCTGGAGGAAAAATACAACCTCACCATTCCCGATGAGGTCGCGCGCGAGATGAAAAGCATTCGCCAGGTGGTCGAGGCGCTGCGCAATCAACTGGGGGCGGCCTCGCCCTCGCCTGCGTAGCCTCGTCAGCGCCGCGGATATGCACAAGGTCGTAATCACCGGCTTCGGTGTCCTTTCGGCCAGCGGAAGCGACAGCGACACCTTCTGGTCGAACTTGGCTGCCGGCCGCAGCAGCTTGGGTCCGCTGACCCGCGTCCGCTCCGACCAGCTCACCACCGGCGTGGCCGGAGAGATCCACGATTTCGATCCCGAGGCGCACTTCGGCAAGGAAGTCGAACTCCTCGATCGCTTCGCCCAATTCGCCTTGGTCTGCACCCGCCGCGCCCTCGCCCACGCCGGCCTGCCGGCCCGCTTCGAGGCCGGCGGCGCGGTCGCGCCCGAGCGCGTCGGCGTGCTCACCGGCACCGGCATGGGCGGCATCTGCACCCAAGACACCGGCTTCCGCCAAATCTACGGCGAGCGCGCCAACCGCGTCCACCCCTTCCTCATCCCCCGCTCGATGTACAGCGCCGCCACCTCCCAGGTCAGCATGGCCACCGGCGCGCGCGGCCCCAGTTTCACCATCTCGACCGCATGCGCCTCCTCCACCCATGCCTTGGGCGAAGCTTGGCGCCTCCTTCGCCATGGCGCGGCGGACATGATGCTGGCCGGCGGTAGCGACGCCCCGCTCACCTTCGGCGTCATCAAGGCTTGGGAAGCCATGCGCGTGCTGGCGCCCGCCGACCGCGATCCCGTGCATGCCTGCCGCCCCTTCAGCCGCGACCGCGCCGGCCTGGTCCTGGCCGAAGGCGCCGCCATGTTTGTGCTCGAAACCGCCGAATCCGCCGCCCGCCGCGGCGTGCCCGTGCTCGCCGAGTTGGCCGGCTACGGCGCCACCGCCGATGCCGGTCATATCACCCAGCCTTCGATCGAGGGCGCGGCCAATGCCATGCGCGGCGCGTTGGAGTCGGCGGCCATGGCGCCCGGCGAGATTGATTGCATCAACGCCCACGGCACCGGCACCAAGCTCAACGATTCGACTGAAATCGCCGCCATCAAGCAGGTGTTCGGGTCGCTGGCTGCGAACCTCTCGATCAGCTCCACCAAATCCATGCATGGCCACGCCATGGGCGCCAGCGGCGCCATCGAGCTGGCGGCCACGCTGCTGGCGCTGCAGCACCAAATCGTCCCGCCCACCGCCAACTACACCGTCGCCGATCCAGAATGCGATCTGGATATCACGCCCAACCGCGCCAAATCGCGTCCGCTGCGCGCGGCACTCTCGAATTCGTTTGCCTTCGGCGGCCTCAACGCCGTCCTGGCGGTTCGGCTGCCCTAAGAAGCTGCTCGACGGCCGCCAAATCCTCCGGCGTGTCGATCCCGATGGTGTTGAATGGCGTCTCGGCCATGGCAATGCGCACGCCGTGGTGCAGGAACCGCAGCTGCTCGAGCCGTTCGTGCTGCTCCAACTCCGAAGGCGCCCAGGAGTGGAACGCGCTCAGCACGCGCCGCGAATAGGCGTAGTAGCCCAAGTGCTTGCGGTAGCGCGGCTGGCCTTCGCGCGGGAAGGGAATTGCCGCGCGCGAAAAATACAGCGCGCGCCCGTTGGCCTCCATCACCACCTTGCAGGCGCTCGGCAGTTGCGCCTCGTCTTCCTCCACCGCGGTGAACAACGAGGCCACCTCGATCTCGGGCGCTGAAAACAGCGTCGCCACCAGCGTGTCGATCATCTCGGCCCGCACCATCGGCTCGTCGCCCTGGATGTTCACCGCCGCGTCGGCGCCCATCTCCTCCACCACCTGCCACACCCGGTCCGTGCCCGAGGCGTGGTCCGCCGAGGTCATCCGCACCGGGATCCGGCGCTCGCGGCAGAACATTTCGATCTCCGCCGAGTCCGTCGCCACCCAGACCTGCTCCAATCGCCGGCAGCCAGCCGCCCCCTCGTAAGCGCGCTGAATCATGGGCACGCCGGCGATGGCGCGCAGCGGCTTCCCCGGCAGCCGGGTGGCGCCCATGCGCGCAGGAATAACGCCAATAATGCTCGAGGTGGGTTGCACCTCCTGAGTTTAATGCGGGCCCGCCAGAGCGATCAAACGGCGGTGCGCCTGCGCAATCGCGGCGTTGACCTCGGGCGAGGGCGTCGCCAGGGCCAGGAAGCTGCGGTACTCCTGGATGGCGATCTGCGGGTTCCCCAGATGCTCGGCCGATTCAGCCGCCAAGAAGTGCACCGGGGCCGGCGCCGGCGGATCGGCATCCATCGCCTTTTCCGCCATGTCCGCGGCGTCGCTGAAATTCCCGCGCTTCACATCCAGGTTGGCCAACTCGAAATACGTTGGCCAGCGCACCGGCGGAATGGCAAGCGCCCGCCGCAGGCACGAATCAGCCAGGCTCAACTCACCCTGGCTCGAATAGAGCTTGCCCAGCTCGGTCAGCGCCAGAGCATCGCGCGGATTCTGGGATACGGCCACGCCCAAGTCGCTCTGCGCCGCCGCGAAGTTCCGGCTCTGCATGTTCAGCACCCCGCGGTACAAGTACGCCCGCCCCCAGTTGGGCGCAGCCTGGATGGCCTCGTTGACCAGCCTCCAGGCCTTGGAGAGATCGAGCTTGTCCATCGCCTCCCGCGCCGACGAGAGCTTCGATTTCGCCTTGGCCGAAGCCTGCAAATCATTGAGCGAAACCGTGGAAGTGGAAGCGGAAGGTGCAGGCGACGCCGCCCCATCGGCTTCCGGGCCGCGAACCGGCAGCCGCAGCACAAGGTTGGTCAGGCTGGGGCTATCCAACGGAATCGCTGCCGAGGTCCCGAAGCTCGACAGTTGAAGCTGGAAAGGGCCGGCGTCGCGCACCTCGAACCGAAACCGGCCGCCGGCACTGGTCATTTGCGAGCTCAGCAGCCCCCCATTCCAGGAATGCAATTCGACCACGGCTGCCGGGAGCGGAGATCCAGCCGCATCCAGCACTTCACCGCTGATCTCGCGGGGCGAATTGGCCGGCGCCTGCGCCGACACCGCTGCCGCCGCTCCCGCCAGAAATGTGCAAACAAGCATTGCCGCTGCATAAGAACCCGATCGTGCCCGCATGATGCCGCCGCCTTATGGAAATCAGAATCAAGCGCGTCCTGCGCATTCTGTTTTCTAAAGATGCAGGGGCCAGAGCGGTCGCGACGGCACTTTGGTCAACAACTGGCACGGCTACGCCGTCGGCTGCAGCTTCGCCGAGGCGCACTCTTCCAGGTACGTTTCGAGCTCGCGGGCGCGCTGGCGGCAGGTGTGCCGGCCGAGCACGTGTTCTTGCGCCGAACGGCCGATTGCCGCCGCTTCGGTGCTCGAAAGGTCCATCAGCGCCCCGACCAAACTGCCAGTTTCGGCGGCCACGACAATGTCTTGTCCGGGCCGGAAGAACTCTTCCAGCCCCGGCCAGGGATCGCTGATGATGGGTGTCGCCGCAGCCGCCGCTTCGAACAGCCGAACCGAGGGTGAGAACCCTGCCTCGACCATCGCCTGCCGCGTCAGGTTCAGCGTGAACCGGCTCGATGCATAAAAGTCGCGGTGCGCTTCCGGAGCGAGATGGGAATCAACCCGGATGTTTCGCGGCCAGCCAGCAACATCCGGATACATCGATCCCGCCACGTGGAACTGCATCTGCGGCAGTAGCCGCGCCGGTTTCAGCAGCAAGCGTTCAAACTTGGCATGGCGGTCCGGAGCAAACGTGCCCATGAAGCTCAGCCCGGTGGGCGGGTTGAGAGGGCGTCGCGCCGCGCGATAGGCTCGTTCATCGCAAGCGCAATACAATGGGCGAACCATGCGCGCGCCCCACGCCGTGCGCAACTCCTGCAGCATGGGTCCGCCGGTGAAGCTCAAATACAGATCCAGTGCCGGAATCTGGTCGGCGCGCAGGTAGGCGCACCGCCGCCCGCGAAGCTGCTGCAGCGTGACCGGGGTGTCAATGTCGTAGAAGCTGACCCGCAGCCCGAGGTTCAGCAGCTCGTCGAGCGCGGCGACGGCATCGGGGAAGTAGCTGCCCACGATGACCGCATCCGCGGCCCGGGCCGCGGCCAGGGCCGCCGGGCGGATCGCGCTCCAATCCGTGTAGAGCCGCAGACGCGCTTGCGGCGGCGCCGGCAGATCGCGGTGGCGCGCGTACCATTCGGCATCGCGCTCGAAGAACTCGCTCGTGTGCCCGAGCTGGCGCAGCCCCTCCAGCAGCCCGCGATAGGTGGTGGCATGGCCGTTGCCCCAGGACGAAGTCAGCGACAGGCCGAAGAACACCAGGTGCATGGATCACGCCACCATCTCGCGGCGATCATCGGCTCGGCTCCGCCGGGGCCCAGGCCGAGGTCGAGGGGCGGGGACCGCCGCCTCGGATGCGCCCCGCAGTATGCGGTCGAATCGCCGCGCGCGCTGCTGATAGGTGTGCTGTTCGAGCGCCCGCGTCCGGGCCCGCTCTCCCATCGCCTTGGCCTCGCTCGGCGTGATGCAGCGCACGAACTCCGCCAGCGCCTCCGGTCCGGGGGCGACCAGGATTTCACGCCCCGGTTCGAAGAACAGCCCCAGGCCGTTCCACGCATCGCATACAATCGCCGCCCCGGCGCCGGCGGCCTCAAAGATTCGCGTGGGTGGCGAGAAGCCCACCTCGGCCATCGAGTCGCGGTTCAGATTGAGCACCAACCGGGCCGATGCGTTGAGCGCATTGTGATCCCCCGGCGCGACAAAGCCGCAGGCGCGCATATTGCCGGGCAGCGTCGCGTTTTCCCAGCCCTTCCCCGCCAGCAGAAACTGCTTGTCCGGGCAGCGCGCAGCCGCGCCGAAGAAGAAGTGCTGCGCTCGCAGTTCGCGATCCGGCAGCCGGTGCGCCAAGAATGTCACATCCGCCCTCCAGCGCGGCTCGGCCGGCGCCGGGTAATGCGTCTCCGGATCCAGGCCGTTGTAGATCGGATAGCAGCATCGCGCCCCCAGCCTGCGGTACCGCTCCACCACCGGCGGGCCGCCGCCATAGGTGAAAACGAAATCGTACGCCGGCAATAGCCCGCGCATCCGCTGCCCTGGATCGGCTTCGATCTCCGCCAGCGTCGCCGGCGCATCCACGTCCCAAAAGGCCACCCGCGGCCGCCGCCCGCACCCCGCCGCCGCCGCCTCCAGCACGGCGCTCTCGAGGTATTCGTCTTCCGTTCCGATGCCGCTGTGCTTGATGATCAGATCCGCCGCCCGCGCCTCGGCCAGCAAGCGGTCAAGTTCGCCGCGGCTGCGGTACACCGGGCAGCGGGCATATGGCGGGTCGCCCGTCCAGTCCCGATATTGCTGCCGTTCGTAGACGTCGGGCTCGGCAAACGTGATCCGGTAGCCCAGCGCGTGCAGGTGCTTGTAGATCCCGCGGTAATACGTCGCCGCCCCGTTCCAGTACGCCGAGGTCAGGCTGGAGCCGAAGACATACAGATGGGGGCCGGATCGGGTCGGGCTTCGCGGGAGATCGTCTGGCAAATCGCCTCCAATTCTTGCGCGCGGTGGGCGCAGGTGTGGCGCGCGGCAATCGCCGCCGCGCCACGCGCGCTCCATTGTCTTCGTTGCTCCTCTTGGCCGATGAGTTGCTCAACCGCCGCCGTCATCGCCGCCCCATCGGCAACGCTGGCGAAGTCGCGGCCCGGCTCGAACAGCGCCTCGCAATCATTCCAGGGCGCGCACACCAGCGCCGCTCCGCAGGCCAGCGCTTCGAACACCCGTATCGTCGGAATCCCGGGCAGCGCCTGGGCATAGGGCCTTCGGGGAATGTGGACCGCCACCTTCGCCCGCGCATACACCGCCGGCGCAGCCAAATTGGGCAAGTAGCCGCCGAAGCTGATCCCGCACGCCTGCAGACGCTCGACGGCGGCGGCGGGATAGCGCACGCCGAACACCTGCGCCCGCAGCCCCAGCCGCTGCACCGGCCCCAGCAAGTACTCCTCGAGTTCGGCCGTGCGCTCCTCGTCCCCCCAGTTGCCGATCCAGGCCACATCCCATGTCGGCGCCTCGGCGCCGGGGCGAAAGTGCCCCGTGTCGGCGGCCTCGTGGAAGACGAAACTGCGCTTCGCCCCCGCTTGGGCATACCGCTTCCGCAGGCTCTCGCCAAACGCCAGCACCCCGTCGAATTGCGCAACCGGGGTGCGCTCCAGCATCGTCGCCTCGGTCACGGCGCGATGGTGGGTGTTATGCAGAAGGCATCGAAACCCATGCCGCTGGCGCTGCGCCAGCAGCCAATGGAACAGCTCCGGCGGGTTCCATTCATGCGCGATCACCCATTCCGCCCCGCGCAGCTCTTCCCTCCACGACCGCACCCGCGGAACGCCGAGCGCGGCCAGCGCCGGATGCAGTGGCCCGCCTCCGCCATAGAAGCGCAGGTCCATCCGCGGAAACGCCGCCCGCACCTGCGCGATCGCTGCCGCTCCGCCCGGCTCCGTCAGCAAGTTGGCCAGCGACCATCCGCCCCCCGGTCCCGGAACTTCCTCGTAGACCCGCACCTCGTGGCCGCGCCTCGCCAGCGCCTCCGTCAGCCCGCGCAGAAAATGCGCATTGCCGTGGTTCCAATCCGACAGCCAGGAATGGGCGAAGAAACGGAATCGCATGCCTCACACCACGCTGGCGTATACCGCTTCGTACGCCGCGGCCATGGCCTGCGGCTCGTAGCGGCGCGCCCGCCCCGCGGCCGTCCCCAGGTCCGGACTTGAAAGCAGGCTTTGCAGCTCCTGGGCCAGGGCCGCGGGCGCATCCCGGTCAAAATACGTAGCCGCCTCCGCCCAGACCTCGCGCAAGCTGGGCAGGTCCGCCAGCAGCAGCCGGCATCCGGCCTGCGCCGCTTCCAACGCCGCCAGCCCGAACGGTTCATAGCGGCTGGCCGCCACGTAGACCGCGCACGAGCGCAGCAGCTTCGCTACCCCGGCCCGATCCAGGCAGCCGCGCCACTGCAGGCCCTGCGGCAACGCCACCTCGCCGCCTCGTGCCGGATGCCGCCGCTCGCCCGCCACCGCCACCTCCAGCTGCGCCATCTGCGCCGCCTTCGCCACCAGCTCGAACTGCTTGGCCTCGTCCCAAATTCGCCCCACGCTCGCCGCGCCCGCGCGCTTCCCGCCGCCGCCTTCCGCCGCCGCCGCGCTCAGTCCATTCGGGATCACCTGCGCCCAGCGGTCGTATCCAAAGCTGTCCTGTAGATCCGCGGCCGCCGCTCGGGTCGGGGTCACAACCGCCGCAGCCTTTTCCAACGCCCCCGCCGCCAGTGCCCGGTACCACCGCTGGTACGGCGTGTCCGGCGGCCGTCCGCCGCGCACCCACCGCCACCACGACACCACATCGCTATGCACGGCTAAGACGCTCGGCACCGCCGCCACCGCGCCCGCAAACGCGAAATGGTTGCAATGCACCACGTCGGGGCGGAACCGCGCCGCGCACGCCGCCAAGTGCTCGCGGGCGCACCTCGTCTCGTCGTTCAGCGCTGCTCCTCGGTCCATCCACTCCAGCCAGAAGCGCGGCGCGGCGAAGACCACCACCGCCACCTCGTGGCCGCGCTCCGCCAGCGCCCGCGCCAGCTCCGAACTGACCACGCCCACCCCGCCTGCCGCATCGCTGGTGATGAGGATCCGCATCACCCCGTCAGGCCGAACGCTTGCAGCTCGGCGGTGGCCCGCGCCTGCGCGCCCGCGCTCGCGCTCGGACGCATCGGCGGCGCCTGGCTGCGCAGCCAGCCCGCCAGCTCGCGCATGCCTTCCTCCAGGCCGACCCGGGGGCGATAGCCCAGCGCTTGGCTTGCTGCCCGAATGTCCGCCACGCAGTGCCGCGCATCCCCCAGGCGGAAGCGCCCGGTGAGGGTGGGGACGATCGGGGCGTGCAGCGCTTGCGCCAGGCGCTCCGCCAGCTCAGCAACGGTCAGCGTCTGCCCGCTGGCGATGTTGAAGACCCGGTCCGCCGCTTGGTCCGATTCCAGCGCCAATTGGCACGCCGCCGTGACGTCATGCACGCTCACCAGGTCGCGCAGTTGGCGGCCGTCCTCGAACACTTGCGGCGGCCGGCCCGCCAGCAGCTCGGCGGCGAACACCGCCGCCACCCCGGTGTAGGGATTCGACAGCGCCTGCCGCGGGCCATAAGTGTTGAAGAACCGCAGCGCCGTGGCCGCCAGCCCGTAGCTGCGCCCGAACAGCAGGCACATCTCCTCCTGCATGTACTTGGTCAAGGCATAGATCGAGCCCAACTGCGGCAGCTTCTCCTCGTCCGTGGGACGGGGCTCGAGCCCGCCCCCGCACGCCGGGCACGGCGGCTCCCACCGCTGCGCCCGCAGTTGCGCCAGCGCCCGCCGCCCCGGCGCCCGCGCCTGCCCGCACCCCCCGCACCAGTAGCGGCCCTCGCCGTACAGCGACATCGAGCCCGCCACCAGCAGCCGCTCCAGCCCGCTCCCCGGCTGCCGCTGCCGCCGCAGCATGGCCTCGAGCAGCACCGCCGTGCCTTGCACGTTCACTTGGTTGTAGCGGGCGATCTGGTACATGGACTGCCCCACCCCCACCACCGCCGCGAAATGCACCACCGCGCTCACCCCGGCCAGCGCCCGGTCCACCGTCTCGCCGTCCAGCACGTCGCCGATCCACAATTCGGCCTCGGGCGCAAGATAGCGGGGCGCGCCGTTGGGGTGCACCTGCGGATCCAGGTTGTCCAGCAGCCGCACCCGGTAGCCCGCCGCCAGCAGCCGGTCGGCCAGATGCGATCCAAGGAATCCCGCGCCTCCGGTGATCAGAACCCGGGGCGAATCGCCGTTGACCTTCATGCCGCTTCCTCGACCGCGCGCTCCCGCTCCGCCCCCGCCGACCCCGCTCCGTACCGTCGTGCCGCCCACGCCGCGAAACGGGCGTATTCCTCCAACCCCTCGGCCCGCGGCGGGGAAGCGTAATGCGCTTCCGCGCCCAGATGCGCCGGCGTGTAGCAGAGCGTCAAGGTCACCTCGAATTCGCTCAGCGCCTGCATCTGGCGGTCGAACCACGCCTCCGCCCCCGGCCGGTACCAGTCCGCCCAGCTCAGCCCGGTGCGCACGTGCCGCACCCGCAGCCGCCGCAGCCACCCCACCGCCTGCTCCAGGCGCGGGTCTTCGAAATGGAACCACTGGCAGATGCCCACGCCTTCGGGAAAGCGCGCGCACGCCGGCTTCGGCCCGCCATCGGCGCGGATCAGGCCCATATAGTAGTGGCGGTAATACGCCGAGCCTTCGCTTTCCCGGTGCCGGGTCGTCGCCTCCCAGCTCGGCGGCAAGTCGAACAGGCTGTACCAGTGCAGGCGCTCCACCCGTCCCTGCAGCAGCCGCGCCGTGGTCTCCAGCCCGAACACCTGCACCTCTTCTGCCCCGAACGAGGACGCCCCCGCCTCGCTCACCCACACCCCCATCCCGCTGGCGTCCTCGATCGCCGCGATCTTGTCCGGCCAGGCTCCAATCTTCCAGTGGTTCCAATCCAGCGGAAATCCATGCACCGCGATCCGGTCCACCGCCGCCAGCACATCGTGGCTGGCCAGCAGCCGCACGAAGTCGGCGTCAATCGGCGACATCCCCCCCAGCACCAGCTTCAATCCCGGCCGCACCCCCCGCACCGACTCTGCCGCCTGCCGCACCATCGCTGCAAACGTGCGCCACTCCGGATCCAGGCGGAAGTTCCAATGCGAGAGGTTATTCGGCTCATTCCAAAGCATCATCGCTTCGAGCAACGGTTCCTCCGCTTCCGCCATGGATGGTCTGGCCTCCAGCCGAGGTTTGTTCCTTGCCGCTGATCCATCGGAACAGCCCACTTTCGGCCCGGTCGCCCGATCCGTATACTGGTCCTGAGAACCCACGCCGATGTCCAGCCTTGCCTCCGCCGCCGGTGTCGCCGAGCCGGCTTCGTCCACCCGCTTGAACGATTTCAGCCTGCAGGTGGCCACCGTCAACGGCAGCGGCAGCCAATCCTCGAATCTGGTTCTGCTGCGCACCTTGTTCCAGATGGGCATCCCCATCTCCGGCAAGAACCTCTTCCCCTCCAACATCGCCGGCCTGCCCACTTGGTACACCATCCGCGCCAGCAAGCATGGCTACGTGGCCCGCAAGAAAGAGATTGATTTCCTGGTCGCGCTCAACCCCGAGACCGCGCGCGACGATATCGCCGGCCTCGACGCCGGCGCTTCGGTGCTGTTCGACGAGCCCATGGCGCTGTCGAAGCTGCGGTCGGATTTGACCTTCTACCCCCTCCCCTTCGACAAGCTCGTCGCCCCGGTGTGCCCCGAAGCCAAGCTCCGCAAGCTGGTGCGCAACATGCTCTACGTCGGCGCCGTCGCCCACCTCACCGGCATGGAGATGGATGAAGTCGAGCGCGCCCTGCGCCGCCAATTCGCCAAGAAACGCAAAGCCGCCGACCTCAACTGGGCCGCCGTGCAGGCCGGCTACGCCTTTGCCCGCCAGCAGTTCCCCACGCCCGACCGCTGCCAGCTCGAGCGCATGCACGCCACCCAAGGCAAGATCGTCATCGAAGGCAACGCCGCCGCCGCCTTGGGCTGCTTGTTCGCCGGCGTGGCCGTCGTCGCCTGGTATCCCATCACGCCCTCAAGTTCGCTCTGCGAATTCCTGATTGACTACCTCAAGGAGCACCGCCGCGCCCCCGACGGCAAGGCCACCTTCGCCGCCGTGCAGGCCGAAGATGAACTCGCCGCCTGCGGCATGGTCCTGGGCGCCGGCTGGATGGGCGCCCGCGCCATGACCTCGACCTCCGGCCCCGGCATCAGCCTGATGAGCGAGTTCGTCGGCCTCGGCTACTACGCCGAAATCCCCGCCGTCATCTTCGACATTCAGCGCGTCGGCCCCTCCACCGGTCTGCCCACCCGCACCTCGCAAGCCGATCTCTCCTTCGTCGCCTCGCTCGGCCACGGCGACGCCCGGCATCTGGTGCTGCTGCCCGGCAGCGTCGAGGAGTGCTACGCCCTCGGCCTCGAGGCCTTTGACCTCGCCGAACGCTTCCAAACCCCCGTGTTCGTCCTCTCCGATCTCGATCTGGCCATGAACCATTGGATGGCCCACCCGTTCGCCTACCCCGAGCGGCCTTGGGATCGCGGCAAAGTCCTCACCGCCGCCGATTTGGAGCGCTTGAAAGGCGATTGGGCCCGCTACCGCGATGTGGATGGCGACGGCATCGGCTACCGCACCTTGCCCGGCACCGATCATCCCCAAGCCGCCTTCTTCACCCGCGGCAGCGGCCACAACGAGAAGGCCCAATACAGCGAAAAGGCGGCCGACTACACCGCCAACCTTGACCGCCTCCAGCGCAAGTGGGAGGGCGCCCGCGAGCGCCTCCCCGCGCCCGTGCTCGAACGCGAAGTGCCCGGCGCCCCCGTCGCCGTGATCGCCTTCGGGAGCTCCCATCCCGCCGTGCTCGAAAGCTTGGATCAGTTGCGCGACGAGGCCGGCCTCCGCGCCAGCTATCTGCGCCTGCGCGCCTTCCCCTTCGCGGCCCGCGTGGCCGAATTCGTGCGCTCCCACCCGCGCGTCTACGTCGTCGAGCAGAATCGCGATGCGCAGATGTTCAACCTGCTGCTGGCCGATCTGGGCGCGGAGCTGGGCGCCCGCCTGCGCTCCGTCCGCCACTACAACGGCCTCCCCGTCGATGCCCGCTCGCTCACCGTCGAAATCCTCGCCCAGGAGAGCCGCTAGCCATGGCCACCGCCGCCCCGCCCCCGGTCAAGCTCAACCACATCGGCCTGCCCCAGCCCGAATACCGCGGCTCCAAGACCACCCTCTGCGCCGGCTGCGGCCACAACGCCATCAGCGAACGCATCATAGATGCCTGCTTCGAAATGGGCATCCATCCCCACCGCTTCGTCAAGCTCAGCGGCATCGGCTGCTCCAGCAAAAGCCCCGCCTACTTCCTCGGCCGCTCCTTCGGCTTCAACTCCGTCCACGGCCGCATGCCCAGCGTGGCCACCGGCGCCGTGCTCGCCAACGCCTCCCTGCAGGCCCTCGGCGTCAGCGGCGACGGCGACACCACCTCGATCGGCATCGGCCAGTTCATCCACCTTATGCGCCGCAATCTGCCCCTCATCTACATCATCGAAGACAACGGCGTCTACGGCCTCACCAAGGGCCAGTTCTCCGCCACCGCCGATCTCGGCGCCAAGCAGAAGAGCGGCGTCATCAACGAGCTGCCCGCCCTCGATACCTGCGCCTTGGCCGTGCTCGGCGGGGCCACCTTTGTCGCGCGTTCGTTCTCCGGCGACAAGAAGCAGCTCACCGCCATCCTGAAGGCCGCGCTCGCCCACCGCGGCACCGTCATGCTCGATGTCATCTCTCCCTGCGTGACCTTCAACGACCACGAAGGCTCCACCAAGAGCTACAAGTACGTGCTCGAGCACGAAGAAGCCCTGCAAGAGGTCAGCTTCGTTCCCGCCTTCGAGGACATCGCCGTGGACTACGATCCCGGCACCACGCTCGAGGTCGCCATGCATGACGGCTCCAAGCTCCGCCTGCGCAAACTCGGCCAGGACTTCGATCCGTCCGATCGCCAGCAGGCCCTGCGCGTGTTGACCGACGCCCATGCCCAGGAAGAGGTGCTCACCGGCATCTTTTACCTCGACACCAAGAAGCCCGACTTCATCTCCCAGCTCGAGCTCGTCCCGACCCCGCTGGCCGAGCTGCCGCTCTCCGTCATGCGGCCGCCATCATCCGTGCTCGACCAGATCATGGCCGAGCACCGCTGAACCTCGCGCCACGCTACGCGGGGGCCGCGCCGTTGGCGCCCCGCGCCGGTCAACGACGCTGGCGGTGCCAGCTGGCTGCGGCCTCACCACGCCGCTGGTAGTAGTGCATTGCGTGCGCCTAGAGTCGAAGCATGCGCCTTCGACAGCTGTGCGCCGCCGCGCTTTGCGGCTTGTTCCTCGCCCCCTTCGGGCTGGCCCAGACCACCGACACGGCCACCATCCGCGGCCACGTCTCCGATCCCAGCCACGCCGCCGTGGTGGGCGCAGAAGTCGCTGTGCGCAACGCCGCCACCGGCGCGGTCCGCTCCGTCACCACCGACGCCCAAGGCAACTACGCCTTGGCCGGATTGCCGGTCGCCGGCACCTACACGCTCACCGCCCATCACCCCGGGTTTGCGCCCGTCACCATTGCCGACCTGACCTTGATCGGCGGCGCCACCGCCACCATTGATTTGCCGCTCGGCGTCCAAGGCAGCGCCAGCGAGATCACCGTCACCGGCGCCGTCGGCGAGGTCCGCGCCGACCAGCCCCAGCTCGGCGACCGCTTGGACGCCCGCCAGATCGAGGCCACCCCGCTGCTCGGCAACCAGATCACCAGTCTCCCGCTGCTCAATTCCGCCAACCGCCCCGCCATCAACATGGGCGACCTCTTCACCAACCAGACCTTGATCACCACTGGCGGCTCCGGGCGCCGCCAAACTTCCTTCGCCGTGGACGGCGCCAACGGCAACGACAGTTGGGGCCGCCAAACCATCTTCACCGCCATCCCCGCCGATGCCGTCCAAGAGATGACTGTGCTCGAGAACGCCTTCTCGGCCCAGTACGGCGCCACCACCGGCGGCGTCGTGAACATCGTCACCAAGAGCGGCACCGACCAGCTCCACGGCTCCGGCGAGTACACTCTCCGCCCCAACGGCACCGCCGCCAGCCTGAGCGGATTGCCCAGCACCAGCGCCGCCGCCCATCCCACCAACGACATCTTCAACCAGGGCGATTGGTCGCTGAGCGGCCCCGCCGGCCAGCACACCCAATTCGCCCTCGCGGGTGAAGTCAGCGCCCGCCGCCGCGCCTCGCCCGTCATCTCGCCGCTGGCGCCAGGCAACTTCATCGGCCAATACCGTGGCGGTCTGTTCTACGGACGCCTCGACCACCAGTTCACCTCCAACCACAGCGTCTTCCTCCGCGGCGACATCGATTCCTTCTACGACACCAACCCCAACGGCTCGGTCGGCGGCAATACCTTGCCCTCGACCGATCGCGTCTTCAAGCGCCGCACCTACTCGGCCGTCGGCGGCGACACCTTCGTCATCTCGCCCACCATGGTCAACGCGCTGCGCCTGCAATTCCAGTTGGCCTCCCCCATCACCCAGTTCGACCCGGTCAACAACAGCACCGCCTTCGTCGTGCCCATCGTCGGCGTCCAAACCTTCACCAGCGGCACTTCGCAATCGGCGCTGCTGCTCAACCGCCAATACGAAGTCGCCGACACGCTCGAAGCCACCTGGGGCCGCCACTCGGTCCAATTCGGCGCCGACGCCATCCTCAGCCGCAACGGCGGCAACAGCCAGGAATTCGGCGGTCCCGCCTATTTGGGCAGCTTCACCTTCAACCCCTGCGATCCCGCCGCCCCCGGCCAGTCCGTGGCCTTCTGTGAAAGCCCGGCCTACACCGGCAACATCGCCAACGTCGCCAGCTTCACGCAAAGCTTCGGCAATGGCGCCTACACGGTGAACGACACCCTCGGCGCCTTGTTCGTGCAGGACGACTTCCACCTCCAATCCAATCTGACCGTGAACCTCGGCCTCCGCTATGAGCGCCAGACCTTCACCCAGGCAGACAAGGACTTCGCCCCCCGCGTCGGCTTCGCCTATAGCCCCTGGTCCGACACCGTGGTCCGCGGCGGCTACGGCATCTACTACTCACAGATCCATGACAACGCTGAGGCCAGCTACGCGCTGGCCGGACCCACCGGCTTCTTCAACTTCACCGTGGCGCCCGGCCAGCCCGGCTTCCCCGCCACGGTGGCGCCTTGGGCCTCATTTCCGACCGGCGCCAACACCCCGCGCCTAAGCCTGTTCCTCCGCCCCGGCTTCGCCAGCTACTACAATCAATTCCTTCCCACCTCGGTGCTGGAGGGTTACCCGGCGGGCCTGCTGAATCCCTATTCGGAGCAGTGGACCCTCGGCCTCGAGCATTCCTTCCCGCGCAACTGGGTGCTCAGCGCCGACTACATCGGCAGCCACACCCTGCGCATTGACCGCCCGCTCGATATCGATGCGCCGCCGGCCTTCACCCGCACCGCCCAAGGCCAGACCCGCAGCGCCGCGGCCGCCAACGCCGGCCGCCCCCTCTGGATCTACGATGCCTCCATCGGCGTGACCCCGAAATACGACGTCGTCGATACCACCGTCAACGACGGCATCGCCTGGTATGACGCCCTGGAGGTGAACCTCAACCACAAGTTCAGCCATCACCTGCAGGCGCTCGCCAGCTACACCTGGTCGCACGCGCTCGACACCGTGGATCCCGATGCCACCGGCCAGAGCCCCAACGATCCGGCCGTCACCGGCCTGCAAGAGAAGGGCAATGCGCTCTTCGATCAGCGCCAGCGCTTCGTGCTCAGCGGCCTCTACACCGCGCCCTTCCAGATCTCATTCGGCGGCGTGGCCACCCTGGCCTCCGGCCTGGCCTACAACATCGTCACCGGCAGCACCAACGGCGGCAACAACCGGCAGGAGACCGACCGCCCCGTGGTGGACGGCGTCGTGATCGCCCGCAACACCGGCCGCGGCACGCCCATCTACAGCGTGGATCCCTTCGTCGAGCGCCCCTTCGCGCTGGGCGAGCACATGAGCTTGCGTTTGCGGGCCGAGGCCTTCAACCTGTTCAACCATGCCAACTTCGTCGGCTTCAACGGCACCTACGGCAATGGAGCCACCCCGCCCGCCACCCTGGGCATGCCCAATTTCGGCATCTCCAGCCAGCTCACCCCCCGCGAACTCCAACTCTCCATCCGCCTCAGCTTCTAGCGCCCCGCGCCGCCGCCTGCCGGTGCAGATGCACCTGCTGCCATAAATACCAACTGGCCACGCTCCGGTACGGTTTCCAGCGCTCGCCGTGCTTGGCCAGCTCTTTCGGCGTCGGCATCTTGCGTTTGCGGTAGGCCAGCTGATACCCATAGCGCACGCCGTAATCCAGCACCGGCAGCACGTCCGGGCGCCCCAGCCGGAACATCAGCAGCATCTGCACCGTCCACACGCCCACGCCGCGCACGCTCGTCAGCCGTTCAATGATGGCCGCATCCTCCAGCTCCCGCAGCTCCTCCCACCCCGGCACGACGCCGGCTTGGGCCTTCGCCGCCAGGTCCCGCAGCGCGGCGGATTTCTGCCGCGAAAGCCCGGTCGCGCGCAGGGCTTCGTCGCTCGCGGCCAGCATCTGGGCCGGGGAAGGGAAGCCGCCTCCGCCGATCTGATCCTTCACCCGCTGCAGGATGGCGGCGGCCGCCGAGCCATGCAGTTGTTGATACAAGATCGCGCTCAGCAGCGAGTCGAATGGATGCGCATGCGGCTCCAGCGTCATCCGGAACCGTCCCGCCCGGGCGATCAGCGCGCCCATGCCCGGGTCCCGCTCGCGCAGGTGGCGGATCGCGGCCAAATGATTGAACGGATACCGCCCCGCCACCATTGCCGCCTAGCCCGCGCTCGCGAGGAAGCCTTCGAAAAACAGCGCCGTGTATTGGCTCGCGATCTGCGCCTCGCTGAAATTCCCCTCGGTGCGGTACCACTGGTACATCCAGTTGATCATCCCCAGCAGCGCGAACCCGGCGACTTGCGGGTTCACCTCGGGCTTCGCCACGCCGCGCCGCGCCTGCACTTCGCCGATCAGATGGGCCAAATACACCACGTAGGCCTTCTTGCGGTGGTTGATCTGGCGCCCGACCTCGGCCGGCAGCGTGCGGTTCTCGTGCAGGATCACCGTGATCTCGCGGTCGCGCCCGCTCAGCACCAGCTCCACATGCCGCGCCACGCACGCGCGCAGCCGCTCCTCGGGATCGGCAATGCCGCTCACCGCCTGCACCACCTTCTCCTCGAAGATATCCATCCCGTAGCTCATGATCTGGAACAGGATGGCTTCCTTGCTTTCGAAATGATGGTACAGCGCGGCCTTCGAGAAGTTCAGCGCGCTGGCAATGTCCTGCATCGAGGTGGCATCATAGCCGCGCTCCTGGAACAGGCGTGCCGCCGTGCGGAGAATCTCACGCCGGCTCTCGCCCGGCGGGTTCTTGCTGGGGCTCATCGGTGTTCATCCTAGCATGCGCCCCCCGCCTGTCTCCAGACATGCGCCGCCGCCGCCACATCCTGCACCGCGTGCCCGACCGACTTGAACACCGTGATTTGCCCTGGATCGGTCCGCCCGTCCGCCCGCCCCGCCAGGATCGCCCCCAGCTCGCGCGCGCCCGCCCGGGCGCGGCCCTGCAGCTCGTAGGCGCCGATCGGGAAGGGCTCGAAGGCGGTCATCGCCTCCACCGCCAGCACCGCGTCGTCGAGCGTGGCCTGATCGATTTCCTCGCCGCCAATGCCCACCGAGTTCACGTGCGTCCCCGCCCGCAGCCAGGCCCGCCGCACCACCGGCTGCTCGGCGTGCGTGCACGCGCAGACGACATCGGCCTCCCGCACCGCCGCCTCGAAGCTCGGCGCCGCTTCCGCTCCCCACGCTGCCGCGCGCTCGGCCACGTGGGCCGGCGTCCGGCCGGCGACCAGCACCCGCTCCAACCCGAAGCTGCCCCGGAATGCCCGCCAATGCGCCTCGGCCTGCACCCCGGTGCCGAGCACCGCCAGCGTTCTCGCCTCGCGCCGCGCCAGCGCCCGCGTCGCCACCGCGCACACGGCCGCGGTCCGCGCCGCCGTGATCGCCGTCCCGTCCAATAGGGCGAGCGGCTCCCCGGTGGTCTCGTCGAACAGCGCGATTAGCGCCTGGTGGCCCGCGATCCCGCGCGTGTGGTTCTCCGGAAACACCGAAACCAGCTTCGCCCCCAGCACGCCTCCCGCCCGCCCCGGCATGGCCGCCAGCAATCCCAGCGGCGCGCGGACGGCTATGCGCGGCGGCGCCCAGGCCGTGCCCGCGCTCAGCGCCATCATGGCCTCGCCCATCACCGCCTCCAGCGCGGCCGGCTCGAGCCGCCGCGAGACCTCCGCCGCATCCAGCAGCAGCTTCATGCCGCCGCGCGCATCCTTTGGTATTCGTCAAACGCCGCCAGGAAGCGGTCCATGTCCGCCCGCAGCAGATAATACGGCGTCGATAGCCGCAGCCGCGAGGGCTCGCTGCCGCGGATGCGGATCTTGTGCGTCTTCCACATCCAGGTCTCGAGCGCCATGCGCTCGATCGGCGGCACGTCCACCGATGCGATCCCGCACCGCAGGCCCGCCTCCACGCCCGTCACGTTCGCGCCCCCGCGCTTCTCCATCTCCGCTAGGATGTACTGGTTCTGCTCCCGGTGCCGCGCCTCGATCTTGTCCATTCCGATCTGGTTGGCGAACTCGATCGCCGCCCGCAATCCCCACAGCGCCGGCACGTTCGAGGTCCCGATCTGCTGGAAGCGGTACGCGCCCCCCTTGGGGTCGTCCCACGACGCGCTGACGATCGTATTCCAAAGCTTCCCCTCCATGCCCCTGTGCACATAGAGGAACCCGCTGCCTTTGGGCGCCTGCAGCCATTTGTGCGGGCTGGAGGTGTAGAAGTCGCAGCCGATGTCGTGCACGTCCAGCTTCATCATTCCGGTGACGTGCGCTCCGTCCACCGCCGAGGCGATGCCCTTGCTGCGCGCCAGGGCGCAGATCTCCTTCGCCGGCAGCACCACCCCGGTCGCGGTGGTGATATGGCTGAAGAAGATCATGCGGGTCCGCGGCGTGATCGCGTCATGGAAACGGTTCAGCGCGTCCGCCGCCGTGGCCAGCGGCTTCGGCAGCGCGATTTTCTTCACCGCGATGCCGTAGCGCTTCGCCTTCAGCAGCCAGCCGTTCTCCCCGCCCTCGTGCTCCTGGTCGGTCATCAGCACTTCTTCGCCCGGCTTCATGTCGAAGCCGTTCGAGATGTAGCTGTTGGCCTCGGTCGCGTTCCGCACCAGCGCCAGCTCGTCGCGCTCGCAGCCGATGAACGCCGCCAGCGGATCCCGGAATTCATTCCACGGTCCATAGCCCCAGATCGGATAATCCTCCGGGTTGGCGTCGGCCATGGGTTCGGTGGCCTGGTAGCCGTCGAAGATCGCCTTCAGCACCGGCGCCGGGCTCGATCCGCAGGTGCCGTTGTTGAAGTACACCTCGTCGGCAGGGATCAGGAACTGCTGGCGCAGCGCCCTCCAGTACGCCTCCGCGTCGCTCGCATGCAAGCCCGCCGGCGGCAGGCGCCGCGGCGCCGCCGCCAGCCGCTCCAGCAGCGGATGGCTGAACAGCGATGCCGTCGCTGCCCCCGCCCCTGCAGAAAGAAAACGCCGACGGTTCATGCCTTCCCTCCCTTCGCGGCTGATGTTAGCTCCCGCTGGCCTGCTCCGCAAGCCGCTCGCGCAGCCGCGCCAGCCGCGCCATCGCCCCCATCCCCACCATCGGCCCCGGAACCAGCGCCAGGAACGCCCAGCCCCATCCGCCCCTCTGCAATATCCAAGGGATCAGCCAGACCGTGACCGATGCCAGCGTGAACCCCAAGCCCAGTTGCGAGGTCAGCGCCGTGCCCACCTGCCGCGGGTCGCTCAGCTCGGTCACCAGCGTCGAGAACTGCGCCGAATCCGCCACCACCCAGAATCCCCAGACCAGCGCCATCGCCACCACCAGCGCCAGCAGCCAGCCATTCGAAGCCGGAATCCAGCCCACCGCCAGCGCGCACGTGCCCGAGATGGCCAAGGCCAGCAGCGCCGCGCGCTCGCGTCCGCCCCCATCGCTACGCACCCCGCCGCGCCAGCAGCCCAGGCCGCCGGCCGCGATCGCCAGGAACGTGGTGACCGCCGCCGCCCGGCCGCCGAAGCCCGCGCGCCCGAACTGCGCCGCCAAGTACGCCCCCAGCCAGCTCCACATCGCGATCATCTCCCACATGTGGCCCAGGTAGCCGAGCGTCGCCAGCCGCACCCCGCGATTGGCAAAGACCTGCGCCACTTCCCGGATGTCGAAGCGCGCCCGCCCGAACGGGAACGGGCCTTCCTGGCCGGCCACCCCGCCCAGCACCCCGCCCGCGCCCGTGAGCCAGGAGGTGGCGATCACCACCTCCCGCCATCCCGCCGCGCCCACGCCGCTCACCAAGTGCGGCAGCGCCGCCCCCACCGTCAGCGCCCCCACCAGGATGCCCAGCGCCGTGCCCCGTCCGCTGCGGAACCAGGTGGCCATCAGCTTCAGCGCCGGCGGATACACCAGCGCCAAGCAGGCCCCGGTGGCAAACCGCCATGGCCACGCCGCCGCGAAGCTGTGGCACTCCGCCAGCAGCCCGTTGGCCCCCGCCGCTGCCAGGCCGCCCGCCAGCATCAGCCACCGCGGCCTTACTAGATCGGCCAAATTCGCCAGCGCCGACGCCATCGCCCCGGCCACAAAGCCCATCTGCGCGGCAATCGTGAGCCAAGCCGCCTGGCTGCCGCTGAGGTGCCAAGCCTCCCGCAGCGGCGCCAGGATGGCCGCCGTCGTGAACCACGGCGCCATCGCCAGCAGCAGCGCCAAAGCCAAAACCGTCAGGGCGCGGTGGGCGCGGGGCTGGTCGGCCATGACGAATTGTAACCGCCGGGTTTCTGTGCCAGCATGGCTGTCAGAGGAACGCATCCCATGCTGGTGACCACCACCGAGCGAGCCGAAGGCTACCAAGTCAAGCGCGTCATGGGCCAGGTCTTCGGCGTCGTGGTCCGCAGCCGCAGCTTGGTCGGCAACGTCGCTGCCGGTCTGCGTTCGCTCGCCGGCGGCGAGATCACCGAATACACCCACCTGGTCGAAGACACCCGCCGCCACGCCATTGACCGCATGGTCGAGAACGCCCGCCTGGTCGGCGCCAACGCCGTGGTGATGATGCGCTTCGATTCCTCCGAGATGGGCCAAACCATGTCCGAGGTCGTCGCCTACGGCACCGCCGTCGTGCTCGATCCCCCTCCGCCGGAGTGACCGTGGCGGCGCTCCTGATCCCCTTCGCCATCGTCGCCGTGCTGATCGGGCTGTACTTCGCCTTCGATCGCCGCCGCTATCGCGGTCGCGCCTCCGGCGATCAAAGGCCGACCTCGGAGGTATTTCGCGACCCCAGCACCGGCCAAGTCACCCGCGTCTACGAAGACCCCGAAACCGGCGCCCGCCACTACCGCCCCGAATAGCCGCGCCCCCTAGCGTCCGCCGTAAATCTTCGCTCCGCCCACCCGGCTCGCCAGATCGCTCTCCAAGTCCTTCGCCATCGGCCCCGCCGTCCCGAACTGCGCATCCGAAAACGATCCCGTCGCTCCGCTGATGTAGGTCGCGGTCTTGTCGAAGACCTTCTTGCCGGCCGGGTCCGTCAGCCAGTAATGCACGCTGACGGTCTCGTTGTTGCTCGAAGTCCCGCCCGCATGCGCGTCCAGGTTGTTCGACTGGTACATGCGGGTGATTTCCCCCGCCAGCGTGTACGCGCCGGTGGCGGCCGATGCATCCGCCGTCACCACCGCCTTGTCCTTCAGCTTCTGCTGCAGCTTGGCCACCGTCTCCTTCTGTAGTATCTGGAAATCGTAGGGCCAATCCACGCCCGCTTTGGCGGTGAATTGCGCCACCACAATCGTGGGCTTCGAAGCCTGCGCTCCCAGGGCCAGCGCCACGCCGAACAACGCCATCGCGAAGATCATCACGCGCCGCATCCTGCCTCCTAGTTCCATTTCAATCCGCGCAGCGGGTCCAAATTCACGTTGCCCCCGCTCAGCACGCATGCCACCTTGGTGCCCGGGCGCGCCCGCACCAAGCCATGCAGGAGCGCCGCCACCGGCGCCGCCGCCGCCCCTTCGACCACCAGCTTGCAGTGGTGCATCGTCCAGATCATGGCGTCGAAAATCTCCGCGTCCGGCAGCGTCACCACTTCCTCGACGAAGTTCTCGACCACCCAGCGCGTGTTCTCGCCCACCCGCTTCACCCGCAGCCCGTCAATGATGCAATCCACCGACTCCAGCGTGACCACCCGCCCGGCGGCAACGCTCTCCTTCATCCCTGGCGCGCCCGCCGACTCCACCCCGATGATCCGAACCTTGGGGTTCTGCGCCTTCAGCGCCATGGCGATGCCCGAGATCAATCCGCCTCCGCCGATCGGCACCACCGCGGCCTCCAGCTCCGGCCAGTCTTCGAACAGCTCCAGCCCGATCGTGCCTTGCCCCGCGATCAGTTGCGGGTCGTCGAAGGGATGGATATAGGTGTAGCCCCGCTCGGCCGCCAGCGCCCGCGCCTTGGCGTCGGCCTCGTCCCAAATGCTGCCCTCGAGCACCACCTCGGCGCCGTAGCCCCGGGTGGCGGCGATCTTGCTCCCTGTGGCGTTCGCCGCCATGCATACCACCGCCGGAATCTTGTGCAGCGCCGCCGCCAGCGCCACCCCTTGCGCGTGGTTTCCCGCCGACGAGCAGATCACGCCCCGCTTCTTCTGCTCTTCGCTCAGGTGCTGGAACTTGTTCAGCGGTCCGCGGATCTTGTACGACCCCGTGCGCTGGAACTGCTCCGCCTTGAGCCGGACCTCGAACCCCGTGCGTTCGCCCAGCATCCGGCTCGCCAGCAGCGGCGTGTGGTAGGCATGCGCGGAAACATGGACCCGCGCCTGGCGGAAGTCAGCGAGCGTGAGCGCGTGCATGGCAGCCAGCGCCGATCATACCACCCGCTACCCTTGGCCCCCAACCCCTTCGGTCGGATCCTTCACGTTCAGCCTCCCCTTCCACCGGTCCGCGTCCTCCGGCCCGCTCGGCCCCATCTTGCCCTTCACCGAGGCAAACAGTTCCGCCGGATCATAGACCCGCCCCGCCTTCATCACCAAGCGCACATGCCGCGTGTTGGTGATGTCTTGCAATGGGTTGCCGCGCACGATGAAAAGGTCGGCATATTTGCCGGTCTCGATGCTGCCCAGCTTCCCTGCCACGTTGAGCGCCCGCGCCCCGTTGAGCGTGGCGAAGCGCAGCGCTTCCGCCGGCGGAATGCCGGATAGGACATACGTCTGCAGCTCGCGGTCGGCGCCGAAGCCCTCGAAGAACTGCCCCCAACTGGGGTGATCCGTCCCCAGGGTGATCCAATCCCGGCCGCCCGCCCGGTAGAACGCCTTCACCAGTTGCTGCTTCACCTTGAAGATCGCCTCGAACTGCTGGTTCACCCGCCGCGGATGCTGCGCCACCACCGTCTTCGCATACGGCGTCAGGAACTGCGATTCATCAATCCAGTCCTTGAATACCGGCGAGCTCTGCGTCCCGTAGTAGCCGTAGGCGGTGATGGTCGGGTCGAAAAACACGTGCTGCCGGATGAACAGCCGGAACTCCGCCTGCACGTCGGCATTGTCCGGGGTCAGGTTCTGCAGCGAGGCGTAGGCCGAGCGCGTCGCCGGAAAGGCGTCCCCGCCCACGAAATGCTCGATGCGGTCGATCCCCATCAGGATCGCGTCCCGCGGGTTCACCGAGTTGCGGAATCCCGAATCCAGGTGCGCGGTCACGCTGATGCCGTGCAGATGGGCCTCGTCAATCAGCGCCTGCAGTTGCTCGGGGTGAATGCCTTTCGCCTTGAAGCCGCGCACCCCGTGCGCCGCCCAGAAGTCCACTTCGCTGCGGATGCGCTCGGGCGTCTCGGCGGCGTTGTTCCAGCCCGGCCGCGCGCTCCCGAAATACGGTCCGGAATTGAAGATCCGCGGCCCGACTTGCTGGCCCGAGTCAATCCGCTCGCGCGCCCGCATCATCCCCGCCGGGTCCACTTCGCCCGCCGGAAAGGTCGAGGTCACGCCGTTGGCCAGAAACAGGACCGGATTGACCTGGTACTCGTCCACCCGCCCCTGGTTGAACAAGTCCACAGCGTAATGCGCGTGCAGGTCGAAAAGTCCCGGCAGGATGTATTCATCCGCCCCCAGATCCACCACCTGCGCGCCGGTCAGGTTCATGCCGGCCGCCGGCACGTTCACCGCCAGCAGCACCCCGGCATGCACGATCGTCGCCGCGTTGCGCACCGCCCGCCCCTGCGCCACATCCACGATCCAGCCCCCGCGCAGCACCGTGTCGCCCGCCTGCGGCTGCGTCGGCGCTTGCGCCCCCAGCCCCGCCGCCAGCGCCAACGCGGCAAGCAATGTCCTCCCCCCGAACCCTGGCATAGCACCCCCGCCCGAATTCTACCCCACCCCTCCCTCCGCGCCACCCAACGCCTCCAGCATGCGGCCCCAGAGCTGACAACTGACAACTGATTACTGATTGCTCTTCAGTTCGGCGGCGTAAGGTTGTAATAGAAGTAGAAGCGCAGCGCGATGAACGGCCCGTGGAATTCGCTCGGCAGCGGCGGAAACGGATTCGAGGCGCTGATGGCCGCGCTCGCGGCTTGGTCGAGCGACGCCGTGCCCGAGAGCGCGACCTGCTGGATCCAGGGCGGCCGCGGCACCGAACCGTTGCTGCTGATCTGGAACTGCAGCACCACCACCCCCTGCGTGCCCAGGTACACCGTCTCCGGCATCACCGCGTACCAGTTCTGGCGCACGATCTCCACCACCCGCCGCAGGTACGCATCGAAATTCACCCCCTGCGTGTCGGTGAGGATCTGCACCCCCGAGCCCGTCTGCCCCGGCGCGTTGCTGCCCGCTCCCGCCCGCGGCGGCAGCGGCGTGGTCTCGACCACGCTCGGGCCATGCGACATGCGGTCGCGCGCCGCGTCCTGCATCGCCCGTTGCAGCGAATCCGCCGCTCCCAGGTTCAGCCGCAGATTCGGGTTCAGCCGCGGCTTGGGGATGTCTTCAAGCTTCAACCCGTTGTCCTCGGCCTTCTTCGGCTGCGGCTCGGGCGCTTTGGCCGCGGCCGGCGGCGGCGCGGCCGGCGCGGGCGGCTGCGGCGCCGGCGGACCCGGCGGCGGCGTGGTCGGCACCGGCTTGGGCGCCGGCCGCGTCACCGGAGCCGAAATCGAGTCCTTCGGCTTCACCGGCTGCTCGAAGTGCCGGTCGCGGTCGCTGAGCACCGGCGGCGGCTTCGGCGCCTTTTTCTTGGTGATCAGGTCCGGCGGCATCTCCAGGTAGGTGAGCTGCTGCGGCGGCTGCGGCTTCTCGACGATCACCGGCGGCCGCACCACCGAAAAAAACGGAATCCGCGGCGCCAGCAGGATCAGCAGCAGCAGGCACAGGTGCCCGATCACCGACAGGAACGCTGCCTGCTGCCGTTTCCGCCGCTGCCGCTCTTGATGCAGCTCCAGCAGCAGGTCGTCAATGGGGAACTCCGCCCCCCGCAGCATCGGCGGCGGGGGCGGGAGCGTCTCATCTTCCGGATCCGCCAATAAACGGATGAGGGGCATGCTGTGTGCCCGCAGCGCGGACTAGCGATTCCCTCATAATAGCAGCCACCGCATGTCGGAATTCTCCAATCAGCTGAAAGCCCAGGCCGACATCGGCAAGATCATCGGAGAGTTCGTCGCCCTCCGCCCCGGCGGCAATGGCTTCATCGGCCTCTGCCCCTTCCACGGCGAAAAATCCCCCTCCTTCCACGTCCATGCCGCCAAGCGCTTCTATTACTGCTTCGGCTGCCACGCCCATGGCGATGTCTTCCAGTTCCTGATCGCCCTCAAGCAGATCAGCTTCCCCGAAGCCGTCGAGCAGGTGGCCGAGCGCCTGGGCGTCCGCGTCCCCAGCCACGCGGCGCCCGACGACAACCCCGAGCGCCTCGAGCTGCTCCGCATCCATCTCTCCGCCCGTGAATACTTCGAAGCGGCCCTGGCCGGCCGCGAGGGCCCGGAGGCCCGCGCCTACCTCCAATCCCGCAGCCTTCCGCCCCCGCTGGCCGAGCAGTTCCATCTCGGCTTCGCGCCCGAGCAGGGCCGCGGCCTTTCGCAGTGGCTCGAGCAGCACCGCTTCCCGCCCCAGTTGGCCATGCGCGCCGGCCTCTGCCAACTCCGCCGCCAATCCGCCGAACGCCCCGGCCAGGAGCCCGCCAGCACCGCCCGCCTGTCTTGGTCCGATCTCTACGACCGCTTCCGCCACCGCCTGATCTTTCCCATCCACGACGACCGCGGCCGCCCCATCGCCTTCGGCGGCCGCGCGCTGGCCGCCGATGCCCGCACGCCCAAGTACCTCAACTCGCCCGAGCATCCGCTCTACACCAAAGGCCGCGTGCTCTACAACCTCGATCAGGCCCGCAACCCCATCCGCGACCTCGGCTACGCCATCCTGGTCGAGGGCTACTTCGATTGCATCCGCGTCTCCGCCTCCGGCTTCGCCAACGTCGTCGCCACCTGCGGCACCGCCCTCACCTCCGCCCAGCTCCGCCCCCTCGGCCGCCTCAGCAAGAAGGCGGCCATCAACTTCGATCCCGACGCCGCCGGCGCCAGCGCCGCCGAGCGTTCCATCGCCCTGCTGCTCGAGGAAGGCTTCCAAATGCGCGTCGTCCAGCTCGACGGCGGCCTCGATCCCGATCTCTTCCTCCTGCGCCACGGCCGCGACGCCTATGCCGGGGCCCTGAAGTCCAGCCGGTCTTTTTTCGACTATCTCGCCCAGCGCACCCGCGGCCAATTCGATCTCCGCCGCGGCGAGGGCAAGCTGGCGGCCGTCAACCACATCCTCCCCTACCTCAGCCACGTCCAAGACCCCATCCTCCGCCAGGCCATGGCCGAGAACCTTGCCGCCCAACTCGGCACCGAGCAGCCCCTCATCAGCCAGCAACTCCTCCGCGCCGCCCGCGAGCGCCGCGCCCAGCTTCCCGTCGCTGCCGCCGTCGTGCCGCTCCTGCCCGCCGAGCGCGTCCTGCTCCGCGCTTGGCTCGACGACGAAACCGCGCGCCCGCGCCTCGAATCCGCCCTCGATGCCGAGCGCCTGCTCGAGGGCCTTGCCTCGGCACCCATCTTCGACGCCCTCCGTTCCGGCGCCGACTGGTCGGCCGATTTGCCCGAATCCGACCGCCGCCTGGTGGCCGAGGCCATCATGGAATCGGGTTCCCCCGACCCCGCGCCCGCCCTCGATGCCCTCCGCCGCCGCCGCGCCTCCGACGCCTCCCGCGCCCTCCAAACCCGCATCCAAGCCGCCGCTGCCGCCGCCGACCGCCCCCAAATCGAAGCCCTCCTGCGCGAAAAATCCGCCCTCGACGCCCGCCGCCGCAAGTAAACCCTCTCGCGGCAGCGACCGAGTTGCCGCCCGCGGCACGATCGCCCCGCAACCGGTGGCCCGGCCAATTCACGAAACTTCCGCCCCCCTCCCCTCATCTACCCCTTGGGGTGCGGCATCGGCGGCCGTGCCACTTTGTTGCTGCAGCGGCGGGCGTTGCTGTTGTAAAATAAGGGTTTGCCCTCAAGGAGTTCTCTTGGCTCTGGACGACAAATTTGACGAGATCACCAAGCTGGTGCAGGTCGGCAAGAAGCAGCGCGCGTTCCGCCCCGAGGAGGAATCCGGCGAAATGCTGCCCAACGACCTCCATTCCAGTGATGATCTCGACGAGGTCTTGACCAGCTTCGGCCGTCGCCCCGGCGTCGAGCCCATTGACGACCGCGCCACCGACCGCGAAGAAGGCGAGCGTGCCGGCCTCGACGAAGACGACCTCGATCTCGACCTCACGCCCGGCGCCCTCGAGAAAACCAACGATCCCGTCCGCATGTACCTGCGCGAAATGGGAACCGTCCCGCTGCTCACCCGCGAAGGCGAAGTCGAAATCGCCAAGCGCATCGAGCGCGGCCAGGTCCGCGTGCTCAAGGCGCTGTCGCGCGCCGCCCTCGTCATCCAGGAGATTCTCGCCGAGGGCGAAGAACTCCGCCGCGGCGAGCGCGGCATCAAGGAGATCGTCACCGTCGATGTCGAGGAGGACGAGATCTCCGAAGAGGTCCTCCAGAAGCGCACCCGCGAGATGCTCGGCCAAATGGAGCAGGTCTCCGGCCTCTACAAGCGCGTCCGCCAGTTGCGGGAAAAGCTCGACGCCGCCAGCCGCAAGACCCCCGAGCACCGCCGCGCCGCCTACCAGTTGGCGCGCGCCCAAGCCGAGCTTTCCCGCATGATCCGCGGCATGGGCTTCACCGTGTCGGCGCGCAAGCGCCTCACCGACCGCCTCTTCCGCGCGGTCGATCAGTTGCGCCCGCTCGAAGCCCATCTCACCCGCATCGAGCGCAAGCTCGAGGCCACCCGCGGCGCCGAGGCCATCAAGGACCTCAAGCGCGAGCAGCGCCAGGTGCGCGAGCAGTACACCGCCCTCGAAGCCAGCGCCGATGCCGCCGCCCCCGTGCTGCGCGCCACCCGCAGCACCATCATGATCGGCGACCACGAGGCCGAAGCCGCCAAGCGCGAGCTGATCGAAGCCAACCTTCGCCTCGTGGTCTCGATCGCCAAGAAATACACCAACCGCGGCCTGCAGTTCCTCGATCTCATCCAGGAGGGCAACATCGGCCTGATGAAGGCCGTGGACAAATTCGAGTACCGCCGCGGCTACAAGTTCTCGACCTACGCCACCTGGTGGATTCGCCAAGCCATCACCCGCGCCATCGCCGACCAGGCCCGCACCATCCGCATCCCCGTGCACATGATCGAGACCATCAACAAGCTCATCCGCACCTCGCGCCAGTTGGTGCAGGAGCTCGGCCGCGAGCCTACCAGCGAGGAGATCGCCCGCCGCATGGAGATCCCGGTGGCCAAGGTGCGCAAGGTGCTCAAGATCGCGCAGGAGCCCATCTCGCTCGAAACCCCCATCGGCGAAGAGGAAGATTCCCATCTGGGCGACTTCATCGAGGATCGCGGCGTCATCTCCCCCTCCGACGCGGTCATCAACGTCAACCTCAAGGAGCAGACCTCCCAGGTCCTCAAGACCCTGACCCCGCGCGAAGAGAAGGTCATCAAGATGCGCTTCGGCCTCGACGACGGCAGCGAGCACACCCTCGAAGAAGTCGGTCAATCCTTCGCCGTCACCCGCGAGCGCATCCGCCAGATCGAGGCCAAGGCGCTGCGCAAGCTCCGCCACCCCTCCCGCAGCCGCAAGCTGCGCGCCTTTGTCGAAAGCATGGTCGAATAACCGGCCCCCGGCCCCTCGCCTCCCGCCATGCCCGAGCCTTCCACCGCCGCCCGCGCTCCCAGCTTGGGTCCGCTGCTGGCCGTGGTCTTGGCCCTCGGCATCGCCGGCGGCTGGCTCCTCGGCCGTGCGGCGCCCTCCACCTCCGCCGCCACCCCCGGCCCCAACTCGATCACCGCCGCCGAGCGCATCGTCGCCCCCGCCGTGGTGAAAATCGAAGTCGCCTCCGCCCGCCGCGCCCCACGCACCCGCTTCAACCTCCCGCCCGGCCTCGCCCCTCCCCAAATCCGCAATCGCGTCCAGCACAGCCTCGGCTCCGGCCTCATCTTGGATGCGTCCGGCTACATCGTCACCAACCGCCACGTCGTCAACCGCGCCCAGCAGATTTCCGTCTCCGTCCCCGGCGACAGCCGCGTCTATTACGCCAAGCTCGTCGGCATGGACAGCGAAACCGACCTCGCCGTCATCAAGATCGCCGCTGCCCACCCCCTGCCCACCGCCCGCCTCGGCGACTCCCGCCAACTGCAGGTCGGGCAATGGGTGGTGGCCATTGGCAGCCCCTTCGACCTTGAGGGCTCGGTCACCGCCGGCATCGTCAGCGCGCTTCACCGCGCCGTGGATCCCGGCCAGCAATTCGAGAACTTCATCCAGACCGACGCCGCCATCAACCCCGGCAACAGCGGCGGCCCGCTGCTCACCCTCGACGGCCAAGTGGTCGGCATCAACACTTCGATCTACACCGCCACCGACGGCTACCAAGGTGTCGGCTTCGCGCTGCCCAGCGAGCTGGTCGCCGAGGTCGTTCCGCAGCTCGAGCGCCAAGGCCACGTCACCCGCGGCTCCATCGGCGTGTACTTCGAGAGCGCGCTCGATCCCGCCGTGCGCCGCGTCTACCACGTGGACTCCGGCGTGCCCATCTCCCAGGTTGCGCCCAAGGGTCCGGCCGCGGCCGCCGGCATCCAGGCCGGCGACGTCATCACCAGCCTCGACGGCGCCCCCACCGCCGATGGCGACTCCCTGATGAACGCGGTCGAGTTCCTGCCGCTCGGCCGCAAGCTCAGCGTCGGCTACATCCACGACGGCAGCGCCCGCACCGCCAAGGTCACGGTCATGGACCGCGACCAGATCTATCCCGACCTCGCCCCCCAGCCCCCCCGTCCCCAGCCGCAGTTGCCCGACGCCGGCCCCGATCTCGGCTTGTCGGTGAAGGACGCCGCTTCCTCCGGCGGGGCGCTGGTCACCGACGTCGCCTCCGATTCCTTCGCCGACGGCATGGGCATCCGCCCCGATGACGTCATCACCGAGGTGAACCGTCAGCCCGTCCGCTCCCGCGCCGACCTCGACCGCTTGCTGCGCGCCATCCCCAAGGGCAGCGACCTGGCGCTCCTGCTCCGCCGCCCCAACGGCGACGGCACCGACAGCCGCTGGCTCGTCGGCGGCACCCTCCCGCCCGCGGAATGAGAACCCTGGCCATCCTCATGCTCGCCTGCGTCGTCGTTGCCGCGCAGGCCCATAAGAAGCCGACAAAAAAGAAGCTGGCGGTCCATCACGCCGCTCAGGGCATCGCCCCCGCCCGCGCCCACCAAATTCAGGACGCGCTGGTCCAGGCCGGCTACCTCAAGTCCGCCAGCGGCCATTGGGACGCCGCCACCGCCGCCGCCATGAAGAAGTACCAGACCGACCACCACTGGCAAACCCGTTTCGTCCCCGACGCCCGCGCCCTCATCGCCCTCGGCCTCGGCCCTGCGCGGCCCGGATCTTCCCCCTCGCCCGGCGGTTAGGCGCGGGCGTCGTCAAGCAAAGCCGCCCGCGCCCTCATCGCCCTCGGCCTCGGCCCTGCGCGGCCGGGATCTTCCCCCTCGCCCGGAGGTTAGGCGCGGGCGCCGATTCACTCCGCTGGGTACTTGAGCATCCCGCCCTCCACCTGCAAGAACCCGGTCCGCTTGTGCGCCCGCGGCGCGCCACGCCCGATGATCTCCAGCACCTCCCAGCCGCGCACGCTCAGCGCATCGGCGATCAGCGTGCGATGGCACCGCCACGGCACCGCCTCGGCGCACATCACCGCGGTCCGCTGCGCCCGCGCCGATTCCTCCAATTGGGCCAGCGCCCCCGCGAACGCTTCCGTCTGCATGTAATCCGCATAGCCGCGGAAGCTGGCATTCTTCCAACCGGCATTCTCCGAATCGGCCCGCGCGTGCCGCAATCCCCCAAGCCCCGGCCAAGGCTGGTACTCGATGCCGGCCTCCCGCAAGCTCGCCGCCAGCTCCTCGCCGCCGAACTGCGGGTTCGCCCGCGATTTCGGAATCGTCCGCACATCCGCCACCAGCTCGATCCGCTGCCCCTGCAGCAGCCCGAGGAACTCCTCAATCGCCCGCGTCGAGTGCCCAATCGTCCAAATCGTCTTCACGGTCCACCGGCCACATCTAGAATAGAACCACCCCCATGTCCCGCCTCTCCACCGCAGACGCGGCCCGCCTCTGGCGCGACGCCACCGACGCCGAGCTGCAGGCGCTGGCCTCGGCCGCCCGCGCCCGCTTCCATCCGCCCGATGAGTGCACCTACCTCATCATGCGCATCGTCAACTACACCAACGTCTGCGTCGCCCAATGCGACTACTGCGCCTTCTACCGCCTCCCCGGCCAGCCCGGCGGCTACGTCCTCGGCCGCGACCAGGTCTTCGCCAAGTTGGATGAACTCCTTGCCCTCGGCGGCGACTTGGCCGCCTTCAACGGCGGCTTCAACCCCCATCTCCCGCTCGACTACTACTGCGAGCTTTTCGCCGCCATCCGCGCCCGCTACCACGACCGCCTCGAGTTCTACGCCCTCACCGTGGCCGAGTTCCTCTACCTCGCCGACCACGCCAAGCTCTCGCTGGCCGAGGCCGCCGCCCGTTTCAAGGCCGCCGGCGTGCGCTGGATCACCGGCGGCGGCTCCGAGATCCTCACCGAATCCTTCCGCGCCCGCCACAGCAAGTTCAAGTACACCGTCGCCGAATACTTCGACGCCCAGCGCGCCCTCGTCGCCGCCGGCCTCAAGACCACTGCCACCATGGTCATCGGCTTCGACGAAACCCTCGAGGAGCGCCTCGAGCACCTCGACCGCACCCGCGCCTTCCAGGACGAAACCTCCGGCCTCGCCAGCTTCCTCTGCTGGACCTACAAGCCCTACGGCACCTCCCTCGGCGGCCGCGAAGTCTCCTCCCGCGAGTACCTGCGCCACTTGGCGCTCTGCCGCCTCTTCCTCGACAACATTCCCCGCATCCGCACCTCCGTGCTCACCCAGAACGAGTCCGCGCTCGACGGCCTGCGCTTCGGCGCCGACGACTTCGATCTCCCCATCGAGGACGAAGTCACCCAATCCGCCGGCGCCACCATCAGCCTCGATTTCGAGGCCCTGCTGGCCCGCGCCCGCGCCCTCGGCTTCGCCCCCCGCTACCGCGCCCTCTCGCATGCCGGGGTGCCGGTGTGAGCGCGCCCTTCTTCTTCCTCCTCGGTTTGGTTCTGGGCGCCGCGGCCGTCTGGCTCCTGGCTCGCCGCGACCGCTCCGAGATTGCCCGCCAGATCGAAACCAAACTCGAGTCCGCGCTCCCGCGTGTCGCCGAAACCGCGCTGCGTGCCTCGACCGAGCAGTTGCACCGCGCCGCCGAGGGCGACCTCAAGCTCTTGGGCCAGGATGCCGCCCATGAAATGAAGGCCATGAGCGAAAAGCTGGCCGCCTACCAGGAGCGCATCACCGCCTTCGAGAAGGAGCGCGCCGCCTCCCAGGCCGTCATCCACAAGCAGCTCGAGGCCGTGGTCGGCGCCGGCGCGGCCATGACCCAGGAGGCCCGCACCCTGCGCGCCGCCCTCGCCACCAGCTCGGGCGTCCGCGGCGCTTGGGGCGAGTCGGTGCTGCAGAATATCCTCAACCTCTGCGGCCTCAACGAACAGATTGATTATTCCCTGCAAATGGTCCTCCCCGGAGGACTTCGGCCGGACGCCATCATTTACCTTCCGGCCGGCCGCACGCTGGCGGTGGATGCCAAGGCCAGCCTCTCCGCCTTCCTCGAAGGCCTCGAAGCTGCCAGCGAGCAGCGCCGCACCGAGTGCTTCGCCGACTTCGCCAAGGTGCTGCGCGGCCGCGCCAAGGACTTGGCCTCCAAAGATTACCCCGCTGCCCTCGATCGCAGCCTGCCATTGGTGGTCATGTTCGTCCCCAGCGAAGGCGCGTTCCGCGCCGCGCTGGACTGCGACCAAGCCATCTTCCGCTACGCCCAGGAGCTGAAGCCGCCGGTGGTGTTGGCCAGCCCGACCACGCTCTTCCCCTTGCTCACCGTCATCGCCCAAGGCTGGCAGCAGCACAAGGCGGCGCAGCAGATGCAAGAGCTATTGGCCGAAGTCGCCGAGCTCGGCACCCGCATGCAGACCTTCCTGGGCCACGTGCAGGCGGTCGGCAAGGGCCTCGATCAAGCCGGCAAGGCGTTCAACGCCGCCCAGGCGTCGTACCGCTCCCGCCTCGCGCCCCAGGTCGGCAAGCTCAGCGACCTGCGCGCCGGCTGGGACGAGATGCCCGAGCTCAAGCCCGCCGAGCACCCCCCCCTGCTCACCGAGTAAGTTCCGGCGCGTACAGGCCCAGCTCTTTTCGCGTCCACCAGTTCCTGCCTCCAGCCGGCGCGAACCAGTATTGCCACAGCACCGCCCGCACCGCCCGCGGCGGCGCGCCTGGAAACGGGTTCCCGGCGAACAGGCCAAGCACCTCCGGGCTCCCCTGCAGCAGCCGCACCTCGGTCTCCTCGACCCAGGGATTCGTCTGGTAATTCGCCAGCGAGGCGAACCACAAATTCCACTCGAACCGCGGCTGGTACGGTGCCAACAGGAACACGTCCCCCACCGGCCGCCGCGCCGGGTCCTGCGGCTTGTAGCGGAATGGATACGCCGTCCAGGTTTCGCCGTCGTTGCTTCCCTGGAACTCGATCTCGTAGCGATTCGGCGTCATCACCGCAAACAGCCCGTATTGATCCACGATCCGGAACGGCGCCAGCGCCGTCTCGACCATCACCGGGGCAGGGAACTCGGTCCAAACCCGATGCGCCAACTCCGCCCCCGTGATCGCTACCCACGCCATCAGGGGCAGTGCCAAGGCGGTTGTTCGCGCCCTTCGCGATTCCCCGATCAGCGCCAGCCCCAGCCCCAGCACCAGCCAATTGAGGAATCCATAGTTGGCCGTGGCGATGATCGCCAACTGGAACGGCGTCACGATCCAGAAGCAGATCACCCGCAGCCGCCGCGGCCCGAACGCCAGCCAGCACACCCCCAGCTCGAGCGCCAGGATCGAAAACGCAATCGCGGCTTCCACCCCGTGCGGCAGGTAGGTCTGCGCGTACCACCCCAGCCAGTTCGGCAGCGGCAGGTTCTGGTAGTACGAATCCAGCGCGGTCAGATGCCGCCACTGCGGGTCGCCGCTCTGCCACTTCGCCAGCCCCGAGCCGAAATAGATCAGGAACCACAGCCAGCGGAACGAGAACCAGCTCCACCAGCTCGGCTGTTCAGCCTTGAAGAACAGCGCAATGAACCCCGCCGCCACCAGCATCCCGTCGGACTGGTAGCTGGCGAACACCTGCGCCGCCGCGATCAACGAGAGGAAGCACGCCAGGCAGACGCCCAGCCCGGCCCGCGGCCACCGCAGCAGCAGCACCCCGACCGCCGCCGCCATCCCCAGCCCGCAAATCAGGTGCAGGCCAAGGTTCCCGCTCCCCAGCCACAGCAGCGACGGCACCGCCCAAATCCGATGCCAGAACCCCATCTGCTGGCGCGCGGCGGTGAACAAATCGGCAGCCGGCAGAATGCCGTGGGGCCCGACCAGTCCCGGCGCCTCCCGCCACCAGGCAAAAAACACCCGCAGGTAGAGACCCCCCATCCACCGCGTCAGTGTCTTTGCGACTGTCAACGGACTGCCAACGGCGGCGCAGCCGCCCCTATCCCCGCGCGGGGGTCAATGGTTCCCCACGCCCGTGGCCTGGATCCTCGCCAGCAGCCGCTTGTAGGGAATCTGCAGCCGCTCCGCCGCGCGCTGCTTGTGCCAGCGGCATTCCTCCAGCGCTTCGCGCAGCAGGCGCCGTTCGACCGACAGGCTGGCGCGCGCCACCACCTCGTTCAGCGGGCCGCTCCAGTCGAAGTCCTGCGGCATCCCCATCTCTTCATGCGCGGCCGGCGGCGCCTTGCGCATCTCCCGCAGTTGCAGGTCGCTGGCGCGCAGCTCCTCGCCTTCGGCCAGGATCACCGCCCGTTCGATGGCGTTCTGCAGCTCGCGCACGTTGCCCGGCCAGGAATAGCTCTCGAGCGCCCGCTTCACCGCCGTCCCCAGCTTCATCGGCGGCTTCTTGAGTTCGCGGCAGAACTGGATCAGGAAGGCTTCCGCCAGCGCCAGCACGTCGTCGCCGCGCTCGCGCAGCGGCGGGATCACGATCGGGAACGCGGCCAGCCGGAAATACAGGTCTTCGCGGAACAGCTTCTCTTTCGCGGCCCGCTCCAGGTCGCGGTTCGTCGCCGCCACGATGCGCACGTCCACCTGCACCGTCTGCACCCCGCCGAGCCGCTCGAAGGCGCGCTCCTCCAGCACTCGCAGGATCTTGGCCTGCACCGCCAGCGGGATCTCGCCGATTTCGTCCAGGAAGATGGTGCCGCGGTGCGCCAGCTCGAACTTCCCCAGCTTGCGCGCATTCGCGCCGGTGAAGGCCCCTTTCTCGTGGCCGAACAATTCGGTCTCGACCAGCGTCTCCGGGATGGCGGCGCAATTGATGGCGACGAAGGCTTCATTGGCCCGCGGGCTCAGCCGATGCGCCGCGCGCGCGAACAGTTCCTTGCCCGTGCCGCTCTCCCCCAGCAGCAGCGCGGTGGTGTCGGTGGGCGCGATGCGCTGCAGGGCCGCCGCCGCCCGCTGCATGCTCTCGTGCTCGCCGATGATCTTGGGGAAGCCGTACTTGGCCGCGAACTCCTCTTTCAGCAGCACGTTCTGCCGCAGCAGTTGCTGCTGCGCGATGGCGCGCCGCAGCAGCAGCGTCAGGTGCCCCAGATCCAGCGGCTTCTGAATGAAGTCGTAGGCCCCGTCCTTCACCGCCCGCACCGCCTCCTCGATCGAGCCATACGCGGTCATGATCACCACCGGCGTTCCCGGCGCGTGCTCGTGCGCCGCCTGCAGCACCTCCAGGCCGTTCATCCCCGGCAGCTTCAAGTCGGTCAGCACCAGCGCGAACTGCTGCCCGTGCATCTGTTTCACCGCCGCTTCGCCATTGCTGGCCTCGGCCACGCCGAAGCCCTCGTGCGTCAGCGCGGTCTTCAGCATCAGCCGCAGCTCGTGCTTGTCTTCAACGATGAGGATCGTGTCCATGCCCGTCCGTCCGCCAGCCTCCCGCCTCAGCCGCTTCGCTTCCCCCGGTGCGCCGGCAAGAGCAGTTCGAACACCGTGTGCCCCGCCGCCGAATCCGCCAGCAGCACGCTGCCCTGGTGGGCGGTGATGATTTTGTGCACCATGGCCAGCCCCAGCCCGGTGCCGCTGGGCTTGGTGGTGAAAAACGGGATGAAGATCTTGTCGGCCACGATCGGGTCCACCCCCGGCCCGTCGTCCACGAACAAAATGCGCGCCGACCCGCCCTGCCAGCCGCCGAACCGCACCTCCACCCGCCTCCCCCGCCGGCTCAGCGTGATGGCTTCGCAGGCATTGCGCAGCAGGTTGATGAGCGCCGAGGTGAGCAGCGTGCTGTCCCCCGCGACCTTGGGGAAGCGCCCGCTCACGCGGATCTCGACCCCGGGAAAGTCCTGCACCTGCAGCGCCTCCGCGCATTGGCGCAGCAGCGGCCCCAGCTCGACCGCCTCCGCCTGCACCACCATCGGGCGCGCGAAGGTCAGGAACTGGGTGGCGATGTCGTTCAGCATCGCCGCTTGCTCCAGGATCTTCCCCACCGCCTCGCGCTGCTCGCCGGGCACCTCGGCGTGCAGCATCTGCCCGTAGCCGGAGATGGTGGCCAGCGCGTTCTTGAACTCGTGCGCGATGCCGGCCGCCATCTCGCCCAGCGAGCTCAGGTTCCGCCGCCGGTGCAGCTCTTCTTCCATGGCGTGGATCTGGGTCAGGTCGGTGAGCAGGCAGACCATGCCCGCCGCCGGCTCGCCCGCCTCCGGGCCCCGCAATGGAAACACCGTCAGCCCCAGCCGATGCCCCACCCCGCCCGGCGTGGTGTAGTGCACCGTCTTGCGCTGCAGCACCCGTTCCTGGCTGTGCGCCTCCTCCAGCAGCGTCGCCGCCCGCCCCAGCAGCGTGCCATCCGGCTCGCGCAGCTCGGCGGCGCCGAACAGTTGGCTCAAGCTCAGCCCGTGCGGCTCGTTCAGGCCCAGCGCCTCCCGCGCCGCCGGGTTGGCTTCTTCCACCTTGCCCTGGTCGTCGAAAAGGATGATGCCGCTGGGCAGATGCCGCAGCAGCTCCTGCGACAGGCGCAGCACGTCCGGCGCGGCCGCGCCCGCGGCGCCGCTGCGCCGCGCTGCGCGCCGGTGCGGAGGCTTGCGGCTGCTGATCAACACGGCTGCCATGGGCATTCTGATTCTATCGGCATCCGCCCCTTTTTCTGGAGCTTAATGCACCCCCAGCCACGCCTGCCACAACGCCGGGCCCCACGCCCATGCCGCCATCGCGCCGCCCCCCAGGAACACGCCGAACGGCAGCGCGCCGCGGCTCAGAAACACCCCGGTCGCGGCCCGCGCCCGCGCCCAGCCCTGTCCCCGCCGCAGCCGCGAGACCAGCACCCCGGCCGCCTGCAGCAAGCCCATGCCGGCTGCCGCCACCGCGGCCAAGGCCAGCGCCACCGCGCCGCCCTCGATCCCGAGGAATGCCCCCATCATGCCCAGCATCTTGATGTCGCCCCAGCCCATCCCCTCGCGCCCCCGCCAGCGTTGGTACCCCACCCCCACCAGCGCCAGGCTGCCGGCCCCGAGCGCGCTGGCCACCGCCCTCGGCGCCAAGCTGCCCTCCGCCCAGGCCAGCGCCAAACCCACCCCCCAGCCCCCGAGCGTGAGTTCATCCGGCAGTTGCCGGCAGTCGAGATCGGTGGCGATCAATGTGATCAGGCACCCCAGGAAGAACGCAGCGCCCACGAACTCGCGGCTCGAATCCGCCCGCGCCCAGCTCCAGGCGAAGCCGCCGGCCACCGCCGCCTCGATCGCCGGATACCGCCAAGCAATCGCTCCCCGGCAGCGCCGGCACCGGCCTCCCTGCAGCGCGAACGACAGCAGCGGTATATTCTCTCGCGCCTTCAGCCCGCCGCCGCAATGCGGGCACCGCGATCCCGGCCGCACCAGCGACAGCCCCCGCGGCAGTCGGTAGGCGCACAGCGCCAGGAAGCTGCCCGCGATCAAGCCGAAGGCGATCACCACGATCATGGCAGCACGCGGCAAGCGTAGATGACGTCCAGCCGCGGAAACTGCGCCGTCAGATACGCCGCTCCTTCGCTGAACACCTTCCGCGGGTCCGGGCCATGCCCTTGCGGCGGCCCGTCGCCGTATTCGCTCGACAACTCCCGCACCGTGTCCATCCCTGCCACCACTTCCCCGAAGGGCGCAAAGCCCGATTTGTCCAGCCGCGCGTTGTCGCCCAGGTTGATGAACACTTCCGCGGTGCGCGAGCGCGGTCCGTTGGCGGCGAAGCTGATGGTCCCCGCCAGGTTGCTGTGCTTCACCGGGTCATCCGGAATGGGCAGCTTCCGCCACCGTGCCGACTCCGCCGGGTTCGGGCTCAGCCCCCACTGTGCCACGAAGCCCCGGATCACCCGGTAGAATGCGTTCCCGCTGTAGTAGCCGCTCGCCACCAGTTCATGGAACCGGTCCGCCCCGAGCGGCGCCCACGCCCGGTGCACCGCCACGGTGAAATCCCCGCTGGTGGTATGGCATTGCACCTGGTACTCCCCCTGCCCCTGCGACCGCAGGCTCCGAGCCAGCAGCCCCGCCACAACAACCACGCCGATCCCCACCCACTTCCTCATTCCCCTATCCCCCATCCTCCATCCCCCATCCCCCCTCACCGTATCCTCCGGTACACCGACTGGTACGCCGCCAGCGTCGCTGCCGCGATCCGCTCGCTGCCATGCAACTCCTCGGCCTGCCGCTGCCCGGCCTCGACCAGCGCCGCTGCCCGGCCTCGGTCCGCCAGCAGCGCCGTGCAGGCCGAGGCCAACCCCGCGATATCGCCTGGCGCGACCAGCACCCCGCTGACGCCATCATGGACCAGTTCTGGAATCCCCCCCGCCCTCGTCGCCACCACCGGCCGCTGCAGCCGCATCGCCAGCAACGCCGCCGAGCCCAGCCCCTCTTGCCGCGACGGCATGACCAGGACATCCCCGGCGGCGATGCACTCCGCCGCCCCGCAATTCGCGAAATGCACCCGCGCCTTCATCCCCAGCGCCTCCGTCTGCCGCCGCAGGCTGGCCTCCAGCGGCCCCTCGCCCGAGAGCAGCAACTGGACCGTGTCCGGCATTTTCGTCACCGCCGCGATCAAGTCGCCGATGCCCTTTTCCGCCGTGAACGCGCCCACGCAGCTCAGGCACGCGGCGTCGCCGGCGATGCCGAACTCGGCCCGCAGGCCCGCGCGCGCGGCCGCAGCCGCCGGCAGCGGCTCGGCTTCGACCGCATCCGGAATCACCCGGATGCGGTCGGCCGCCAGTCCGGTCGCCGCCACCTGCGCCCGCACGTGCTCGGAGATGGCAATCACCAGGTCCGTGCGCCGGTACTTCCACCTCGACGCCCGTCCCCGGATCGGGTACGCCACCCTCCGGCTCAGCACCCGCGTGCACCATCCCCGCCGCAGCGCCGTGCTGCGCAGCATCCAGCTATGGGCGTGGCCGTCATGCGCGTGTACCACCGCGGCATGGCGCGCGCACAGCCACGCCGCCAGCCCCGGCGGCACCACCTCGAAGTCTTCCGATTGCAGCCGCTGCATCACCGCCCCCGGCTGCGCCACGAACAACTGCGGCTGCTCCAGCGCCCGCAGCCCCCGCGCCAGCAGCAGCAGTTGCTGCTGCCCTCCGCGCCAATCCCTGCTGAAGTCGAGGTGAACGATTCTTTGCCGTGCGCGCATAAGCGGGAGCCGACCAACGGGGGGCCGGGGACGGAGCCCTCGAAACGCTGCGGCGCGAGCCGCTTGCCATTAAGCTAGTGCAGTGAAAATCTCTGCGCGGATCAACACCTTCAACGAGGAGGATAACATCGGCCCGGCGCTCGAGTCGCTGGCTTTCGCCGACGAAATCATCGTGGTGGACTCCTTCTCAACCGACCGCACCGTCGAGATCGCGCGCTCGCTGGCCCATCGCGTCATCTCCCATCCCTTCGCCAGCCACGGCGAGCAGCACAACTTCGCCGACACCCTGTGCACCCACGACTGGGTGCTGGTGCTCGATGCGGACGAGCGCATCACCCCCGAACTCCGCGCCTCGATCGAGCAAGCCCTCCAGGCCCTTGACGCCCGCCCCGACGCCTTTGACGGCTTCCGCATGGCCCGCCGCGCCTGGTACCTCGGCCGCTGGATCCGCCACTCCGGCTGGTACCCCGATTGGCAGACCCGCCTCTACCGCCGCAGCGCCGCCGCCTGGAAGGGCGAGCCCCCGCACGAAGCCCCCAAGGTCCGCGGCCGCCTCGGCACCCTCGAAGGCGACCTGCTGCATTACACCCGCCGCAGCCTGCACGAGCACGTCGAGGTCATGAACCGCTACACCGATCTCGCCTCCCGCGCCGCCCATCGCTCCGGCCGCCGGGTCTCGAACCTGCAGCTGTTCTTCACCCCTCCCTGGGTTTTCTTCCATTCCTATTTCCTCCGCCAAGGCTTCCGCGACGGCTGGCCCGGCGTGGTCATCGCCTACCTCGCTGCCAGCTACGTCCACCTCAAGCAAGCCAAGCTCCGCGAACTCGACAGCTGAGTGCTGAGTGCTGAATGCTGACTGCTGAATGCTCCTCCTCGGGAACTTTCCTCGCCCGATCGGGGTCTACACCGCCGAGCCGCAAAAGGTCGTAGACTGAAATGGGAACCATGAGCACCCACGACACCGCGGTGGGATTAGCCAGCACGGCGGCAGCGCCGCTGTGGGGCGAGCAGCAGTTGGTCGGCGAGCTGCGCCTGGGCTCGGTCGAGGCGTTCAACTACCTCATCTCCCTCTACCACCAGCCCTTGTACCGCTTCCTCACCCGCCTGCTCGGCGACCGCGAGGACGCCGCCGACGCCTTGCAAGAGATCTTCTTGAAGGTCTTCCGCTCCGCCGCCCGCTTCGAGGGCAAGAGCAGCCTCAAGACCTGGATTTACCAAATCGCGGTCCACGAGGCCAGCAACCATCGCCGCTGGTGGCGCCGTCACAAGCGCCAGGAGACCTCCCTCGACGCCGCTCCCGCCGCCCGCCCCGGCGACCGCGCCCTGCTCGCCGACCGCATCCCCGACCAGCGCGAATCCCCGCTCGAGCTGGCGCTCATCAACGAACAGCGGCGGCAGTTGCAGCAGATCCTGGCCCAGGTGCCCGAGCCCTTCCATGCGGTGCTGGTGCTGCGCGAAGTCGAGGGCTTCAGCTACGACGAAATCGCCGAAATCCTTCAGCTCCGCATCGGCACGGTGAAGTCGCGCCTGCTCCGTGGTCGCGAGATGCTCCGTGGCTTCTGGCAGGAGCGTGCGCGATGACGGCTTGCCAGCAGCTTCGCCCCGCTCTCTCCGCCTACCTCGACGGCGAACTCGAACCCTGGGAAAGCGGTGCCCTCATCCATCACCTGGAGAAATGCCCAGCCTGCACCGCCGAGCTCGCCGAGTTCCGCGCGCTCGGGGCCGGGCTGCGCGCCCTGCCGCTGCCCGAAGTCCCGCCCGATCTCAGCCTGCGGCTGCGCGTGCAGGCTTCGCATTATTCGGTCCGCGATCAGCATTGGGAGTACTGGAAGCTGCGCTTCAAGACCGCCATGCAAGCGCTGGCGATGCCGGCCGCGGTCGGCACCGCGGTGGCGCTGTGCCTGTTCACCGCGCTGGCCGGCGGCGTGCGCCGCTACGCGCCCCTCGCCAACCGCCCCGACGTCGAAGTCGGCATGGGCGCCACCCCGCCCCGCCTGCTCGCCTCGCCCACCTCGGGCGTGGGCGGTTCGGTCATGGTCGAAGCCCAAGTGGACGCCACCGGCCACGTCTACGGCTATAACGTGCTCTCGGGCAAGCCCGACGCCGAAGTGCTCTCGCGCCTCAACAATCAGTTGCTGATGAGCGTCTTCCAGCCCGCCACCACCATCTTCGGCCAGCCCACCAACGGCCACGTGCTGGTCTCCTTCGGCACCGTGGACGTCCGCGGCTAGCCCCTCCATGCGCCTCCCGCGGTTCGCCATCGCTGCCTTGGCCGTTGGCCTCTCCGCAGCCGTGCCAGCGTTGCCTGCCGTGCCTGCATTGCCTGCCGTGCCTGCATTGCCTGCCGTGCCTGCATTGCCTGCAGTGCCTGCATTGCCTGCAGTGCCTGCATTGCCTGCTTTGCCTGCAGTTCCTGCAGTTCCTGCCGTTCCCCAATCCCCCGTCCGCACCTCCGTCGTCGTCGATTCCAACCCCGCCCTCTTCGCCGTCCTCTCCGCCCTCAACGCTGCCGGCTACGACCGCGGCCTGCCCCCGCTCTCGGCCGACGGCAAGCTTCCGGCCTCGGCCACCCCGGCCGACAAGCTCCGCCTCCAGATCCGCGACGCGATGGGCGCCCAGCGCCCGGCCGTGCTGGCCGATCTGCGCGCCTACTACACCGCCCACCGTCTGCGCGACGCCAACCAGGACCTGGCGCAGTACATCACCCTGGCGCTGTTCCTCGGCAATCCGCCCGCGCTCACCCTCACCGTTCCGGTGGCGGGCCTCCCCCCTGACGCCGCCGGCGTCGCCGATGTGCTGCCGCTGGTGCGCCAGTTCTGGCAGCAAGCCGGCATGGACGCCATTTGGGACAAGGCCCAGCCCGACATCACCCTCGCCCTCTCGCAAGACACCTCCGCCGCCCGCAAGATGCTTTCGAGCGTCAACGCCTTCTTCCGCATCCCGCAGGAGTACTCGCCCCGCCAGTTCTTCATCTATCCCGCGGCCATGATGTCGGCTGGCCAATCCGCCGCCCTCAATTACGAGGACAACTACTACATCGCCGTCAACCTCGCCCTCGAGCCGCAGATGGACCAGATCCGCCACACCTATCTGCATTTCCTGCTCGATCCCTTGATCGCCCAATTCCCGGCCGCCTTCGTCCCCGTCGAGCAGCAAATCCTGCCCCTGGTCGCCAACGCGCCCGCCCTCGATATGCAGTTCAAGCGCGATCCCGAGCTGCTCTACACCGAGTGCTTGGTGCGCGCCGTCGAGATCGAGCTCGATCCCGGCACCCTCGAGCAGAAGCAGGCCGCCGTCGCCGCTGCCCTCAGCCAAGGCCTCGTGGTCACCGGCCTGTGGTACGACCAGCTCCAGCTCTACAAGAAGGATCCCGCCAACTTCACCGCCTTCTATCCCGAGGCCGCCTTCGCCATGCGGATTGACGACCTCGCCGGCCAAGTCAAGCACATCGCCTTCGCTCCCGCCCCCGCCGCCGCTTCGGCAACCGTCCAGCCCGTGCATGCCCTCGGCCTTTTGGACCAAGCCCAAACCCGCTACGACGCGCACGATCTCGCCGGCGCGCAGACCCTGGCCCAGGCGGCGCTGCAGCAGCCCGCCGCCGATCTCGGACCGGTGTACTTCCTGCTCGGCAAGATCGCCGCCGCCCAGAACCAGCCGCCGCTGGCGATGGCCAACTTCGAGAACGCCGTGGCCAAGGCCCGCGCCACCGACACCCACGTCCGCACTTGGTCCAACATCTTCTTGGCGCGCCTGTATGACGCCGAGAACAACCGCTTGCAGGCCGTCAGCCACTACAAGGCCGCCCTGGCCAGCGCCGACACCGATGATTCCAAGGCGATTGCGCAGAACGGCATCAAGCAGCCGTTTCGACCGCCGGTCCGGCATTGACCCTTCGTTGAAAATCTATCCAATCTGGTACAAAATATCCCAAGAACCTCATGCTGAAAACCACCCTCACCCTCTCGCTCGGCTTGGCTCTGTGTGCGCTGCCGGCCGCCCTTGCGCAAGCGCCGGCCAAACCCAGCGCCACCGCCAACGCCCCCAAGGGCGCCCATCCCAAGAGCAAGGCCGAGGGCGACGCGCTCAGCGCGCTCAACAAGCTGGCCAAGGACCCGAACACCACCCCTGACCAGATCAACGCCGCCGTCACCAGCTTCAATACCACCTATCCCACCAGCGACTTCTTGGGTTCGGTGGCCGTCTTCGCGCTGCAATACTTCCAGACTCCGCCCCACGTCAGCTACGAGCAGAGCCTGCTCTACGGCGAGATGGCCATCAAGGCCGATCCCACCAGCGTCTACGCCCTCACCACCATGGGCGACATCATCCCCAACCAGGTGAAGGACACCGACCTCGACCGCGACCAGCGCCTCAAGGAAGCCACCGACGACGACAACGCCGCCCTGCACGTGGTCGAGACCGCCGGCGACACCATCAACGGCCAGCCCTTCACCGCGCAGGCCAAGCAATTGGCGTCGGCCATTGCCTATGCCTCGCTGGCCCGCATCGCCAACCTCAACAACGACTATCCCAACGTGGTCGCCAACTACCAGAAGGCGATCCAATTCGACACCGGCCGCAGCCAGGCGGGTGACTACTTCTACATGGCGCGCGCTCAGATCGAGATGAAGAAGTGGACCGATGCGCTCGCCTCCCTCGATGCCGCCGCCAAGGACGCGCCCGACGACACCGCCGTCCAAGCCGCCGTGGCCTCGAACCGCAAGTTCATCGAGGCCCAGCAGAAGGCCGGGCACTGAATCTACCCCAAGGCATAGAAGACCGCCTCGGACACACTTTCGCGACGCCGCAGTTGCTGCTGCAGGCGCTGACCCACCGCTCCCACTCGGCCCAGCCCAACAACGAACGCCTGGAGTTCCTCGGCGACGCCATCATCGGCCTGCGCGCCAACGAGCGCCTGCTCGAGGCCTTTCCCGCCGCCAGCGAAGGCGAGTTGACCCGGCTGCGCGCCTGGATCGTCAGCTCGAGCAACCTCGCCGCCGCCGCCGCCCGCCTGCGCCTCGGCGACGACCTCCTGCTCAGCCGCGCCGAAGAGGCCATCGGCGGCCGCCGCAAGCCCCGCCTGCTGGCCAACGTGCTCGAGGCCGTGACCGCCGCCATCCACCTCGACGCCGGCTATGCCGCTGCCGCCGCCTTCCTCGACCGCCACCTCCTCGCCGAGGCGCTCGACCACGTCCAGCCCGGCCAGTTGCACGACTTTGCCTACAAGTCGGCCCTGCAGGAGTGGGCCCACGCCCGCGGCCACGGCCTGCCCCAGTACCGCGTCATCGGCGCCGAAGGCCCCGAGCACGGCAAGCTCTTCACGGTCGAGGTCACGCTCGCCAACGGCGTCACCGCCCAAGGCAGCGGCTCCAGCAAGAAGCGCGCCGAGCAGCAAGCCGCCGCCTCCGCCCTCGCCCAACTGCGCCCGTGAGGAAATCCACTCACCGGCTGGCCGTGCCACCTTTGCGCGAAGCGTGTTCGCCGCGATAAACTAGCAGTTCATGCCGAAGTCCGCCACCCCGCTGCAGGAATCCTTTCTCCGCGTGTGGATTCCTACCCTGGTGGTGGCCCTGTTCATCATCACCTTCGTCGCCCAGCCCTTCGACATCCCTTCGGCCTCGATGGAGAACACCCTCCTCATCGGCGACCACCTCATGGCCGACCGCGTGCGGCTCTCGCCGCCCGCCTCCTGGACCGGCAAGCTGCTCCCCTACCACCGCCTCGAGCACGGCGACATCGTCGTCTTCCTCGCCACCAAGAACGATGTCGACTACTCCGGAACCGCCGCCGGCACCCACATCGTCAAGCGCCTCATCGGCCTCCCCGGCGACCATATCAAGCTGGTCCACGGCACCGTCTACCGCAATGGCCAGGCCTTGGTCGAGCCCTACGTCATCGCCCCCGCCTACTACGATGCCGCCCGCGACGACTGGCCCAACGGCGGCGTGCCCCAGGGCTCCTCCGAGGTGTGGGACGCCGAGGTGCCGCAGTACGTCCACAACGGCGAGCTGGTCGTGCCCCCGGGCATGTACTTCTGCATGGGCGACAACCGCGGCAACTCCGCCGATTCGCGCTACTGGGGCTTCGTGCCCGAGGCCAACTTGATCGGCCGGCCCAGCGTCGTCTATTGGTCCTACCTCAGCGACGAAGCCGACTACCAAGCCGCCGGCATGGGCGACCGGGTCACGGATCTGCTCTCGACCCTGATCCACGCGCCGGTGCGCACCCGCTGGCGCCGCACCCTGCATCTGCCCAAATGACGCGCCGCCGCTGGGTGGGTGCAGGCATCGCGGCGTTCTTGTTGCTCGCGATCGTCCTGCCCACCGTGGCCCTGCCCGGCGCCAAGGCCCAGGTCCTGCGCGCCCTCGAGCAAGGCCTCCACCGCCGCCTCACCGCCGACGCGCTGCATCTGCGCCTGCTGCCGCTCCCCGGCGTCGAGCTCGATAACGTGCGCTTGAGCGACAACCCCGCCTTCGGCCTCGAAGACCTCGTCATCGCCGACTCCGCCACCGCCAACCTGCGCTGGCGCTCGCTGCTGCGCGGCCGCCTCGCCTTCTCCCGCATCGCCCTCGACGGCGCCAGCATCAACCTCGTCCGCAATGCCGCCGGCGAATGGAATGTGCAGGCGCTGCTGCAATCCACCGGCGGCGCGGCCGCCCCCGCCCTCGCCGGCGCCGCCCCGTTTCCGCTGCCCGCCGCCGAGCGCTTCCCCTACCTGGTCTGGTCCAACTCCCGCGTCAACTTCAAGCTCGGCCTCTACCGCACCCGCTTCTACCTCGATCAGGTCGAGGGCTCCTTGGCGCGCGAATCCGGCGCTTGGCGCCTGCAGTTGCGCTTCCAGCCCCAGCGCACCGACCTCAACCTCTCCGACACCGGCGACGTGCGCGTGGACGGCCGCTGGAGCACCTCCTCCGGCCAGCCCTGGCCCTTCGACCTCGCCATCCGCCTCCAAAACTCTTATTTGGCCGGTTCCTCCGCCCTGCTCGCCGGCCATGACGCCGGCGTGCACGGCATCCTCGGCGCCCAGTTGCGGGTCCAGGGCACCGCCCGCCGTTTCGAGATCTCGGGCGCCGCCAGCGCCCAGGCCGTGCGGCGCTGGGACCTGCTGCCCCCGCCCGCCTCCGTGAGCTGCGCCTTCCGCGCCGCCTACACCCCGGGGCAGGACCAGCTCGTGCTGCAAGATCTCGGCGAAGTCGGCTGGAAGCGGTTCCGCCTTCAGGGCTCGGTGGCCAACGTCTTCACCGCGCCGCGCGCCGACCTCGCCCTCGCGCTCGATCATTTTCGCGGAGCCGATCTGCTGCCCCTGCTCGAAGCCCTCAAGGCGCATCTGCCCGCCGATCTCCGCGTCCAAGGCGCGGTCAGCGGCAGCGCGCGCATCAGCTTCGGCCGCGGCCTGCCGCTCTCGGGTTCCGGCAGCCTCCAGCTTGAAGCCCCGGCCTTCGCCACCTCTGCCGAAACCTTGAGCGCGCCGCGGGCGCAAGTCCGTTGGGACGGCCACCGCCTCCGCTTGCTGCCGCTCCAGGCCTCCCTGGCGCGCAGCGGCGCGTCCGCGCCCGCGCGCCTGCAGCTCGCCGCTGCCGCCGACCGCTCCGGCTTCCGGGTGGAGGCGTCCAGCTCCGCGCTCGATTCCGGCGATGCCGCGGCGTTGGCGCATCTGGCCGGCGTGGCCTCGCCGTGGCCGCCGGGCGTCGCTGGCACCGCCAACGCCACGCTGGCGCTGGGCGGGGCGTGGAGCGCGCTCGGCCACGTGGCTTGGTCGGGTGCGGCGCGCTGGACGGCGGCCAATTTCCATTCCGGCTTGGACGCCGAGCTCCCCCTGAAGCCTCTTGCTGTGACCTGGTCCCCGAAGGGCGCGCAGGCCGAGTTCGCGCTGGCGACGGGCGGGCTGGCCGGCGCCTTGACGCTGCCGCCGAGCGCGCCGATGCAGTTTGCCCTGCGCGCCCCTAAGCTCGATGCCGCCACCGCCTGGGGCTGGTTGCATGGCGCCCCCGGCGGCTTCGTCGAGCGCGTGCTCGGCGACGTCGGTGTGGGTGGTGCGCCTGCCTGGCTCGGTCCGGCTGAGCAACGCCAGGGCGCAAGAGGAACCCTGCGCGCCGACGCCTTCACCTGGCCGGCGGCGATCGAGGGGAACCTCAGCGCCGAGATTGGCTGGGCCCCGGCCGGCGGCGCGCCCTCGGCCAAATCCTTCCCCATCACCGGCAGCTTCGCGCTGCGCCGCGGGCGCTTGCGCACCGCGACCGGCTGGCGCAGCTTCGAACGCTTCTCCGGCGAGTTCCGGCTGTCGGGCTCGACCGCGGCCCTCGACCATCTGGCCTGGTCCGACGGCGCCGGCCCGCCCCTGCTCGGCAGCGGCTCCGCCCATCTCGATGATCGCGGCCGCCTCAGCTTCGATCTCAAGCTCGCCGCCCCCCGCCGCAGCCTGCACCTCAGTAGCCAATAGCCGCCCCCGTCCTCCCGCGCGATAATGGATGCAGCTCTGGATCGCGGTTTGCGCGAGGTGATGTGTGCCCGAACAATCTCCCCCCTCCTCTTCTTCCTTCGAAGAGGCTGCCCGCCGCGTGGAGGCGGAAGTGAAGCGCTGGATCGCCAGCTTCAACGATCAAGTCGTCCCCGCCCTGCGCCAGGATGGCGGCAAAGCCCTGCGCGTCGCCGCCGAGAAGCTGCACCGCCTCGCCGACACGCTCGACCGCAGCCGCGACTCCTCCTCGTAGCGGTCGCTGCCGCCGCGCTCGCCGCCTGCGGCGGCAACCCCAAGCCGGTGGTCGAGCCGCCCGCGCCGGCCATGCCTCCCGGCGTCACCTGGGGTTCCCCCGGCGTGCTCGCCCCCGTTCGCCCCTCCCCGCCCCCGCCCCCGCCCTCGCGTTCGCCCTCGCGCTCGAATCTCCCCGCTCCCCCCTCCGCCCATCCGCCCATGCCCTCGGGCAACTACAGCACCGACTACCGCGTGGGCGAGGTCTTCGACACCGGCATCGCCAGCTTCTACGGCCCCCGCGAGCAGGGCAACGAGACCGCCAGCGGCGAGATCTTCGACTACCACAAAATGACCGCCGCCCATCGCCTCCTGCCCCTGGGCACGCGCGTCAAGGTCACCGACCTGAAGACGAACAAGTCGGTGGTGGTGAAGATCAACGACCGCGGCCCCTTCTGGCCCAACCGCCTCCTCGATCTCTCCTGGGGCGCCGCCCAGAAGATCGGCGACGACGGCCTCGATCCGGTCCGCATCGAGATCGTCTCGCTTCCCGATCCCGTCCCCGTCGGCGTCTACACCGTCATGGTCGGCTGGTTCACCCAGGACGATCCCCTGGCCCTGTGCCGCGCCTGGATGCAGCAGCGATTGAACCAGCCCGTCCTCACCCTCCCCTCCGATGAAGGCCGCTGGCTCCGCTACTCCAAGTCCGTCCGCCTCGACGCCGCCACCGCCACCGCCATCGTCCGCGAACTCCGCGACCAGCAGTACCAGGCCTACCTCGTCCGCCTCAACTGAGCTGACCTCCGCTTTCGGTCACAATCCGGTGACGAAACGGTTACCCGTGCCCGGACCTCCGCCTGCATCTAAGCAGGCATGACTCAAGACATGTCCAGCTTGGCCGCGCATTGGGCCGAATACCTGCGCACCCGCTCCCGCTTGCGCCACAACCGCGCCGCCATCCGCCTCCATCGCGCCTTCATCAAAGAGGCCGGCCCCCGCATCGGCGCCTACCTCGCCCAGCATCGAGCCTTCCTCGCCGGCACTGGCCGCGACGGCGCCTTCGGTCCCTGGCTGCGCTCGCTCAAAATTCCGCGCTCGACCGCCTACAGCCTCATGGAGCGCTTTGCCAATCCCAGCAAACCAAAGCAGTTAAAGTGTCCGCCGCACGCCCGCAACGTCGCCCGCGATGTCCCCAAGCCCGGCCCCGTCAGCCTCGTGCTCAAAGGCAATCAACTCGCCCTCCAGCTCTCCACCCGCCAAACCCTGCTTCTCCGCGACGTCATCGCCGACACCACCCGCCCCCAAGCCGCCCGCTTCAACCACGCCGACGACCTCTTGGCCATCCTCAACTGGCGCCTCCGCAACTCTCCCCCGGCCCACCCCGGCCAAGTCAAAAAATCCTACCGCATCCGCCTCGGCGAACGCGGCTGCGACTACACCCACCTCAGCAACCCCCACTAACCCACCCCCCCATCCCCCGTCCCCCTCCCATCCCCCCTTGACTCCTGTCGTCCGTCGAGGCATGATTGTCGATGTTCGAGGCACAACCCATGCCCAAGCCGAATGACCTGCTGCAAGGCACGCTCGACCTGCTCATCCTGCGCATTCTTTGCTCCGGTCCCTGCCACGGCTGGGGCATCGCCAAGCGCCTGGCGGTGAGCTCGCAAGCGGTGCTGTCGGTGGGCCAGGGCTCGCTCTACCCGGCGCTGCACCGCTTGGAGCAGCAGGGCTGGATCACCGCCGCCTGGCGCGATTCGGACCTGGGGCGGCCGGCGAAATTCTACTCCCTCACCCGCGACGGCAAGCGCCAGCTCGAGCGCGAGCTGCGCAGTTGGAGCCGCCTCTCCGGCGCGGTGCAAGCGGTGATCGAGGGAGCCTAGCGCCATGACAATCTTCCGCGTGGCCCGCCTCCGCCTGCGTTCGTTGTTCCGCCGCGGCCAAGCCGAGGCCGAACTGCGGCGCGAGCTCGACCTGCACCTGGAGCAACTCGAGCGCGCCGGCGGCGCCCGCGACGCCCGCCTGCGCTTCGGCTCCAGCGAGGCCGCGCTCGAAGCCTGCCGCGACGCCCGCCGCACCGCCTGGATCGAGGATTTCCTCCGCGACCTGCGCCATTCGCTGCGCCTGCTGCGCCGCTCGCCCGCCTTCGCCGCCACCGCCGTGCTCTCGCTGGCCCTCGGCATCGGGGCGAATGCGGTGATGTTCGGGGTCTTCGAGGCGCTGGTGCTGCGCCCGCTGCCGGTGCCCCGGCCGCAGCAGATCTACGCCCTCAACACCAACCGCGCGCCGCAGTCCTCGTTCCCCGGCTACCTGGCGCTGCGCGACCGCAACTCGGTCTTCTCCTCGCTCTTCGCCTACCGCATCGCGGTGATGTCCATCCAGACCGAGGCCACCGCCGATCGCGTCTTCGGCTACCTGGTCACCGGCAACTACTGGCAGGGCTTGGGCATCCAGCCGGCGCTGGGCCGCTTCTTCACCCCGCAAGAAGACCGCAACGTCAACGCCAGCCCCTACGCCGTGCTCAGCTACCAGTTCTGGAGGTCGCACTTCGGCGGCGACCGCGCCATCGTCGGCCGCAGCGTGCGCATCAACCACGCCGCCTACACCGTCACCGGCGTCGCCCCGCCCGGCTTCCACGGCACCGAAGCCTTCTTCTGGCCCGACCTCTGGCTGCCGATGAGCATGCAGCCGCAGATCGAGGGCCACTCCTGGCTCGACAACCCCAACGATTTCGATGCCTGGGTGGCCGGGCGCCTCAAGCCCGGCATCACCGTCGCCGCCGCCAACGCCGATTTGGCCACGCTCGCGCCCGAGCTCGCCCGCCAGTACCGCTCCTATGAGGGCGTGCACTTCTCCCTCTCGCCCCCGGGGCTGGGCGGCGATCAGTTGCGCGGCCCGGTCGAAGCCTTCGGCGGCGGCATCTTGATCCTGGCCGGACTGGTGCTGTTGGCCGCCTGCGTCAACCTCGCCGCCCTGCTCAGCGCCCGCGCCGTGGACCGCGAGCGCGACCTCGCCATCCGCGTCTCCATCGGCGCCGGGCGCAGCCGCTTGGTCCGCCAACTCCTCACCGAGGCCTTCACCCTCGCCCTGCTCGGCGGCCTGGCCGGCTGCGTGCTGGCTTGGGCCGCGCTCGCGGCCCTGAGCCGCTGGCATGCGCCCCTCGATTTCCCCATTCAATTCGGCGTCAACCCCGATCTCCGCGTCTTCGCCTTCGCCTTCGCCATCACCCTGCTCACCGCCCTGCTCTTCGGCGCCGCCCCGGCGCGCCAGGCCTGGAAGACCCGCATCGCAGGCCAGCTGAAAGGCGCCGCCCGCGGCCGCCGCTGGCGCATTCCCGCCCGCGATCTGCTCCTGCCCCTGCAGTTGGCCCTCTGCGCCTTGCTGGTCAGCGCCAGCCTGGTCGCCGCCCAAGGCCTCGGCCGCTCCCTCACCGCCCCGCTCGGCTTCACCCCCGACGGCGCCGCCCTCGCCGGCTACGACTTCAACCTCGGCGGCTACTCCCAGCCCGCCGCGGTTGCGGCCCAGGCCCGCATCCTGGCCGCCGCCCGCCGGATTCCCGGCGTCCAGGCCGCCGCCTTCGCCAATTCCGTCCCCCTCAGCATCGATCAGTCCAGCACCAGCCTCTACCGCCAGGGCACCACCGAGTTCCTGCGCCGCAACCGCATCGGCGGCATTGCCTACTACAGCATTTCACCCGGCTATTTCACCGCCATCGGCACGCGCCTGCTCGCCGGCCGCGACTTCAACGACCGCGACTCCGCCGCCGCGCCGGCGGTGGCCATCGTGAATCAAACCTTGGCCCGCCTGCTCACCGGCTCCGCCGACGCCGTCGGCAAGCGCTTCCTCCAGGGCAAGGGCCTCGAGGTCGAGATCGTGGGCGTGGCCGAGGACGGCAAGTACACCGCCCTCACCGAGGCCCGCAAGCCAGCGCTGTTCTGGCCCATGGCCCAGCAGTACAACCCCACCCGCGTGCTCATCGCCCGCAGCGCCCTTCCCCCCGATCAACTCGCCTTCGCCCTGCGCGACGCCATCCGCGGCGTGGACCCCAGCCTGGCCGTCTACGGCGTCGGCGGCCTGCGCCAGATGCTCGGCCTCGCCTATCTGCCCATGCGGGCCGCCGTCGTCGCCCTCGGCGCCTTCGGCGCGCTGGCGCTCATGCTGGCCTTCACCGGCATCTTCGGCCTCTCGGCCTACGCCGTCTCCCGCCGCGCCCGCGAGATCGGCATCCGCATGGCGCTGGGCGCCCGCGCTGGCCAGGTGCTGCGCTTCCTGTTCGGCCGCATCGGGCTCCTGGTCGCCGCCGGCACCGTGCTCGGCCTCGCCGCCGCTGCCGCCGCCGCCGGCGTGCTGTCCAGCATCGTCTATGGCGCCAGCTCGCGCGATCCGGTGCTCATCCTCGGCGCCGTGCTCGCCATCGCCGCCGTTGGCCTGCTCGCCGCCCTCGGCCCCGCCCGCCGCGCCCTGCGCACCGATCCCGTCCAGTCGCTGCGCCAGGAATGATCCCCCACCCCCGCCGCTATAATGAAAACGGCTCCCTGCGGGACGGTAGCTCAATGGTAGAGCATTGCCCTTTTAAGGCAAGGGTTCTGGGTTCGAGCCCCAGCCGTCTCACTTCCCGCTCCCTTGTGCTGATCGTCGCGCTGGCGACGCTGGGGCTGGCCCAGGCCGCGCGCTCGCCCCTTCCTACGACGATGCCGACGCTCGACGTCGTCAGCGTCAAGCCCTTCCAGTTCACCGGGCGGCCTTGGCACCGCGACGCGAAGATTGACCCGCAGCGCCTCTACATCGAGGGCATGGCTCCGATCGAGTTGATCAACCTCGCCTACTCGCTGCGGGCTAACCAGCTCGCCGGCCTGCCGGCGTGGGCCAAATTTTCCCACCAGAGTCTGTACTCGGTCGCGGTCACCACCACGCAGCCGGCGACGCGCCAGCAGATGCGGCTGCTGCTGCGCCAAGTGCTCGCCAAGCGCTTCCAGTTGGTGCTCAAAGAGTCCAATGAACTCCAGCCTGTCTTCGATCTGGAAGTTGCACCCGGAGGACCGAAACTGCAAGCCCTGCAGGCGAACAAGGATTGCGGACCGAACGGCGCTCTGACCGATGAAGCGTACGAAACGATGCAGGTGCCGGAGAGCGCCTATCCCGTTTATGACGGGTGCTCGGTGGCTGATTTGGTGGCGAGGCTGAACCAGCCCGGCTGGGCCGGGCTGCCCGGCAATCTTCCCGTTCTCGACAAGACGGGCTTGGCGGGCCGATACCTGATCGCGCTGTGGCGAGCAACCGGCGGCACCGAAACCCTGCCGGACGGGGGCAGGCGCTTCCTCGACATCGAACCCGTGCAGGAGGCGATCAAACGCGAGCTGGGCCTCGAATTGGTGAAGTCCACCGCCACCTACCGCGTTCTCACGGTGGAGCACATCAGCAGGCCCCTCGCGAATTAGCGGGCGCGCCGCCCGACCGCTGCTGAGCCGTCCGGCGGTCGCGGCGCGGCCACAGTTCCCGCATAATGCCGCGAACGAGCGCCGCGCCCCAGTTCGAGGCGGCGCGGTGCGCATGGCGCGCGCAGCACTTTACGCAATGGGCGGCGAGTTGCTTCATGGTTCCCTTCGGCGTTGCCCCTGATTTCACCTTACACCCACACCCGGGGCAACTCCCCACCCGAAAATCCCATCTCATTCAGTGAATGGGGGCGGAAGTATGGCGGCAGTTGCAGTGACTGAAAAAGCGTCCGGCGAAGCCGGGGGAGATGTCATTGAAGACGAGGCCGCCCTGGGCGCCGTCTGGGGGCAATTCCGGGCCGCCCGGCAGGCGCTGCGCACCGCCCGCGCCGAGACCGGCGATCTGATCGCCACCCTGCGCGCCCAAGGCGTCGCCATCGGCGCGTTCTTGCTCGCCCAGCGCGACCAAGCCGCGCAGGCCGGAGGCCAGGCCGCAGACCAAGCCGAAAGCTTCGACGCCTGGCTGCGCCGCGTCGGCATCGCGCCCGCCACCGCCTTGCGGCTGATGGCCGGCGAGCCCGCCCTCCAGTTGCGCGGCACCCGCCTCCGCCTCGCCCTCTCCGACGCCCAGGCCCACTCCGCCCGCGCCGCCCTCGCCCGCCTCGCCGATCCCGCCCTGCGCGCCTTCAACCTGGTGGATGACTGGATCCGCGCCCTGTTCCTCCGCTGTCAGTCCCACCTCCGCGCCCTCTTCGAGCATCGCTTCGATGGCCACGACGACCGCTGCGACGGCTGCCTCCCCGACCTCAGCCTCCTCCCCGCCATCCGCATCGCCGCCGTCGGCGGCTGATGCGGCCAACTGCTCGTCGCTACGGCGTCGCGATCACCACCCGCTGGAAGCTCGGCGGCAGCGGATGCAGCTCGGTCTCGGCAAAGCCGGCGCGCTCGAACATGGCGGCAATCTCCGAGTAGCTGTAGGCGTCGCCCGCCGGCGTGGTGGTCAGCATGATCAGCGCGAACAGCGCCGAGCGCTGCGGCGTCGTCCGCTCCTCGTCCACCACGAACTCCAGCACCGCCGCTTCGCCCTCGGGCGCGAGCGCGGCCTTCACCCGGCGCAGCAGCGCCTCGCACGTCGGCGGATCGAAATGATGCAGGAAGTTCGGCAGCAGCACCCAGTCATAGCCCGTGCCCAGGTCCGTCTCGAAGGCGCTGCCGGGCAGCAGATGGTAGCGCGAGGCCACGCCGGCGCGGGCCGCGTTCTCCTTGGCCACCGCCAGCACCGCGGGCCAGTCCAGCGCATACACCTGCGCCTGCGGATGCCGCTGCGCCAGCGCGATCCCGAAGTGTCCATGGCCGGCCGCGATGTCGAGCACCTTGATGGGCGCCCCCGGCTTGGGCACCAGCAGCTCGGCCAGCGCCTGCGCCGGAAAACGCTGCATCGGCCCCATGTTGCGCGCGAAGCTCACCCAGTAGGGGCTGTCGGGCGCCATCGCCGGATCGTCGGGCAGCACCGTGCCCCCCTTGCGCACCGCCTCGGTCAGGCGGCCGAAGGCTTGGTCGAGCAGCGGCGAAGCGATGAATTCGGCCACGCTGCCGATGTAGGCCGGCGAGTGCCGGTCCAGGAACGCCGCGCTGTCGTTGGTCAGCGCGTAGCTGCCGTCGGGGTTGCGGCTCAGGTGGCCCAGCGTCGCCAGCGCATCGCACAAGATGCGGATGCCGCGCTCGGCGCTCCCGGTCTTCTCGGCCAATGCCGCCGGCGTGGCCGCGCCCTCGCCGATCCGCGTGAACAGCTCGAGCTCCAGCCCCGACCGCATCACGGCGGTCAGCTGATGGCCCATCAGGGTGCTGAAGAAGAGATCGGGGGACGGCGGTTCCATGTCCAAGGATTATAAGGGCTTATTCCAGCTTTTCCCCATAGATTCTTGCCAGAATCCATTGCGCCCCGGCCAGCACGCCGGCGATCAGCAGCACCGCGGCCGCACCGTCACGGGCGGCGCGCAGCCAGCCTGCCGCCCCCGGCATCAGCGGCATAGCGCGGCGCCACCGGCGATGCCCGCCGCGCTGCCGTACCGCGCCGCCCGCAGCGGAATCTCGCCCGCCCTCGAGTTGATGCTCCAGCGCTCCAGCGTCTCCCCGATGAGCCCGAACCACTCCGCCATCAGCGCCCCCATGCCCCCGCCGAAAATGATGACTTCGGGCTCGAGCAGGTCCACGATGTTCCCCAGCCAGATGCCCAGCAGCGCCGCCGTCTCCTCCAGCGTCCGCCGCGCCACCCTGTCGCCGGCCTTCCACGCCGCCCCCACCGTCTCGCCCGTGATCGCTCCCACCCGCCCCTCGGCCATGCTCAGCAGCCGCCGCGCCTGCTCCGGATGCGCCCGCGCCAGCTTCCTCGCCCGCCGCGCCACCGCCGGCCCCGAGGCCATCGCTTCAATGCAGCCATGCTTGCCGCAGCCGCAGCGCGGCCCGCGATGGTTGATAGATAAGTGTCCACCCTCGACCGCCGCCCCGGTGCGGCCATGGTAGATCGCCCCCTCCAGCACCAGCCCCGCGCCGATGCCGGTGCCCAGCGTGGCGTAGAACACCGCGCCGTAGCCTTTGCCCGCCCCCCAGTGCGCCTCCGCCAAGGCCGCGGCGTTGGCATCGTTGTCCAAGCGCACCGGCACGCCCAGCGCCTTCTCGAGCTTCGCCGCCAAGGCAAAATTCCGCCAGCAGGGAAGATTGGGCGGGTTGAGCACCATGCCGCGCCGGGGATCGAGCGGCCCGGGGCTGCTCACGCCGACGCCCGCCATCGGCTGGCTCCCCATCGCCGCGCGTGCTGCCGCCAGCACCGCCTCCAGCGCCGCCGCCGCGCTGCCCCGCGCCGGCATCGGCACCCGCGCCTCCGACACGATGCGCCCGCTCGAGGTCACCAAGCCCGCCGCCACTTTCGTGCCGCCAATGTCAATGCCGAGATATTGCGCCGGGCTGGCCGCCATGGTGGGAGTATACTTTACGCCCATGAACGCCACCGCAGCCGGATTGCTCATCCTGGTGATCGCCGGCGTCGCCAACGGCAGCTTCACCCTGCCCATGAAGTTCACCCGCCGCTGGGAGTGGGAGAACACCTGGCTCGTCTACACCGTCTGGGCGCTGGTGGTTTTTCCGCCGCTGCTGACCTTCCTCACCGTGCCCGCCCTGGGCAGCGTCTACTCCGGCACGCCCGATGGCGCCGCCATCGCCGCCATCGTCGCGGCCTGCGGCGCGGGCTGGGGCGTCTCGCAGATTTTCTTCGGCTTGGCGGTCGAGGGCGTCGGCATCGCCCTCGCCTTCTCGGTCATCCTCGGGCTGGCGGCGGCGGTCGGCAGTTTGGTCCCGCTCCTGCGCCAGCACGCCGACGCCCTCTTCCAGCCCATGGGGCTCGAGGTGCTGGCCGGGGTGGCGCTGGTGCTGATCGGGGTCGGCTTCTGCGCGGTGGCCGGGCGCCAGCGCGAGGCCGCGCTGAAAGCGGCGGCCCCCGCCAGCTCCGGCTCCGCGGGCGCCGCCGCCGCCGCCGCCGCCCTGCGCAAGACCAGCGTCGCCGCCGGCTTGGTCTATTGCGTCATCAGCGGCGTGGGTTCGGCGCTGGTCAACATCGGTTTCACCGAAGGCAAGCCGCTGCAGAGTTTCGCCCAGGCCCACGGCGCCGCCGCCATCTGGGCGCCCAACGCCATCTGGCTTCCGCTCATGCTCGCCGGCGGCGTGCCGGGATGGATCTACTGCGCCTACCTGGTCAAGAAGAACCGCACCGGCGCGCGCTTCAAGCAAGCCGGCACCGCCCGCTACTGGTGGCTGGCGGCGGTCATGGCGCTGTTCTGGTTCGGCAGCACCCTGCTCTACGGCATCGGCGCCGGCCAGCTCGGCAGCTTGGGCACGGTGCTGGGCTGGCCGGTGTTCATGTCCCTGATCGTCATCACCGCCAGCATCCTCGGCGTCCTCACCGGCGAATGGAAGGGCAGCGGCAAGCAGCCCATCCGGGTGATGTACGGCGGCATCGCCGTGCTGATCCTCGCCATCGTCGTCCTCTCGAGGGCCTGACCCCGCCCTTCGCGCAAACCCGCGCAAGCACCGCCGCGCCACGGTTGCACGAAGTTCGTGCTACACTGAGTCCGTGGCCAAGAACGTGACCATCCGGCTTTCGGACGATGCCGCGCACTGGGCCCGGCGGAAGGCAGCGGACGAGAATACCTCGGTGTCGCGGCTGGTGGGCGAGATGCTCGAGCGCCAGATGCGGTTGAGCGATGAGTACTGGAACGCTTTCGAACGCTGGAAGAAGCTGGTGCCTGCGGCCGGCGTGAAAGGCGTGGATGCGGCGAAACGCTGGAGCCGGGATGAAACCCACACGCGGCGGCGCTAGCGCGTTTTTCGCCGACACCAACCTGTTCCTTTACGCGCTCGACGCGCGCGATGCCAAGAAGCGGGTCCGCGCCGCCGCTTGGCTGGCGCATCTCTGGCGCGAGGGCAGCGGGCGGGTGAGCTGGCAGGTGCTGCACGAGTTCTACACCAATGCCACCCGCAAGTTCGGCGTTCCGCCTGGGCTGGCGCGGGGGATGGTGCGGGAACTGGCGCGGTGGCAGCCGGTCGAGACCAGCCTCGGGCTGGTCGAGTCGGCGTGGCAATGGAGCGATCGCGCGGGGGTGGCCTACGGGGATGGATTGATCCTGGCCGCCGCCGAGCGCTGCGGAGCAGCGTACCTGCTTTCGGAGGACTTCCAGGTCGGCCGGACCTACGGCGGCGCGACCGTCGTCAACCCGTTTGCCTCGTCGCCCGAGGAATTCTCATCGGCGAATTGACCCGCCAGCGCCGTTCGCGCAAACCGCGCATCAGCGCTTCGGCGGCAGCGGGGCATAATGCAGGGCGGCGGCGGCGGCTTGGCCGGGGCCGAGGATGTAGGCGACGAATTGCTCCAGCGCGGCCTGCTTGGCCGCGTCGGCATTCGATTTGAGCAGCAGCAAATAGGTCAGTCCGGTGATGGGATACGACGCCGCCCCTGGAGCGTTGATCACCGGCAGGCGCACGTCGCGGGCCAGCAGCGGCGCGCTCGCCGCGATCGCCGCCGCGCTCGATTCCGCCGTGGGCGCGATGAATTGCCCGGCGGCGTTCTGCACCCGCGCCACCGGAAGCTGGTTGGCCTCGGCGTAGGTGAGCTCGACGTAGCCGATCGCGCCGGGCGTCTGCTTGACGATGCCGGTCACGCCCTCGCTCCCCTTGCCGCCCAGGCCCGCCGGCCAGGAGACGGCCACGCCCGCGCCGACTTTGGCCTGCCACTCCGGGCTGACCGCCGCCAGGTAGGTGGTGAAGATCGAGGTCGTGCCGCTGCCCTCCGAGCGATGCGCCACCGTGATGGCTTGGCTGGGCAGCGCCACGCCCGGGTTCGACGCCGCGATGGCGGCGTCGTTCCAGCGCGTGATGGCGCCCAGGTAAATGCCCGCCAGCGCCGCCGCGCTCAGCCGCAGCGGCTGGCCGAGCGGGAGGTTGTAGGTGATGCAGACCGGGCCGGCGCTCTCGGGCACCTGCCTCAGCGGCGGCATGGTGGCCAACTGCGCATCGGTGAGCGGGGCATCGCTGGCGCCGAAGTCCACCGTGCCGTTCTTCACTTGCTCGATGCCGCCGCCGCTGCCGATGGATTGGTAATTGATGGTGACGTCGGGATGGGCGGCGTGGAAATCCGCCGCCCATCGCGCCATCAGCGGATACACGAACGTGCTGCCGGCGCCGGTCAGCTGCAGCTTGGCCTGGTCGCACGCCGAAGAGAAGAGCAGCGCGGCCGCGGCGGCGAAGAGCAGAAGAGCAATGAATGATTTCATCGAAATTCTCCTTTACGGCAGGTTGTAGCGGAGGTTGAGGAAGGCCATGGTCGAGCGGGCATTGCGCGCGGTGGCGGGGGCGACGATGGCGTAGGGGTTGCGGGTGACGTACGAGGCTTGCGCCATGAGCTGGATGGATCCGTAGGAGGAGGACTTCCAGAAGGTGTGCACCAGCCCGAGCGTGGCCTCCTGGATCGCCTTGTTGGTGCTGTCGGGCGAGCCGGCGAAGCCATAGCCCACCGCGGCTGCGCCGGAGAGGTCGAAGGAGGGGCGGATGTAGAGGCCGCCGTAATAGCCGTAGAGAAGATCCTGCGGCGTCAGCTGCGATTCCACTCCCGCCATGCCGCCGCTGGCGCGGACCAGCGAGATGCGGCCGTCCTGGCGGATGGCCAGGTCGGGCGCCATGCCGAAGAAGTAGCGCCCGCCGCCGTCGCCGTAGAAGGCGTTGGCGATCAGGCGCAGGCTCCGGGCCGCGGCCCAGTTGCCGTTGAGCGCCAGGCCGCCGCCCGCAGCGTGGTCGGTGGCGCCGCTGGCCGGATTCAATGCGCGGAACGTGCTCTCGAGCGCCGCCGCTTCCAGGTGCAGCCCGGCGCCGTTGGGCGCCGAGTCGTACGCCAGCTTGGCGATGAAGTCGGGCGTGAAGCCGGGCGCGGCCAGGGTTGAAGCGCCGTTGTCCACCTCGGCCGAGTAGGGCCCGGCCGCGCCCCCCGGGAGCGTGACCAGCGGCGCGCCCGAGCCGCCCATGTAGGCCTCGCCGTTCTCGACCGAGAGCCCGGCGGTGAATTGAGGCGCGGCATGATAGATTATCCGGAACTGCGGCTGCCGCGCCCAGGTCAGGCCGACTTGGTAGTTGGTGTCGGTGACTTGGGTGTAGAAGATGTCCGAGGGCATGGGGGAGAGGCCGGCGCGGTTCGGCGTCAGCAGGCTCCAGTCCTGGCCGGCGACGACCTCCCAGGCGCCTTGGCGCAGGTCGAGGAAGAAGACCCGCATGCGCAGCGTGTTGCTGTTGCTGCTCACCGCCACGTTGGCGGGGGCGTTGCCCAGGAAGTCGGTCTCGATGTAGCCCGTGACCTGCGCGCCGCCGCGCTCGCCGCTGACCTTCAGCGTGAGGCGCGAGTTCTGCAGGCTCTCGCGGAACTCCGAGAGCTTGCCGGCGGGCGAATCGTTGTAGGGGATCTTGGCGAAGTTGGTCCCGATGCCGCTGCCGACATCGGTCGTGCGGTAGACGGAGGTGAAGTCCAGGAACCCGCCGGGGGTGAAATCGAAGGCGCCGACCTTGAATTGCGCCTGCAGGGGAAGGGATAGCGCCGCGGCTGCGAGAGCCGAGGCGAGAAGCACGAAGCGTTTTCGCATAGGCCACGTTCCCATGCGCGCCACGCCCGTGCGGTTACGGTTCGAAGACAAGACCGGGCGCGGGCCCTGCCGAGCGCAAAGCGGGTCGCGCGGCGCAGCCGCGCCAGGCCCCGCGCCAGTCAATCGCCTGTTACAGTTCGATGACAAGCGGCGCGGAAGCGCGCGCGGAGGCGAGCGGCTTGCAATACTCGAAGCATGAGGACGCTGCGGATCCTGGCGCTGTCGCCGCTGCTGCTGGTGCTCGGCATCGGCTGGCAGCTTTGGTCGGCGTCGAGCCTGGCGCGGCATGCCATCGGCTGGGGCTTCTTGTCGAGCTCGGCTTGGGACCCGGTCGCCGGGAATTTCGGAGCCTGGCCGTTCCTCTATGGGACGCTGCTGACCACCGCGCTGGCCTTGGCGCTGGCGGCGCCGCTGGGCGTCGCGGCGGCCGTGTTCCTGGCCGAGCTCGCGCCGCGCGCGCTGCGCCAGCCGCTCAATTCGATGGTGTCGCTGCTGGCGGCGGTGCCGAGCGTGGTGTACGGACTGTGGGGGATCTTCGCGCTCGTGCCGTGGCTGGGGTTCGGGTACGCCAGCGCCAGCCTGATCCTGGCAATCATGATCGTTCCTTACATCGTGAGCCTGGCGCGCGAGGCCCTGGCCGCAGTGCCGCGCCAGCAGGCGGAGGCGGCCTACGCCCTGGGCGCGACCCGCTGGGAGGTGATCGGGCGGGTGCTGCTGCCGGCGGCGCGTTCGGGCATCGCGGGCGGCGTGGCGCTGGCCATGGGGCGCGCGCTGGGCGAAACCATGGCGGTGACGATGGTGATCGGGAACCGGCCGGCGGCGGGCGCTGCCCTGTTCGGGCCCGGCACCACCCTGGCCAGCGCCATCGCCAACGAGTTCACCGAGGCCACCTCGCCGCGCTAGACCGCGGCGCTGATCGAGCTCGGCCTGGTGCTGTTCGCCCTCACGCTGCTGGCCAACGCCGCGGCTCGGCTGCTGAGCCACGCGCGGGCGAGGGCCCTCGGGTGAGGCGCAAGTGGACCAATGCGCTGATGCTGGGCCTCACCGGGCTGGGCACCGCGGTGGTGCTGCTGCCGCTGGCCCTGATCGTTGCCGCGGTGGCGCGCAAGGGTGCGCGCGGCTTGACCGCGGCGTTCTTCACCCAGCTTCCGGCGCCGCCCGGCAGTCCGGGCGGCGGCATGGCCAATGCCATCGCCGGCACGGTCGAAATGCTGGTGCTGGCCAGCGCCATCGGAATTCCGCTGGCCTTGGCCGGCGGCCTGTTTGTGGCGGAGTGCGGGCGCGAACGGCTGGCCCCCGCGGTGCGGCTGGCGGCGGATGTGCTCAGCGGCGTGCCCACCATCGTCCTCGGCCTCTTCGTCTACGCGGCGGTGGTGGTTCCCATGCGCCGCTTCTCGCTGCTGGCGGGCGCGTTGGCGCTGGCCGCGATCCTGGTTCCGGTGGCGCAGCGGGCCAGCGAAGAGGCGCTGCGCGCCGTGCCCCAGAGTTACCGCGAGGCCGCCATCGCCCTGGGTGCGACCCGCTGGCGAATGCTGCGCGAGGTCGTGCTGCGGGCGGCCCGGCCCGGCCTGATCGGGGCGGTGCTGCTGGGCGTGGCGCGGGCCGCGGGCGAGACCGCGCCCCTGCTGCTGACCTCGCTCAACAGCTCGCAATGGAACCTGCGCCCCGACCAGCCGACCGCCTCGCTGACGGTGCAGGTCTTCAACTACGCCATCGCCCCCTACGACGATTGGCATCGGCAAGCCTGGGCGGGGGCGCTGACCCTGCTGGCGCTGGTGCTGGTGCTGACGCTCGCGGCCCGCGCCTGGGGCCGACGGCGGGAGGCAGCATGAAACGCGCCTCGCTTGCCGCCGCCGGACTCGATGCCGTGGACGCCGCCGTGCTGATCTTGGATGCCGAGCTGCGGTGCTGGCATGCGAACGCCGCCGCGCGGCCGATGTTTGCATTGCCGCTGCAGGTGAAGGGCGCGCGCGTGCCCGGCCTGCAGCGCCTGCCGCAACTGCTGCATGCCGCCGAGGATGCGGTGGCGACCGGCGCCACCTGGAAGGGGCGGCTGGAGCTGGGTGACGGCCGCTGCCTGCGCGCGGCGGTGTCGCGGCCGCGCGGCATCGAGGGCTGCGTGGTGGTGGCGCGCGATATCACGGCAGCGGTGCGCATCGAAACCACGCGCCGCGATTTCGTGGCCGCGCTGGCCCACGAGCTGCGCACGCCGCTGACTTCGATCCAAGGCTACGCCGAGCTGCTCGGCGACGAGGCCGCCGCCGAGGCGCGCACCCGGCATCTGGAGGCGCTGCAGCGCAACGTCGAGCGCCTAAGCCGGCTCTCGCGCGACTTGGTGCTGCTCGCCTCGGTCGAGACCGGCGAGTACCCGCTGCGGCTGCAGCCGCTGGACGCGGCCGAGGCGGCGCGCACGGCCTTGGAGGTGCTTGCCCCCCTGGCCCGCGAGCACGCGGCGGCGCTCAAGCTGGGCTCGGTCGCGCCCGGCCGGGTGCGGGCCGATGCCGAAGCCCTGCAGCGGGTGCTGCTCAACCTGCTCGAGAACGCGGTGCTGCATGGGCGCGGCGCGCTGCATCCGCCCCCGGGCGCGGCCCTCGAAGTCGCCCTCAGCGGCGCGGTCCGGGGCGGGGAGTACGTCTTCGAGGTTGCCGACAACGGCGCCGGCATCGGCACCAGCGACCAAGCCCGCATCTTCGAGCGCTTCTACCGCGTGGACCGCAACCGCTCGGCCACCGGCCGCGCCCACGGCACCGGCTTGGGCTTGGCGCTGGTCAAGCATCTGGTCGAGGAACAGGGGGGGCGGGTGGAATTGGAGAGCGCCTTGGGGCAGGGAAGCAGGTTCCGGGTGCGCCTGGCAAGGGAGGTGGAACCGTGAGCAGCCAATTGGGCCTGCTGGCGCAGGCGGCCGCGGACCAGCGAGCGCCGCAGGCGCCCGGCCGCATCGCGGTCGAGGCACGCGGACTCAACTTCTTTTATGGCCAGCGCCAGATTCTGCACGACATCCACCTCTGCGCCTACGAGCGCCAGATCCTGGCGCTGATGGGGCCGTCGGGATGCGGCAAGAGCACCTTCCTGCGCTGCCTCAACCGCATGACCGACCTGACCCCGGCGGCGCGGGTGACGGGCGAGGTGCGGGTCGAGGGCGAAGACATCCATCGGCCGGGGGCGGACGTGATTGCGCTGCGGCGCCAGGTGGGTATGGTGTTCCAATCCTCGAATCCATTCCCGTTCTCGATCTTCGACAATGTCGCCTACGGCGCGCGCGTGAACCGGCTGGCCGCCAACCAGGCCGCGCTCGAGGCCACGGTCGAGCGCTGCCTGCGCGCCACCGGACTCTGGGACGAGGTGAAGGACCGCCTCCGCGCCCCGGCGCTGGCGCTCTCGGGCGGCCAGCAGCAGCGGCTGTGCATCGCGCGCGCCTTGGCGGTCGAGCCCCGCGTGCTGCTGATGGACGAGCCCGCCAGCGCCCTCGACCCCATCGCCACTGCCCGCATCGAGGAGCTGGCGCTCGAGCTGAAGCAGCGCTATGCCATCGTCTTCGTGACCCACAACCTGCAGCAGGCGGCGCGCATCAGCGATCGCACCGCGTTCTTCCTCATGGGCCGGCTGATCGAGGTGGGCGACACGCGCGAGATCTTCACCTACCCCCAGCGCCAAGAGACCGAGGACTACATCACCGGCCGATTCGGCTAGGATGCCGCTATGGAACCTACACGGAAGCACTTCGCGGAGCAGCTCGAGGAATTGCGCGGGCGCGTGCTCTACATGGGCGGCTTGGTCGAGTCGGCCGTGCATCGCAGCCTGCAGGCCTTGCGCGAGCGCAGCTTGGCGCTGGCGGAGGATGTGGTGCGCACCGTCGAGCCCGAGATCAACCGGCTCGAGGTCGAGGTGGACGAGCGCGCCCTGCGGCTGATGGCGCTGCAGCAGCCCATGGCGGTGGACCTGCGCTTCCTGGCCGCCGTGTTGAAGATCGGCAACGACCTCGAGCGCATGGGCGACCTGGCGGTGAACATCGCCCAGGGGCTGCCGCGCCTGCTCGCCCAGCCCCTGGCGCCGCCCACCGTGGACCTGCCGCTGATGGCCGAGCGCGCCAACCGCATGCTGCGCACCGCGCTCGATGCCCTGATGCAGCAGCAGGTCGAGATGGCGCGCAGCGTGCTCGAGGCCGATGACGAGGTGGACCGCATGCGCGATGCCATCTTCCGCGAATTGCTGGCCTCGATGACCCACGATCCCGAGCAGGTCGAGCGCTGCCTGGCATTGATGTTCGTGGCGCGCAACCTCGAGCGCATCGCCGACCATGCCACCAACATCGCTGAAGAGGTGATCTTTTGGGTGGCTGGCGTGGATGTCCGCCATCGCTTTCATGAGCCTCCGGCCGCGGAAGAAAAATCATGATGGTGCTTCTCGTCGAGGACGATGGCGACGTGGCGCAGCTGGTGAAAGCGCAGCTCGAGCGCGAGGGCATCGCGGTCGAGGTGAACCGGACCGGGGCGAAGGTGCTCGAGCAGCTGGCCGAGCTCGAGCCGCAGATGCTGATCCTCGACCTGATGCTGCCGCAGGCCAACGGCCTCGAAATCCTGCGCCGGGTGCGCGAGAGCCCGCGCTTCCGCAAGCTTCCGGTGCTGGTTCTGACCGCGCTCGGCAGCGAGGCCGAGCGGGTGCGCGGCCTCGACCTGGGCGCCGACGACTACGTGGCCAAGCCCTTCAGCCCGCGCGAGCTGGCGGCGCGGGTGCGGGCGCGGCTGCGCGGCACGCCCCCGGCCGAGCCTTCGCCGCTCGTGGCGGGGCCGATCACCATGGATCTGCGCGCCCACCGCGTGCGGGTGCGCGAGCAAACCATCGAGCTGAGCGATACGGAATTCCGGCTGCTGGCATTCTTCCTGCGCTCGCCCGGCCGGGCCTTCACGCGCCGCGAGATTGTGGCCGGCGTATGGGGCGCCCAGCACCACATCTCCGACCGCGCCATTGACGTCTACATGCGCCGGCTGCGCGGCAAGGTCGAAGCCACGGCGGAGAAACCGGAATTCCTGGTGGCGGTCCGCGGAAAGGGATATCGGCTGCAATAAGCTACTCGGCGCGCAGCGCCGAGTTCGGGTCCACCCGCGCGGCGCGGCGGGCCGGAACATAGCTGGCCAGCGCGGCCAGCGCCAGCAGCAGCCCGGTCACCCCCGCCAGCGTGGCCGGATCGGTGGCGGTGACGCCATAGAGGTTGGTGGCGAGCAAGCGCGTGGTCAGCAGCGCGCCGACGATGCCCAGCGCCGCCCCCATCGCAGCCAGCGTCAAGCCCTGGCGCAGCATCATGGCCAGCACCCGGCCGGGCGCGGCGCCGAGCGCCATGCGGATGCCGACTTCCTGCGTGCGCTGCGCCACCGCATACGCCAGCACCCCGTAGACGCCGATGGCGGCCAGCAGCACGGCAAGCACGGCGAAGCTGGCGAGCAGGGCCATCATCACCCGCTCGGCGGCGAGCGAAGCCGCGATGACGTCGGTCATGCGGGTGACGCCGTAGACGGGCTGGTCGTTGCCCGCGCCCGCCACCGCCGCCCGGATGGCGGGCATCAACGCCATCGGATCGCCCGCAGCGCGCACCACCAGCGAGAGCCCTTGGCCGCCGGCCGACATGTAGGCCATCGGGATCTGATCCACGGCGATGTACATCTGCTCCTGGATCTTCGAGCTGGCGTCGGCGCCCAGGCCGAAGTGCTTGACGTGGCCGACGACGCCGACGATCTGGAACGGCCCCATGAAGCCGGTCGAGATCTGCTTGCCGATCGGGTCCTCGCCGGGGAACTCGATCTTCGCCATCTCGGTGTCGATCACCATCGCCAAGGGGCGGCCGCGCACGTCGCCGGCGTTGAAGAAGCGGCCGCGCACCAGCGGGATGCCCAGGGACTCGATGAAGCCGGGGGTCGAGAAGAAGCTGAGCGCGTCATGGGTCTTGTCGGGTTGGGGCTGGGGACGGTCGGTGCGCCACACCCCCATGTCGCTTTCGTTGTCCGACAGCGGCACCATGGCGGTCTCGGCGGCGGCGGTGATGCCGGGCACGGCGCGCACGCGCTCGAGCAGGGTGTCGAGGTCGTTGGCCACCCGTTCGTTCTTGCCCAAATCGCTGGGAGCCAGGGCGAACTGCAGGGTGGCGGCATGGCCAGGGTCGAAGCCGGGCGAGACGCGATCCAGCCGCAGCAAGCTTTGGATCAGCAGCCCGGCGCCCGCCAGCAGCATCAGCGCCAGCGCCATCTCGGCGATGACCAGCGCGTGCTGGGTGCGGTGGCTCGAGCCCGAGGCCGAGCGGCCGCCGTCCTTGAGGCTTGAGTGCAGGTCTTGGCGCAGGCTGGCCCAGGCGGGCAGCAAGCCGAAGAGCAGGCCGCAGCCGAGCGCGGCCGCCAGCGTGAAGCCCAGCACCCAAGCGTTGATCGCGATCTGGTCGAGCCGGGGCAAGCTCGGCGGCAGCAGATTGGGCGCGGCCTGCACCGCCACCGCGGCGAGGCCGAGGCCGGCCAAGCCGCCGGACAGGCCCAGGACGAGGCTTTCGGTGAGCAGCTGGCGCAGGATGCGGGCCCGGGTGGCGCCCAGCGAGGCGCGCAGGGCGAGCTCGCGCCGGCGGCCGGTGGCCCGCGCCAGCAGCAGGTTGGCCACGTTCGCGCAAGCGATCAGCAGCACCAGCCCGACCGCGCCCATCAACAGCAGGAGCGAGGCTTGCGCGTCGCCGACGATGTTGAACTTCATCGGGCGCACGTCAATGCCGCGGCCTTGGTCGTCGGCGGGATAGGTCTTGGCCAGCTGCGCCGCGATCGCGCTCATGTTGCTCTTGGCCTGCTCGAGCGTGACCCCGTCGCGCAGGCGGCCGACCACGCGCATGCCCGGGTGGTTGCCCCGGTTGTGCAGTTGGATCGGCATCCATTGCCCCAGCAGGGTGTAGACGTCGGCCTGGTTGTAGAACCAGAAGCTCCGGGGCAGGATGCCGACCACCAGCGGGCTCTGGCCGTCGAGCGGAATCGTTTGCCCGACCAGATGGCGGTCGCCGCCGAAGCGGCGCTGCCACAACGCGTAGCTCAGGATGACCTGCGGCGCGCCGTTGGTGCGGTCCTCCGCGGCGGTGAAGCCGGGGCCGTCGAGCAAGGGCGTGCCCAGCACCTTGAAGAAGCCGGCGGAAACGGTCAGGCCGTGCAGGTGCTCGGGCTGCTCCGCGCCGCTGGCGCCGCGCAGCACGAAGTCGTCGCCGCGGTAGCCGGCCAGCGCGGTGAAGCTCGATTGCATGCGCTGCCAGTCCTCCAGGTTGGGGTAGGAGACCGCGCCGGTCGAGAAGTCGTGGGTGCTCTCGTGCAGCACCATCAGCCGGTCGGGCCGCGGATAGGGCAGCGGGGCGAGCAAGACGCCCTGCACGATGCTGAAGATGGCGGTGTTGGCGCCGATGCCCAGCGCCAGCGTCAGCACCGCTATCGCGGTGAAGCCCGGCCGCAGCGCCAGTTGGCGCAGCGCATAGCGGAGGTCGCGTCCCATTCATGAAGCCATACGCAGCAGCATGCGAATCGGTTCCCGCAGCCAGTTTCGAGCTTCCAGCTTGAAACCTGAAACCGGAAACTGGACACTGGTCTTATGCGAGCCATCGCCATTGTGCCGGGGTCGAAGGGCGCGAAGATCGTCGAGCGTCCCGCGCCCAGGATCGAGCACGCCACCGACATCCTGCTGCGGGTGCTGCGGGTCGGCATCTGCGGAACCGACCGCGAAGAAGTGGCCGGGGGCCGCGCCCAAGCGCCCGCCGGCGCCGCCGAGCTGGTCATCGGCCACGAGATGCTGGGCCAGGTGGCGGCGGTCGGCAGCGCGGTGCGGCGGGTGCGGGTCGGCGATCTTGCCGTCTTCACCGTGCGCCGCGGCTGCGGCCAATGCGCCAACTGCGCCATGCTGCGCTCCGACATGTGCCAGACCGGCCGCTACACCGAGCGCGGCATCAAGGGCCGCGACGGCTACCAGGCCGAGCTGGTCGTGGACCTGGAAGAGAACGTCACCCGCGTGCCGCCCGAGCTGGCCGCGGTCGGCGTCCTGCTCGAGCCGCTTTCGATCGTCGAGAAAGCCATCGCCGAGGCGCTGGCCCTGCAGAAGAAACGAGACCCGCACGCCGCGTCCACGCCGGCGTGGTTCTCGGGCGCGCGCTGCTTGGTGGCGGGCCTGGGCCCGGTGGGGCTCTTGGCGGCCATGGTGCTGCGGCTGCGCGGCGCCGAAGTCTGGGGGCTCGACGTGCTCGATGAGACCTCCGCACGGCCGGAATGGCTGGCCGGCATCGGCGGCCGCTACGTGGACGGCCGCCAGCTCAAGCCCGGCGCCGAGCCGCTCGCCGGCATGGCCCTGATCGTGGATGCCAGCGGCTTTGCCGCGCTCGAAGTCGAGCTGCTGAACGCCCTCGCCTTCAACGGCGCCTACGCCCTCACCGGCATTCCACCCGCCGACAAGCTGCTCGAGATTCCCGCCGCCGGGCTGCTGCGGCAATTGGTCCTCGCCAACCAGGTCGTGGTCGGCAGCGTGAATGCCGCCCGCGGCCACTTCCAGATGGCCAGCGACGATCTGGGCGCGGCGCGGCTGCGCTGGGGACGGCGCATCGAAGGCCTCATCACCCACCACCACACGCCCGAGGAGTTTGTCTCCGGCGTGCATCCAAGCGATGGGATCAAAGAGGTGGTCGCTTGGGGTGAAGCTCAAGCCGTTAAAAGTCCAAGCGCTGACGCTGCCGACTGATGCGCCCGAATCGGATGGCACCCTCGAGTGGTCGGCGACCACGATGGTGGTGGTGGAGGCGGCCTGCGGCGGCAATCCGACCGGCATCGGCTACACCTATGCCGACGAGGCCACGGCGGAGCTGATCCATAAAAAGCTGAGCGCTGAAATCGAGGGGCGCGACCCGCACGATATTCCCGCCTGCTGGGAGGCGATGCGCCACGCCATCCGGAACCTGGGGCGGCCCGGCATCAGCTCGATGGCCATCGCCGCGGTCGACAACGCGCTCTGGGATCTGAAGGCCAAGCTGTTCGAATTGCCGTTGGCCAAACTGCTGGGGCTGGCGCAGCCCAGCGTGGCCATCTATGGCAGCGGCGGGTTCACCTCGTATTCGATCGGGCACCTGGAACAGCAGCTCGGCGGCTGGGCCGGGCAGGGCATCGAAGCGGTGAAGATGAAGGTGGGGCGGGAGCCGGAGAAGGACCCGGAGCGGGTGCGGGCGGCGCGCAGCGCCATTGGGCCCGCGTGCGCCTTGTACGTGGATGCCAACGGCGCCTATTCGCGGCAGCAGGCGCTGCGCATGGCCGAGACCTTCGCTGAATGCGGCGTGAGCTGGTTCGAGGAGCCTGTCTCCAGCGACGACCTGGCCGGGCTGCGCTGGCTGCGCGAGCGCGTGCCCGCCGGCATGGAGATCGCCGCCGGCGAGTACGGCTACGATCTGCCCTACTTCGAGCGCATGCTGGCGGCCGAGGCCACCGACGTGCAGCAGGCCGATGCCACCCGCTGCGCCGGCATCTCGGCGTTTCTGCGGGTGGGCGCGCTGTGCGCCGCGCGCGGGCGGCCGATGTCGGCGCATACCGCCCCCGCGCTCCACCTGCATCCCTGCTGCAGCTTGGCCGGCCTGCGGAACATCGAGTATTTCCACGACCACGTGCGCATGGAGAACCTGGTCTTCGACGGCGTCGCCCAGCCCGAAAACGGCACCCTTGAACCCGATGACGCCCGCCCCGGCTTCGGCCTCGAGTTGAAAACCAAGGAGGCGCGCAAGCTTGCCGCCTGACCTCATGCAGCGCGGGCTGGCGCTGGTGGCGGGCCTCACCGGCGGCGCCAGCGGCTTCGAGGTCGCCTACATGCATTACCGCGGCAGCTACAACCAGCGCATCATGTGGACGCCGCTGCTCATGAGCCAGGCCATGCTCGGCGCCGGCCTCTGGGCGGCCCTCGATTCCAGCGCCAACCAGCGGGCGCTGAAAAGCGTCCTGCCCTGGGCCTCCGGCCTCACCCTGGCCGACTGCGCCACCGGCTTCGTCTTCCATCTGCGCGGCATCGCCCGCAAGCCCGGCGGCTATCGCATGCTGGTCAACAACGTCTGCATGGGGCCGCCGCCGTTCGCGCCCCTGCTGTTCGGCTTGGCCGCCTACATCGGCTGGGTCGCCTCGCGTCCGCCGCGCGGCGAGACCGTCGCCGCCTTCACCGCCTTCGCCGCCCTCGCCAGCGGCACCGAGGCGCTGTACTCCCATTACCAGAACAACTTCCAATACCGCGTCCAATACCTGCCGCTGATCGTCGCCCCGGCGCTGGCCGGAGCCGCGGGCCTGGCCGCCACCGGCAGGAACCGCAAGCTGCTGCCCCCCGCTTCGGCCCTGGCCATGGCCACCGGCGGCATCGGGTCCTTCTACCACCTGCGCGGCGTTCTGCGCCGCCCCGGCGGCCGCAAGAAGTTAATGCACAACATCATGTATGGCCCGCCCGCGTTGGCGCCGCTGCTCTTCTCCGGTGCGGGTTTCCTGGGTCTGGTCGCCACCCTATTGCAAAGGAGCCGCCGCCGTGCAGCGCCCCGGGCATTACCCCCGCTACCACATCCTGAGCCAGCAAGACGCCTGGGATGAGGCCACCCGCAAGGTCGTGCTGCAGCGGCTCGAGCCGCCGCCGCCGCTGCGCTTCTTCGCCGCGCCCGAGGCCGCGCGGCTCGGCGCCATCTGCGCTCGCATGCTGCCGCAATCCGACCGGCCCGCCGACCGGCGCATCCCCATCGTCGAAGTCCTCGATGAACGCTTGTCCGAGGGGCGCATCAACGGCTATCGCTACGCCGACATGCCGCCCGATGGCGAAGCCCACCGCCTCGGCCTCCAAGCCATCGCCGAGATCGCGCGCCACCTGTACCGGCGCGACTTCGAAGGGCTGCGCGGGCGCGAACAGGACGCGGTTCTGCTGACGCTTCACGACGGCCATCCGCCCGCGGCCGCGCGGATTTGGGCGCGCATGAACGTGGTCCGCTACTGGCGGCTGCTGCTCGACGACGTGGTCACCGCCTACTACCAACATCCCTGGGCCTGGGACGAAATCGGCTTCGGCGGCCCGGCCTATCCGCGCGGCTACATGCGGCTCGGGCGCGGCCAGCCCGAGCCGTGGGAAGAGCCGGAACAGCCGCGCCCGTTCGCCGCCCCCGAGGATTCGCTCTCCGGCGTGTTCACGCCCTTGGCGCAAGCCGGGCCCTGCTGGCCCCGGGGCGCGAAGCGGTGAAGCGCCTGGGCCCCATGCAGACGGTCGAGCTGCCGGGGCGGCGGTTCCGCGACAACGAACCCGTGGACTACTGCATCGTCGGCGTCGGCTCCGCCGGCGGTGTGCTGCTGCAGCGCCTCGCGCGCGCCGGGTTCAAGGTGGTGGGTCTCGAAGCCGGGCCCTTCTGGGACACCGAGAAGGATTGGGTCAGCGACGAGGCCGGCTCGCACAAGCTGTATTGGAACGAGCTGCGCATCAGCCAGGGCGAGCATCCGTTGACGCTGGGCGAGAACAACAGCGGCCGCGGCGTCGGCGGCGGCTCGGTGCATTGGGCGGCGTTCGTGCCGCGGCTGCATCCGTCGGATTTCCGCACCTATAGCGAAGACGGCGTGGGCGTGGACTGGCCCATCTCCTACGAAGTCCTCAAGCCCTACTACGAGCTGATCGAGCGCGAGATGCCCGCCGCCGGGCCGCTGCATTTTCCCTGGGGCGATCCGCATGGGTATCCGTTCGGGCCGCATCCGACCGGCGGCGTGGGCGATACGCTGGTCCGCGGCTGCGCCGCGCTGGGCATCCCGGTGGTGGCGGGCGGGCCGGTGGCGATTCTCTCGGGTTCGAGGAAAGACCGGCCGCATTGCATCTACCGCGGCTTCTGCATCCAGGGCTGCAAGGTGGGGGCCAAGCAGAGCACGCTCATCTCGCATGTGCCCGACGCGCTCGCCCATGGCGCCGAGGTGCGCCCGGATTCGATGGCCGCCCGCGTGGTCGCGGGCCGCGAGGGCCGCGTCACCGGGGTCGAATATTACGACTCCGCCGGCGTGCTGCGCGAGCAAAAGGCGCGGGCGGTGATTGTCTCCGGGTACGCCATCGAGACCCCGCGCCTGCTGCTGAACTCAGGTCTCGCCAACTCGAGCGGAACCCTGGGGCGTTACCTCATGGCGCAGGCCGGCAACGTGGTCCTGGGCCGCTTCCCCAACCTCATCCGCATGTACAAAGCTCCTCCCGCCCATGCCATGACCGAGGAGTTCTACGAGACCGACCCCAAGCGCGGCTTCGCCCGCGGCTTCGCGGTGCAGACGGTCGGGCCGCTGCCGATCGCCTTCGCCAAGCAGATGGCGGTGGCCAAGGGCGCCTGGGGCTGGGGCATGCGCCAGCTCATGATGGACTACAACCATTGGTGCGCGCTGGGGCTGCTGGGCGAGCTGCTGCCCTGGCCCGAGAACCGGGTCGAACTCGCCGACGAGCGCGACCGCCACGGCATTCCGGTGGCCAAGGTGACCTTCGGCCTGCGCGAGAACGACCAGCGCCTGATCGCCTTCGGGCAGCGCAAGGTCGAGGAGATCCTGCGCGCCGCCGGCGCCGAGGAAGTCGTGGCCGAGCCCCGCTACGCGCACTTGGTCGGCGGGGCCCGCATGGGCCATGACCCGGCCTCCTCGGTGGCCGACAAGTTCGGCCGCACCCACGACATACCGAACCTCTTCATCTGCGACGGCAGCCTGCTGCCCACCCAGGGCTCGGCCAACCCCGGCCTGACCATCCAAGCCCTGGCCGCGCGCACGGCGGATTATCTGATCCACGAAGGCGACGCCATCTTCACCCCCGGCGCGCGCCCGCGGAGCGAAGAGCCCGGCTGCCGCCGCGATCTATCCCCGCCGGCGACCTGGGGTTCGGGCGTGCCCCGGCCTTAGCGGAAGTCGCGAGCGCCAGCAGCAGGGGGGCGGCGAGGGCGTCGAGGATCAGCGTCGGGGCCCACATCAGGATGGCGCCGAGGCGCTGGTCTTGCAGCACGTTCAGGCCGAAGGCGCCGTGGTAGACGGCGAAGAAGTTGGCGGGGGCGGCGTAGATCAGCGAGCCCAAGGCCAGGTTGGCCGCCATGCGCGCGAAAAGATAGAAGACCGCGGTGAGCGGTTCGAGGCGGCGCTGCACGCCCAGCACCGGCCACCAAAAGACAAAGGCGCTGGCCACGAAGCTGATGTGCTCCAGGGCGTGGAGCGGGTCCGCGCGCAGCGCCGCGTCATAGAAGATCGGGATGTGCCAGAAGGCCAGCGTGCCGAAGCCGACCAGCCAGGCCAGCAGCGGGCGCGGCGAAGGCACGCGGAAGGGGATGGCCAGCACCAGCAGCGGGGCGGCGACCTCGAGCAGCAGCAAGTGCTGCGCCATGTGGGCGGCGAACGAGATGCGGTCGGCGAGGGCGTCGAGGGGCGAGATCAGCGCCCCGAGCAAGGCCGCTTCGGCGGCCACGAACGCGAGCTTGCGCGGCAGCGAAGCGGCGCGGCAGGCCCAAAGGTAGCAGGCGGCCAGCGCAGCGCAGCCGACGAGCACGCCCGGCTCGAAAGTCCAGAGCACAGGAGTAGGGTGCGGGGCTCCGCGTGCTCGTTGCTTGCAGGCGGTAGAATTTCGGCATGACCGCAAAGGAAGACTGGCCGGAGCTGAACTACCAGGATTGGAAAAGCACCTACGCCACGCTGCACCGCTGGATGCAGATCGCGGGCAAGGTTCGGCTGGCGCTGGCGCCGCACATCAACCACTTCTGGGAGGCGACCTTCTACGTCACCAGCTTCGGCCTCACCAGCTCGGCGGTGCCGCTGCCGGGAGGAAGCGGCGTGTTCGAGATGGATTTCGATTTCTTGAAGGATGAGCTGCGGGTGACGACCAGCCTGGGGACGGCGGCGCGCGTGCCGCTGCGGCCGTGCTCGGTGGCCGAATTCGAGCAGGAGTTCCTGGACGCGCTGGCGCGGCTCGAGATCCCGGTCAAGATTTGGAACATGCCGGTCGAGATTCCGCATCCGGTGCGGTTCAACCTCGATCAGGAGCATTGCAGCTACGAGGGCGAGGCGGTGCGGCGCTGGTGGCGGATCCTGGTCAGCACCCAGCGCGTGCTGAGCGAGTTCCGCACCGGGTTCATCGGCAAGTGCAGCCCGGTGCACTTGTTCTGGGGCAGCCTCGACATCGCCGTGACCCGCTTCTCCGGCCGCAAGGCGCCGGAGCGGCCCGGCGCCGATGCCCCCGATGCATGGACCCGCGATGCCTACTCGCACGAAGTCAGCAGCGCGGGCTGGTGGCCGGGGAACGAGGACTTCCCTCAGGCCGCGTTCTACTCCTATGCCGCTCCCCCGCCAGCGGGGTTCGCCCAGGCCAAGATCGCTCCGGCCAAGGCGTTCTGGAGCCCGCAGTTCGGCGAGTTCCTGCTGAAGTACGACGACGTGCGGAGCGAAACGCAGCCCAGCCGAGCGCTGCGCGCCTTCCTCGACTCGACCTACGCAGCCGCCGCCGACCTGGGAAAATGGGATCGCGCCGCGCTGGAGAAGTAGCGGCAACGCAAAGGACGCAAACCCGACCATGGCTCCCTGTCAACACCTTGCCCATGCCCACGAAGTGAAAGCCAACAGCCGCGGCTGCGAAGAATGCCTGAAGATCGGCGGCAGTTGGGTCCATCTCCGCCTTTGCCTCACCTGCGGCCACGTCGGGTGCTGCGACTCTTCTCCCAACACCCACGCCACCAAGCACTACCATGCCACCAAGCACCCGGTGGCGCGCTCGATCGAGCCGGGTGAATCGTGGCGCTGGTGCTATGTGGATGAACTCATGGCCGAGTGAGCCGCGGGTGCCGGTCGCTGGCCGGCAGGACGGGGGCGTTGGCCGATTGGGGGTTGCCGCGGCGGCCATGGAGCCGGAAGCTGGACCCATGTGCAACTGGAATCGCTTCGGCATTCATTTCGGGCTGGGCTTGGCGCTCATCTTGATCGGCACCACCCTGCTCGCCAAGGATCTGGGCCTGAGCTACGCGCAGTGGTGGCCCGTCTGGGTCATCGTGGCCGGATTGTGGGTGCTGGCGGCGCGCCGCTGGCCCAAGGAGGAACGCCGTGGCGGACGTTGAAGAATTTCGCGCGCGGCGGAACTGCTGCAACGGGCTGTTCTTTCCGCTGGTGCTGATCCTGGTGGGCACGATCTTCCTGCTCACCCAACTCAACCTGATCGAGCCTTGGCGGGCGTGGGACTTCTTCTGGCCCTTCATCCTGGTCTTCTTCGGCGTGCGGCTGCTCGCCACCCAGCGCGCCTGGCTGGGCATCGTGGCCATTGCCTTCGGGGTCGCGCTGGCGGGACGACCGCTGGGGTTTTGGTACCTTGACCTCGACCGCTTCTGGCCGGTGCTGCTGATCGTCTTGGGCGTTGCGATGCTGCTGCGCCCGGGCTGGGTGGGCTCGCGGCGGGGCAGGCTCCGGGCATGGCCGCAGCCGGGGCCCGCCAACGCAGGCGAATCCATCGTGGATGGCCTGGGCGTGCTGGGCGGCTTCCAGCGGCGGGTGACCTCGCAGGCGTTCACCGGCGGCAGCCTGACCGCATTCTTCGGCGGCTTCAACCTGGACCTGACCCGCGCCGGAATCGCTGGCGACAGCGCGGTGATTGACATCACCGCGGTCTTCGGCGGCGGCGAAATCCGGGTGCCCGAAACCTGGGTGGTGGATGTGCAGGGCCAGGGCATCTTCGGCGCCTTCAATGACGAGTCGCACCAGCAAGCGCCGCAGGCGGGGGCGAAGCGGCTGATCCTGCGCGGCGTTGCTTTGTTCGGCGGGGTGGTGATCAAGAACTAAGCGATGCATCCGCTGCTGGGACAACGACGGCGCTTGCTGCTGTACCTGCTGGCCTGGATGCCGGTGACGGCGCTGCTGGCGGGGCTGCTCCACGCCGGGGCCGGGGCCGGATGGCTGCAGGCGACCGGCCTGGCGCTGCCGCTGGCGTTGGTGTTTGCCTTCGGCAGCCTGTCGCAGTGGTACATCTGCCGGGTGCTGCCGCTGGGGAGCACTCTTTCCGCGGCACTGGCGGCGCAACTGGCCACGGCGGTGGCGGCCGGCGGGCTGTGGGCGGCGCTGGCCCAAGGGCTGGCGCTCTCGTTCGGGTGGACGATCCATGCCGCGGCGATGGTGTGGATTCTGGGCGGGCTGCTGAGCCTGCTCTCGGCGGCGGGGTATTACCTGGTCATGGCCATCGAGCGGGCCGGGGCATCCGAGCGGCAGGCCTTGGCCGCGGCCAGCTTGGCGCGGGAGGCCGAGCTGCGGGCGCTGAAAGCCCAAATCAACCCGCACTTCCTGTTCAACAGCCTCAACTCGATCAGCGCCCTGACCTCGGCCGACGCCGGGCGGGCGCGGGAAATGTGCGTGCTGCTGGGCGACTTCCTGCGGAGGACGCTGGCGCTGGGCGGAAGGGACGAGCGCGCCCTGGTCCCGCTGCGCGAAGAATTGGATCTGATCGCGGCCTACTTGGCGGTCGAGCAGGTGCGCTTCGGCGAGCGGCTCGAGGTGCGGCGGCAGATCGAAGCCGACACGCTCGAGCTCAAGCTGCCGCCGCTCTTGCTGCAGCCGCTGGTCGAGAACGCGGTGGTGCACGGCATCGCGCCCCGGCTCGAGGGCGGGCGCATCACGATTGAAGCCACGCGCGCGAGCGGAAGGATGCATCTGCGGGTGCGGAACCCGGTGGACGAAGATGCGATCGCGCGGGGCGGCAATGGCGTTGGCCTGGCCAACGTGCGCGGACGCCTGCAGGCGCTGTTTGACGGAGCCGCTTCGCTGGCGGTGGAACGCACGGCCGACACCTTCAGCGCCACGCTGCTGCTGCCCGAGGTGCATTCATGAAGCTGCGCGCCGTGATCGTGGACGACGAGCCGCTGGCGCGGCAGGTGCTGCGCGAAATGCTGGCGGGCGAGGCCTCGATCGAAATCGTGGCCGAGTGCGCCAACGGCTTCGAGGCGGTGCGGGCGGTGGCGGAGCTGAAGCCCGACCTCTTGTTCCTCGATGTCCAGATGCCCAAGCTCGACGGCTTCGAGGTGTTGGAGCTGCTGCAGGCGGGCGAAGCCAAGCATCTGGCGGTGGTGTTCGTCACCGCCCACGAGCAGCACGCGCTGCGCGCCTTCGAGGTGCATGCGCTCGACTATCTGCTCAAGCCCTTCAGCCACGAGCGGCTGCGGGCGGCGATCGCGCGCGCGCTGCCGCGGCGCCTGGCCACGGTGCCCAGAACCGAACCCTTGGCGCGCGTGGTGGTTCGGGATGGCTCCAGGGTGACCATCATTCCCTTGGAGAAGCTCGAATACGCCGAAGCCCAGGACGACTACGTGGCCCTGGTCTGCGACGGCAAGAAGCACCTCAAGCAGCAAACCATCGCCAGCCTGGAGGCGGCGCTGCCGGCGTCCGAGTTCGTGCGCACCCACCGTTCCTATATCGTTCGCTTGGACCAGGTGGCGCGGGTCGAGCCGGCTGGCAGCGACAGCCACGCCGCCGTGCTGCGCAGCGGGGTCAAGCTCCCGGTGAGCCGCGGCGGCATGGCCCGCCTGAAACAAGCTCTGGGCGAGAGCTAGCGCGGAACGTAGGTCAGCTGGACCGCATCCTCGCCGATGGTTTGGCTGGCCACCAAGCGCAGCGGCGGCCGGGCGCCGGCGAAGAACGGCGTGCCGCCGCCCAGCACCACGGGGCGGAAATAGAGCCGATATTCATCAATCAGGCCGAGCTCGGTCAGGCTTTGAGCCAGCACCGGTCCGCCCACGCCGATTTCCATCTCGAGCCGGGCCTTCAGGCCGCGCACCGCGGCCTCGAGATCGCCGGTGACGAGCGTGGCGTTGGGCCCCGCCGACTTGAGCGTACGCGACACGACCCACTTGGGTTGGCCCCGCCACGCCGCGGCAAACTCGTGGTCCCCCGCGTCCCAATCGGCGTGGTCGTCGTCCCAGTACCGCATGATTTCGTACATGCGGCGACCGAACACAAATCCGGACTGGCTGCGCATCTGCTCGAAGAAATGGCGGGCGAGCGCAGGACCCGGCGGCCCCAGCTTCATGTGGTCGACGCGGCCGTCCAAGGACTGCTGCAAACCAAACACCAGTTTCGCCATGGCCAAGCATACACCGCGGGATGCATCCACTCCGCTTTCCTCGGGACCGGCGGTTGGCGCAGCCGTTTGAGGTAGACTGGATTCATTAGTACTGCTCCGCAAGCAAGAGCGGTCATCCATTCGTCGCAGGGTTCAACAACATGGCGAGCAGTTTGGCGGGCGCGCGGCGGCCGCCGCGCAGCGTGCGCGCGAGCGCCGATCAGCATTTGCTGCAGGTGGCGCAGGCATTTCGGCGGGGGGATTTCCAGGTTCGGGTCGAGCCCGAGGCAGGCGTCAACCCGGTCTTGGCCGAGGCGGTCAACCAGGGTCTCGAGTGCTGCCAGCAACTGGTGGGCGAGATTGACCGGCTGAGCCGCACCGTCGGCAAGCAAGGCGACGTCAGCCAGCGGGCGCAGCGCGGCGGCCTCTTGATGGGGGCTTGGACGGGGGCGATCGGGAACCTGAACTCGTTGATCACCGACTTGGTGCAGCCCTCGAGCGAAGTGGCGCGGGTGATCGGCGCGGTGGCGCGCGGCGATCTGTCGCAGACCATGGAGATCGAGGTGGACGGGCGTCCCTTGCGCGGCGATTTCCGCCGCGCGGCCGAGGTGGTGAACACCATGGTGGCGCAGTTGAACCGCTTCGCCGGCGAGGTGACGCGGGTGGCGCGCGAGGTGGGCAGCGAGGGCAAGCTGGGCGGACAGGCGCAGGTGCAGGGCGTGGGCGGCGTCTGGAAAGACCTCACCGACAGCGTCAACTCGATGGCCAGCAACCTGACCGCGCAGGTGCGCAACATCGCCGGCGTGACCACGGCGGTGGCCAAGGGCGACCTTTCGACCAAGATCACGGTGGATGCGGCGGGCGAGATCCTCGAGCTGAAGAACACCGTCAACACCATGGTGGACCAGCTCAACGCCTTCGCCGGCGAGGTGACGCGGGTGGCGCGCGAGGTGGGCACCGAGGGCAAGCTGGGCGGGCAGGCGCAGGTGGCCGGCGTGGCCGGGGTCTGGAAAGACCTCACCGAGAACGTCAACTCGATGGCCGGCAGCCTGACCAACCAGGTGCGCAACATCGCCGCGGTGACCACCGCGGTGGCCAAGGGCGATCTTTCGACCCAGATCACGGTGGACGTGCGCGGCGAGATGCTCGAGCTGAAGAGCACCATCAACACCATGGTGGACCAGCTCAACGCCTTCGCCGGCGAGGTGACGCGGGTGGCGCGCGAGGTGGGCACCGAAGGCAAGCTGGGCGGACAGGCGCAGGTGCGCGGCGTGGGCGGGGTGTGGAAGGAGCTGACCGACAACGTCAACTCCATGGCCAGCAATCTGACCTCGCAGGTGCGCAACATCGCTGGCGTCACCACCGCGGTGGCGCGCGGCGACTTGTCGCGCAAGATCACGGTGGATGTGCAGGGAGAAATCCTCGAGCTGAAGAACACCGTGAACACCATGGTGGACCAGCTCAACGTCTTCGCCGACGAGGTGACGCGGGTGGCGCGCGAGGTGGGCACCGAGGGCAAGCTGGGCGGGCAGGCGCAGGTGAAGGGCGTGGGCGGCGTCTGGAAGGACCTGACCGACAACGTCAACTCGATGGCGGCCAACCTGACCACGCAGGTGCGGGGCATCGCGCGCGTGGTGACGGCGGTGGCCAACGGCGACCTGAAGCGCACGCTGGCGCTGGATGCCAAGGGGGAGATCAGCGAGCTGGCCGAGACCATCAACAGCATGATCGGCACGCTGGCGCTGTTCGCCGACCAGGTGACCTCGGTGGCGCGCGAGGTGGGGGTGGAGGGCAAGCTGGGCGGGCAGGCGGCGGTGCCGGGCGCGGCGGGCATCTGGCGCGACCTGACCAACAACGTCAACCAGTTGGCCGAGAACCTGACCGTGCAGGTGCGCGCCATCGCCGAGGTGGCGACGGCGGTGACCAAGGGCGACCTGACCCGCTCGATCGCGGTCGAGGCGCAGGGCGAAGTGGCGGCGCTGAAGGACAACATCAACGCCATGATCCGCAACCTGGCCGAGAGCACGCGCGAGAACACCGAGCAGGATTGGCTGAAGACCAACCTGGCGCGGATCACCGGCATGCTGCAGGGCCAGCGCGGCCTGGTGCAGGTGGCGCGGCTGGTGCTGGCGAATCTGGCGCCCTTGGTGGGGGCGCGGCACGGGCTTTTTTACGCCAGCGAGATGGCCGAAGACGGAGGCGGGCTGAAGCTCCGGCTGAAGGCGAGCTACGGCGACGGGCAAGGCGGCTTGCCGGAGGTGTTCGCCTTGGGCGAAGGGCTGATCGGCGAGTGCGCGCTGGAGGGCAAGAGCCTGATCTCGACCCAGGTACCGGCCGAGTACCTGCGCATCCATAGCGGGCTGGGCTCGGCGGCGCCCGCGCAGGTGGTGGTGATGCCGGTGCTGTACGAGGGACAGGTGCAGGCGGTGATCGAGCTGGGCACCTTCCAGAGCTTCAGTTCGGTGCATCTGGCGCTGTTGACGCAATTGATGAACTCGATGGGCATCATGCTCAACTCGATCGCGGCCAGCATGCGCACCGAGCAACTGCTGACGCAATCGCAGGCGCTGGCCGGCGAGCTGCAAGCCAAGCAGGAGGAGATGCGCGAGAAGGCGGTGCTGCTGGCAGAGCAGAAGTCGCAGGTCGAGGCCAAGAACCTGGAGATCGAGCAGGCGCGCTCGGCGCTGGAGGACAAGGCGCGGCAGTTGGCGCTGACCTCGAAGTACAAGTCCGAGTTCCTGGCCAACATGTCGCACGAGCTGCGCACGCCGCTCAACAACCTGCTGCTGCTGGCCAAGGTGCTGTCGGAAAACGCGGCGGGCAACCTCGACCCGCGCCAGGTCAAGTTCGCCGAGACCATCCACGCCTCGGGCACCGATTTGCTGGCGCTGATCAACGACATCCTGGATCTGTCCAAGATCGAGAGCGGCACCATGGGCATCGAGGCCAGCGAGACCGCAATTTCGGAGTTGCGCGATTTCGCGGTGCAAACCTTCCGCCATGTGGCCGAGGGCAAGGGCTTGGCGCTGTCGAGCAGCGTGGCGGACGACACGCCCGCCACGCTGCACACCGACGCCAAGCGGCTGCGGCAGATTTTGAAGAACCTGTTGTCGAACGCGCTGAAGTTCACCGAGCAAGGCGAAGTCTCGCTGCGCATCGCGCCGGTGCGCAGCGGCTGGTCGGCGCGCCAGCCCCAGTTGGATGCGGCGGCGACGGTGCTGGCCTTCGAGGTGCGCGACACCGGCATCGGAATTCCAGCCAGCCAGCATCGGGTGATCTTCGAAGCTTTCCGGCAGGCCGACGGCACGGCGACGCGGCGCTACGGGGGCACCGGGCTGGGGCTTTCGATTTCGCGCGAGATCGCGCGGCTGCTGGGAGGCGAGATCACGCTGGCGAGCGCGCCGGGGGAGGGAAGCACCTTCACCCTGTATGTGCCGCAAGACGCGCGCCAGGCGGCGGTGCCGGCGGTCGGGGCGGCGCCCGCCACCCTGGCCGCAGCCGAGCCGCGGCTGCTGGCGTCGACGGCCAGCCCGCCGGCGCCGGCGCTGGCGGCGCCGCCCAACGATGACCGCGGCCGCCTGCAGCCCGGGGATGCCTGGATGGTGCTGGCCAGCGCCGATGCCGGCCTGGCGCAATTGATGACGGCGGCGGCGCATGCGCGCGGGGCCAAGCTGGTGGTGGCGGGCTCGGCCGAGGAGTGCCTGCGCTGGGCGCGGCGGGCCGCCGGCCTGGATCCGGCGGGCGGAGGCTCGTTGCCGGGCCCGATGCCGGAGCTGCTGCTCGACCTGAACGGGCGCGGCCCGCTGCTGCCCGACTTGAGCGCTTGGCTGCTGGCCGCGCGGCTGATGCCGATGGCCGAGCAGGCCCGGCTGCGGCTGGGCGTGTTCGCGCCGGCGGCGCGGGCGGCGCAAGCGAGCCGGCTGGGGGCGGTGCTGGCGACCCCGCGGCCGCGGAACGCCAGCGAAGCCGAACACTACCTGGAGGCATTGATGGCGGCCGAGGCGGCGACCCCGGCGGCCGAGTCGCTGGGCGGGCGGCGGGTGCTGGTGGTGGACGACGATCCGCGCAACATCTTCACCTTGGCCAGCGCGCTCGAGTCGCACGGGCTGGAGGTGGCCCATGCCGAGGGCGGGCGGCAAGCCTTGGGCATGCTCGAAGCCGCGCCCGAGCGCTTCGAGCTGGTCTACATGGACATCATGATGCCCGAGTTCGACGGCTATCAGACGCTGCAGGCCATGCGCGTGCGGCCGGCGCTGGCGGAGTTGCCGGTGATCGCGCTGACCGCGAAAGCCATGCGCGGCGACCGCGAGCGCTGCCTCGCGGCCGGCGCCAGCGACTACCTGGCCAAGCCGGTCGAGATGGACGCCTTGCTCGAGCTGACCCGGATTTGGCTGCCCGCGCGCAGCGCCGCCGCGGAGGGGTGGGAAGCATGAGTCGCATTCCGCGCTCGCTGCCGATCCTCGCGGTGGACGACGAGCCCGCCAACCTGCTGGCGGTCGAGGCGGTGCTGGCCGAGCTGGATGAAGAGGTCGTGGCGGTGCCCAGCGGCCGCGAGGCGCTGCGGGTGCTGCTCGACCGCGACTTCGCCGTCGTCCTCATGGACGCGCTCATGCCGGAGATGGACGGCTTCACGACCGCGCGCCTGATCCGGAAGCGGCCGCGGTCGCGGATGACGCCGATCATCTTCTTGACCGCGCTGCGGGCCGAGGATGACCTCTTCAAAGCCTACGACCTGGGCGCGGTCGATTACCTGTTCAAGCCGGTCGTGCCGCACGTGCTGCGGGCGAAGGTGCGCTTCTTCCTCGAGCTGGCCGAATCGCAGCAGCAGCTGCGGCAGGCGCATGCCGAACTCGAGCAATTCGCCGCCATCGCTTCGCATGACCTGAAGGAGCCGCTGCGCACCATCTCCAGCTACACCGAGCTGCTGGCCCGCAGCCTGGGCGACGGCATCGACGAGCGCTCGCGCCAATACCTCGACTTCGCCGGCCAAGGCGCGCGGCGCATGCACCGGCTGATTGACGATCTGCTCGCCTTCGCGCGGCTGGGAGCTCCCCAGGCCAGGTCGCTCGCCGACGTCGAGACCCAGCCGCTGGCGGCGACGGTGATCGCCAGCCTGCACGCCGCCGCCGAGGAGGCGCGGGCGTCGGTGCACTGCGGCGCGCTGCCGGCGGTGCGGGCCGACGCCACCCAGTTCCGCCAACTGCTGCAGAACCTGGTGGCCAATGCCCTCAAGTTCTCGCCGCCCCCGGCCACCATCGCCATCAGCGGCGAGCGGCGGGGGGCGTGGTGCGAGTTCCAGGTGCGCGACCGCGGCATCGGCTTCGACATGCGCTTCGCCGAGCGCATCTTCCTGCCGTTCCAGCGCTTGCATGCGCGCGACGAATATGGCGGCACCGGCATCGGGCTGGCGCTGTGCAAGAAGATTGTCGAGATGCATGGCGGCGCGATCTGGGCGGAGTCCGCGCCGGGAGCGGGCGCAACCTTTTCTTTCACCCTGCCGGCCGCCGAGCGCGCCGGAGAACCGCGAGCCCAGGCACGACATGACACCCCTGCCCAAAAAACCGCTTGAGATCCTGCTGGTCGAAGACGACCCGGCGGACGTCAATTTGACGCTCGATGCGCTGCGGCGCTCGCCGGTCGAGAGCCGGGTGCGGCATGCCGCGGATGGCGAGGACGCGGCCGCGTACCTGCAGCAGGCTTGCCCGGATCTCATCATCCTGGATCTGAATCTGCCCAAGAAAGACGGCCGCGAGCTGCTGCGCGAGATCAAGGCCGACCCGCGGCTGCGCAGCATCCCGGTGGTGATCTTCACCACCTCGAGCGCCGAGCAGGAGGTGCAGTCCGCCTACGGCAACTACGCCAACTGCTATGTCTGCAAGCCGGTCGAGCTCGACGAATACCTGGCCCGGGTGCAGGGCATGACCCGTTTCTGGTTCGACGAAGCCATGCTTCCGCCGGCCAGCCGATTCCACAAATGAGGACCCAACCCATGGATAGCCAACTCGAAGCGTTGCTGGTGGAGGATGATTTGGCCGCGGCCGGATTGGTGGCGGCCCGCATCAAGGCAAGGGTGACGCACGTCGACTGCCTGGCCGCGGCGCTGCACGCGCTGGGGCGGCAGCGCTACGACGTGGTGCTGCTCGACTTGGGACTTCCCGATTGCATGGGCCTGGACGCGCTGGCCGCAGTGCGGCGGCAGTCGCCCGAGGTGCCGGTTGTCGTGCTCACCGGGCGCGACGACAAGCAGACGGCGGTGCAGGCGGTGCAGCAGGGCGCGCAGGACTACTTGACCAAGGACCAGGTGGACGAGTATCCGCCGCTGCTGGGCCGGTCGCTGCGCTACGCCGTCGAGCGCCAGCGCATCCTCATGATCGCGGCGCAAGTGGACCACCTGAAGGAACGCGAGCGGCAATTGACCCAGTTGAACGAGATGGGCGAGCTGCTGCAGGTGAGCGCCAGCGCGGACGAGGCGTACCGCATCATCGTCCGCACCGGCGCGACACTGTTCTCGAGCGCGGCCGAGATCGGCGGCGGGCTGGCGATCCTGGCCCCGTCGGACGTGGTCGAAGTGGTGGCCAGTTGGGGCGATGTGGGCTGCGGCGCGGCGACATTCGCCCGGCAGGATTGCTGGGCGCTGCGCCGCGGGCGCCCGCACCTGCACATGGAGGCGGAAGCCGGACCGAGTTGCCGGCACCGCGATCCCGACAACGCTCCCGGCGTGTGCGTGCCCTTGGTCGCCCACGGCGGGCTTTTAGGCGTGGTGTGCTTGGTCGCCTGCAACGATTACGAAGCCGGCGCCGCGCGGCTGCGCGAGGTGCTGCCGCTGGCCACGACCTTCTCCGAACACATCGCCCTGGCGCTGGCCAACCTGCGGCTGCGGGAGAAGCTGCACAGCCAGGCCATCCGCGACCCTCTCACCGGCCTGCTCAACCGCCGCTACATGGAGGAGACCCTGACCCGCGAGCTGAGCCGGGCGCAGCGGGCTGGCGTGCCGCTGGGCCTGCTGATGGTGGACCTTGACGGCTTCAAGCGCTACAACGACCAATACGGCCACGCCGCCGGCGACCGGCTCTTGGTGGAGATGGGGCGCTTCCTCGATGCCCACACCCGCGGCAGCGACATCGCCTGCCGCTACGGCGGCGACGAATTCCTGATCATCCTGCTGGAGGCGGACTTGGAGACGGTGCAGGACCGTGCCCACCAGATCCGCCACGGCGTGCGCCTGCTGCTGGCCGAAACGCCGGTGACGGTCTCGGTCGGCGCGGCCGCGTTTCCCCAGCACGGCCGCACTGCCGCCATGCTGCTCGGCGCCGCCGATGCCGCCCTCTACAGCGCCAAATCGTCGGGCAGGAACGCGGTCTGCAGTCCGGCGGCGTGAGCAGGATGGTTGGGTTGGGGCTCAGTGGAACGTGATCTGGGCCATCGTGACCCAGTGATCGGGGTCGAGGGTGACCGAGGCGGGGGCGGAGGCGAGCGGGATGGTGAAGGTCTGGTGGGCTTGCTTGAGCATGAGCACCGGAATTGCCGGGGCGGCGGAGGGCGCGCGGCGCTGGCCTCCGCGGCCGCCGCGTCCGCGGCCCGCTGCGGGCGGGGCCGGGGCCGGAAGCTCAGTGATGCCGAGCTGGAAGGGCATCTGGCGGGGGTCGCCGGTCTGGTCGAGCGTGACCTCGAGCTGCTTGGCGGCGACGTCGTACTTCCAGGAGCCGGAGACGTTCATGATGCCGCCGCGGTTCAGCCACTCGGGGAAGTACCAGCTCAGGTCGCATGTGCAGGCGTCTTCCATGGCGTGCTCGAAATCGAGGCTCGAGGAGTTGGAGTTGCGGAAGCGGCGGTAGTAGAGGCGGATGCCGGCCCAGAAGTTGTCGTTGCCGACCACGCCGCGCAGCATGTGGAGCACCTGCGCGCCGCCCTGGTAGACCTGGGCGTTGTTGGCGATGACTTGGCTGATGTCGCTGAGGTCGCGGTGGACGATGGTCGAAGCCGGGTTGGCCTGGGCGTAGCGGCGGGCCTGGGCGGCGCTGGATTCGACGCCCTGGAGGAAGGCATCGCGGCCGTCCTGGTGCTCCTGGTAGAGGAGCGCGAAGTAGGTGGCGAAGCCTTCGGAGAGCCAAACGTCGTCCCAGTCTTTTTCCGTGGCGGAGTCGCCGAACCATTGATGCGCCATCTCGTGGGCGATGAGCTGGCGGCCCGGGCCGCTGGGGGCGTAGCCGTAGAAGATGTCGCTGGCCAGCTCCATGCCGCCGCCGGTGCCGTTGGCCTCGACCTGGGCCAGCTTCTCGTAGGAGTAGGGGCCGATGTGGTCGGTGTAGAACTCGAGGATGGGCTGGGTGTAGGCGCTGAAGCCGGCGAAGCCAGCGTCGCGCTCCTGCGGATAGACCCAGGCCGAGAGGTCAATGCCGTGGTACGAGCCGAAATAGTCCACTGCGAAGGGGGCGGCGCCGAGCGAGAACTGCCAAGTGCAGATGGGGGTGTCCTCTTGCCAGACGGTGCGGCGGAGGTCGCCGGGCAGGTCCGTCTCCTCCGTCTTGAGGCCGTTCGAGATGACCTGGTACTTGCGGGGCGCGGTGACGCTCATCCGCTTGGTGGCCTTGTCGGAGGGGTGGTCCACCACCGCCAGCCAGTTGCGGGCCAGGTCGGGCCACTCGTTGGTGAAGAACTCGCGATCACCGTATTTGTTGTTCCCGATCAGCAGGCCGTTGGCGGGCGTGCCGTGGTAGGCAACGGTGAAGGTGACTTCTTCGCCGAGACGGGCGGGCGCGCCCAGGGTGACCACCAGCCGGTCGCTGGCTTGCCGGTACTGGAGCGAAGCCCCGCCGGCGGTGACGGCGGTGACCGACATGCCGCGGCCGGCGTTCGAGGCCTTGACCGCGGGCGCGCCGCGCACGCCGTAGGGGGTGCGGACCAGGCACGGGTTGGAGTGGTTCTCCGGTTCGTCGGCGGTGCGGAGCTGGCAGAGGTCGAGCGTGACTTGGCGGAGATTGTCCTGGGTGGCGCGCACAGTCACCGTGTCGCGGACCTGGATTTCGTTGCTGGCGTCGGTGAGCGCGACCTCAAAGGCGTAATGAACCGCGGTGAAGCCGAGCGGGCGGGGGTAGGTATCGGCGAACGACAGGCACAGCAGGCACAGCAGGCACAGCAGGCATCGCAGCAGGCCGGATCGGGGCATGGGGGGAAGGATAGCTTAAAATGAGGTATTCCCCTTTATTTCTATGCCTTCATTGATTGCAAAGGTTTTCGGAACCAAGAACGAGCGCGAGGTGGGGCGGATGCAGCCCCGGGTCGAGGAGATCAACGCGCTCGAGGCGGAGATGCAGGCCCTCAGCGATGAGGGGATGCGCGCCAAGACCGAGGAGTTCAAGCAATTGGTGCGCCAGCGGGTGGCCGAAGCCGACACCGAGGATGCGAAGAAAGAGGCCGAGAAGGCAGCGCTCGACGAGCTGCTGCCCCCCGCGTTCGCCTTGGTGCGCGAGGCCGGGCGGCGGGTGCTGAAGATGCGGCACTTCGATGTGCAACTGGTCGGGGGCATGGTGCTGCACCTGGGGCGGATCGCGGAGATGAAGACCGGCGAGGGCAAGACGCTGGTGGCCACGCTGCCGGTGTACCTGAACGCCCTGGCCGGGCGCGGCGTGCACGTGGTGACGGTGAACGACTACCTGGCGCGGCGCGACTCGGAGTGGATGGGGCGGATCTACAAGCACTTGGGCATGAGCGTGGGCGTGATCGCGCATGACATGAGCGACCCGGACCGCAAGGCGGCCTACGCCTGCGACATCACCTACGGGACCAACAATGAATTCGGCTTCGATTATCTGCGCGACAACATGAAGCTTGATGTCGCGGATTGCTGCCAGCGCGGGCACCACTTCGCCATCGTGGACGAGGTGGACTCCATCCTGATCGACGAAGCGCGGACGCCGCTCATCATCTCGGGGCCGTCGGAGGAATCCACCGACAAGTACTACCGCATTGACCGCATCATTCCCCGCCTGAAGCGCGGCGATCCGCCCGAGGGCACGGAGAAGCCGGCGACCGGGGACTTCTTCCTGGACGAGAAGCAGCGCACCGCGACCCTGACCGAAGAAGGCGTGGCCAAGTGCGAAGAGGCGCTGGGGGTCGAGAACCTCTACGACATCGCCAACATGGAGCTGATCCATCACGTGTACCAGGCGCTGCGGGCGCACACGCTGTACAAGCTCGACGTGGACTACGTGGTGAAGGAAGAGGCGGACGCGCAGAGCGGGAAGATCGAGAAGAAGGTCATCATCGTGGACGAGTTCACCGGGCGCCTGATGCCGGGGCGGCGCTGGTCG
>Ga0134126_10000039_pt1 | contig 163996 bp, 133 predicted proteins | sample KB31752_FD_96881 | JGI IMG/M metagenome (GOLD analysis project Ga0134126, IMG submission 96881) | Terrestrial soil microbial communities with excess Nitrogen fertilizer from Kellogg Biological Station, Michigan, USA - KB3-175-2 | ecosystem: Environmental > Terrestrial > Soil > Unclassified ... | reverse complement strand
TTCCCACCGAGATGCTCGAGGGCGAGGCCGAACTCGGCCAGCTGATTCGCGAACGCGGACGTGAGTACGGCGCCTCGACTGGCCGGCCGCGACGCTGCGGCTGGTTCGACGCGTTCGCCACGCGCTACGCGGCAGAGATCAATGGCTTCACGGCCGTGGCGCTGACAAAACTTGATGTGCTGGATGCTTTGGAAGAGATCAAAGTCTGTGTGGGCTATGAATTGAATGGGAAGCGATGCGAGTCCCTGCCGTCGGTTTCGCACGAACTGCGCCGGGTGGTTCCCGTTTACGAGACGCTCCCCGGTTGGCAGACCTCAACGGTCGGCACCACAAGTCTGAGCGACCTGCCGCGGGCCGCGCGCGAGTACGTGAACTTCCTCTCGAATCAAATCGGCGTGCAGATCGGCTTGATCTCGACCGGTCCGGAACGTTCCCAGACGATCGTGGTGCGCGAATCGGTGTTGGCTGAGTGGTTGAGATAATGGTTACTGATGCAACACCCAGAATGGGATTGACACTGTTGACATCGTGAAAAAATGGCGAGAAAATTCGTGTTGCGTATGGGAGTTCTTTTTATACGCCCGCCGACGCGTCGGTGAGTAGTTCTTTGAGGAAAGTGAGATACTGGATGGAAGCTGATTTCCTCGAAAGAGGAGGCCGTGCGAGCGCACGAGCCCACATCGCTTAAGTCTTGGCTTAAACAGCACCTTGCTGAAACAATCAAACTGATTGTGAGGTTGCTATCCGAAACGGTTCTCTTGATCGTCATTCTAACCTCTGTCTGGGCCGTCGCCGAGCTAAAAGAATACTTCTTTAAGACGGAGGGGGCTAGGCCGCCGATTTGTCCTTCGCCTTCAAACGTGAGGCCGAGGATGGCTTTGCCAGTCCTGAAGAAGCGTAGCCGTAGAGTTACTCTTCGTGGTTGCTAATTTGCTCTCGCGCACTACGCGCATGATCTAGCGCATTACGCGCACATTGCTCGCAATCCTGATCAGAGATCAGGTACATTTAGATGCATCCGGGGTCGGCCACCTTTGCTAGCGGGTGGCCGGCTTCGTTTTTCGGTATCGAAGCTCGCACGGGCTCAGGAACAAGACGAAAAGTGCTACAGAATAAAATGGCCCGGTCACCAACTTGAAACTCGAAACTTGAACCCTTAAACTCAGTTTCATTCGTGGGCCGATAGCTCAGTTGGTAGAGCAACTGGCTTTTAACCAGTGGGTCGCAGGTTCGAGTCCTGCTCGGCTCACCACTAAACAGAAGGCGGCGGACATTGCGTCAGCCGTTTTTGTTTTCTCGGGGCAAACTTTCCTCTGCAATCTGAATCCATTATCCTCTCGGCCAGAATGGATCTTATTCTCGCGCATTGGCGGAAAATAGCTTTGGTTATCGCCGGCTGGACGTTATTTGCATTCGTCTGTGCCACGCAAGCCTATCTGAATTCCCTCAATTCGGGCCGGCCGCTTCCCTATTTGCAAGTCATTTCGGTATGGCTCGTATGCGCGTATCTTTGGGCCGTGTTAACGCCGTTGGTGTTTTGGTTCGCGAAGCGGTTTCCGATCGCGAACGAAGGCCCAGTCCAATCCATCGCGCTACACGTGCCTTTCGGATTATTTGTGGCGGGGTTACAACTCGCGCTGTATGTTTTCGCGCATCGCTTGCTGTTGGCGAATCCGTCCGGGCCGTTTGCGCCCTGGAAACAGTTTCGCCAACTCGTACTCACTGGGTTTCATATAAACCTGTTGCTCTACCTGATGCTGGTCGGGTTTTACGTTGCCTTTGATTATTACCGTCGCTATCGCGAGCGGGAACGCCGAGCGGCGCAGCTCGAAATTGAAGCGGCCCAACTCGAAACGCAATTGACGCGGGCGCAACTCGATGCCCTGCGCATGCAAATGCATCCGCATTTTTTATTCAACACACTCAATAGCGTGTCTGTCTTGATGCAGGAAGACGTCACGCTCGCAAATGAAATGCTGCTGCGACTGAGCGAATTGCTGCGGCTGACGCTGAGCCAGAATCAAACCCAGGAAGTGACGCTGCAACAGGAGCTGGACTTCTTGCGCCTTTATCTCGAAATAGAACGAATTCGTTTTCAGGATCGTTTGCAGGTCAATATTGAAGCCGCGCCGGACACACTCGAAGCGCGCGTGCCGAACCTGATTCTGCAGCCCCTGGTGGAAAACGCGATCCGCCATGCAGTCGCCCCGCGGGCCGCCGAAACATTGGTGATCGTTCGTTCCGCCCGCGATAACGGCAAGCTGCGCCTTCAAGTCAGCGACAATGGTGACGGGGTTACCGTCACCACTCAGGCGACAAACGGCATTGGTCTGGCAAATACCCGATCGAGATTAGAAAAACTATATGGCAAGGATCAAACATTCGAGCTGCGCGAAGTAGACGGCGGCGGCGTCCAAGTCTCACTGACGATTCCATTCCGGATCTCGAGGACCATATTCCCGCATGATTGAAATCCGCGCACTCATCGTTGACGACGAAGTCTTGGCACGTCGTGGGATTCGCAGCCAGCTAAAACATGCGGCCGATGTGGTGGTGATCGGCGAGGCTAGCAACGGCCGTGAAGCCCTCGCAGCCATTCGCGAAAAGAAGCCCGACCTGGTTTTTCTCGACGTGCAGATGCCGCTCCTTGATGGTTTCGGGGTAATACAAGGGCTCGACAGGCACTTGCCCGCGGCGATTGTCTTTGTCACGGCGTTTGACGAACATGCGATTCGTGCTTTTGAAGTCAATGCTCTCGACTATCTGCTCAAACCGATTGACCCGCGCCGATTTCAAAAAACCTTGGAGCGAGTCCGCTCGCAGTTAACGAATGCGCGTAGCGCCGGCCATGATGACCGGATCCCGGCGCTGCTCAAGGAATTAAGATCTCGACGGGAATACTTGCAGCGCATTCCGCTAAAACAGAACGGTAGAATTTCTTTCCTCAATGTATCGGAAATCGAGTGGATCAACGCCCAGGGCAACTACGTCGAACTCCACACCCGCGGCGCCCAACACTTGGTGCGCGACACCATGGACGGCATTGAGAGCAAACTTGACCCGGCAAAGTTCGTGCGATTGCGACGCTCAATTATTGCTCGCATCGATCAGATAAAGGCCTTGCATCCTCTGACGAAGGGCGAATTCGAAGTGATCCTTACGCGCGGTCAGCAACTACGCTCAAGCCGACGATATCGGCGGAATCTCGACGTGCTGCTGAAAAACTAACGGGTGGCAGGCGCATCTTGCGCGTGTGATTATCACGGGCGGGACGCCGGTGCCACTTTAATCTCCCGCTTCTCACGAAAAAGTAACCACAAATCACAGAAGTCTTGTCCGACAGATCCGTTCTGTCATAACGTTCGCCCGTTCTCCCCAACAGCTTCGTTCCGGCAAAGACAAAACGAACAGCTGTCGGAAGCAAACACCTGCGTGAGCGAGCGCAGTAGACCTCCGCGTACTTCCGCCCGCCGGCGAAGTTGGATTTTCTGATGACACTCTTGAAAAGAACAGGAATGAAAAAGAACGCGTGGCTATTTTCCAGAATTATCGGTGTGACATTCGTGATGCTCTTTATCGCGTTGACTTGCAATGCTCAGGTACAAACGCCTTCCGACGCTGACTTAATCAAGCAAACAGCACTCGATTACATCGAAGGGTGGTACGAAGGCAACGCCGAGCGGATGCAGCGCGCGCTACATCCTGAGTTGGCAAAGCGCATTGTGCGTACAGACGATCGCGGCAGATATAACCTCGGCCAGATGGGCGCGATGACCTTAGTGGAGTACACGCGCATGGGCGGCGGCAAGGACACGCCGAAAGAGAAACAGCAGAAAGATGTCACCGTGCTCGACATTTTTGGCAACGCAGCCAGCGCAAAAGTCATAGCCTCTGACTGGGTTGATTACTTGCACTTAGCGAAATGGAATGGACGCTGGGTGATTGTGAATGTGCTTTGGGAGCTGAAGCCTAAAACGAAATAACTCCGCTTGCGCAAGACCCGAGCCGCTGACGCGGCGGTTGCTCTTCTTAATTTATCGTGACGACTTTTTATGGATGCGGCGCATGTCACAGTTTTCGGAAACAATCACTCAGGAAATAACGCGACGAAGTTTTTTGTCTCAGGCGGCGATGTTCGCAGGGTATTGTGTCCTCAGTTGCGAACTCGAGGCACAACAACCCACCACCAGGTACGGCGATCCACCGGTACAGGCGTTAGACGACAAGAATGTGATTCAGGGGAGAGTTACCTTCCAGAGCGGAACGGAAGAACTCGATGCCTATCTCGCCAGGCCGAACAAGAAAGGCCGATTTCCCATAGTCGTCATCGTTCCCGGAAACCCTCCGTATGAAGAGTACGTTCGCAATATGACTGCTATGTTCGCGCAGATTGGTTTTGTTGGAATCGCGCCCAACATTTATTCGGCGCAAAAGGGCGCGACGACGCTCGATCAGCTACGAAAAATCCTGGCCGAGAAAATTACCGACGAAAAACTTTTCAGAGACATTCGGTCGTCAATTGGTTATGCGAATAAGCAGGGCTTTGGAAAGTCTAATCGCGTAGCTGTCACCGGATTTTGCTTCGGCGGCAGATGTGCGCTCATGTTCGCCGCGACCTATCCAAAAGAAGTCCGTGCCGTGGTGCCTTTTTACGGAAATCTCAGGACGCCCGCTTTCGCAGGTCGAAAAGTGGATCCCATCGATGTCGCGACCAGGATAAAAGTCCCGGTCGAGGGCCATTATGCCGAGCAGGATGCAGAGATTCCCCTTCCCCAGCTGAAAGAATTTGAAACCGCTCTGAAGAACAATAATCGCGACGACCAGATCTTTGTCTATTCCGGTGCACCTCATGGATTTTTCTCGTACACGCAGCCGGCCTACAACGCAGAAGCGGCCAAGTTAGCCTGGCAGCGGACAACGGTATTTCTCAAAGAGCATCTGGATCGATGAGGGCCGGGTAGAACGGGAGGCTGAATTGGCAAAGTTCATCATCGCCGCAATCGCAATTCTTATCTGGGCCCCGTGCCATGCGTCGCCACAATCAGTCGAGGGTCAATGGACGGGCGGTTTTTGGGTAAACGGAAATTGGGTGGCTGTGCTTGTTACATTTCCTCGCGAAACCGAAAAAGTTGGCGCTACGGCTAATGTTATTTCGCCCGTTTGGGGCGGCCGTGAGAATGCGATCAATGTCACGGTAGAAAACTTGAAACAGACCGGTGACGGCTTGCATCTTGAAATTCCGACGCCTACTCAGAAGGTGATTCTTGATGGAAAACGAAGCAACAATACGATCTCAGGCCAATTCGTTTATGGAGAATCAAAGGGATCGTTCGGGTTAACTCATTGGGGAGACGTCGCGGCAGCGGATCTTCCGAAATATTACGGAGCATACCGAGCGGCGCCTGATCGAGTCGTTTCAGTTTTCCGAGGTTGGAGTTACGGCCGCACCTTGAATTATGTCGACTACCAGACCGGAGAAGTTGGGACGCTGTGGCCGGTGTCCGATGGAGAGTTTTTCGCCGGTCACGGATTAGGCGTCAGTTTTCCGGTGACGCTGCGAGTCTCTTTCAACCGCGACCCAGCCGGAAATGTTACGAGCCTGGGATGGCACTCTTCCACCAATGCGACTTTCACCGCGCAGAAACTTCAATTGAAAGAGGAACGAGTCTTAGTAAAGAACGGCGACATCAATATTGGCGGTACGTTGATTCTGCCTCCGACTAAAGGCCGGCATCCCGTGGTGATTGTTACTCCGGGCGATTACGGGACGAACCGGGACCAGCTGCGGATGTGGGCGCACAATTTCGTTAGTCACGACATCGCCGCCGTAGTTTTAGACTCGCGCGGCGCGGGAGAATCAACCGGACCGGTTAACTCGAGTTCTTTTTCGGATCTAGCCAACGATGTGCTGGCGATAGTGCTGCAGCTTAAGACGCGTGACGATATTAATAACAAACAGATCGGGTTGTTCGGCTTTAGCAACAGTTGCTTCTTTGTATCACTCGCCGCTTCGCGCTCGCCAGACATAGCCTTCTTGATCATGCAATCATTCGTCGGCGTTCCGGGATGGAAACAGGAAACGTTTCGCGCTGAGACTCAACTTCGCATTGATGGCTTTCCTGCCGCGGATGTTGCGAAGGGTGCTGAGTTTATGCGACTGAAATACGAAGCAGCTCGCACCGGTGAGGGTTGGGATAAGTTGCAGTCAATCATCCGAAAGGCGAGCGCTGAACGATGGCTGGGTTACACATCGCCACCCAACAACCTCGACCGGTTGCGGCAAACATACGACTCAGTAATGACGTACGATCCCATTCGCGCTCTGGAACAGCTGCATATTCCTATTCTGGCGTTATGGGGTGGCAAAGATACGTTTCTTCCGGTCCCTGAAACGGTCGCCGCTTTCAAACAGGCGATGGCGAAATCGAGAAACAATGATTACCTCATAAAAATCTATCCGAACGGCAGTCACAGCTTGCTTGAAACCAGCAACGGAAGTCCGAGTACTGGCGGCAAAGAAACTAACTTTTCCCCTGGAGTGTGGAAGCTGGAAACTGATTGGTTGCGTAAGCACCTCGCGAAGTAAAGTGATTGTGTACAGAGCCAGAGCCGTAATTCGGTTTCTCCTCGCGCCTCTGATCCCAGCGCTGAAGCGCTGGACTATTTTGAGACCGTCCGCTGTCACCGACGACCTGGCACGTCGAATTGGAAGAACATGAAACCCTCGATCTTACTTCTCGCTCTCGTGCTTGTTCTGGGATCGTCAGTTGCCACCGCTCAGTCCAGCCGTACCGACGCTAAAGAGAAGCAGTGTAAATTTAAGACAACCGGCGATAGCGTTCAGATGGTCGATAAATCGAAGCGTTGCGTTTCCGTGCTCAAAGAGCTGGAAGCTGTCTTCGCCGAACGTGTAAAGGCTGTAAGGAACATCGATGCGGACGCTCAAGTTGCGATGGTCTCGCCCGATTATTCCGCCACGGAACCCAACGGCCAAACGTTTACTTATGATCAAATCATCGCCTACATCCGGGGCGGCCCGCAGCAGATCATATCGGTGCAAGATTTCAACGCCATAATCGAGAGCCTCACGATAAGGGGCGATGAGGCGATCGTCGACGCCCGGCAGAAAAATTTCTCTCGCACTCAAAGGCTGAGAGACGGAAATGTGCATAACGTATTGACCGGCGTCTTGCAGCGCGAAATATGGGTGAAGACGGCAAAGGGTTGGAAACTCAGAAGGGTTGATAACCTCAGAGAGCGGATATTCTTAGTTGATGGTAAGCCGTTTAATCAGAACACTCCGTAGGACCATGCAACAACATTTTTGCTTCTAATGGCGCCTACCACGAATACGAAGGCGGGAGATAAAAAGTTGATCATCGTCGCGTGTTTACGCGACACTGCCTGCCATGTGTACTAACACTATCGTTCGCAAAACTCTGTTCGGCGTTTTTTTGATCGTTTTGCTCGCAAGCTTCGAGGCAAACCCGGCACACACCCAATCCATTCCTCTCAACCAGCTCGCCATAATGCAGGCTCTGCCACAGGAGAAGACCGTGGATCAGGTGCGGAAGAATATCCAAGTCCTAAAGGGCTTGCCGGATTCGCAGCTCTTTCCAGTCATGAACTTCATTGGAGATTCGCTCGGCGTTCACTGTGACTATTGTCATGTGATACAGGGTGTCGACCCCAAAACGGGACGCGACATTTGGACTTATGAAAGCGATGACAAAGCTGCAAAGCTCCGCGCGCGAGAGATGCTCAAGATGGTTCTGGAAATTAATAAGACAACTTTCGGCGGCAATCAGACCGTAACTTGTTATTCGTGTCATCGCGGATCAACTCATGTCGCCCGCGTAGTCCCACTGCCGCCCATCGACTTTACACTCCCAAAGACGGACGGTAAGACGCCACCGCGACTGAGTGCCGAACAAATTTTAACTAATTACTTCAAAGCGGTCGGCGGGCAGGATGGCGCCGCGGTTAAGGCAATCGTCTACAAAGTTACCGTAGAAAGATCGCAGGGCAGGACAAATGCAGTTTGGCAGCAAATACTTCCCACGACCCAGGAAATAACAACAAAAGGTGGCGACAAATACCTGGCCAAGGTCACGACACCGCAAGGTATCGTCATGCAAGGTATTGAGGGAACCGTCGGCTGGGTCCGAGACAGTAACGGATCAAGAGAGTTGAGTCCCGGCGAACTCGCGCAAGTTAAGCAGAACGCCGCACTCTACCAGGCGATCAAAATAACGGATGAACCTGCGCAGATGAGGGTGGATGGAGTGGAAAAGCTTGGTGACCGTGACGTTTACGTCTTAGCCGTCACCCTTGGCCCCCGCAAGACCAGGAAATATTTTTTCGACGCGCAAACCGGTTTGCTACTGCGCCGGATAACCACGACAGAAACGATGCTCGCGCCTCTCCCGGAGCAGGTGGATTTCGAGGACTACCGGGATGTGGGTGGTTTGAAGTTGCCGTTCACGATTCGCACTTCAGGGCTGGCCGCGTTTACTACTGCGACTCGCAGGTTCACAGACATTAAACTTAACGCAGGGCTTAACGACGACGCCTTTAAAATGCCTGCCAATCAGAAATAATCAAGAGAGGCTTTGCCTCAAGAGTTAGAAAGTGAGCGGCGCAGGTTAGCGTTTGAGTCTAGCCGCGCCCCAGCTGGGAGCGCGGACGTCCTCGTCCGCATCGCGGCAAAAGCAAATGAATCAGCGGACGAGGACGTCCGCGCTCCCCCGAGTCGCGCTAAGGGCAATGACATTCTTGAATAATCAGGAAGTGTTGAACGTCGCGAACATGAACGCCGAAGGCGTTCACCACCTCCAGCCCAGGGTTGACGCGCGCTAGCGCGCGCTACCCTGGGTAATGAGCCAACACGGCAGGGCAACCCTGAAACGGTTGCGGAACCCTGCAGGCACACCGGCGTTGAATTGGGATTCACAAAAATGTGAACCTCGGTAAATATTTGAAGTAGACCGCGAACGCTGAAAGTGTGAAATTCAATAGCGAAACGTTTAGAGAACCGTGACGCCGGAAAAAATGATCGCCTCGCAGAAGCGGCGACACCACGTCCGCGACGCGAAAAGGTTTTCAGATCGACGCGCAACTATAAATATGTCGCACCTGCCGGGACGTCTGCGTAGAGTGAACAAGCTCTAATCTCTGACATCCGACGTCTAGCCTTTTTTCTGCAATGATCTCAGCGTATAAACTCCTCGGCTGATTCGAACCGCATATCTCTCATCTACCAATTGATGATTTCCTAACCCCGCTTCAACGCGGCTCAAGCCTGCAGCGCGTCCTGTCTCGCCGAGTAGAGTCATGCCCGCGCCGGCCAGGTATGCCCGAGCGATCTCTCGCAGCGCAGTCTTGCGTGCGATCCGTTTTCGCAGCTCTACCGCGAACCGGTCTTCGGCCAAGCCCCAGATGTAGGAAAACGGTTGATAGATGACGTCCTGCGGAATCACTTTCATAGCGCGTTGCAACTCATCTAAGGCGCGAGTGAATGCCGCACGTTCGGGAACTCCGCTTTCCGCGCGTAGATCCGCCGTAGCCAGTTCGTGTTCGCGCCTGAGCACCTTCAAGACACGCTGGGCGTTAGTTGATAAAACCTGCGATTCGTCCTTGCGTCGTGGCATCCACACCGCGGCAAAGTTGCTGATCAGAGCCGGGGCGACAAACATCGAACGCCCGCCCGCAAGCTTCGCGTAATAGACGCGCCCGCGGCGCATGACTTCGTCCTTGAGATACCAGGTGAGGCGCGTCTCTTCGTCCTTCTGCACATTGCGCGGCAGACTAACATCCCTCCGACCGCACACCGCGATGTACAGCGACGGACCGGCGCGCCGAGTATCAGTCAGTGTATTTGCAAAGCCCACCTCTTCAATGAAGCGCTCGGCATCCAGAGCGTTCTCCACGCGCCGCTCTTCGTCGCGCCGCCACATGCGGTCGCGATGAAGTTCAATGTGTTCGGGAAGAGACGGAGTGGTCATTTAGTGACGCGCTAAGCAGAGAGAGTGCTCAGATAAAAAACATCGCAAATTCTAAATTGAAAATTGCAAATTGAAAATTCCATTTGCGACCTTCTCTGGGCCAGAGTAATCTTCACGTCGCCCGAGGAAGACGGAATGAAGAAAACAACTATGGCTCGACTATGTGGCAGCGCAAGCAGCGTGCTTATTCTCGTCCTCCTGCTGCTTCTGACGGCTCATGCCCAAACCGCGCCGCCTAAACCTGACCCGGAAACTGATCGGGTCCAGGCAATGGTTAGCCAGGCGAAGAAGGAAGCGGAGCAATTCTCCAAGTCCGGCGGCAAAGACACTGACGCTAAGCATCCGAACTTGAAATGGGCGGCGACCCTCTGGCAGTACCACGTCGAACATCCCGGCACGCCGGCAACAGTCGTGGCGACCGCTGAATCCCTGACGCTCTTGAACCGCAGCGATCGCATCGACGAGATGCAAGCCAAGGCCGATACCTTGAAGCTGGATGACCCCGCCTGGCAGCGAGTCATTTATATCTTGCTTTCGGCTGCGTCAAAGACAAAGGACTACGGCTATGTGATCGCTAAGGCCGACGCCCTCGCCCAAGGTGCAGTTGATCCCGAAATCAAGGCGCTGGCGCGTTTCACAGTCGGTAACGCTTATTGGCGAAAGAAAGATATCGAACAGGCGCGCACCGCTTTTCGCACCGTCGTCACTGATTATCCGAAGTCATCTTATGCCGAAGATGCGGAAGGCAATCTGAGAGAGATTGAGTTCCTCAACCCGGGACAACCTGCGCCTTCGTTCGAGCGCTCCACGATCAATGGTGAGCCGATTTCCATGGCCGGCTTTAAAGGTAAAGTCGTGGTGCTGAAATTCTGGGGTACTTATTGAGCGCAATGCGTGGGGGAGGTTCCCCTGCTCAAAGAACTTTATGCGCAGTATAAGGACCAGGGGGTGGCACTCGTGGGCATCTCTCTCGATGAAGATGCGCAGCCGGTTCGAGAGATGGTGGCTGGCAAAGCCATGTCCTGGCCGCAAATTCTGGATGCCGACGGGACCCTGGTCAAACTCTTCAACATCAAAGGAACGCCTACTTACTACCTGCTCGATCGCGATGGGAAGATCGCGGCCAAAGACATTCCGATAAAGAAACTCAGCGCCGCCATCGACGAGTTGTTGAAGAAATGAATCGGGAGCATCGATTGAACCTGGTCGGCCTTTTCATACCTATGCACTCAGAAGCGATGAGGCGGCGCAAGCCGCCCTTCCCGACCTGAGAGACTTTTGGACCTCTTTTCGTTTGAACGCCTTTCAACCTGCATGCACTCCTTGCACTAAAATGGTATGAAGGGTGGCTTGCCACCGCCCGATTGCCGACTTCTCCACAAACCTTCTGCTACAGCGACACGTAGTACCAATTTGAATTGACTGCTGGTCTAATCTTGAATCCACGACAGAGGAAAAACTTATGAAACCGTTCGGCCGAAAAGTCGCGTGGTCAGTCCTCATAGCGGTAATCCTCGCCTTCCCTCTTCCCACCTCAGCCTGGAGTCAAAACCAATCCATTGGCGAACCGGTTGCTGCCGCCCTCCAGAATACGCAAACACTCAAATGGAGATTTGGGGGCAACGATGCCGGGACGAGTACTTATACATCTCGCCCCGATGGGACCTTCCAATCGGTGACTGAACTCAGTCTCCTGGGCCAGGTTATCAAGAGTCGGCTGACTGGAAAAAGGGTGAACGGCCTGCTCACCGAATACGAATTGGTCAACCAACAAGCAGGCACCGAAGTGAAGACTTCAGCCAAAGACGGCAAGGCGCATATCACCGTGGGCGCGAACAGCCTGGACTTTGACTACAAACCCGCGAGCGTCCTCCTCGCCAACCTCCATCCGGTGCTCATGGAGACCTGGGCGAAAGTTCTCGATCCGGCCAAGGATGGCGTTCAGAACGTCGACGTCTTCGTGCTTGACGGCGCCACTACGGTCAAAGTTGGAGTTACAAAAAAGAAGGCGCGCACCGTCGAGGCAGGTGGAAAAAAACAGGTCGCGAATGTTTACCTGGCGCGCCTCGCGACCGTCGAGTTCGATGTGTATATCACTGAAGACGGGCAGTTCGCGGCGTGGGATGTCCCTTCGCAGAAGCTGCAGGCGGTGGCCTCAGGCCATGAAGGCTTTCTGGTTGATCCGAGCACGCTTTATCCGGAACTGAGTCAGCCGGCGATGACCACGCGCGCTGAGAAGGCGGTCAAGATCAAAATGCGCGACGGGGTCGATCTGGTCGCCGATATTGTCCGGCCGGCTGATGACGCCAAACATCCCGTCATCCTCGAGCGAACGCCCTATGGCCGCGAAACTCTGTCGCAGGTGGAAGGCGAGTGGTGGGCCAAGCGTGGTTACGTGCACATCGTTCAGGACGTGCGCGGACGCAACGACAGCGACGGCGAGTGGAAGCCTTTTGTGCACGAGCGCCAGGATGGTTACGACACGATCGATTGGTTCGCCAAACAAAGCTGGTCTGACGGGAACGTCGGAATGATTGGCGGCAGCTACGTCGGATTTGTGCAGTGGTCGGCCGCGGTCGAAGCGCATCCGGCACTCAAGTGCATCGTGCCGCAGGTCTCGCCCCCCGATCCTTTTTTCAACTTCCCGATAGATCATGGCGTGCCGATGCTGTTCGGCGCGCTCTGGTGGTCTAACTTCGTCAAGGACAAGAAGGTGCCGGCGATTCCCGCGACTCCGAAGGATCTGGAGAAGCTAAAGACCCTGCCGCTGTCAAAGGTTGATGATGAGGTGTTTGGTCGAGACATTCCTTTCTTTAACGAGTGGCTCGAGAAGCAAACGCCGTCCGCATTTGGGGCCGCGAACTTTATGCCTGACATGGACAAGGTCAGGATTCCGGTGCTGCACATCAGCGGATGGTGGGACGGCGACGGCATCGGCACGAAACTCAACTGGGCCAGAATGCGATCGCTCGGCAGTAAGAATCAGTGGTTGATCTATGGTCCCTGGACCCACCTTTTCAACAGCACTTCGAGAATGGGCGATGTCGATTATGGACCCGAAGCCATCATCGATCTCGACTCAATCTATCTGCGTTTCTTCGACACCTGGTTGAAGCACAAGCAGGTGCATTGGGATCAGCAGCCCAGGGTGCGCGTGTTCGTCACCGGCATTAATCAGTGGCGTGAGCTGAACGATTGGCCTGATTCACGCTCGCGCGAGATGACGCTGTTTCTCAGTTCCCGCGGACCGGCGAACGGAATTGCGAGCGTCGGCGAGTTGGTCCCGGCAAATCCCAAGAAGCAGTTACCCGATCGTTACACTTACAATCCAGCCGCTGCCGAAATTCCAAAAGAGATGAAAAACATTAGGGACTTTGGGGATCTGCTGGCCGCGGCCTCAACTGTAATAAGGGTCGATCCAAAGGAGAAAGGTGTGCTCATTTACCGCACGGCGCCGATGAACGAGCCTTTGGAGATTGGCGGTCCCATCGAACTCGATCTGCGCTTTGCTACGACGGCGCGCGACACCGACTTCTTTGCTTCGCTGGTGGATATCGATGAAAAAGGCACGATGCATGCGATAGGTATCGGCGGAAAGATTCGAGCGCGTTATTTGTCCGGCTGGGAAAAGCCATCGTTGCTTACACCGGGCAAGGTTTACAAAGCGACCATCGAACTGTGGGACACCGCACATCAGGTGAAGAAAGGACATCGCCTGGCGGTGGTGATTACAAGCAATGCGTTTCCCGGCTACGCGCGCAACCTGAACACGGGGGAAGCTATTATCAACGCGACGCGGATGGTGCCCGCGCGGCAGACCATCTACCACGACGCGATGCAGCCGAGTGCCCTGCACTTCCGCATGCTGACCCGCGAATGATGGCTCAACTAGTCGGCGGCGCAACTCGATCAAGAAGTCGTCCACAGATTACGCAGATTACACAGAAACCGTTGATCTTAGATCTTTGATTTGTGATTTGTGATTTGTGATTTTTAAGCTTTGGTCGTTGATCTTTGCCTCCTGCCTCCTGCAGTCTGCCTTCCGCCTTCCGCCTTCCGCCTTCTGCCCGCCGCTCTCTGTTCTGCGTAATCTGCGTAATCTGCGGATAACTCTTCTGTTGTGATACCTGACGGCTGATGTCCGATGTCTGACGTCTGGCGTTCTTCCATTCTCCATTTCCCCTTTACGATTTCACCACCATTGTTGTATAAGCCCCGCACCGACAGTGCACGAATTCCAGAGACTTCCAGGAGATCAAGACATGGCCAAAGACGAGCCGCCAGATCCTAATCCGCCGGGATGGATGGACGCTCCACCCTTCATTCACTTTGCCACTGCCTACCAGGCAGGACTCGGCGCGGTTTTCTTTGGCGTGACCGCTGACGGAAAACTTTGGGCCATCTCATCAGAGCCAGATGGCTGGAAAACCTGGTTCAAGAATGACTGGTCCGGTCCCGGTCAGCCGGACTTCATCGAAAAGGTCGCGGCGCTTGCGTCACAGAGCGGGGAGGTCCAGATCTGGGCAATCGACGATCACGGTGAACTCTGGTCCGACAAACAGGGCGGCGCTTCCAAGCGCTTCGGGCCATGGGAGCGAAACTGGAACGCGGCTCCAAGAGGTCTCAGTAGTGTTGCCGCCGTGCGACGAACAGGCAAATCCAAGGCAGCGGTCTGGGGTATCCAGTCAGACTATTCATTAATCAGTTGTTACCAACGCGCCGCCAATTCTGCGAGCGGGGCCAACACGTGGAGTCCCTGGGAAACCTGGCCCGACACACCGGACCAATATGGCTTCTATAGGATGGCGCCCATGTTGCTTAACGACGGCCGTGCAGCACTATGGGTGATCGACCGTGCCTGTTTCCTCTGGTGCCGTATCGAGCTCGAACCGGGAGGTCCTTGGGGTGAATGGACGGGACAATATCACTGGAATAACGCGCCGGACTTGCTCGAGATCTGTGCCTGTCAACAAGGTGGCGGTTACGGCATCCTCGTTGGCGTCCAACTCGATGACTTCTCGCTGATCACCACCCATCAGCTCAGTTCGGGTGGAGGATGGTCCGAATGGACGACCCCTGGATGGGACGGCGCTCCGAAAGTGTTATGGGCAGTCTCGGCTCAACAAAAAGATGGAACGGTTCGCCTTTGGGTTAACTTACGAGGATACATTACGCTCGAAAGTATTGCCCAGACGTCACCGGGCGGAGCCTGGGGTCAGTGGGATCCGCCGCTATCGCATACTCATTAGAACTGGAGCGCGGCCGCGATGCGTGTCAGAGCTGCGACCAGGGAAGTCTCTCTCGTCTGAGAGAGAGTTGGCGTGAGGGCTCTCGTAAAGTCGAGCATGGCGCGCGGCGCGACAGACTTGGAGTGCGGTGGGTTGCCAACCGCTATCGAAGTCGTCCGCTTCGCGAAGCTGCCACAGGTATAATCTGCAAATCATGCTCAGACCAATCCTCAAGACTTTCCTGTTGATAACAGTTACCGTCGCGGTCGGGTTTTCGACTGTCACTCACGCTCAGACTTTATCCGGCGATTACGATCTCTATGTCATGGTAGGCGCGGCGCCGAACGGAGGCTTTGAAGCGCGCCGGCGCATGGGCTTCGCGCATTTCGAGGGTGCGTTTGAGGAGGGCGCGTGGTTCAAGCGTCGCAACGGCGCTCCTCTTTTTACGATCACGAAAGTGACGGTCAAGGGCGACCTCATCACCGTGTCACTCGACAACGGAAGCAAGATCGTGGCAGTGCTCAAAGGCGAGACCATCGAGGGCCGAACCTACCGCGACGGCAACCCAATCGATCGCATCTGGCTTGTGAAACGAAAGCAGCCAATCACTTGGGAGTTGAGTTACGCCCTCTGGCCGGGCGACGTCTCGCCGCCGACGTTTAAAGTCACTGTAGATCCGGCCGTGCCGATGACCGCACGCGACGGCACGACGCTGATGAACTATGTGGCGCGGCCGGTGGGAGCAGGGCCGTTCGGCGTCGTGCTCGAACGCACACCGTACTTGCGCATCGACAAAGCGAATGGTGAGTTCTGGGCCTCGCGCGGTTTCATCTATGTGAAGCAAGACCAGCGTGGCCGCGGAGGATCAGGTGGGATTCTCGACGTAAACGCGATGCAGGAACAGGACGGGTACGACGCCGTCGAATGGGCCGCGAAGCTGCCGGGCAGCAACGGAAAGGTTGGAGTGATTGGCGGATCGAATCCGGGACTCAACGCCTGGTACGCGGCCATCGCGGCGCCGCCTCATCTGGCTACGATTGCCCCGACGGTCGCGACCGCTGATCCTTTGCGCATCATGCCGTACATCGACATGGTCTTCTCGCCGACCGTCGTGCCTTGGCTTTGCCTGACGCAGGTGAAGGACAAGATGTCGGACATCAGCAATGTGAAAGACTCCGAGGCGTTTGCACACCTCCCGGTGATCGCTGCGGCAGAAGCGGCCGGCTGCGGGCGCCCACAGTATTGGAACGATTGGTTCGATCACCAGAAGGACGATGCTTACTGGCGCGCGCTCAGCATTGAACGGCGGCTCGACCGGGTCAAAGTGCCGGTGCTGGGAATCGCCGGCTGGCACGACGATGCGCGAGGAACGATCCGGAATTACGAGATCATGAGCCGCTTACCGGGCGCGCCGCCGTACCATGTGGTGATGGACGCCAGCGCGCACAAGGGCATCGATTATGTGAACGGCTACTTCGGACCGCAAGCACGAATCGATCGCCGCGAGCTGCAACTGCGTTGGATGGACCACTACTTGAAAGGCATCGACAACGGCGTTGATAAGGAACCCGCGCTCGACATCTTCGTCATCGGAGACAACACGTGGCGGAAAGAACGTGAGTGGCCGCTGGCGCGAACGGTTTGGACGAACTTCTACCTGCGCCAGAATGGCAAACTCGAGACGACAGCTCCGGGTAATGAACCGGCGGACAAGTACACATACGACCCCGGCAATCCTACTCCGTTCCTCGTGAACTCGCGCGAACTCGAATTGAGCCTCAACGAAGACTATCGAACGGTGGACGCCGAACGGAAGGATCTCGTGACCTATACGACGGCGCCGCTGGCAAAAGATATGGAGATCACTGGACCAATGACCGCGACACTCTGGGCGGTTACTTCAGGGAAGGACACGGACTGGAATGTCATGGTGCAGCACGTCTATCCGGATGGGCGGGCAGAGCGCATCCAGGATGGCGTCATGAGGGCGCGTTTCCGTGAAGGCTTCGACCGTCCTTCACTCCTCAAGCCAGGCAAGATTTATAAGTACGACATCGATCTATGGTTCACCTCGCGGGTGATCCCCGCCGGGCATCGTCTGCGCGTCGTCGTCGCCTCGGCGGCGTTCCCGAAATACGATCGTAATCTGAACACTGGCGGAGATAACGAACGGGACACACGCTATGTCGTAGTCAGGCAGCGGATTCTGCACGACAAAGCCCATCCATCGTTCGTGCGCCTGCCGATTATTCCTCGGTGAGGCGGGCGCTCCGATCTGTGCTATTCTTTGTTCGCAATGAGTGCGAACAATCCAGTTTCAGTACCGGCCCATTTTGACGGTGAGCGCATCTTGCTCGACGAACCCATTGAACTGGAGCCTAACGCCCGCCTCATGGTCACTGTGTTACCCGCAGTCGATCCCGAGAGTGATTCCTGGGCCGGGCTGTCGAGTGCTCAACTGAACGCGGCTTACAACGGCGAGGATGACAATTACCCGCTCGACTCCATAAAAGAACATAACCCCGACTATGAAGGAAGCTGACGTTGTTCTAACGCCTATTCCCCAAGCTGACGGAGTCATCAAGAATCGTCCCGCGATTATTCTCAGAGAAATGCCGCCTTACCGCGACTTCCTCGTCTGCGGCGTGAGCACACAACTGGATAAGGAGGTCAAAGGATTTGACGAAGTGATCTCCGATACGGACGAGGATTTCCAGTCCAGCGGCTTGAGAACTAGTTCGTTGGTGAGACTAGGATTCCTAGCCGTGCTTCCCAGCCGTCAGATCATCGGCGCTATTGGTTCTATCTCTTCGACGCGTCACGGAAAACTGCCAAAGACGTTGAGCGATTACTTAATCAAGAATCGGGCTTAACGCATTCCGATCTGTATTTTCTCAGTTCCTAGTCATCAGTCCTAAGTTCTGGGGTGTCGTCCATTCACCATTTACCATTTACGATTTACGGCTTTTGGATCCATTCACGATTTACGATTCACGATTTACTAGACACGACTAGACGACAACCCAGCATCGTCTGCTCTTCTCTTAAGTCCTGCTGCTTAAGTTGTGTGGCTATTTCTTGGCGGTTTTATGGTAGGTTATGGGCCATGGAAAAGAAGAGTTCTCCCACACAATTAGCCTATAGTGGTTCAGTGCGTCTGTATCGAGACGACCTGGAGGAAATCGTTGCGAAACTCAACGCTAGCTGTAAGACAGTCGTTATCGAGGATAATGAATATAGATTTAATTCGTTAGACGAGGTACTTGCGAAACGCGGGCCTAGTCCCAGACAACTTAGCATCAATGGACGCGAACCTTTTATCATTATTAATGTAAGAATTAAGTCTGGGTGGACCACGGTGGGAACGTCCGGCGATGGTGACAACTTAGCCCCTTATTTCTATGTAAAGCAAATTGTTGAATCAAAGCAAAGAACTCTCTTAGGTCACTTTTTAAGCGGACCACTTTCTACTATGTTCACGGTGTTCTTGCTCGGTTTTCTTGCCGTACCTCATTCGATTCGATCCTCAATTCCTACTTGGGCCAGATGGATTCTCGCTATCGCGCTAATTGTTGTCTCAATAACCGCTGGTCAGCTGTATCAACGTGGAGCCTTTACCAAAATCAGCCTCAAAAAGAAGCATGAACAGGACTCTTTCTGGACTAAGAATAAAGACACGATAGTTGTTGCAGTCATAACCAATATAATTACCGCATTATTGAGCTTTACAGTCGCGTATCTTTTATTCAGACAGGGCATTAAGTAGCTTTCCCAGACGGCCTGACCCCCAGTTTTCAATTCTAAGGCGCAATAATCGCCGTCCTCGACATGCGCCGTCCTTGACCTTTACCTAAGCATACCAAGCTGCTATAAACGCGCAAGCCCAGTTATCCACAGCTCCAAACCCGAGGCCAAAACAAATGCTCCTGTCCATGAGCCCTTTTAATTTTGATTTATGGACAATTGATTGGAAGGTAATCATTGGTGCGCTTGCTTTAATTGTAGGAGTCATTACCCTTATTTACTTCCAATGGTGGAGAAACCGGAAAAGACTTTCCTATGAAATCCTTTCTAATGTGGATTTACTTTCAACAGAGAAAGAGATTCAGGATAAAGTTGAAATTCGATATGAAGGGCAACCTGTAAAAAATGTGCGATTAATTGTAATTAAATTAATCAACGACGGGTATGTGCCTATCAAGAAAGATGATTTTGAAAAGCGGGTTCGATTTGTTTTTCCAGACGCTAAGATCCTGACCTCCGAAAAAGTGAAGTTTCATCCAGAGAATCTCGCGACTCAAATGGCATATCGCGATGATTGGGCAGAGATGGACCCGGCGCTTTTTAATCGAGGAGACTATATTCAATTCAAGGTATTGTTAAGTAATTACAGCAAGATGAAAATTGACGCCAGAATTGTTGGTGTTTCCTCAATTACGAGAAGTAGGAAACGAATGAGTAAACCAGAATATATTCTGATGTTCTCCGGTCTGATAGGCTTCGCTATATTGTCTCTTCAGAAGACGCTTCCGGAACCAGCATTTGTATTCGCGGCTATTACACTATTCCTGTTGACTTTTATCGCTTTGGTAGTCTCGCGATTAAGTCAACATTAAAATAAGCGAGGGGCCCGCTGACCCAAAACATTCATTTACTGAGTATCCACAGATGCAAACCAACTCGCTACAACTCTCTAACGTTATCACTTGGGTAATTTCGATTGCTGCCTTTGGGTTGGCGAGCTACTCACTCTATCTTCAAAGAAAGGACAGGAAGCCGCGATTAAGAATCACAATAGAAACCGATGCCCACCTCACCCTGGACCACTGCCTTACTGAAATGACCATTCACGCAGCCAATCCTACTGATAAACCAATAACGATCACCAAGATTGAATTTAAGGTTGAAAAGTATGCGCCTATAACAGCTCCACTGGGTACGACCATGAGTAGTATCCCCTCTTACGAGAAACGTGAAGCGAGAGTAGTAGTCGAACAGCTACGAAAAGAGTTAGGAGTAGCGAGACTTGGTAGGTTTATTCTTACTGACGCTTTGGGTAATAAACATAAGTCAGATTCAGTTTGGGTATAGATTTCTTCCCTCTTACTCACGTCTCTGACATAAAGCGTCAATCTCGGTTACCCACAAGCTCCACCTTAAGGAAGAATGAACAAGTGAAGAGAACCAGACGGGGTCATGCCTGATGCGATTTTGCGATTCTCCATGCGAGTGGTCAGAACGCTTTCTACTTAGAGAATCGCAAATATCAGGCCTGACTCCAGATCTGTGGCCTCAACCTTCTGGTAAATCGTAAATGGTAAATCGTGAATGGACGAGGCAGGTTACAGGTGTCGGGTGACAGGTGTCAGAACGGCGAGCGGTAGCGACCGATCAACGCGCAACTTGAGTGTCGATCCCATCGCTACCGCTCCGCGTTCTGACTCTTCACATTCATGATCCGTCCGCTTCGCGGTATCATCCCTGCCAACTGGTGAATCGTAAATGGTAAATGGTGAATAGGAAGAGTCAGTGAACTCGACCCCTTCCAGCTACCTCAAATTACACCACCGGCGTCCGAAGTAGATTAACCATGACAAAACATCCGGTCACACGAAGACAGTTTTTGGGAAGCGGTATTGCGGCGGCGGGGGCGATATCGATTGGCGGCGCGCTGCCCGCAAACGCACGAGATTGGGAAGAGTATTCCGCGCGCTTTGAACGATCGATCAGCGAGGGGTTGTCGGCGATTCCGCTGCGATCTCTACGCCTGATTGTCAAGCCACACCACTTCTAATAGCATCGTCAATACTATGACTGTTGCAACTGAAACATTGTCGGGCGCAGAGATTGTCGAACTCTGCCGCCGGCACACACTCTTTGAATGGTCGGCGCAATCTGCTGTGGACCCAATCCCGGTCGAGCGTGCCAAAGGGATCTATTTCTGGACTCCGGAAGGCAAGCGCTTCATCGACTTCAATAGCCAGTTGATGTGCGTAAACATCGGGCACAGTGACGAGCGGGTGATTCGCGCCATCAACGAACAGGCCGCCAAGCTCGCCTACGCAAATCCGTTCATGGCCACGGACGTGCGCGCGCGCCTGGCGCAGAAGCTCGCCGAGATAACGCCCGGCAATATCGATACGTTCTTCTTCACCAACGGCGGCGCCGAAGCCAACGAAAATGCGATTCGCATCTCGCGGCTGGTCAGCGGCCGTCACAAAATCGGCGCGCGCTACCGCTCATACCACGGTGGGACGGCGGGCGCTTTGACGCTCACCGGTGACCCGCGGCGTTGGGCAGCTGAGCCCGGCATCCCCGGCGTCTTTAGGATTCCCGATTTCTATCACGGCATTCAGCGAGGGACGGAAACCGCCGATGAGGTGCTGTCACGCACTGAAGAGGTGCTCGAGTTGGAAGGCGCCAAAACCGTCGCCGCGATCATCGTCGAGCCGGTTGTCGGCACGAATGGAATTCTGATTCCGCCTGACGGTTATATGCAGGGACTGCGCGCGCTGTGCGACAAGTACGGCATCTTTTTGATCGCCGACGAAGTAATGGCCGGCTTTGGCCGCACCGGCGAATGGTTCTCAGTCAATCACTGGAACGTCACCCCGGATCTGATTTCGATGGCCAAAGGACTCACCAGTGCTTACGTGCAGTTGGGCGCCGTCGGCATGCGTCGCGAAATTGCCGAACACTTTCAAAAGAATGTGTTCTACGGCGGGCTCACCTATAACAGTCATCCGCTCGGGTGTGCAGCGGCGCTGGCGACCATCGCCGTCTACGAAGAAGACAACCTGATCGAGCAAGCGCGCGAAATGGGCGTCTTGATGAGCGAGCTGATGGCTGATCTGAAAGCGCGTCACCCTTCGGTGGGAGCGACGCGCAACCTTGGCTTGTTTGGCATCTTCGAACTGGTCCGCAACCGAGAGACGCTTGAGCCGATGGCGCCTTTCAACGGCACTGCGCCCGAGATGCAAGCGCTGGGCAGACACTTCCGCGAGCACGGGCTCTACACCTTTGTGCGTTGGAACACCTTCTTCACGAATCCCCCGCTGTGCATCACCGAGGACGAGATGCGCGAGGCCTTTGGGATTATCGATAAGGGTCTCGAGATAACAGATCACGCGGTGTCGTGAGAGTGAGCCCGCGGAGCGGGCGAGATTTGGAGCGCGGTGGCAATCCCGATTTATCGGGGCGAGATCGCTTTGGATTCGATCGACAATCCAAAGCGCCGTCGTCGTCCCGACAAGTCGGAACTATGACGGCGCACTCCAAACGCTGTCGCTTGCTTCGCGGGCTCGATCTTTACTACTGAATAACTGTCCCTTGCGTCGCGAGTACTTGCCAGCGTCCGTCCCGCTTAACGAACACGTCCGTAAAGCGCGTCCTTCGGTCCATCGACTGTCCTTTGTCGTCACGTCCCTTCACATGGTTGACGCCCGTCACGATTGCAGTGTTCCCCTCAACTCGCACGTTCAGGTCAGAGAGTTCGAGCGAATCAAGCACCGCCTTGTCGGTTTTCATCGAGGCGAGTTCTTCCATCTTCGAGTGCACAGCGCCGGTGCGACTACTTATGTCTGTAGCATCTTCGGCGTAGTTGCGCTCAAACCATGCGACGTCGTTGCTCTTGCTGGCATCGTTCCATTCGCGTTCCAGGTAAAGTAATTGCCCAGCGTCATTTAAAGGGCCACCGGCATCGCTCACTACGCGCCAATCACTGCCGCGCTTTTCCAGAAAATGTACGCTGCGGGAATAGAAGGTCTGATCCTTACCATCAGCCTTCGCCACTATCACATTTCGATGAGTGATTGTCGCAGAGGCCGGCGAACAGGTGATGATGTAGTAATCGTGGCTAATTCTGTCAGGATTCGGATTGGTTTTGTTCTGCTCTGCTCCCTTAACGGCGTTGTCAATAGCCTGGGCCTTCGTCAACGCACCCGTCGGAGTAAGGTTCAAATAGTCGTCGGCGTAAACGTTTTGTAAAAAGGCCTGGTCACCGCGCTGGCCGGCGTCGCCCCAGGCTCTGTCGAACACTTCCAACTTCTTTTTATCGGCGTCACTGCACTGACCAAAGGCAATCGTAGCTGCGGCAATTATTAACACTGATACTGCGATAAATCGTTTCATTCAGGGCTCCTTTAGACTGGTTTGAAAAAAAGTTTGTTTGAAGAAACCAAGCGGTTTCCTACGCAAGTCGTGGCTGCGACTTCGGCCGCGAATCCGAACGTGACTGAATCAACAGGTTCTTGTTGGCTAAGTGCCCAGGAGCACTAATCAGGCAGGATGACGGTGGAGCCACCTTAACACATGAAGGGATCAATTCCCACCGCGCACGGTGTTGTTATTGAATCATTGAATCATTGACTCATTAAAGGTGGTTACTTGGTTAAGCCTGCGGAGCAGGCGTAAGCATAAAGCCTGGGGCGTGAGCCCCAGGATCGCGATAGTTATAATGGCGCGAGCCCGCGAAGCGGGTGGCAGCCGCAAAGGAGACTTCCGTTGTCCGACTCTTGACGCTGTTTTGTTTACTCGGTATTTCCTTTCATACTCTGCGCTTTGACTCTTGCTTCAATGATTAACTCAATCGCGACACAACCCATAAACCAATGAAACTTGAAACTTTGAAAACACCCAGTCTCGTACTCGACATTGCGAAGGTGAAGCGGAACGCCGAAACGATGAGCCGGCGCGTCAAGCAATTTGGCGCTGATCTTCGTCCGCACATCAAAACTCACAAGTGCATCGAAGTTGCCCGCATCCAGACTGCCGGGCACTCCGGCGCTGTGACGGTATCGACGCTGGCAGAAGCACGAGCGTTCGCAGCTAATGGATTCTCGAAGATCACCTACGCTGTTCCCATCGAACCGGGAAAATTTGACGAAGCAATTGCCATCTCGAGGGATTGCGAACTGTCTTTGATAACGGACGACTCTGATATACCCGGACAGCTAAACGACGCGGCCAAGAAAGCGAACGTCCATCTCAATCTCTTTCTGAAGGTCGATTGCGGATATCACCGGTGTGGTGTCGAACCTACCAATCAGGAAGTTATCGAGATTCCGCGGCAAATATCAGACGCTTCAAACTTGGGATTTGCGGGCATCCTTACACATGCCGGCCATAGTTATAACTGTCAGACAAAAGCCGAAGTGTTGGCCCTCGCGAAACATGAACGCGATGTGATGGCTGACTTTGGAGAGGCGCTCCGGAAGGAAGTCGGCCCGGTGCCAATCGTGAGTATTGGCTCAACTCCAACGATCACGTGTGTCGATCATTTAGATGGAATCGATGAAGTGAGGCCGGGCAACTACATCTTTTTTGACGCGTTCCAGGCGACTCTGGGTAGCTGCTCGTTTGACGAGTGCGCGCTTACCGTCCTGGCTTCAGTCGTGCATCGGGACAGGGATAGACGAAAAGTGATCATCGATGCCGGAGCGATCGCCCTATCGAAAGATCGTGGTCCAGTCGGCCTCAATCCGGATTGTGGCTATGGAAAACTACTGGACCTCGAAGGCAAGGATCTGAGTCTAACGGTCAGCGAGATGTCGCAAGAGCACGGCACTGTAATTGTGAAGGATGAGAACACCTTCGACCGTTTAAAAGTTGGTTCGCGCGTTCGGGTTCTGGCAAATCATTCGTGTCTGACAGCGGCGCAACATTCACACTACAACGTGCTTGAAGGCGAGAAGATTTTGGACCAGTGGAAGATTCACACCGGCTGGTAGTGACTCCTGCCTCCTGCCCCTGCCCTCTGCCTACTGCCTCCTGCCTCCTGCCTTCTGCCTTCTGCCTACTGCCTCCTGCCTTCTGCCTTCTGCCTACTGCCGTCTGTCGTCTACCAGCACACCGCTGTCACGAATATTATCGACCCGATACAGCTTCCAGCCTGCCGAGGTCTTCCGCCACGTCTCGCGTTGCACTGCTCCGGCTTCGACTTTGTGTAGCGTACCGTCCGGGAAGCGCTGCATCCGCACAGTCTTTTGCGTTACGTCAGCGCTCGCCAGGTCACCCTCCACCTCGATCGTTCCGATTTGATTATCCTGTGAGATGAAATGGTCGATCCTGTCCAAAAAGCTAACGGTACGCGCCTGCATGTCGGCGCGCGTATTTACTTTCCCATCCGGCGTAATCGTGTGAAAGTCATCAGTGCGCAAAGCCATGATTGCGTTCACGTCCTTTGCCTTAAACGCATCCATATTGCGAACGTACCAGTCTTCGATCGCCTTACGCACAGGCTTGGATTTGTCTCGCTCTGTAGTCCTGGAGTTTTTGACTTTTACTTTAGTCTTGTCCTGCGAAACATCTGATTGAGCGTTCGCTGAACGCGGGGCGACAAGTGATAAGCAACTAAACGTGAGAGCAACCACCAGCAGGATTAATCTTCTCATTGCGTCCTCCCTCCTCCTCAAACGCGTCCCAGAGAGTACAACTCAGCCGATAAATGTTAGACCCTCCAGTCTTTCACGACCCGTCGAGGCCCTGGTTCCAACGAAATTCTGCGGCGACAGATTTTGGAGTGCGCCCAGCGAAAGGGTCGGGGTCAGGCCTGCGATTCAGGAGCGAAAGGGTCGGGGTCAGGCCTGCAATTCTGCAATTCTCATTCTGTGATGAGTTGCTCTTGAATAGTGAAGATTTCGCGGACAGTTGCGATAGACGTTTGCGTCGGGCTTTGAATTGCAGAATCGGAGGCCTGACCCCAATCGGTCTGTGCCTCGATAGACGCGATAGACGTTTGCGTCGGGCTTTGAATTGCAGAATCGCAGGCCTGACCCCAATCGGTCTGCCGTCTCTTCCGCATTACTCATCACTCATCACTGGTTTGTTGCGGACGTTTCCATAAGGACAAGACAAAGCCCATTACGATTAGACCAAATAGGATCAGGTTAACGATTACACCCGGAGGTCTGCCGACTCTGACCAGCGGAATGAATTGCGTCAACAGTTGACCGCCCAGATAAACCAGTCCGAGCACGATAAACATCGCCGGTATCGCACTGCGATATCGCACCAAAACAACGGTGCAGATCAGAGAGATGATCAGGCGTGAGAGCGACGATACTGCGAAGATTGCCAGGATCGTGTGCGCGGCATCTGGCGGGTACGTCGCGAGCGGAATGCCGTCCGCATTCGTGACTGTATAGTAGCCCTTGAAAATAACCATCACGCTCTGCAGCGTCCTCATCGCGACGACGAGACCAAATATCCAGAGCGCGAGCTTACGGCCTCGATAGTTGTTGTCGATGGTTTGGGGAAGAAGGGCTTTCAAGCATTCGCGTGGCGCCCTTTTTTGAGCTGAAGGATCGAAAGGTTTTACGAAAGCAACCTAACGAAAGTTCGGCAGGCTCCTGCCGACTGTCGACTGCCGACTAAGCATCGTCTCGAACGACCAGCTTGCTAACTGTCGATGAGGCCGGGTGCGCCGGGACAGGTGCTATCAGTAAGAGTGCTCCGACATAGAGTGCCAGCGCGAAGAACGAGATATATCCGGTAATAGGCGCAAATCGGGGCACGTCGATCGAGATGCCTTGCAGTAACGTAGAAGCAATCGTTCTCAGCCACCCGCCTTCGGGAGCGTAGAGTGCGGACATCAGCAAATGCTTGAGGACGAAAGCGGTTCCGAACAGGACGATCAGGCTCTTCAACAAACGACGCGGGTCGAAGTTCGAAAACTGATTAGTCCAAAGCGTCCAGAGGAAAAAGAACGAGAACATCCAATGCAACAGCCCGCTCTCAGGTAAGACAGAATTGAATGCCTGAGCCGAAGCAAAGAAGAGCGCGATGAGCGTCAGCAGATGCGAGACGTTGGTGAGCATTGGTTGTTCGATCGCGAGCCAGCGACGCAGGTCGATCGCCCCAGCGCGCACAAAAAGCGAGCCCAAAAGAATCGCCAGCACCAACGTGACCAGCGGCGGAGCGAGGAAGATGAACTGTCTGGTTTGCCCGTCGATTCGCAATCCGCCCAGCAAGCCGGCGGTAAGCAGGATCGTCGGCAACACAATAAAGTGCAGCAGCTCGCGATTTCTCTCAGCCTGGTCTTTCATTGGTAATCATGAGGTCAGTACCGGGAGCGGTAGCGACCGGGTTTCATCCGGCGTAACACCCACCCGGTCGCTACCGCTCCCGGTACTGACCTCATTCCATTTCATTTTCGTTGGCGAAAGAGCTTTACCGGATTGAGATCTTTCCAACCCGTTTCGAGTCCTTGTTCCAGCTCCGTCTTTAATTCGGCCGCACTGTGCATTTGCAAATTCGGATCATCGACTACCAGCGTGCCGGTCGGCGCCAGGCCGATCGCCCGGTTGACGGCTTCCAGCCCTTGCTGAAAAAGCGCCTTGTCGTAATAGACGCGACCCCAGCCTTCCCGGTAGCAAGCGTAGCCGATATAGAACTGTGTGCGCGCATCTCTCTGAGCCGGATCGGCCCCCGCCCATTCGTCTCGCGCGGCGCGAAATTGATCGCGACGAAACAAAGTGAGCCCGCTATTAAATTTTTCCTGATTGATTTCGTAAACGCCCGCCGCGACTTGTGAGTTCGTCGCTACCTCCTTAAAAGAGCGCGGCTCGGTCGCATAGAGCCAGACTATGACGCCGGCGTAAACGACAGTCCAAATAATCCCGGCGATCTGAATGAACCTTGGCTGCATAAGTCGGCGCGAGGATTATAGACATGAATTGAAGTGGCAAGAACCGGAGCGCGGGAACGGTTCACCGGACCAGACGACGCATCAAAACCTGCCTCCTGCTTTCCCTTTGCCCTTTCCCCTTTGCCCCTTGCGCATACAACGTGTTTGAAGACGAGAACATTGTAGACCGGTGGCAGATTCACACCGGCTGGCAGCGAGTTCACCAAGAGACAATCGAGCCCGGGACAGCAATGTTCTGCCATTCACGATTTACTATTTACGATTCACGAATCACGATCTACCCGGGGAGAGGCGGATCCCGAAGCATCGGGATTGGGTTAAGTGCGACTGGGCGATTCAAGAGGTAGGAACTATTTGAAGAACGGTTGAAGCAGAGAATCTCGTCGCAATTTCCAAAGAGGTACTGCGCCATTTGCCTGGAACAGTTGTGCTAGGACGTCCGTGCCATCCACCATCATAGACCTTGCCGATATCGGCCATCCCCCGAAATGAAGTCCGACGACTTTCTTTGTGCTGAGATCGAGTATGCATGAGCCTGAACTACCAGAGAGCGTTGACGCGTCATGAAGCATTGCCTCAATGTTGGCCCCTCGCCATTCGCGATGTTCAACGACGCGTACTCTCCCAGGCGAAAATCTCTTGATTCCGAACTCGTTGCCAAAGCCAAAATATTTTGGGAACGGATCGAGCCGCGAATCGAACGACGGGTGACCCAATACTCCAACATCTGCTCCAATTGTAGGGTCAGGAGCCTCATCTGAAAGTGTTAATGGCTCTAATTCGGAAGCCTTGAAGTCATCTGGTTGGAAATACAGCAAAGCCAGATCGTACAACGGATGCATACGATACTCAGTTGCGAGAAAAGAGAGATCTTCTGCACATCCCATAGAGTATCGTTTGAAATCGCAACCGAATCGGATATCTACTGACTTGGTCCAACCGAGACGAATTGCTTCTTCAACTACGTGTGCATTTGTCAGAATATTTCGAACGTGAGGATCCGTGCCAACCGTGAATCCGGTGCCGATGTGGATTGAATCATATCCCGGCATGGAGATATCCAGGCGACAGACGCCTTTTTCCTCCTTTTCAACGATGTTCGCTCGGACGTGCCGCCATGGTCCACCAGCTACAGGCTCCAGTAGGCCTTCACTTAGAGGAAGAGCAGGTCTCAAGATCCATTCAATGGTTCCGAGATCCACAACGCCTTCTGGCCGGCCAACCAATCTCTTAGGCTGATCTATCAATTCGGCGGACATTCTCGCCGAGGCATACATCCGCGTGTTCGATAAGAGTGAAGATGGGATGACTCCCATCGGCGCAGTGCTAGAAATGGATTCCAGTTGTAGTTCCAACTGGCGAGCTACATAGTCCTTGGTGTCTTCGCCGATGGGAATTAGTGCCTTAATACGGGCGACGGCAGATTCAATTTGAGTCTCTAGGCTAGGCAATCCGGCGATTCCTCCGGCCGGAGAGTCTTCTTAGAGCTTTCTTCGCGGCATCTCTTTCTACATCATTCGTCGATGCCCGCGCTATAAGGGTGAGATGAACTTTCGCTCTTTTCCCTCCAATTGCCTCTAGCGCTGCAATCGCTCCCCATCGGGTGGCGGCTTTGTGGGAGTCCGTCGCTGCGATTAGCGCCGAAATCGCTTTCGATTTACGCAGAATAGCCATGGCCATAGTTGCGCTCTGTTGGGTCAATGAGTCTCCGTTTAGTAAGAGTTTGCTAAGAGAATCCAGCGAGATCGAAAACTCGTAAGAGGATAATAACGTCAGTAATACCTTTACGTAGGCTGTGTAGCTTTCATGACTGCTTGTCGTTTTCGAGAAAGAATCCAGGAACATTTGTAAATCAGCCCGCCCCAACAAGAGTTGAACATTCACCAGAAGCTTTTGCAGAGTTTCATATTGTTCTTCATCGTTAGCGTCCTGAAGCCGTTGGATGGCTATATATTTCGCAAATTCTAACCCTTCGTTGGATAGCTTTCGTTTAGGTAAAATCAAATTGCGGACATTACAATCCTCACACTTTTGCTGCTTGTTGTCGTGTGTGTGATTGAGCCATATCAGTAAAGCGGAAGCGGCTTCTCGTAGTCGGATCTTTGGCGTCTTAAGGCCGACTTCGAAGATCGTAAACATCATGCTCTCTTTTTTCCAGATTGAGTTCGACCGGATGTTGATAACCGCAGCCATTGCCGCGCACCTAACAGCGTCGTCTGATTCTGTCTTAACAACGAACGACAATGCATCCAACGCTGGATCATCTCCTATGAGGAATAACGCCTTAACAAAAGCCAGTCGAGTATCACGGCTATCGTTGTCTTTCAGTGCCGTTGCCAAAGCGGGCACTGCTTGTTGAACTCTTAGGATTCCTATAGTCTCGGCGGCCTTCTTCCGCGTTGTCGACGTATCTCTACCCAGAAGTTGAATCAATGTGTCAATCTCGCCGATGTCGATAAGGGCTTGAATGGAAGCCGCCTTTATGCCTGGATCATTACACCGCTTGGCGAGTGCCAATAGAGGTGCGCTGGCTCTGGAATGACCGATAGTTGCTAAAGCGTGAATGATATCTGTCGTCGCTCTTGAAATCCCATGAGCCCCGCTATCAGTTACGGGTAGCAAATCAATTAACAAGGGGAGTGCCGCCTTCACCCTAGCTTCGCCAAGAGCTTTGGCACATGCAGCTACGAGACTAGTGTCCGCTTTTTTCAAGAGAGATCTGGCTAACGGCATCGGCAATGGAATCTTGCTAGAGGCTGCGGCTTCTAAAGCAACCGGAGTGAACCCTCGCAATCTCTCTAGTGATTTTAGAGATTGCTGAGCCAGCTCTGAAACGATCGCATCTGATCCACCAGAAATCTTCAGCTTCGTAATTGCTTTGGCACTTGCGGTCTTAACTGAGTCGTCAGCACTCCTTAACAACTCAAATAGTAACGTTTCGACCGCCGAGCCATTCACGTTGGAGAGAGCATCAACGGCCCGAACGGTTTCTGTTGCCGCATGCTCGGACGCTCCTAGAGCAAGCTCTCCCCTCAAGCGCTCGACTACCTCGGAAATGCCTTGTTTCGCACCTTGTTCGCAGAGAAATATTCCCGCATTGTAACGAACAATTGCATCAGAACTTTTTAGAGCTATCAGGAGGGCCTTTTTGGCTTTGCTTCCCATAATCCCCAAAGCTCGCACAGCTGAGAGACGCGATGGGGCGTTGGGGCTGCGGACAGCAGCAGTTAATATCTCGAGAGTTTTCCTTCCTCCATGCTGCGCCAAAGTTGTGGCTGCGCGTTCCCGAACGGTCGCTTCAGGATCGGAAAGCGACATAGCTAAACCATCTAATACCTCTGGTATGGGTCCGACGGTCTCTAAGAGGCGAATCGCCTGGATTCGAACGTCCTCGTTGACATCTCGAAGACCCGATAGAATTAGAGTGAGCGCTTGCGGGTCGTGTAGCTCTGTTTTGAGAAAGTCAATAAAGTATCTTGAATTAAATGAAAACCCGGATCGGTGAGATATCTCGCCGCTAAAGTAGCGTCTCCCTCGAGAGCCTTCGAGTTCACCTACATGTCTGGCCGAGTCCAGAACCGCTACGACAAAATGAGGAATCTCAGGAGCAAGCGGAAGTGTTGGCTCGCGTAACCATTCTGAGATGGCCATCGCATGCATCATGATCTCATCAGATTGAAGCCTCGCCCGGCCATAATCGCGAACCAACCTGTGCATCGCCCACCGTTCGCCATTAAATCCTTCTACTCTAGAAAGAACGTGACACGCGCGAAGTTCAGCATATGCGTCATCGAACTCTTCAGGATTGGGAAATGCGAATTCGCCAGGCTCTCTTCTCCGGAGGTAGGTTAGTTCCCGTCGAATCTCTTCATTCCCTGAAAAACTTACACGCAACAGATCTCTGTGCGCCGATGTTGGCGCGAAGAGCGATGCGTTCCGCCAAAGCCTACGTGATGCGTCCAGATGAAGACTATCCCAGGTTAAGCTCAAACAGGCTTCCACAGTTTTGCCCTGCTTGATGGCCGCCAAAGCCTGCGAGGAGTCCTTCTTGTTTTTCTTAATTCGCTCGATATATTCGCTCGCCGAAATCCCTAGATACTTGATATTCCAACCGGCCAGCTCAATCGCCAGAGCGTGTCCGTCCAAAATCTCCACCAATTGATCGAGCCCCGAATCATTCGCAAGCTCGGAGACCATTCCTAGCAAGAGGTCTCTTGCTGAATCGGGTGGTAGAAAACCTAGCTCTGTGTGCCTGAAGCTGCCTCCCCCGAAGTCTCTGGCTCTCGTCGTTACCAATAACGGGAATTCAAGAGGAATGAACTTTGATAAGGGAGACCATTCAGAAGCGTTATCAAGAACGATCAAAGTATTGCCCCGCTTCCGAAAAGCCGCGCTTACTTTTTTGACTAGTTGCTCAGGCAGTTTCGGTTTACGTCTAATTTCTAACTCTTCAGCAATCTTGGCCCATTGCGGAGGCAAAGGGCCTGCTCCGTCAAGCCACGCGATTGTGTTGTATACCGCTAAGATTTCAGGGTCCTGTAAGAGCTGCAGAACCAATTCAGTTTTCCCAATGCCTCCCAGTCCCTCGACAGAGGCGGACATTGCAACTGGCTTGGTGCCATCAATGAGCATCGAGCGAAGGTAATCCAATTCTGCGGACCGGCCGATAAATAGCTGCGAGGGTTTAAACGGTACACCAAGGGCCAGCGTTGTACTCTGAATCTGAGAGACGTGTGCTTGGGCTATCTCAGGCAGATCAGAAGTTAGCACGCAGAATCTATCACCTGTTTCGTGCGTTTGAAAAAAAGGTGATTGACCCCACGATCTGAACTTCTCGGTAACATAGCTGCCGAGAATACCGGTGCGTACCTTACTATCACCTCGGGGACAGGCCTCGCCTTCCAGTCCGCTTAGCACATAAGACGAGAACACGCCGAGTTGCTTCTGATCTTTCGTGGTTGCCGTCCATCCCTGCTGGTGCGACGCACAAGCAGCCAAAAGACCCCGCCCTGCGGGCATCTGGCCCGTGGCATCCCTGATTAAGTCATCTGAAGCTGGTATCGCTGCACCCGCATGACAACAATCGAGGATGATTACGACCTCTCGCGCGGCGGAGTAATTGGCGAAAGCCGTGACTTCCGTCATGAGTAAGCCTTCTTTGTTTGGGCGAGCCGACGAGATGGCAAAGACACCAAGTCCCGGCGGGCGAAGACAGCCATGACCGTAAAAGTAAAACAGCAGCTCGCCGTCCGTATCGAAAAATCGGGCCAGTTCGCCTCTTAAAGCGTCTTCCTCGACTAAACCATTTAGCGCTTTCACTTCGTATTGTCCGAAGGTCTCTAGGCACTTGGTGAGGCGTTCCACCAGGAACGTTCTGCCAGGCAACGGCGGAAGCCATTCACCATCGTAGAGGGGCGCGACAATGAGAGCTCTTCGAGAGGTCATGAGTTCTAGCTGTGCAATGACGCGGTGAGTCTTATGCGCTTCTTTTACACCTCGCTTAGACTAAGGTCAATGAGACCGCTGTTGGATTCCCAACGCTGGAAATACCTTCCCAATTTTCTGCAGGGGAACACACGTCACCCAACATCAAACATGTCAACGTCGGCGGACGTGGGCGTCTTTATACGGAAAGTCATCAGGAAGCATCGGTCATCAATTCGTCACCGCCTGAAACTGTTCGAGCTTTCCATCCGAATTCTCGAACGTCCAAGTCGGATCCTTCTCGATCGCGAAGCGAACGATGAAGGTGCGGCTAAGCATCCCGCCGAGGAAGCTATGGCTGGTTTGTGTGAATGACTCCCACTTACCGAACGGCGGCGACCGCGGCTACCAGTGGGAGACTACCGCGTACTCATCGAAGAGCGCGGGCAGCTCCGTTCGCGACAGCAACTGTATGCTCGGCACCAGCTCGCCGCTCTCGATCCCGCGGTCGCGAGGTCCTCCGCGATTAGGTCCACAGGAATCTTTAGCTTCTCGATCAAATCCAGGACGCGCGATCCATCTTCGGAAGCCCGCGGTACTTACGCGAACGATGGCGTATGAGCACGCGCATCGACGGCGATTTGGCGCGCTTACTAATTCTCGGCGGGCGTTTGGTTCGAGTGGGGTGCGGTTGGAGCTTCTCACTCACGCCGCCGCTCTAGCGCGGCGTTGGTCGCGTTGGCTGGGAGATTGGAAACCGTTTCAAACGGTTTACGGTTTTGTTTCTGCCTCCGCACACCGGGCTGAAGCCTCGGTGTGAATGAGAACGCCAAAGAGTGAACGTATGTGAAGCGGTATGCCGCAGGACATCATCGCAACCGTGTCAGGGTTGCACCCTCTAAGAATTCTCCGTACCCAGCGTAGCGCTGCGCGCAACGCTGGGCTGCAGGTCGAAAACCGCTTTGCGATTTGTCGCGAATCCGAAAATACACCTCACAACCTTGCCTTGCCGTTAGGCAGTTCGCTCAAGCGATGCGAAAGTATTTCTATCGCTCATGGGTAAAACAAAACGAATAGGTGTACTAACCGGCGGCGGTGACGCTCCGGGATTGAATCCAGCCATCAAGGGTTTGGTTTATCGCGGCTCAGAACTTGGCCTCGAGGTGATCGGTCTGTTCGACGGCTGGCGCAGTCTGCTCAATCCCCGGCCCGGTGTTTTGGAGCTCGATCGCGCGACTGTGCGGCGCTGGGATCGCGACGGCGGAACAAATCTCGGCTCATCGCGCACTAATCCCTTTCGCCAGGTCAATGAAGCAGGCGAGCATCAGGATCGATCCGACGAAGTCCTGGCCAACATCGAGCAGATTGGATTGGAGGCAGTCGTAGTATGCGGCGGCGAAGACACGCTCGGAGTCGCCGCGAAGCTGTCGGAAAAAGGCCTGAAGGTAGTCGGCATTCCAAAGACGATCGACAAGGATCTCGCGGGCACGGATTACACGCTGGGCTTCGACACGGCGATGCGCAACATCACTGAGATCCTCGAACGCTCGCGCACGCCCGCCGGGTCGCACGGTTGGGTGCAAATCATCGAAGTGATGGGAAGACACGCGGGGCATCTCGCCTTGTGGTCCGGCGTCGCCGGCCAGGCGCACATCGTCTTGATTCCTGAACATCCATTCCGCTACGAACGAGTGTTTCAAATTCTCCACGATCGAATTGGCCCACCGGGACTGATTCCCGGACGAGCGGAGCGACCGCGCTATGCGGTCATCGTGGTCGCGGAAGGAGCGCGCGCGGAAGACGGCGAGACAATCACGCTCGACGATCGACACGATGCGTTCGGCCATGCGCGTCTGGGCGGAATCGGAGAGGTGCTGGCAGAAAGGATCTCAAGTGAAACTCCATACGAATCGCGCGCAGTGATGCTCGGGCATCCGCAACGCGGCGGTCCGCCAAGTGCGATCGATCGCATTATGGGTTTGTTGTTCGGAGCCCGTGCGGCGGAAGCTGTGGCCGGAGACGAGTTTGGGAAGATGATCTCTGCGCGCGGGGTCGCACCCGCATGCGAACTAAGCCTCGTCGATATTTCGGAAGTCGCCGGCAAGATCCAGACGGTTGACGTGGAACGTTATTACGATACCAGTCGCTATCATCTGAAGAATATTGGTATGTAATCGGTGAAACGTTTGGCGATAAGCAAAGTAAGTGATGAGACGAAGAGCATTGCAAGTTCCAAATTGAAAAATTGAAGATTCTAAAGCCTGCGGAGCAGGCGTAAGCATAAAGCCTGGGGCGCAAGCCCCAGGATCGGGGTCACCAAAAGACAGTCGAGCCCGCGAAGCGGGCGATAGTCCCCGCACTAGACGTATCGTTCGTCGTATTCAATTCCGTTCGCTTTCAAGAATTCAATAAACTCATCGCGAAAAGAAACCTCTCGGTGATGCTCCTTTTGTTTTGCAATGTATCGTCGCACCTCGTCGACGTTTGATTGACTCACGGTGAATGCACCGTAACCACGTTGCCACGAGAAGTGTTTGAGTGACGGAAACACATCGTGCATCCAACCGCTCGCGTTCGCTTTCAGATCGCGCAGTACGTCAGACACTGCGCGATCCGGTCGCAACTTTGCGAGCAGGTGAATGTGGTCTTCAGCGCCGTTCAATTCCAAACAAATTCCACCGAGTGAACGAATCGTTCCACCGATGTAATCGTACAGTCGCGGTTCGTAATCAGGCGTAATCAGCGGACGGCGATCTTTGGTTGAGAACACAATGTGATAGAGAAGATTCGTGTAGGAGTCGGACATGGGAGTCTCCAGTTTAAGGGCTGCCGCCCGCTTCGCGGGCTTGCGGCGTTATATGGACGCGATCCTGGGGCTTGCGCCCCAGGCTTTATGCTATCGGCCGCTTCGCGGACTCACAAGAGAGGCCCCAACTCCCACATCCAGCCAATGACAAACTGTCAGTTTTGACAGGCTCCAATGACTCGCACAATCAGGCAATGTGAGTCGCTAATCGAGGGAGCGATAAATGAAACCATCCATAATACTGGCGGCCGCTCTGCTTTTCTTGAGCACTCCCGTCACCTTCGGCCAAAACGTCAAAGTCGATGTCGATACGACGGTAAACTTTTCAACTTTTAAGACCTTTGGATTTGCGGAAGGAATGGTGGCGCGCAATCCAATCATCAGCCAGCTGATCGTCAACGCCGTGGAAAGCGAGTTGACCGCGAGAGGTCTTACTAAGAGCGCCGACAATCCCGACGTCAAGGTCGCCGTTGTGGCCGCGGCTGGCGTGGATATTCAGACTGTGGGGCCGACCTGGAATGTAAACTATGCCGTCTGGGGTGGCTACACGAATCCCGCAGCGATGATGAACATAACCACCGGAACGCTTCTGCTTGACCTGGTCGATGCGAAGAGCGACCGGAGCGTTTTTCGCGGCGTGGCAAAAGAAACGCTGAACCGCTCTGCCTCCGCCGATCCCGCCGCCGACGCCAGGAGCGTCGAGAAACTGATCAAAAAGTCTGTGAGCAAGATGTTCAAGAAGTATCCTGCCCAACCAAGCCGTTGACGATGACGCTGCACTGGGGACGCGGCGTTGGTCGCGTTGGCTGGGAGATTGGAAACCGTTTCAAACGGTTTACGGGTTTGTTTCTGCCTCCGAACACCGGGCTGAAGCCACGGTGTGAATGAGAACGCCAAAGGGTGAACGTGACGTGAAGCGGCAGTTCAGGGCCGACGCGCGACGAACGTACGTCGCCGCAGGGGAACGAATTCAATAGCCGGTAACAACTAAGTTCTGGATGTCAGTCGCTCGCGTCTGGATCTTATGGAGCTCAATCCTTCTGTCACCACACCCGCACGCGCGCTTCCGGCGCGAGATACAACTTTCGCCCCGGTTGAATATTGAATGCCGTGTACCAAGCGTCGAGGTTGCGCACGGTGTCGGCGCGATATTGATCGGGTGGGTGACCATCTGTCGCCAGAAGGACTCGCAGAAACTCCGGCCGCATCTTCGCGCGCCAGCTTTGGGCATACGCAATGAAGAAACGCTGATCGTCAGAGAGGCTTTCCTTCGCTGCCTTGCCGGTAAGCGCGGGAGACTTACTTGCATACGCGGCGCGATACGCGTCATAGGCAGCGGACAATCCGGCCACGTCGGCAATGCTCTCGCTCAACGTGAGCTTGCCATTCACGTGCACACCCGGCAACGGCTCGTATGCATCAAACTGTGCAGCCAGCCGATCGGCAGCAGCGCGAAAATGCTCAAGGTCCTGCGGCGTCCACCAATTGTTGAGCTTACCGTACGCGTCGAACTGGCTGCCTTGATCGTCGAAGCTGTGACTGATCTCGTGACCAATAACCGCGCCGATGCTGCCGTAGTTTTCGACGGGGTCGGCGTTGGGATCGAAGAAGGGCGGATTCAGCATCGCGGCCGGAAAATTCAAACCGTTTTGGATCGGCAGATTCAGCGCGTTCACCGTCTGCGGAGTCAACCACCATTCTGTCTTGTCCACCGGCTTGCTGAGTTTCGACAACGTCCATTGATAATCGAACAGCTCCGACGCTTCAGCATTTCCCAGCGGGTCGTCGCGCAGAATCTTTAAACCGGCATAGTCGCGCCAATGTTCGGGGTACCCAACTCCGACATATAACGTGCCGAGTTTCGCCTTCGCCTTTGCTTTCGTGGCCGCCGTCATCCAGGTGAGATTGTCTATGCGCTTTCCGAACGCGGCGACGATGTTCTTCACCATCTCCTGAATCTTCGCTTTAGCTTCAGGCGGAAAATATTCCTTCACGTAAAGCTTGCCGACTGCATCACCCAGGGCGGCGCTGGTGTTGTTAACGCCGCGCTTCCAACGTTCAGACTGTTGCGGAATGCCGTTGAGCGTGGTGCTGTAGAACTTGAACCGCTCGGCAGCAAAAGGTTTTGGCAGCAATCCCGACCAGCGATCGATTACGCGAAACGCGAGATACTCCTTCCAAACGTCAAGCGGTTGATTCGCGACGAGCGCAGAGATGCCGGTCACTGCGCCGGGATGCCAGACGACAATCATCGGTTGAGCAGAAAGACCGGCGGCTTTGAAGAACGTAGTCCAATCAAGACCCGGCGCTTTGTTCGCAAAGTCGTTAGTGGGCCAGGGATTGTTTGCCTTTTGTATATCGGCCGAATCAGTGCGCGTCGCATGCACCGTCGCGATCATTTTTTCTAAATCGTAGATGCGCGCGGCCCTGGCCTCGGCGTCAGCGATGTTTGCCAGCTTCAGGATCGTGACGATGTGCTCGCGGTACTTGGCTTGCAACTCGACATCATTCCTCTCAGTGCTCAAGTAGTTGTCGCGATCCGGCAAACCCAAGCCGCCTTGCAAAAGATAGGCGACGTTGTGAGTAGGATTGTTGAGGTCAGGCGAGACCCAAATCCCGAACAAGCGATCGGTGTAAAAGTTTGTGTTGTTGAGCGGGTCAACGTCGGCGCGCAATTGCGCACCGAGCACGCGCGCGAGCGCCGTCTTGTCGGCGATACGGCCGATTTCATCCAGCTCGGCTTTGATCGGCGTGAGGCCTTTCTTTTCGATCGCGTCCTCGTTCATGAAAGCATCGTAGTAATCGCCGATCTTCTTCGCCTCAGGATCGTTCGATTTGCCGGCGCCTTTAATCAGGTCCGCCGTGCGCGTGCGAACCTTCTCAGCGATCATGTCGAACGCTCCGTACGCCGGGCGATCCGAAGGAATCTCAGTGGCTTTCAGCCATCCGCCATTCGCATAACTGAAAAAGTCATCGCCGGGATCGACGGACTTGTCCATGCCGGCGAGGTCAATGCCCTGCGCTCTGGCAACGCGGCTCGAGAACGGGACATTGCCATTGGCCAGCAGCAAGGCCACGCCAAGCGCAGCGATCATCAAGAAGTTTGCACGCGTAGTTTTCTTCGTCATCTTTGAATCCTCAAATTTGTTTGGAGTGCGGCCATCCCGATACGGACCGCTTTCAAAGCGCTGCCGAGTCAGCCGCTCCATATTCGGTTTTCGCGGGGAAACTTCGTGGGAAAGAAATAGTGTAAATCATCAATGTGTTCGGGCAGAAGCGGAGGGTGCATTGTGCCGCTAGATTTCGCGGGGTTGATAGACTATAAGCATTTCGTCCCAGCGCTAACGAAGCGAAATTAGCTCCCAATGCACGTCATCAGCCGCAAACGCCTCAATGAGTTCGTCGAACAACATCCAGACGCCAAATCATCATTGGCGCATTGGTACGGCGTCATGAAACACACAAAGTTTTCCAACTTCGCCGAACTTCGTGCGCTATTTCCGTCAGCAGATCAAGTTGGCAAGCTCACTGTTTTCAACGTCGGCGGAAATCGAGTTCGCTAATTGCGGCAATCCACTATAATCGGCGCAAGGTTTATGTTCGCTCGGTGCTGACTCATCGAGAATACGACGAGCAACGTTGGAAGGAGTGAGGCACATGGAGAATCTGGATGTTAACAAAACAGCTGACGCCTGGGCTCCGCTATCTCGAACGTTATTCGTTCCTCACACTGAGAGCGAATACCGGCAGCTCGTCGAACTTCTAGATAGCTTGATCGATGAAGTCGGTGAAGATGAATCGCACCCGCTTGCGTCCTTTATGGAAGTCGTCGGCATCCTGATTGAAAAGTACGAAGACGAGCACGTACCCGAGTTGGCTGTTTGAGTCCACGTAGGAATGAAAAGCGTCTTCATTTTGGGGCGGGTGCCCCACGACAAGCCGGAGGCCCACTGATATCGCCATCTGAAAACGCTCCCACTTTGCGTTCGCCGTTTTGAACCTCCAGGCGCGAACAGCTTTGCCCTTTAAGAGAATGATCTATTCCGGGCAGCCCTAGCTCCCTTCAAATCGATGCGATCAACTGCGCAACGATCTCTTTAGCGGCATTCGGTCGACCCATGCGCTTGGCACTTGCTTGCATGGCGGTGAAGCGACGCCGGTCAGCCAGCAATCGATCGAGTTTGTAAGACAGCGTCGGCAGGTTGTTACAGCGGATTGCGACCGCGGCTTCCAGCAAATGATCTGAGTTCCGTTCCTCCTGGCCCGGAATCGGGTTGACGATTACGAACACCAATCCTTTGGCCAACGCTTCGGACGTGGTCAGACCACCGGGCTTTCCGATCACCAGATCCGAGGCGGTCATCAACTCATCCATCTCGTTGGTGTAGCTGAATGGTTTCAGCAGCACGGTGGCATCAGGCCTCGCGCGCGCGGCCATCCGGCTGAGACGCTTTCTTAGTTCCTCGTTTCGCCCGCAGATGGCGACGATCTGGGATCGATGCTGCAGCGTCATCAGCGCATCGATGAGAGGCTCAACCGAACCGACACCGAATCCGCCCGCCGAAAGCAAAATCGTCGTGCGATCCAGCGCGAGACCATGCCTGGCTCGCATCTCCTGCTTATCTTTCTTCAAAGCAAAGACCGGATCGATGGGAATTCCGCTCACGGTGATTTTCTGCGCCGGTATCCCCAGCGCCTCGAGATAGACGCGCGCTTCGTCAATGGCGACGAAATAATGTTCGTAGTGATGGACCAGCCACATCGCGTGCACGTCAAAGTCAGTAACGATAATTACCTGGCGGCTCGCGAGACGTTCTTTGGCTTTTAGCCACGACACGATTTCGGCGGGCAGGAAATGAGTGCACACAATCAGATCAGGCCGGTATTCCCGCAGCAGCTTAACGAATGGCCGGGTGTTGAGCTTATCGAGCGCGAGGCGGCGGCGTTCGTTCTTCCAGGGTTTGTCGAGCTGGTCATAAAGCCAACCGGGCACCTCAGGCATTTTATTGACGAGATCGATGTATGCCTTTGAGTAAAAATGGCGAAAGACTTTGTTGGTATAGTCGAGCACATCGACGTGCTGTACTTCCAATTCGCCATGGCTGGTTTGGTTAAAGGCTTTTTCGATAGCCTGCGCGGCGCGCACGTGTCCCGCACCAGCAGAGGCCGAGAGGAGGAGAACTTTTCTAAGCATATGATTGACCAAGGTCAGTTCGTGATTCTCATTCAGTCGTCAGGATATCGCAAGGAACATTTTGATTCTGCAATTGGTACGCACGCCTCCGGCGTGCTGGCAGGCGAGGACGCCCGCGCACCGACGCCGGTCTCACTTCTGGCATCTTCTTGTGGCTAATATTTAATCTGTGTAATCTGCGTAATCTGCGGATGACGTCTTGTCACGTTTGAGCAGCGTTCGGAATCGGACAAACTCATGTTCAGAGTAATCCTCAAAGCTTTCCTCTTGATGGTTCTTGCGGCGGGGTGGACGAGTGTCAGTCACGCTCAGCAAACCACATCTGCCTTAACCGGCGAGTGGGTGGGAAATGTCGAGTCACCTCCGAGCGCTTCCCTTTCCAACGGCAGGTCAGAGTTTGCGCATCTGAGTCTTACTGAAGATGCGGGCGAAATCCGTTTTCCACTCGCTAACTTTAAACAGAAATTGTCTCTAGTCCGACGCGAAGGTTCGCGCGTCCGCTTCGAGTTAAGCTCGCTCAAACTCGTCATGACGGGAACCATCACCGGCGATGAAATCCAGGGAGACGCCGAGGTGCCCGGCACAAAAGCTCGCTTTCATCTGGTGCGCAGCGCAAAGGTCCAGCAGGAAATTCTAGCGAGCTATGTCGGAGTATATCGCTATCGGAACGGCGACTATTTCGTGATCGATCGCTTCGACTATATGCCCGATGTCCTGCATGTGATCGATGTGAAATCCGGCGAAGCCCGCGCGATATTCCCGCGATCAGAAACTCAATTCGCCGGCGGACCGGCGCTGTATGTGGCGTCTCCAACGCAGCTCACAATTAACTTTCGCGACGGCGGTGCTTATGTAGGGGCAGGGCTTGTCCCTGCCCGAACGCGCGCGGCACGGGCAGCCACGAGGGCTGCCCCTACAAAACAAACCGGCCGCGAATCCGCAGCATTCGCCACTCGAATTCCGATCCGTCAGGAAGAAGTCACTTTCAAAAACGGTGATGTCACACTCGCGGGCACGCTGGTGACAATGGCCAGTGAGCAGTGGACAGTGGGCGGTGAGCAGCAAGGCAACCAGAAGGCAGGACCTAAGACGCAACGCCCAAGACTCAAGTCCCGGGAGCTCGCAACAAAAGTAAAGCACCCCGCTCTCGTGTTTATACATGGCGGTGGCCCCGCAGTGCGTGAACTGTTTTGGGGTCTTGGGTACCTCTACGTCGCGCGCGGGTTTGTCGTCCTCAGTTATGACAAGCGAGGCGTTGGTAAATCGACTGGTAACTGGCGAGCGGCGAGCTTTGAAGACCTGGCGGATGACGCCGTGGCGGCGGCAAAGTTTCTGCAATCACGAACGGACATCAACTCAAAGCAGATCGGCTTTTGGGGTCTTAGTCAGGGCGGGTGGATTGCTCCTCTTGCAGCTTCACGCTTTCCCGACGCCGCTTTTGCGATCGCGCTCTCAGGCGGCGGCCTGTCACCCGCCGAGACGGAGTTGTTTGATACTGAGCACGAATTAACACAGGCGGGCTATACCGCGGATGAGGTCAAAGCCGCGCTGACTTTTCAAAGGCTCAAGAACGACATCATTGCCTCTCCCGGTTCAAACGAGAAATGGGAGCAGTACGCGAAGCTTCGGCTTACGGCCAAAGATCAAAAATGGTTCCGTCACCCGGGCATAGATGTCTTTGGTCCGGAGAAACGCGACGATGGTTTCTGGGCTTACATGCGAAAGTTTTATTTTTACGACCCTTCGACGACACTCCGGTCTATGAAAAGCCCGCTGCTGGCGATCTTCGGCGAGCTTGATACGCCTGAAGGTGTTAAAGCGAATGTGAGCGCCATCAAACAAACCATGGAGCAAGCCGGCCGCCGCGATTACCTCGTTAAGGTTTACCCGAACGCGCGTCACAACCTGATGGAGGTGCCGCGCGACAATCCGACCGAGTACGCGCGCTTGAGGCGCTTTCCTCCGGGTCTCTTTGAAACGATGGTCGATTGGACCATGAGTCAGCTTAGCCGACGGCCCAGGCCTTAGTGGCGCGGAGCGCCAACGAACTCCACTCACCCTCTCTTAGATAGCCGACTGTTATTAAGAATCCTGCGCTGACTACTTTCGCAGGAGAGGATAGGGATTGATGTTGACGCCATCCCAAAACCGTTTCGGATCGGAAGTAATCGCGATGGAAAAGTGCAGGTGATAGTTCCCCGCTCCGGCGTTACCGGTGTCGCCCACGTATGCGATCGTCGCGCCCTGCATCACCGTCTGGCCTTCGCTCAGGCCTGCGGCATAACCATTCAAATGCGCGTAGTAGTAAATGAACTTTTCGTCGCTGCTTAGTTGGTAGATGGTCGTGCCGCCGCGCTCGCTCTGAAACAGTTTGAGAATTTTACCGTTCGCAACCGCCAGCACCGGCGTGCCCTGCGGCGCCGGAATGTCGATGGCATCGTGAACTCGCCCCTCGCTACGCGCCTCAGAAAAAGTATCGACCAACTGATCGGGACGCACGCCGGCGACTGGAATGATCAAGCCCGCAGGAGAAACGAGCGGAGTAGGGCTGGATGCACTGGCGGGAGACGATGTTTCAGTTGGCGATGTATCAGGCGTTGGCGATCCGGGCAGAGGCACTTCAGTCGAAGCGACCGGCACTGATTTGATTCTTGCGGAACGAGACCACGTGAGCAGTGGGCCGCCGCTTCTCCGGCGATTAAGCCACACCAGAAAAGCAATCAGCACAATGAAACCGATCAGAACAACTAGCAGAGTCTTTGTGCGTCGCCACGCCGGCCATTTCATGAAAGCGAGTTTAGCAGGGAGGTCAAAGAGCAGAAGGCAGAAGGCAGAAAGCAGAAGGCAGAAAGCGGAAGGCAGAAAGCAGACGGCAGTGAGCAGTGGGCGGTGGACAGAGCGCAGTGAGCAGTAGGCTGCTTTCTGCTTTCCGCTTTCCGCTGTCCGCTTTCTGCCTTCTGCCTTCTGCTTTCTGCTTTCTGCTTTCCGCCTTCTGCCTTCTGCTCACCGGCCACTGTTTCGCTTGTGCCAGGCGGCGAGCACCTCGGCTTCACGAGCGGGCGTGATGCCGGCGCGCATTTTCAACTGTCTCTCAGGCGTCTGTTTTCTAAACCATTCCAGTGTAGCTCTCGTGGTTTCCGCGAGCGGCCGGAACGTGAGTCCATGCCGGAGGGCTTTGCTGATGTTCGCGGTGTTATAGGTAATGTACGGGCCATGGGGAGAAGTCCAGATCGGGAAGTCATCAATAATCTTTTCGCTCGTTAGAAATTTGTCATCGACCCAGGTAAAGCGCGCGTCAGACCGGGTGGTCTTCTTCATCACGTCCAGCATTTTTCCCATACCCAACTTTGATTTTGGGCCGACTGCATTGAAAGCTCCCACCGTGCCCTGCTCGACCATGCGGATGGTCCACTCGGCGAGATCGCGCGCATCGATAACTTGAATGGGATCGTCAGGCGTGCCGGGCGCCAAGACTTCGCCGCCGCGTTCCACCCGCACCGGCCAGTAAGTGAAGCGATCTGACTCGTCGCCGGGACCCACGATATAGCCGGGACGAATGATCAGAGCTTTGCCGGGAAACCACTTTTCAGCTTCAGCTTCTGAGACGGCTTTCAGCGGGCCGAAGAGCGCAAAGTTGCCCGCGCGCATCGTCGCGTTGGTCTCTTTCATCGCGTCAGCACCTTCATACTTTACGAGCGGCGCGGTTTCGTCCTGGCCCTGTTTGCTGCTGTCGGCGTACACGGCAGTACTCGAAATAAAGACGTAGCGTTCCGCATTACCCTTGAGAATCTGCGCCGCTTCACGCACCCAAACCGGAAGCGTGGCCGGATTGTCGATGACCACGTCCCAGGTTCTGCCTTTCAAGGCGTCGAGCTGTCCGTTGCGATCGCCGATCAGTTGTTCGGCTTCTTTCGGCAGTTCACCCGGATGGGTGCGCCCGCGATTGAACACCGTCACCTTGTGTCCGCGGTCAAGCGCATACCGAACCTGGAACGGCCCGGTGAATCCGGTTCCCCCGAGAATCAGAATGCGCAAGGGCCTGGGAGCGCGGGCACCCTTACCGGCAATTCCGAATACTTCGTCCGGCTTTTCTGCAAATAAAGAAGACGATGAGATCAGGCCCAGGCCGATACTGCCGCCGGCCAGAGCTGAGAGCTTGAGAAAGTTTCGACGCGTTGTGGTCATTGATTTTTTCCTGAATCCCAGGGCGTTGCCCTGGGCTGAAATTTCCGAACGCCTTCAGCGTTCAGCCGATCATAGAAACACTGGTACGCAGGAGAGGTCAGGAAGGTTTGTTAAGTTTTGAAGGTGATTGCTGCTCGCTGGATCTCTAGCGCGCTGCTATACTCCGCCTCACTTTGAAAGTCAGTCTCCACGCTCTAATCCTGCTGACATCGTTATGCTGCGCGCCCATCGCCGCGCAAAAAGCGAGCGTGAGTATCTCAAAGCGCGCCAGTCGAATTCCGAAGGTTTGCGAAGACGTAATTGCTGCTGCAATCGACGACCCCATTGATGTTCCCGCCCTGGTGAAAGAAGCCGTCTGCAAGGGCGCCGGCGACATGATGACCGACTACACCTATGTGATGACTTCAGTGGGGCGTTCCAAAAACAAGAAAGGTGAGACAAAGGAAGAATCCACCACCTATGAAGTTTTCATTCCTACGTTGAAGAGCGGAACGCGTGGCAAAGGCATTATGGTCGTCACCAGTCGTAATGGCGTGCCGGTGCCTGCGGATGAACTGGAAAAAACGCGATTGGAGGCGGGCAAGCGCTTGGAAAAGGCGGAAGAAAAGAATGCGAACGAAAAGCCTTCGGCGCCCGAGTCAGATCCCGAGGTAAAAGGAATGTTGCCTCTGGGGATGTACGCTAAGACCACTGACAACCATACCTCAACCTTCGGTAAATCGGGCAGTGCCGCATTGGCAATTCAAACTTTCCTCAAAAACTGTGACCTGAGTTTCCTGCGGCGCGAGCAGCATCAGGGACGCGAGACCCTGATCTTCAAGTTCACACCACGCCCGGGCGCGCAATTTCCCGATAATGAAAAATACGTTGCCCAGCTCACTGGCGAGATTTGGATCGACGCTCAGGACCGAATCGCTACCCGGCTGGTAGGATGGCCCACTTCAAGTGCAAGCAATCCGGCCCAGCCGATCCCGACGCCGAGCGAAGCGCCACCTGCAGTGTATGTCGAGATGATGCGTCTGCCGGAAAGAATCTGGTTGCCGCGGATCATGCGGATTAACGGAGCAGATTACCAGACACTCTTTGACGGAATTACCTCGGAATCAGTCTCTACCTTTAGTAACTACATTCGCTTCTCGACTGAGATAAAGGACGTCAAGATCAACTCAGACAGCAAGCCGTAAGATCCGGAATTCTGACTGCGCTCCGGAAGAGCAGAATGTTTATAGCAACACGAACTCTTAAAACAGATCGCAGCTCGGAATTCGCGCTGCGAATTCCGAACTGCGAAAATCTTTTTACAAGCATTTCAGACTATAAACATTTCGTCCCTACGGGACGACTGTCCTTGACTGCCGTGTCCCCGCGCTTCTGAAATCGCCGCCCGAAAACCGTTCGAGCACACGCGTAGCCAGCTAATTACGGAGACGGCTTGGCTGCCTTGCTCAATTCTTCGGTATTCTTTTTGATATGTGCACTCAGCTCGCCGATCTCAACTAGACCGCGGCGCGCTTTGACGAATAATTCAGCGTTTCGCGTGTGGGCATCGGTGAACAACGGATTGTGTATGAATTCAGTGATTAGATCGTCCAGCTTCGCGAGCGCATGCTTCAACTCTCCGAGATTGGTCAGCGGTTCCAGCTTGGGCGGCGTGCTGCCTTTTTCGGGCTCGGGCCGTCCCAGATTTTCTCCCAGCCGCTTGGTCCGGTCTACCAGTTCGGCAGTGGATTTAATAACGAACTCGAGGTTCAGCGGGGCGGGGCCCGAGGCTGCCTCTCCCAAATCGTTGTTGACGATCTGAATGCGCGTGAAGTCTTCTGTGATTTCCGCCATCACCACCTTAGGGTCACGGGGCTTAGCGGGTTTGCCGCCTTCTTCGCGGGCCTTCATCGACCTGTCCAGGAGTCGCATATCTCGCTGACGCTGTTCGATGTCGGGATCGATCCCACGCTGGCGCTCTGCCGGAGTTGGTCCGGTGGGTCCGGTACTCTGCGCCTGAATCGCGATCATTGCCGCCGAGACCAACACGCTGGCGCAAAAGATCTGCAGGATCGTTTTCATCGTTATGGCGCTCCCTTCCCGGCGCTTAATTCGCCACTGCCACCTGAAACTGTTCGAGCTTCCCGTCCGGCATTTCAAACGTCCAGGCGCGGACGGCTTTGTCTTTGAAGCGAACGATGTAATTACGGTAAACCATGCCGCCGCGCAGGCTCTGCCCCGTTTGCGTGAATGATTCCCACTTGCCGAGCGGCCCGAGACTGCTTTTGAAATCTTCCAAAGCTTGCTCGTCAAAGTAGCCGTTCGCATTGTCGGTGAAGAGCGAGCGGTCAATCTTTCCCTGCTGCAATCCTTCGAAGATCTTTTTTGCTTGTTCGAGTTTTGCCGGCGTTGCCGGATCGTTTGTGGCGAACAGCAAAGGCGGAATGCCGGAGGCGATGGGACCGGCGGCGCCGGATGCGTCCTGGTTTGTGAGCACGACCACCGCTACGCGATCGTCCGGAAACACAAGGTTCTGAGCGACAAAGCCGGAAACTTCGCCGCCGTGCGAGAGCGCGCGGCGGTTGAGCGCCATCGAAACATTGACGCCGAGTCCGTAACTCGTGCCCACGCCATTGTTGAGCAACACTTCCCTGCCGAGTTCGGCATAAGATGCCGGCTTCATCAGCTTGCGATCAATAATCGAGATGTCCCACTTCGCCAAATCCTCGGCCGTCATCGCGAGTTCACCTGCCGCGAACAACCAGCCGGTTCCCTCTTTCGGTGCGACGCGCAAAGGTGCGAGCGCGAATCGCATGTAGCCGGTCGGATCGCTTTCCGTCAGCCTGGCGGCGTCGATGTCCGTGACGCTGGGCATGTTGAGCGGCTTGAAAATGTTCTGTTGCAGGAACTGAAAGAACGGCGTGCCCGCGACCTTCTCGACAATCGCGCCCGCGATTACGAAGTTCGTGTTGCTGTATTGCCACTTCGTGCCTGGCTCGAAATCGAGCGGCTTCTTCGCCCACGTGTCCATGATCTTGCGCGCGGTGGTGGGCTCGAGCATCGGCTTCATCACATAGTCCTGCGGCCAGTAGTCCTGATAACCCGAGGTATGCGACAGCAGTTGCCGAATGGTGACTTCATTCGCGCGCGTGAGATCGGGAAAGTACTTCGCGACCTTGTCGTCCAGCGAGAGCTTGTGCTGTTCCTGCAGCATTAGAATTGCAGCGGCCGTGAACTGCTTGCTGATCGAGCCGATGCTGTAACGCATCTGCGCAGTCGCCGCAGTCTGCGGCTCGAGCTTCGCGTTGCCATAGGCTTTCGCGTAGACGACCTGACCATCTTTGACGACGGCGACGGAAGCGCTCGGCACGCCCGTCCGCGCAAGTGTATCGGTCGCGAGCTTATCAATTTTTTCAGTGATGTCGGGCGGAAGGGATTGGGCAAACGCCTGAAGCGCGAAAGCAATTATGATGACGAAAGCCGAGCCGAACGGTTTGGGACGAAGCACTTTGGAATCTCCTCGCAGAACTTGTTGTGAAAGCGACTGGAATTATACCGCAGCCTCCGTGACTCAGTGGGCTTTCCTCAAAAGTACCGCGTTATCTTATTCACACACGGCTTTAGCCGGGTGACTGAGAGCAACGCTGATTTGGAAACCGTTTAAAACGGTTACCCCCAGCTTCTTTTGATGTCCCACGCCACCCGGCTGAAGCCAAGTGTGAATGAAACAAGCAGGCCAAAAGCCACTATTATCGAGATGATTTTGGATTCCAGTGATCAAATCCGCCAAGGACTCTCAGCAAAGTGATGGCTCGCGCTTGGCTCTTGGTGAGTTGCTTCGCCCAGGAAGCCCGCGCTGGTGGATTCGCTCCCGGGCCGGTGCTTCCGAATTCAGCGTAGCGGGCGGTCTTCTCGCGCTCAGGAAAGTTCCAGTTGTGCCAGCCTTCCGGCCTGACAGCTTCCGACATTTCAGTTTGAAGAAAAGTAACGGCTGAGTAAGCACGCCATGGCCGGCCAAGATAGGTCTTCACATTGGCTGCGCCCGTGATCTTGCAATGCGAAAAAACAAAACCGAACGACTGATCCGCCGGCGTTGAAGCGGCGGTGATGTATCCGTCCCGCAGGGCATGAATGTGACAATGCTCAAACCAGCCTGTCGCCGCGCCAAAAATGAAGTCCACGTGACCTTCGATGTAGCAGTTTTCAAAATACTGCCGGCCGCGATTCAAAAGGATTGTGTCCTGCCAACCGAGAAAGCGGCAGTTGCGAAAAACGACGCGATCGCCGTCAACGCGCACCGCTAACGCCTGACCGACCGGGCCGGCTGAATTTTCGAACGTTATATTTTCGACGGTCACATCATCGGCATCGATCTGGGTCGAAGGTGTGCGAAAGGTTCCGATCGGTTTGCCGTCACTGCCAATGATGTTTGCGTTCAGGTTGTAGGTAAGAATCGTGCGCGCCGCATCCTCGCCGACCAGGCGAAAGAAACGCTTCTCACGTTGAATGTAGATCAGTTCTTTATACGTGCCCGGTTTGATGTGAATGATCACCGGCGAGCCGGCGGTCGCGGCCGGCACCGACATGATTGCCTCCTGAACGCTTTTGAAGTTGCCGCTTCCGTCGAGCGCGACTACGATCTCAGTGGGTTTGGCGAAGACGTTGGCCGCGGAAAAGAGGACGATGGCGAATGAACAGGCCGCGAAACGGAAGCGTAGTGCAAATGCGATTTCCCTTTGTGTCTTTGTGGGCCTCAGTGCCTTGGTGGTGAGATTTTTCCGAATCGTTTTCACCACGGAGGCGCCGAGGATGCACAGAGACACGGAGAACAACGTCGAAAGCGAGCTCATGTTAATAGTAAAATGCGTTAGCTTTCACCGGCGGTTGCTCACTGCTCACTTCTTCAAAAGCTTTGCGAGCGGCAAATGGAGTTCGCGAATTCCGTCGACTGCGAGCTTCGCCATAATATCCGCCCCTTCGGGTGAAAAGTGCGTATTGTCTTCGATGCCGTTGGGATAATTCGCGTTTTCGCCTGGCTTGAGTTGAAGAAATAGCTTGCGCGACGGCTCGGGTCCGTATTGTTTAAGCACCACTTCGCTCTTGCGATGCATGTCGATTAACGGCACGCGATATTCACTCGCGACCGCGCGCACAATGTCCGGATATTCGCCGTGCGTATCAGAGAAGACACCGTTCGCGTCGAAGTGGCGGCGCATGACCGGCGTCAACAAAATCGGCTTGGCCTTCTTCGCGCGCACCTCAGTGATAAATCGAATCAGGTTGGCTCGATAATCCGACGGCGACGTGTACCGATCCGTCTTTTCTTTCGACTCGTCGTTATGGCCAAATTGAATGAAGACGTAATTGCCATCACCGAGAGAGTGAATTATTCCCTGCCATAATCCTTCAGAGATGAATGTCCGCGTACTGCGGCCATTCTTCGCGCGATTGTCGATGTGGACGGTGCCATTGCGAAAGTACTTCCCGAGGGCCTCGCCCCAGCCCGTTTCCGGTCGCTTCTCGGATAGCTTCCGGGCCATCGTCGAATCGCCGGCGAGAAAGATCGTAACCGGGGTCTGAGACGCGGCGGGAATTGCGCAAAAGATCAACATGAAAATGAGCCCAAAAACCTGCGAAAGCGTGAGCCTTGGCGGCGTCTCTAAACTGGAATTGGTAAGACCCATTAGTCGGCGGATTATATGGTGGTCACATAAAGCTTGACAAGCCGAGGTCAAATTCGACAGAATACGCGCCGCTTCAAGGGGTTTTCGGAAATAGCGTCCGACCGAGCGCCCTGCAATTGGTCAGACCAACATCAACCTTTTTCAAAACGCGAGGTTTCCAATGAGCATGAAAACTATTCGCCGCGCTCTCAGTGTAGCGCTAGTTGTGATGGGCTTGTGTGCGCTCGCCGCCGCCCAGGAGTTTAGGGGCTCGATCACCGGACGAGTTACCGATCCAAACGGCTCGGTGGTGCCCGGCGCCACAGTTGATTTGACCAACGTCGGCACGAATGAAGTGACGAACGCGACGACCAATGACGAGGGGAGTTACACCTTCTCTGTCCTCCAGCCTGGAAAATACCGGATGGTCGTCACCAAGCAAGGGTTCAAGGTCGAAGCGCGCGAACAAATCGAAGTGCGCGTGGCGGACAAGCTGACTCTCGACGTGCAGCTGCAAACCGGAAGCGTCGCGGAAACGGTGACGGTCACGGCAGTCCAAACGTTGGAGACCGGCAACGTTACGACGGGCACAACGATCGAACGCAAACAAATTGCGGAACTTCCTTTGTCGGAAGGCACAGCCTATCAATTGGCGACACTGGCGCCGGGCGTTGTTTACACCGGCAACCCGATGTTCACGGCGCCGATTTCGAACGGCAATCTGGCTGCGTTCCGCGTCAATGGCGCGCCCCCGCAAAATCAAATCACGCTCGACGGCTCACCCAACTACGCGTTTGACTTCGCGGTTGGCTTTTCGCCTCCGGCCGATGCGGTGCAGGAATTCAAGGTGCAGACGAACGTCTTCGATGCCCAGCAGGGTTACTCCGCAGGTGGGACGGTCAACGTCGTAGTAAAGAGCGGCACAAACGATCTACATGGCTCGGTCTACTACTTCAATCGCGATCGAAGTCGCACCGCGAATAACTTCTTCTCAAACCGCAGCGGACAAGTACGACCCATTCGTACCTATCACCGCTTTGGCGGTGTGGTGAATGGACCGGTCCACATCCCCGGCATTTACCACGGCAAGGACAAGACGTTCTTCCTTTTCTCGTACGAGCGATTGCTGGACAACACGGCCGAGCCGCAATTGTTTTCCGTGCCCACGGCAAAAATGAGGAATGGTGATTTCACAGAGCTGCTCGGCAACACCTCGAACGTAACAAATGCGGCGAACACCATCATTTACAATCCATTCTCCGGCACCACCAGCGGCAGCAACGTGGTGCGCACTTCATTCGGCTGCCCTACCTCGGGGGCGATTCCGGCGGGATCGACCTGTAATATGATTCCGTCCAGCTTCTTTAATCCGATTGCGGTGGCGTTGTTGAAGTACTATCCGCTGCCGAATTTAGCCGGCATACAGAATAATTATTTCTCGAACGTCATCCGTCATGAGAAGTATCGCGCCTGGCTAACCCGCATCGATCACAAGATCAACGATAAGCAGTCGATCTTCGGGAAGTACTACCACAGCTTCAATCCTGAAGATCGCTACGACTGGGCCCAGGATTCACCCAACAGCTACGTTAACGGCACTTCGATCACCCAGGGTTTCGAAGATCGAACCAATGACGGCGGCAATGTTGATTACACCAACCTAATCAATGCAACGACTGTTTTTGACCTGCGCGTGAGCTTCAACAAGTTCACCCAGGAGCGGCATCCCGCGTCAGAGCTTGATCCTGCCACTCTCGGCTTTTCGGCGGCGGCGCTCGGAGCTTTTCGCGGTTACCAGTACTTCCCGATGATCGAAATCCGAAATCTCGATGCGGTTCGTCCGATTCGCGCGAACCTCGGTTCGATGCGTTCTGACTGGAACCTCGGCCGTCTGCGACCGTTTATGATGGGCTCGATCCAGCCGACAGTGACGAAGACATTCGGCAATCACACGGCAAAGATGGGCTGGGACTGGCGAGTAGTTCGCGAGAACTTCATCAGCAACGGATATAAAGGCAGTCGCTTGTTCTTTGATGGTTTGTACACGGCGCCGGCTTCGAATTCTTCGACGACCCTGCGCAACGCATATGGTCGCGACATCGCCGCATTCCTGCTGGGCATCGCGTCAACCGGTTCCGGTTCAACCGCCAGCCAGCTCGACAACTCGATCAACTACTCAGTGCAGTCGCTTTACAACGGCATGTTCTTTCACGACGACTGGCGCGTCACTCCGAAGCTGACGCTCAACCTCGGCCTGCGCTACGAATTGGAAGGCGCCTTGACTGAACGTTATGACCGAATTCAGCGTGGCTTTGATTTGACGAGTGTAAGTCCGGTGAATGCCGCCGCGCGCGCTGCCTACTTGACGGCTTACAACGCTAACCCGAGCAACTTTTTGGTGACGCCGGACAAGTTCGTCGTGCTCGGCGGTTACACATATGCCACCAGCAATAACCGCGACGCCTGGAAGATGGACCGGGGCAATTTCGAACCGCGTCTCGGCATTTCGTATGCACTGAATGAGAAGACTGTGCTGCGCGGAGGCTTTGGCATCTTCATGGCGCCCCATCAAAGCGAAATCCAGGGGCTGGGCCTGCAACAGGGATTTGCCGGAACCACGCCGTTTATTGCTTCGAATAACAATGGGCTGACATTCGCGGGAACGCTCTCGAATCCATTTCCCACGGGTGCGTCGCCTTCTCCGGGAGCGAGCCAGGGATTACTAACGTCGACCGGATTACCTGTGGGAACTGTCGATGCGCCGGCTTTGCCCCTTGAACGCAAGAACTCAAAATTCGCGCGCATTGTGGCCGGCATTCAGCGCGAGTTGCCGGGTCACTTTGTGATTGAAGCGAACTATATTACGGCTTGGGGATACGACATGCCTGTGAGCCGGAACTTCAACTTTGTTCCGCGTTCGTTCCTGGGAACGGATGTAGCGACAGACACGGCCGCCAATACTCTGCTGTCGGCCACGATTCCTAATCCGTTCAGGAATCTTCTGCCGGCATCCAGTCCTTTCAACAGCGCAACTACGATCACGAAAGCCCAATCACTGTTGGCTTACCCGGAGTTCACCGATCTCTTTATTCAGGAGTACACCGGCTCGAACCGTTACAATGCGCTTCAGATTCAGGTGCAACAGCGCCTTTCACAGAACCTGACGTTCACCGCGTCTTACACGCGTTCACGATTAACCGAGCAGACCACCTATCTGAACCCCAGCGACACGACGCTGGAGAATCGGATCTCGCCGGATGATCGTCCGGACCGCTTCACGACCTCCGTTGTCTATCAATTGCCGTTTGGTAAGAATCAGAGATTCGGCCGCGGAGCCAATACGTGGACCAATGCCATCATCGGCGGCTGGCAGCTGAACGGAACGTACGAGTGGCAGAGTGGCGAGCCGTTCATACTCAGTCCGACCCAGGTTTGGTATTACGGCGGAAACGTCAATCAGCTTACGGCGTTGACTGGCCAGGACAACGGCCAGGGACAGATATACGGTATCGACGTTTCGGCCTTCCAGGCTCCGCTCGTCAACGGCGTCGGCATAGTCAGGCTAAACAACTTCAATACGGGTTTGCGCAATGTCCCGACGACGCTCGATTCGATGCGTAATCAACCGTTCCTGAACGTGAATCTGTCGCTGGCAAAGAACTTCAAACTCGGCGAGACGACCAAGCTGCAATTGCGCGCTGAGGCGATCAATGCATTCAATCATCCGTACTTTGGCAGCGGTATCGGTCTGGACCCGAGCAACGCTGCTACCTTCGGAATTGTGACGACGCAAAGGAACAATCCGCGCGATATTCAATTTGGAGCGAAGTTCGTGTTCTAGAGCGGCCGGTTACCTTCTCTTCCCCGAGCCGCCGCAGGTCTAACAGCCGGGCGGCTCGCTTTCAATCTACCAAGCAATGAAAAAAGTACCGCCAGGTTTGATCGTGATGGCTTTCGCGTTGATGGCGTTGTGCTGGTGTGGCGAGCCGAGTGCCGCTGAGCGTCAGGGCAGTCAGACGAAACCGACGGGGACAAAATGGCCCGACGTTCTAAGAAATGACGCCGCATGGTTCGCCGGCGATGAGGCCGTGCGCATTGCCGACAACGTGCTGCTTTATCAACGCAACAGCGGCGGCTGGCCCAAGAACATCGACATGGCGAGCGTCCTTAACGATGCAGCCAAAACTGCGCTGCTGAAACAGAAAGACGAAATCGACTCAACGATCGACAATGGCGCGACGTACACCCAGTTGAAATATCTTGCTCGTGTTTACGGCGCTCATCCTGATAATCGATACAAACAGGCATTCGTTACCGGAATCGACTATTTGCTCAAGGCGCAGTATTCGAACGGTGGTTGGCCGCAGTTCTATCCTTTGCATCACGGCTACTACACGCACATCACTTACAACGACGATGCAATGATTGGAGTGATGGAGTTGCTGCGCGATATCGCAAAGAAGAAATCTCCATACGCTTTTGTTGATGAGAAACTGCGCGCGCGCTCGTTAGCGGCGGTCGATCGCGGACTCGAATGCATCTTGAAAACCCAGGTAGTCGTCGATGGTAAGCTGACGGTCTGGTGCGCGCAGCACGACGAAGTGACTTTCAAACCTGCGGCGGCGCGGACGTTCGAACCTGTATCACTGAGCGGTCTTGAGAGCGTCGGCATTGTGCGCTTTCTGATGAAAGTCGAGCATCCCGACAAACGTGTGATCGACGCAATTGAATCGGCCATTGCGTGGTTCAAGAAAACCAAAATCGACGGCTTTCGATGGCAGGAAACACCAACCGCCGGCGGTTTCGATCGTGTGCTGATACGTGACGCCGGCAGTGGGCCGCTGTGGGCGCGCTTTTACGAACTGGGCACGAATCGGCCGATTTTTAGCGGGCGCGACAGCGTCATTCGCTACGACGTGGCGCAGATCGAGGCCGAGCGAAGAAACGGCTATCGTTGGTACACGGACGCGCCGGAGAAGCTTTTGAGAGAATATCCACTGTGGCGTGCCAAGTTGCAAAACTCAGGTGATGTCTCGGGGTTCTGACACTCATTTGCGAGGACAAGCATGAATAATCGTCGGGATTTCATTCGACAACTCTTAATCGGTAGCGGCGCGATACTTATCGCACCTCGCATACTTTCCGCGCATTCGATCACCGGCGCGCTGGTTTCAGAAGCAGCTCCCGCCGATGCGTGGGCACAGGTCCCGCGTATTCTCGCGCGCATCAAGGCGCCCATGTTTCCCACGCGCGACTTTGTTATTACGCGCTACGGCGCGGTGGGTGACGGCGAAACGGATTGCACCGAAGCAATCCGAAAAGCGATCAACGCGTGCAATCGTGCCGGCGGCGGACGCGTAGTGGTTCCAGCCGGTGTCTTTCATACCGGCGCCATTCATCTGAAGAGCAACGTCAATTTGCATGTAACTAAGGATGCCACGATCAAATTCAGCCGTGACCCGAAAAAATATCTCCCGCTGGTTTTCAGTCGTTGGGAAGGCATGGAGCTGATGAACTATTCGCCGTTCATCTATGCATTCGAGCAAACCAACATCGCCATCACCGGCAGCGGGATCATCGACGGTAATGCCAGTTGCGAACATTGGTGGCCGTGGAAAGGACGCACCGGCTGTGGCTGGAAACAAGGCGATCCAAATCAGCTTCCGGCGCGCAACAAACTTTATGATTATGTGGCGAAGGGTGCCCCCGTCAACGAACGCGTCTTTGGAGAAGGCGGTTACCTGCGGCCTTCCTTCATTCAACCCTATCGCAGCCGCAACGTTTTAATCGAAGGCGTCACCTTGCGTCACTCGCCGATGTGGCAGGTCCATCCGGTGCTCTGCACGAACGTCACTGTGCGCAACGTAAATATTGAACGAGAGGCGGGTGCGACTTCACAGACGGGCCCGAACGCCGATGGCTGCGATCCTGAGTCGTGCCGAGACGTGCTGATTGAAGGTTGCACCTTCAGCACCGGCGACGACTGCATCGCCATCAAAGCCGGCCGCAACAACGATGGCCGCCGCGTCCGTGTACCTTCCGAAAACATTATCATTCGCAACTGTCACATGGTCGACGGACACGGCGGCATCACTATCGGCAGTGAAATCTCCGGCGGCGTCCGTAATGTTTTCGCTTACGATTGCCGGCTCGACAGTCCGCATCTGGACATCGCCATCCGTTTCAAGAACAACGCGCTACGGGGCGGCAATCTCGAGAACTTTTACTTTAGGAATATCGACGTGGGCGAAGTTGCCGATGCCGCGATCACCATCGACTTCAATTACGAGGAGGGCAAGAACGGGCCGTTCAGGCCGGTGGTGCGCAACGTTCATGTCAACGGTTTTCGCAGTTCAAAGAGCCAGCGCGCGCTCGATCTTCAGGGCCTGGACCAGGCGCCGATTTACGGCGTGACTCTCGAGAATTGCACGTTTCAAAATGTCGCGAAAGGCAACATCATCAAGAACGTTCAGGGCCTGACGATGCGCAACGTGATCATCAACGGAAAGCCGGCAGTCACAGCAGAAACCGCCGATGTACCGAATCAGGTGACACTGAACCCAAACCGGCTTAACATTCCCACTATCTTGTGACTCTTATGACCGACTCAGGCTCCAGCATCTTCAAAACCGTCGACCCGGAACGTCGCAGCTCGACTTCGGAAGAGGTGGTGACGCAACTTCGCGAGATGATTCATCGTGGCGAGTTACGGCCGGGCGATCGACTGCCTCCGGAACGCGATCTCGCAAAGCTTTTGGGCGTCAGCCGGCCCACGTTGCGCGCGGCGATTCGATCAATGGCCGCGGTCGGCGTCCTGCAATCAAAACAAGGCGCCGGAACTTTCGTGGTTGAATCGGACGGCCCGCCCGCTTTGGACAGCGCGCCTTTGCGCATGATGGCGTCACTACACGGATTCACAACCGGCGAGATGTTTGAAGCGCGCCGCTCGCTGGAAATGGCGATTGCCGGCCTCTCGGCCGAGCGCGCGTCCGGGGACCAAATGGCCAGCATGTCTGAAGAGGTGGCCGGCATGTTCGCGTCGCTCGACGATCCGGAACAGTTTCTGGTCCACGATATGCGCTTTCATCAGATGGTGGCTGCCTCGTCCGGAAATCGCATCCTCACGGCGCTGATGAATATGGTCGCGACCGTGCTCTTCGATGTGCGCCGCAAAACCGTCAATCGCGCGCGTGATTTGAAAGAGTCCGCAGAGATGCATCGGCAAATTTACCGCGCCATCCGCGATCGCAATAGCGACGAGGCCCGCAACGCCATGCGTGATCACCTGATGCTCGCGCAGCGCGCGCAAGAATCGGAAGAAAAGGAAAGCGACCGCGGAGAAGAAGCTGCGTGAGGAAGTGAAAACGCGCATCCTGCGCCTGGGTTCACACTCAACCTTAATGCCTCTCAGGTCCGGAAGGGTGGTTTACCCCCGCCCTTCATTGTCTCAATTTAGCGGGGGCCAGCCCCAGTTCCTGACCTGAGAGGTTATTCAGTTAACGCCCCGCCGATATTGAATCCCTGCCCGCGAATTTCTGTCTAACCTTAGGTCACGTTTTCGCACCTGCACGCGCTGAGCGCACCGCTTCCACGTAGGCGCGAGCGGCTTCGGTGACTTTGTGCGCTTGGCCTGCACGAATGGCTTTCACATCCACCAGATCTGCGCCCACTCCAATCGCTGCAGCGCCGGCTTGAATAAAATCCGCGGCAGTCGCGAGCGTGACCCCGCCAGTCGGCACGAGTTCGATCTGCGGCAAGGGCGCTTTCAAAGACTTGATGTAACTCGCGCCGCCCATCGCGCCGCACGGAAAAACCTTGACGAAATCAGCGCCGGCATTCCAGGCGGTCACAATCTCTGTTGGCGTCAACGCGCCCGGCATAACCGCAACGTCCTGGTTACGACAACAAGCGATCGTCTCGAGGTTGAGCGCGGGACTTACAATAAATTTTGCCCCGACGTCGATGCAGGCCCGGGCTATTTCAGGATCGAGCACAGTGCCTGCACCGACAATCGCGTCGTCACTGAAACGCTTTGCAAGCTTTTCGATCACTTGCACCGCGCCGGGAACTGTCATCGTGATCTCGAGCAAAGAGACACCGCCGGCGCGAATCGCCTCGACAACTTGAATGGCTTCGTCGGCGGAAGAGGCGCGGACAACCGGAATGACGCCGATGTCGCGGATGCGTTGCAGGATTTCGGATTTGTTCATGATAAGAATTCACCACAGAGGACACAGAGAAGAAATCAAAACAAATTTTGATTTGTCGATCTTCTCTGTGTCCTCTGTGGTTGATTATCTTGCCACCCTCGCGCCGCCACCTTTCATCACGCGCTCAACGTCAGCCAGCGTGGCCATAGTCGTATCGCCGGGCGTAGTCATCGCGAGTGCGCCATGCGCGGCGCCGCACTCTACGGCGTACTGCGGACCATGGTTCGCGAGAAAGCCGTAGATCAATCCTGACGCAAACGAATCGCCGCCGCCCACCCGATCAAAGATTTCGAGGTTCTCGCGAGTGACCGCTTGATAGAGCTCGCCTGCCGTGTAGCACACGGCGCCCCAGTCATTGATGGTCGCGGTCTTTGCGTTGCGCAGCGTCGTGGCAACGACTTTGAAGTTCGGAAACTCTTTAACCGCGCGTTCGATCATTCGCCGAAAGTTCTGCACGTCGAGCTTTGACAGATGTTCGTCCACTCCTTCCACTTCGAAACCGAGACCAGCGGTGAAGTCTTCTTCGTTGCCGAGCATCACATCGACCAGCGGGACGAGTTCGCGATTGACTTGTTGGGCGCGGTCGCGCCCGCCAATCGATTTCCAAAGCGAGTCGCGATAATTCAAATCATACGAGACGATCGTGCCGTGACGCTGCGCCGCCGCCATCGCTTCGCGCGCGACTGCCGGCGTGTTCTCCGATAAAGCGCAAAAGATGCCGCCGGTGTGAAACCAACGAACGCCTTCAGCGCCAAAGATCTTTTCCCAATCGATTTCTCCCGACTGCAGTTGCGACACCGCGGTGTGGCCGCGATCAGAGCAACCCAGCGCCGCGCGCACACCGAAACCTCTTTCGGTGAAGTTCAATCCGTTGCGGACTGTTCGGCCAACACCGTCGTATTTCACCCAGCGCACGTGCGACTGATCGACGCCGCCCTGATACATCAAATCCTGGACGAGGCGCCCAACAGGATTGTCCGCGAGCGCCGTGACGATCGCAGCGTCCAAACCAAAACAGCGTTTCAGTCCGCGCGCGACGTTATATTCGCCACCGCCTTCCCAGACCTGAAACGCGCGCGTGGTGTGCACGCGACCTTCACCGGGATCGAGCCGCAGCATCACCTCACCGAGCGACACTAGGTCCCAACGACAATTTTCTTTTGACTTAATCTGCAAAGTTTCAGGCATTGCCGGCGCTGGACTTTATCACGTTCCTGAAGCCTGCGCCGTCGCTCCCAAAGCCGGTTCGGCGACTATCTCGGGCCACGCACTGGAAACAAGGATGGCGACGACGCCGTTGGATAATTACTGATTGACGCCGCTGGCCAAAAAACCACCGTCGACCACCAGGACTTCGCCTGTGACAAAACTCGCGGCGTCCGACGCAAGAAATACTGCCGCGCCCGCGAGTTCGTTAACCTTCCCAAATCGCTTCATCGGCGTGCGCATCTTGAACTCATGACCTCGCGGTGTTCCGTGCAGCAGGTGACGATTAAGATCCGTCTCAAAAACTCCCGGCGCGATCGCGTTAACGTTCACGCCGTGCGGAGACCATTCCAGCGCCAAAGATTTTGTTAGAGACGCCACGGCGGCTTTGCTGGCTGAATATGCGGCGACTTCGAGCAGCGCCACGAAGGTTGAAAGGGATGCGATGTTGATGATTCTTCCGTATTCGCGCTCAACCATGTGGCGGCCAAACACCTGGCAGGCGCGCAGCGTGCCACTGAGATTCGTTTCGATGATCGCGTTCCAGTCCTCTTCCGGAAAATCCAGAGTCGGCCCGCGTTTCGTGCGACCGGCACAGTTCACCAGAATATCGACTTTGCCGAACGCGTTGACGGCTTCCGTCAAAAGGCTTTCCAGCGAAGGACGATCACCAACATCTGATGCGACTCGCAAACTGCGGCGGCCGCGTTCTTCAATTTCAGAAGCCGCAGCATTGACTTGTTCAATACGGCGCGATGTCGGCGCCACGTCTGCCCCCGCTTCCGCCAAACCGTGCGCGATCGCGCGACCGATACCTGATGTACCGCCAATTACGACCGCTGCTTTGCCACTCAGTTCCAGAAGTGAATAGCTCATAAAATGATAAAGGTCATACCATTTGTCTGTTCAGGGTGAGGATGTGTAACACCAGCCTAATATCCCTGTCAAGCGAAAAAATCTGCGAGTTTTTAGCGAAACTCGCAAGGTCTACCCCCTGTTTTTGGGAATAATTCGCTTGTGCTTCACGCGACTCGTGTGGTAAAACTACGACTTCCGACATCGATTGGTTAGACCAATTTGCCAGCGCAATGCCAGAGTCACCTTCAGCGGTTCAACAAAGCTACGAGCCCGCGCTACTGCTCGAAAAGATATCACGCCGCGTGAGGGGTCAGAATACATGGTTAAGCGCTGCGGATTCCAGGCACGAGCAACTCATGCAACCCGCTAATCAGATTCAGCCTGAAGTTCTCGCATCCGAAGAAGCCGTCGGACGCGCACAGCTTGAAGAGCTGAAAGAGATCGCGCGCGCCAAAGACGGCGACATCGTCATGATTCTCCTGGGCGGTCGCGGCGCGCAGGCCATGTATCGAATCGCCGGTGAGCTAGCCAGGACTCCAGCGCTCGACGATTTGCTGAGCAGGCTTCATGTGTTTACCCAGGACGCGCTGGCTCCCATGCGCATGGAAAACAGTTTGAGTTTTGTGCGGGATTTTGAGCGGTTGCTGGGCGAGGCCTTCTTTCAAAAAATTAAGAGCTTCACGCCGATGCAGACGAACACCGACAATCTGGAAGGCGAACTCACCAGGTACATTGAGAAGCTTGAAGCGCTGGGCGGCATCGATATTTTCTTTCTCGGGCTGGGACCAGAAGCTGATGCCGCTTCGCATCTTTGCTACATCAAGCCTGGCTCTGGCGCCAGGGTTTCGGATGTCGCGGGGGTGATCCCGATCTCGCAGAGCATCCTCGACCATCACATCAAGAAATTCAAAGTAGGTGGCAGCGCCGTTACGGAACGAGATGAGGCTGAATGTCGCGCGGCTACGCACATCCTGACACTCGGGCCGGCGGCAATCCTCGGCGCGCGCAGGGTTGTGCAATCGATCGTCGATGCCGGCACGGCGCCTGCGAAACGCGAATGCTACACTCGTTTTCTCGAGACAGAGCTGAGCGACGATCCAAACAGGCGCGCGCAGCAACTGGATGACAATCCCGGGCTCTGGCTGCGATTGCATCCCAACGTTCGATCGCTGGTGTTGCCGGACGTGATGAATTAACGATTATGTCGACTGTACTTGAGCCAGTTGCGTTGATTAAAGACTACGCGATCATCGTTGATCCGAAGGACAACGTTGCCGTCGTCAAGAACGACACTGCGCCTGGACTCGAACTCGCGCTCCCCAGCGGAACTGTGATTGAGATGAAAGACGGCGTGGGCCCCGGACATCGTTTCGCGACGCGCGCAATTCCTCAAAATGAATTCGTGCTGCAATACGGTCAACCCATCGGCACGAGCCTCGGCATTGCACCGGGAGAGCGCATTTCGCACGACAACATGACGGACGAAGTGCCGCATGTGCGATCGGTGGCGCCGGACCTGCTGACGCCGGCGCCTGACTACATTCCGGAAGATAAGCGGGCGACCTTCATGGGTTTTCGCCGAGCCGATGGCCGCACGGGAACTCGTAACTTCATCCTGGTTGTGCCGACATCGATGTGCGCCAGTCACGAAGCGCAGCAGATATCCATCATGTCGGAGTTTCTGCATTACAAGCGGGACAAGTTTCCTAACGTCGACGGCGTCGTCGCGATTCCCCACAACAAAGGTTGCGGTTGCCAGGACGGCTCGACGATCGACGTCATGCTGCGCACGCTTTCGAATTATGCCGATCACCCGAACGTCGGCGGCGTCATACTCATCGATCTCGGTTGTGAAAAAACCAACCTCGCCTACGTCGAGAAGTGGCTGCAGAAGGAACACAAGTCTTTCAACAAACCATTCGCCAAGATCGGAATTCAGGATGTCGGCGGAACGGAGGCCGCAATCCAGGCCGGCCTTGAGCACGTGCAACAGATGCTCCCCGAAGTTAACCGCGGCACGCGCGAAGAAATCCCGGTGAGCGAACTGGTTCTGGGTGTGAAGTGCGGTGGGTCGGATGGTTTCTCAGGCATCTCGGCGAATCCGAGTCTGGGGCGTGCTGCCGACCTGCTGGTGCGCTCAGGCGGGACGGTTTTGATTACTGAAGTGCCGGAGTTCTCAGGCGCTGAACACATTCTGGCCAGCCGCGCGAAAAATGCGCAAACGGCGCGCGAAATCTATCGCATGGTGGATTGGTACAAAGAGTACGCGTCGAAATTTGGCGCCGTACTCGGACAGAATCCCAGCTCCGGCAACATCGCCGGCGGCTTGCTCAACATCACCATCAAATCATTGGGAGCGATTGCCAAAGCCGGCAGCACTCGAGTTGAAGGCGTGCTTGAATATGCCGAGACGGCAAAGGTTCGCGGCGTGAATCTAATGCAAGGGCCGGGTTACGATCAGGAATCAACCCCGGGTTTGGTGGCGGCGGGCGCCACAGTAATCGTATTTACCACCGGCCGCGGCACGACCATCGGCAACGCGATCGCACCCGTCGTCAAGCTATCTTCCAATACTGCCACCTTCGAACGGATGTCGCGTGACATAGATCTATCTGCCGGCGGAGTCATCGACGGAACTGAAACCATCGATGAAGTTGGGGCGCGCGTTTTCGATCACGTTCGCCGAGTTGCAAGCGGCGAAGTGCTCGCCAAAGCTGAAGAGCATAAACATCGCGAGTTTCAATTCTGGGCAGAACAAACGGTATCGCTCTAAATATGACTACTGAAGGTATCAAACTCTATCCGATTACCGCCGAGACCTGTTTCGTTCCAGCCACGGACAAAGGCGAGGGCCGACGCTTAGCCGTCACGCCCGAGGCAACCGCGGCGCGCTTCTTGAACTACGGACGTATCTCTGTCAAAGCGGATGATGCTCCCCTGCGTTTTCAAAACAACGATCACGAGACCGGTTTGATTTGTTTGCAGGGCGAGGCGAAGGTTTCGACGAACGGCGAGAGCTTTACGCTTGCGCAATACGACGCGATCTATATTCCGCGTGATTCGGAGATTGAAGTTGCCGGCGGAGATTCCGGCTGTGACCTCGCCGAAGTATCCGCGCCCGTTTCGCATAGGTATCCGATTCAGTTTGTCTCGTACCAGGCGGTACGCGCGAATCCGAAACTCCACATGATTGCGGGCAAGCAACCGGCCGAACGCGATCTCAACGTGCTCATTGGCGCCAATGTCGAAGCCGGTCGCATCATGGCCGGAGTCACCTTCTCAAGTCCCGGCAATTGGACATCATGGCCGCCGCACGAACATGCGCGCATGCTCGAAGAAGCATATCTGTTCATCGACATGCCCGCGCCGGCGTTTGGCGTGCAGTTCGTCTACACCGATCCCGACAAACCTGAACTGGTCCAGGTCGTGCGCGAAGGCGATGTGGTGCTAATGCCGCAAGGCTATCATCCGAACGTTGCTGCTCCCGGCACGCAGATAAACTTTCTGTGGATGATGGCGGCGATCCGCGAAGGCGAAGATCGTAAGTACGGCGTCGTGAATGTCCAACCCGAATTTGCCGCGGGTGGATCAGGTCTCGAAGCAGTCGCCGGAAAGTAACTCAACATGTCCACTACTCAAGCGAAGTTAAGCAACCCTTCCTGGCAACACGTCAACTGGTCCACCATCCCAATCGAACAGCCGGCAGAGGGAATTGAGCGGCAGATGGTCGTCGGCGACACCTTAATGATTTGTCGCTTTCGTTTTGCGCCGAATCTCGTGACGCCCGAACATTCGCATCGACACGAACAGATGTCGATAGTAGTTCAAGGGCGTGTGCGTTTCTTCGTTGAGGGGAAAGAACGTGTGGCCTCTCCCGGCGATGTCCTGCACTTCCCTTCCGATTGCCGGCACGGCGCTACGATGATGGACGAAGAGGTCGTTCTTATCGACATCTTCACCCCGATTCGCGAAGATTTCCTCGCTAAATAGCCTGTTTCCTTGCAATTTCGTCTGCAGGTTTGGCCTCAATAAGTCGAAATAATCTTGTCGGAACTCTCGGGCTCGCATAGAATTGCGGCCCGCTTCAGATTCGCCCCGGAAAGGAATCATCATGCGAACATCACAGTTCATCTTTGCCTTGAGCACAGCCGTCGCGTTCAGCGCGTTTCACAGCGGCGTGTACGCTCAAGATCAACAGTTACCGAATCACGTTCATTACAAGGAACCTGCTCAACAGGGAGTATCGCCCACCGGCGCGATTGCCCCGCGTCTGCAGAAGCTGGGCAGCCATACGTTTCCGGTTTCGACCAAGAACGCGCAGGCGCAGCTCTTCATGAATCAGGGCTTGAATCTTTCGTACGCATTCAATCACGCGGAAGCCGGCCGCGCTTATCGCGAAGCAGAGCGTCTCGATCCGAATCTCGCGATCGCGTTTTGGGGCGAAGCGCTGGCGCTTGGCCCGAACATCAACGCGCCGATGTCTCCGGACAGCGAGCCAAAAGCGCTGGAAGCAATTCAAAAGGCGATCGCGCTGAAAGCGAAAGCTTCTCCGCGCGAGGCTGCGTTGATCGATGCCTTGAAGTTTCGTTATTCCGGGAAGGCCGCAGAGCGACGGGCGAATGACGTTGCCTACGCCGACGCGATGCGCAAAGTCCATCTGCAATTCCCCGACGATGACGACATCTCGATGCTCTACGTCGAGTCGGTGATGGACCTGCGGCCCTGGGGTTACTGGACACGCGACGGCACGCCTTACGACCGCACCTCTGAGATTGTCAAACTCACAGAGGACGTGATCGCGAAGAATCCGAATCATCCGGGCGCACTCCATCTTTACATTCATTTGATGGAAGCTTTTCAGGCAGGCAAGGCTGAAGTCGCCGCCGACCGTCTGCTCACGCTGATGCCCGCAGCCGGTCACATGGTGCACATGCCGGCGCACATCTATCAGCGAGTTGGTCGTTACGCCGATGCTGAGAAGAGCAACGTGATGGCCATCGCCGCGGACGAAGACTACATCTCTCAGTGTCGGGCGCAGGGCCTCTATCCGATGGCCTACTACCCGCACAACCTGCACTTCCTCTGGTTCGCGGCGACCGCGGAAGGCAACAGCAAGGTCGCAATCGAGGCGGCGCGCAAAGCTGCTTCGCAAGTCAGCGACGAAACTTTGAAAGCTGTGCCGCTGCTCGCTGGCTTTCGGGTCGTGCCTTATTACGCGCTGACGCGGTTTGGAAAATGGGACGAGATGCTGGGCGAACCTGAGCCGCCGGCGGTGAGCGCGTATCTGCGTGGCCAGTGGCACTACGCGCGCGGCACAGCGTTCCTGGGAAAGGGACAATTAGACGACGCTGAAAAAGAATTCGCGAAGCTCAGCGAGATTATGCCGGACAAGTCGCTCGACGGCCCGCTGTTCTCGCCGAATACCGCGCGCGCGATTCTGACGATTGCCCAGGAAGTTCTCGGCGGCGAGATTGATTCATCAAAGAAGAACTACGATACAGCGATTGCGCATCTGGAACGCGCGGTGCGATTAGAGGATGCGCTTGTGTACACCGAACCCGCGGAGTTTCACTATCCGCCAAGGCTTTCGCTGGGCGCGATCCTTTTGGCCGCCGGACGACCCGCCGAGGCCGAGACCGTCTACTGGGAAGAGTTGCGCCGCGACAAAGAAAGTGGCTGGGCATTGTACGGATTGATGCAGGCTTTGAAGGCCGAAGGCAAGAACGATGATGCAGCGTTAGTCGAGGCGCGCTTCAAGAAAGCCTGGTCGCATGCTGATGTGACGTTAACTGCGTCAAGGTTTGGGAGATAAGCCGGATTCATCCGCAGATTTCGCAGATTACGCAGAAACGCCGCGCATCGATCGCGTCATCGTTTCTGCGAATCTGCGTAATCTGTGGATGACTTTCTTAGTTCTCTAATCGCTGCTCAGCCAGACGATCTGCCGCCTTATATGTCGGAATGCCTTCCGCTTCGGCGGTCCGGAAAATTGACAGCACGGTATCGTAAATCTCGTTAACTTTCGCGAGCGACTGGGACGGCTCCCATCCGAGCAATTCTCGACATCCATTAATAATACCGCCGGCGTTCGCCGCATAATCAGGCGCATACAGAATCCCGCGCTTTTCCAGCACGTCACCATGTCGCGCTTCGAGCAACTGGTTGTTGGCTCCGCCTACGATTATCTCAACTTTGAATTTGGGAATCGTCTCGTCGTTGATGGTGCCGCCAAGCGCGCACGGGGCATACACGTCAGCATCGACTGCATAAATCTCCTCTGACCCGATGGCAATTGCGCCGAACTCACTCACCACTCGATCAATTTTCGCCGCATCAACGTCTGACGCGATTATTCGCGCACCCGCTTCGTGAAGATTCGCTGCCAGATGATAGCCGACATTGCCACAACCCTGCAGCGCAATCGTTTTGCTCTCCAGAGAGTCGGATCCCCACCGATGCTTCGTCGCGGCTTGCATGGCGCGAAACACGCCACGCGCCGTGAAAGGTGACGGATCGCCGGATAATTCTCGTAATCCCGCAACATGCTTTGTTTCTTGGCGCACGATCGCCATGTCGTCAGGATTCGTGCCGACATCCTCCGCGGTGATGTAACGGCCGCCGAATGTTTCGACAAAGCGACCATGGGCGCGAAAGATTTTTTCGCGATCAATCTCGCCCGCAGGACGCAACACAATTGATTTGCCACCGCCGAATGGAATTCCCGCGAGCGCGTTCTTGTAAGTCATGCCACGCGCCAGCCGCAGCAGATCCTGAATCGCAGCTTCGTAATTCTCGTATTTCCAAAATCGCGTGCCGCCGACGGCAGGGCCGAGCTTAGTGCTATGGATGGCGACAAAGCCGCGGTAGTTGTCTTCGGTGGCCGCTGCGACGTGTTCGTAGGCCGGATATGTGTTCGTTAGATTGTTTAGTTTCAAGGTTCGGCCGTTGTCTATTACGCGCTCAAAGCAGCGCAATGAATTCCTCAACCGTTAGTCCTGTCTGGCGAATGATAGCTCGGAGCGTCCCGCGATCTAATTCCTTGGGGTTTGGAATAGTGGTTTGGGCTGGTGGGTCTTTTCTGACAACCGTGATGTGACTTCCGCGCTGACGGTAAATAACAAAACCAATCTTTTCGAGCGCCTTAACACAATCTACGCCCGAAACGACGGGCAATTTGCTCACGCCGCAACCTCGACAAGCTCAGTATGATCGTCAGGAATACTTTCGCCGCGTTCGCGTAGAACATCTTCGTGCAGCGAGATTGCTTCGCGAACGTTATCTAATGCTTCATCCCGCGTCCTTCCCTGACTGAAGCAACCAGGGAGGCTCGGCACCTCCGCAACTATGTAACCATCTTCGCCAGGGTATAAGAGAACTCGTCTGGTCATGGTAGCGATTCTATCACGTCCTGATTTCTTATCGCTTCATCAACGGCAACACGATCCGCGAAGGATATTGCGCTGAGTGATAGACGCGCTCAGTGGCCTTCTGAAAATCGGCGTCAGTTCCCTGCTTGTAATTCGCCATGAATTTTTGTGGATTGCGCGCGACCAGCGGAAACCAGGTGCTCTGAATCTGCACCATGATGCGATGGCCTTTTTTGAAAGTGTGCACGATGCCCGGCATCACGTAAGCGATTTTCGCCGGCCGGTTCGGCACGAGCGGCTCAGGCTTCTCAAAGCTGTTGCGATAGCGCGCCGGAAACGGTTCGCCGCGCAAGAGCATTTGATAACCGCCCGGCTTGAAGACTGACCATGCGGAATCCTCGGGAGGCGTTATTCGTTCCGGATCGCCGTTCGGCAGTTTCTTTCCGGTTTCGGGAAACTGATAGTCATCCGGGAACACGTCAATCAGCTTGACGACAAAATCCGAATCCGTGCCGCTGGATGAAATGAACAGCTCCGGTTTGATACTTCCCGCGACGGTGAGGTCTTCGGTTAACGGATCAGTTTGGTAAACCAAAACGTCTGGGCGTGCCGCAGCAAACCGCTGATCTTCGGTCATGAAATCACGTGGATAATTCAACGTGATCTTCTGCGTGTAAGGCACGGGATTCCATGGATCGCTGAGGTACTCGTCATACCATGGTTGCCTGTTTGCGCCCGGAGGCAACGTTCCCGTTGATGGCCGCTTGCCTTCCGCGCTATCCCCAAAGACGAGCTTGCCATTCGACATCAGGTATAGCGCGGCATCGCTTGAACTCGACGGCGACCAGTCTCCGTACTCGCGCCACTCGTTCACGCCGGTGTCGAAGCCGTTGACTTCCTTGATTTGCGAGATGTCGCCCTTGTCTTTCAAAAAATGGTTGAAGAACGGCAATTCGAAATGCTCGCGATAATAAATACTCTGTTTACCGCCAAAGTAAGCCGTGCCGAGCCAATCGCCATCGGATCGCTCCCAGCCGCCATGGAACCACGGACCCATTACCAGCACATTGAATATTCCCGGATTCTGTTTTTCGATCGCCTGATATGCGTTTAGCGCGCCAAACAAGTCTTCATCGTCATACCAGCCACCGACCGTCATTACCGCCGCGTGGATGTTCTTCAGGTTAGGAAGAATGTTTCGCTCTTTCCAAAACTGATCATAATTCGGATGCAGGAGCATCTGGTCCCAGAACTTCGATCGAAACGCCATCTTCTGCCAAAACCAGTCTCCCGATTTTCCCAATCCGCCCAGGTCCAGATAAAACTTGTAGCCATCCTGCGTCCCCGACACAAAAGGCTTCACATAATCGTTCGTTCCTGTGGGCGCCGGTCGTTGCTGGCCGAAATAAGCAAAGAACGCGAAGTTCTGCGCCAGAAACAATGCGCCGTTGTGATTGATATCGTCGCCATGAAACCAGTCGGAGACAGGCGCTTGCGGAGAGATTGCTTTCACCGCAGGATGTCCGTCGATGCCCGCCATCGAGGTATAGAATCCGGGATATGAGATTCCCCAAACGCCCACACGTCCGTTGTTGTTCGGCACGTTTTTAATCAACCAATCGACTGTGTCGTAAGTGTCGGTCGTCTCATCGATCTGGTTGCCGGTCTTATTGGGAATATAAGGTCGCACGTCCTCGTACGTGCCTTCGCTCATGTAACGTCCACGGACGTCTTCGTAAACAAAGATGTAGCCTTCGCGCGCGAACAGCTCGTTCGGCCCCAGCAGCGTCTTGTATTCATTCGGGCCGTATGGTGCGACGCTGTAAGGAGTGCGATCGAACATGATCGGATACTTGTGATCCTTGTCCTTCGGCTCGTAGATGCAGGCAAAGAGCTTCACGCCGTCGCGCATCGGGATTGTCACTTCGCGTTTCGTGTAATGACCCTTAATGTAATCGGCAAGTTCGCGCTGCTCTTTCGTCTGTTGCGCACGCGTGCCGGCCCCGGCAACGATTATCAATAGAGCGCTCGCGACAATACTTAGAAGACGTCTCTTGTTCATGACGGTTCCCCAATCAAGGTTTAGTGTCCAGGCTGTTCAAAATTTAATCACGATTGGCGTGGCCTTCAAAGCCGGTGTTACGACTTCTCATGAGGCACTGTGAATGCACGCAACGACTCGCCACGCATGCGGAGCGCGGCATAGGTGACGAATGAAGCGATGATGATGCCGGCGACGTTTATGACGAGACTTACTGCGCGCTGCTTCGCAGAGACCGCGACATTGGCGGGCAAACCTAACACCGTCGCAAGCCCGAACCATGTGGGCACGATAGCCACCTGAGCTGTGGCGGCCAAGCCAATCATCTCGCGTCGACCAACGTCGTCGCTGGTCGCGAGACCGGCCGCAACCCCGACCACGAGCGAAACGACAAAACCCGTCAACAGCGAGTTCGCTTCAACATATCGAATCGGTGGTTGACTGAAGAACGCGACAGTGACTCCGCCCGCTGCCATCAAAATCGTTGCCGCAACCAGGGCCAGACCTGACTGCGCCAACAATTTCCACTGTCGCGTCCACAGGCTGAATCCAATACCGAGCATTAGCGGCAAGAGCGGAATGAACAATAGTCCTGCGATGATGAACAGCAAGCGATAATCAACCAGCCCGAACGCCAACAACACCGCCCCCAGATAAATTCTGCCGATAAAGCCAAATGTAATTTGTGAAAACTGCCAGAGTTCCTGAAAGAGATCGCTGGTCGGTTCGACTAATGGCCGCGTGAGACTCTGAATGCTGCGAGTGGAATAGACCGAACGCGGCTGACGCACCGTGATGGCGTACTCTTCCGTGTTGAAAAATGAACTGGTAGTGAGTTTCTCAACGAACGCTTTCGCTAAATGCGTCGCTGTCTCGACTTCCAGATGGTCCTTCGGGCGTTCCGTTTCACGCGATTTGAGTGCGCGAATTGAACTGAGCGAAACGTCGCGAATACCAACTGAAAACGCAATCTGGGCGACTTCCGGCCCTTTGCCCGCGGGAGCAGTAACCGTTACTTGTCTCACTTAACTTTATTCTCCGGCTAATTTTGGGTCTCCCGGATGTACTTGTCTGGTACGCCGTTAGTCGGGCGATTGTCTATTTCCGGGGCATCGTCAATCGCTTCCTTCCGGCATGAATTCATTCGAGCAAGCCCGATGCCAAGAGTTTCACAAGATCTCCCAACCCTGCGGCATCCGGCCTTCAATTTGCACGGAGACAGAAATACAAACTTGATCTCGAACAATGGAGGAAACGATGAACGATCAACAACTGAACGAACTTTTGTATCAGGCGTTGGAAACTGAGCTGGGTGGCGTTGAAGTCTACACGACCGCGGTGCGCTGTGCTCAGAATGAAGATTTAAAGGAAGAATGGGAAAAGTATCTCGAGCAAACGCGCAATCATGTGCAGATCGTGCAGAACGTATTCAACGAACTCGGTCTCGATCTCGAGAAGGAAACGCCGGGCCGTCTGGTGGTGCGCCACACCGGCGAGTCACTGGTTAAGGCGATGGAAATGGCGCTGAAGGAAGGAAAGCCTGACGCAGCCCAAGTCGTCGCGGCTGAGTGCGTCGTGCTGGCAGAAACAAAGGACCACCTGAACTGGCACCTGATCGGCGAAGCCGCAAAGAAGGCGAAAGCCGAGGTGGCGAAAGTCTTGAAGGCGGCGCACGAAGAAGTTGAAGACGAAGAGGATGAACACCTCTATCACACCCAAGGTTGGGCGCGCGAGCTTTGGATCGAATCGCTCGGCATGAAGGCAGTGCTGCCACCGCCGGAAGAGGAGAAGAAAGTGAAGACGGCGATTGGCGCCGCACGCGCGCAACACGCGCGACAGGACATGCTGTAAAATCTCGTTACAGAACCGCGAGCGGTAGCGAGCGGGTTAAGGATCAACTTCGGAGCTTGGTTAAGTTGCGCCTTTATCCCGCTCGCTAGCGCTCGCGGTTCTGTATTCTTGCCGCTGGCCTCGGCACCCAAACGCCAGTATCATTCACGCCATGCTGAAAGTTGAAGATATGTCGGCCGCGGAAACGCATGAGTTACTGCGACGCCAAAGTTTTGGGCACCTTGGTTGCGCGCGTGACAACCGGCCGTATGTTGTCCCGATGAACTATGCGTACGACGGAAATGAGCTCTACTTTTTTACGACTGAAGGCATGAAGACGCGCTTCATCGACGCCAACTCGCAGGTCTGTCTTCAGGTGGAAGAAGTAAGCGACAGTACTCATTGGCGAAGCGTGATGGTGACAGGCCAGGCTCAGCAAATTACAAATGATGCAGAGCTGGAAAAGGGCATGCGTCTGATTACGCAAAGTAATCCCGCACTCACACCTGCAATTAGCGCCACCAGCCTTGATGCTTGGGGTCGCGGCGTCGGTATCGCACTCTACAAGATCATTCCTGAAATCATGGACGGAAGAAAAACGGTGTAGTGTTCCAGAACCGCGAGCGGTAGCGAGCGGGACACGAACGCGCTCTCAAAGGCCATAACATACTTGAATGATCAGGAAGTGTTGAGCGTCGCGAACATGAACGCCGCAGGCGTTCACCACCTCCAGCCCAGGGTTGACGCGCGCTAGCGCGGCTACCCTGGGTAATGAGCGAACACGGCAGGGCAACTTTGAAAGGGTTGCAGAAAGCAGAAAGCGGAAGGCAGAAGGCAAAAGGCAGGAGCCAGGAGGCATATTGCAGGAACGCGATTCTGTGGATGAGCAAACGCCTTCGGCGTTTAATGCACGAGCCGTTGATTACTCAAGTATGTCATTGCCCTCTCAACACGAAACAAGTTTCCCTGTCCCGCGCGCTACCGCTCTGTAATTTACGGCGCTTGATAAATCAGCACGTGTTTGCGTTTCGCCGCGCCAAACAGCAAACCACCGAGCGCGCCAAATCCGGTCCCGAAGGCGAGTCCTACCACGGTGTAGATGCCGCCATCATCGCTCGTGTGTGAAGCCTTGACTGCTCCGATGCCACCGCCGGCCGCTGCGCCGATGCCCGCGCCAATCGCCGCATACTTTCCCTTCTCAGCCTTTCGCTGCAGAAGATAGATTTCTGAGATCGTATCTTTTGTGATTACCTGCTGTTTACCTTTGCGGATAATGGTTAACTCTGAGTCGTTGGCGCTGGAGAATTTGCCGCGGACGTTATGGCCGTCTTTGAGCTTGATTGAAAGGCTTTCATCAATCGCGATTGATTGCACACTGGCCCAATCGTTTGGTCGTTGCGCGAACGCAGCCGGCGCAATCGACGCCACCAGGACAGCCGCCGCCACAAAGGAGGCGACAACCGATATTGTTCTTTTCATTTCATCCTCACTGCTGAACGGGATTTCAATTACGTCCGGTGTTGGGCAAGCGCAGTGCCGCAAGAAAAATGCAGTGAAGGATGGATGCTGCGCTTGGCAGCGCAGAGAATCTCCGACACTTGACGCATCGGCGCACTGTGAAGGAACCACGTGTCAACTACTAGATGAACGTGGGACTCAGGGGAATCACAGATGAAGAAGGCCGAGTTGCTTTCGCAGCCCGGCCTGTCTGGTTCGAGGGTTTGCCGCGTGAGCTATTGAACAGTGTCGGTCGAGCCCTTAAAGCCGTGCGCCGCCTGTTTCATTATCCACTTCATCACGCGTTTGGTGTCATAGCAGTAGGCCAGAATGTAGTTACAGGTGGACAAGCAGTGTTTGGAACATTCCTGCTTCATCTCGTCGAGTTGCGCGAGGTCAAACTTGGGGTTCTCGATCGTGCCCCAGTCATGCGTGGCCGAATACATCGGGAAGCACGGGGCCAGGGTTCCATCCGTGCGGACGATCACAGAGTTCTGGCCCGCCCGGCACTTCCAGGGCGGCACTTCGCCGCGCATCAACTGCTTCATGTCCTGCATGTGCTTGCTTTGGTTGACCATCTTGTAGCCTTCGTTGTGACGTTTGTCGTCCAGGTAATCCAGCAAGTCGTCCACTTTCGACCAATCATCCGGCGTGATGTACGTCGCGTTTTCATCGAGGTGCTTGAAATGAGTCTGCTCAGTCATCGGCGACTCGTTGATGTGATAGTCGGTCGCAATGCCATGGTCGTGCGCGATCTCTGTCAGCTCCTTCACGTCGTCCATGTTGTTGCGGCAGATATTGATATTGAACATGACCGTATAGCCATAGTGATGCTGCCGCTGCACGAGATATTCAAAGTAAGGACGAATGGGATCGAGCGCCTTCGGCAATGACTTTCGTTCCTTGACCGAATCGACGGCCAGATTGACGGTCGCGAGGCCGGCGTCGCCCAGACGATCGATGACATCGGGCTTCATCAACCTTCCATTCGTGGGAAGGTAAACGAAGATGTCTTTCATGGCGCTGTAGTAAACGATCTTGTGAATGAACTTAGGCCGCAAGAGCGGCTCGCCACCCATGAGCGCCAGCACGCGCGAACCGATCGAATGCAACCAGTCAATCGAGCGCTTGGCCGTATCTTCCGTCATTCCTTTGACTGTGTTGTTGTACGACCAGCAGTAGTGACAATCCAGATTACACTTCCACTCGGTGAACAAATATGGAATGACCGGCCGCAGATCCTTGTTATACCAACGCGATTTGAAGTAAGCCGTTCCCCACGTCTTCCACGAACGAATCGCATTTAACTTCTGATATTCGGACTTCGTCATGGGCTGCGGATCGGGATGGATTGGATAGGGCGGTTCGGGCAAAGCGGCGAGCTGAGCAGGCGTGGTGATCGCCGGTTGCTTTTCCGGCTTGTACAGAATCTGATGAAGCTTCTCATCCAGCCGAAAGGGCGGAGCTGAACTGGTAGGCGCGTTCTCTTGAATGATTTCACGAGACATTATTAAGTTCCTCAGTGGTAAGAAATTAATTGCCCCGAAAACTCGAGCGACTTTGATGAATCCTGCGCATACTGCACCGGACGAATCGAAATTGCAACTGATTTTTGACGGGCCTTGGCGGTTGCCCTCGGTGGCTATAAACGCTAAGCTTTGCCGTTCAAGCGGTCCCGCAGTTCAGTTTTGGTTTTCCGGGGCCGAGTGTGAGGATTCGTTAAAGCTTTTGGAGGCTTCGCCCCAGTTTGTCCCCTGCAATTCCTATCATTACGGCCGGATTAAGACCTGATCTATTCGCCCAAGTGGGGACGCGTTCTCTGAGTCGCGTGCTGCTCGCCACAATGTTGAGCATGTTCGTGCTGGCCGGCCTCGGCTTCCGCACCGTCGGTCTGAGCAAGGAAGCGCTCAGCGAAGACGAGTTGAACAAGCTTAATGCGGTGACGGAATACCGCGCGAAGGGTTTGACCTCCGCGAACGGCGAACATCCTTTGTTGATGAAGGCCGCGCTCACCGTAAGCGTCATCGTGTGCGAGCGTTGGAACAATCTGGTCGCTGCGCATCCCGAGCTCTACATTCCGGTCGAAACTTCTCTGCGTATTCCCGGTGCGATTCTCGGCGCACTGTCTGCGGTGCTGGTGTTTCTGATTGCGATGGAGCTGTTTGGACTCGAAGTCGGACTAATCTCCGCCGCGCTCTGGTCGTTCGATCCCCTGACTATCAGTTTCAACCGGATTGCGAAGGAAGATACGTTTCTGGTTTTTTTCTTTCTGCTGATGAACGTCTTTTGGTTGCGCGGGCAACGTGTCGCCGAAAGCCAGCCCCATCGCAAACCCGACAAATTCTATTGGGCCGCCGCCGCGTCATTCGGCGCGATGATGGCGTCGAAATACGTGCCGCAACTGCTCTCCATTCCGGTCGCCTACTACTACATTTTTCAGGGAATGCCATCGACTCGCTGGCGTCTCGGCAAGAAAAAGTTTTTGAAGTTCTTTCTGGTTATGGGTGTCGCTTTCCTGGTTTTCAATCCGACGATTCTGCTGCCCGACACCTGGCGGACGATTCTAAAGTTCACGGGCTATAAGTTGATGGGCCACGACAGCTACGAGTTCATAGGGAGACTTTATCCCCATCGCATGGCCGATTGGCTGCGCGGCGAGCCCTGGTATTTTTATTTTGTGCTGCTCGGGGTGAAGCTGCCGATTGCTGCCTTGGTGGCATTTGCCGGCGGCTGCGTATTACTGTTGCGCCGGGCGACCGGCGACGGCCGTTACTTTTTGTGGTTCTGGCTGTTGATGTGGGGACTGACCTTTACTTTCGCCGGCGGTAAATTCACGCGGTATGCGACCTCTCTCATGCCGGCAGTGATCATGACTGCCGCATTGGCAATTCAATTCGCGGGTCGTCATCTAGGCAAGCTCTGCCGGAAGCTGTTTGAGCAGAGCGCGGTCGGAATCTATGCTCGCGCGGCTTTGGTTTCTGTGGTGATCATCTCAACCATGTGGGCTGCGGCCAATGCGTCGCCGCATTTCCGTCTGTACATGAACTCCCTCGGTGGCGGCAACGCAAAAGCCGGCACATATTTCCCCCAGGACGAGTTTTACGACGCATACATGATGGACGCAATGAAAGAGATCGCCGCGCGGGCGCAGCCCAGCGCGCGTGTCGGCACGGAGATTCCGATCCTCGCGGACTATTACGCGCAGCGCGCCGGGCGCTCAGATCTCGATTGTCTTGAATTCTCGGTATCCGCTGAATTGGCAAAGCTCTCAGTTGGAGATTTTCTGATTGACGCTCGCGGACGAACTTACTTCAGTAACCAGTCGATGCTGGCGCGCTTGCGGCAAACATCGAAACCGGCGTTCACTGTTTTTGTCGGCAGCACCCCGGCCGCGGATGTCTATGTCCTGGATCAGGCATCATTGTCAGCCTTACGTGGCAACTGAAACGAGACTTGGGCAGTGACCTATCTATGAAGCAGGTGACGGTCGTCAACTGAAAAAAGGCAAACTCCTCCAACAGCGCCCCGCGCGCTGGAACATGTGCTGTTGGTAACGAGCTTAAGAACCAGTTCAAAGTTAGTTTGATGTCAGTTCCTCAGATTCGGCCGCATTCGTGCTGCGCTCAATTATCTATCCGAGCATCGAAGGCCCATGAGGCAGATACGCGCTCAGAGCAGCAACCATTAGCTCAGCTGCTGCTCTGAGGCTAGTCGCTCAATCAATTTGCCAGGCACTTGAGGCCTATAGGACACTCGAGCCGACTGAACTGCGACACCACGACGGACAAACTCTGCATAATTGATCCCATCGCGCAGCATGATGTAGGTCCGCACCAGCAGGTGACGGGCTACCGCCACTTTGGCCTTCGCCTTCTCGCGGCGTTGCATCACCCGATAATAGAGCTGCTTCAACTGCCCATCCTGCCTGACGGCCTTGTGTCCAGCTTCGACTAATAACAAGCGCAGTAACCGCGAGCCGGCTTTGCTGATGCCGCCAAACTGCTGTCGCTCGCCGCTCGAATACTCACGCGGTTCGAGGCCAACGTAAGCTGCCACTTTGCGGCTGTTGGCAAATCGACTCACGGGTGAAAGTGTGTGGACTAGGGCCAGCCCGGTGAGTAACCCTATCCCTGGATGCGTGCGCACCAGTTGCACCCGATCATCAACTTCAGCTACTAACTTCAGTTCTTGCTCAACTCGTTCAATGCAGGCGTTGAGTTGCTCAATCAACGCCAACCATTCCGACCGCTGTTCTTGCTGAGCTTCGGTTACTGATAATCCCAAGAGCCGCTCTTTACCTTTGCAGGTTCTTAGTTTGGCTTTCAACGAAACGCCGGCACCCAAGGCGATCGCTTGCAATGAGTTGTAGCTGCGGGTCCGCATTTGCACCAGCCGGTGCCGGTAGCGCAACTGTCGCAGCACTTCCCGACTAGCCGCACTGACTCGGTGAATCCGGGGAAACTCTCCCTTCAGCAGCAAATCCAGAAGCAGTTCCGCGTCTCGCCGATCCGTCTTCTGTCGCGACCGAGCGCGACGCCGAATCTCGGTAGCATGCCCAATCCAAACCTGATGACCCACTTTCTCCAGCATCGCTTCAAACCAGGAGCTGTAACCGCTGGTCTCGAAACCGACGATTACTTCGCCACTGAACTGAGCATAGAACTCGCGGACTTCATCGATTGACTCGTGCTTCAATTGGGCCTCGTGGATCTCACCATCTTCAGTGTTACACCACTTGACCAACTGTTGCCTTGCATGAAAATCAACCCCACAATACGTAGCCATGGTGACTCCTTTCTTGTTCTTAAGCTCACCGCGAGTCTAATCAACCCGCGGCAAAGGAGTCACCTGCTTCATTACATCAATTTGAAAGCCTACCAGCGAGTGGCACTCGACGTCGGGAATGACCTGTCAACTTGGGTATGTGAAACCTTGAACGCTGCCCTCAAGTAATTCCTCACATCATAACTTCTAAAGTGTGGGATCATTTTTGGTCGATTCCAAGTTTCCATGCTAGAGTGCTCATTGATTGTCGGCGTCTGGTCGGTTAGCTTGCGCGTAACCTCGGGTACGCGGGACGGGTGGACAGAGGTTAGTACCGCCGAACAGTCTCAGGCTCATTGAAAATCGCTCATAGCTGAGTTCGCTGCAAGAACAGATCGACCCGTCATCTGTTAATGGCTCGATGTGACGAAAGAAACGCGACACCTTTCTACAGAAGGTGGATGGCCCCTCCGTCCAAAGATGTAGTTAAGGGTAGTGTGTCTCTTTCGTGACCGCGAGCTTTTTTTATTGCTCAAATTTGGGAGTAACTGCATAAACCAAAAACGCCGGGTTGCACTAGCGGAGGAGCATTCAGAAATGAATATTCGCTATCGGAATATCCCAGACAAGGACGCGGCCGGAGGCTATGCAGTCATTCCGTTACTCCAGGTGTTCTTACGTCACGATATAAACATGCGCCCGTTTCTCGCCCTCGTTGATTCCGGCGCAAATGCATGTATCTTCCCTGAGTCTGTCGGTACGTTGTTAGGCATAGATGTTCCTTCTGGTCGACCTCACAGTTTTTACGGCCTAGCTAACCAAGAAGCACCAGGGTTCATGCATCGTGTGCAGCTCCAAGTGACAGGTATTCCGATTTGGGTCGAAATCGAAGCCGGATTCGTTACGGGAGAAAACATTCTGCCTCTTCTGGGACAGGCGGGGTTCTTTGAAAATTTCCAAGTTGTGTTTGAGAGATATAAGCGGCAGTTTGAGATAAACACAAAAACTGACGCGCTAATTCGCAATCGACGCGGACATGGTCGCGGTCGTTAATGGAATAAACGTAGATGTAAACGATGGAACTTTGAACAGAATTGCGTTAGGGAATCCTTTTGCTTCGGCGTCCTTCGCGGCCTCAACGGCGTTCTTGCCGTGGCCTACGATAAACTCAACGCCATCGCGCTCATCAATGGCCACCCATTGATTTTCGTGGTTTTTGATTAAATCGGCAAAGGCCGTCTCTTTGTCGATCACGGCTGGCATTTTGGTTAAACCTTTCTAGTCGCTGGAGTCCCAGTGACTGGAAAATAATGACGCCTTCTACCATTAAAATCAATAAACAACAAGGGAATCTAGGAAAATGCCACAGAAAACAATTAGCGCTAAGTTCTCACCCCTGGGCCGGCTCAGTTTGAGGTCTGCTTGTCGCAGCATTGCCACCTACTATTAGCGAGAGACACAATGACGTCAAACTGATTTGAGAAAACGTCTTTTACAACGCGATACGTGAATCCTCCTCCGTCTCCTAGGCTGATAGTGAGGCGAAACAAACCTCACGTTTCGGTAGTACAGCATTCAAGTTGATGTAATGAAGCAGGTGACAGTTGACGACCGTCACCTGCTTCATAGATAGGACACTACCGAGACTTGCCGCGATTCACGCGGATTTCACAGATAAAACCAAAGAACACGTTTTGAGTTTTTGCATCCGCGCATATTCGCGTTAATCTGCGGCCGTAACGAAGATGCCAACGCTCGAAGAAATTCTCGCCAAATCAATTCCCGAATTAAAGCAGCGCTACGTCGATCGGGCGCGGCCGGTCCCGAAAGGCCTCGTGGCGGCGCTCGAGTCTGACACACGCCAGGGCGCTCATCAGTTGGCGAAGCAGATCCGCGAACGTTGGCGAAAGAACCGCGCCGAAGGACAACGCCTGCACAATCTTTTGCGCTTCGAAATCGATCTCTGGGGGCAAGGATTCAACTTCATTGCCGGTGTCGACGAAGCGGGCATGGCGCCCCTTGCTGGGCCCGTCATCGCCGGCGCGGTGATACTGCCGAAGAATTACAAACTCAAGCGGCTGAACGATTCAAAACAGATTCTTGATGAGTCGGTGCGCGCCGAATTGGCCGAGCATATCAAGCAGGACGCCGTTGTCTGGGCGGTGGGTCGCGCTGAAGTTGAAGAGATCGACACAATAAATATCTATCACGCAGGGCTGCTGGCGATGCGGCGGGCGGTGGAAGGACTGACAACAAATCCTGACTTTGTGCTGGTCGATGCGCGCCGCATCCCGCATTGTCAGACGCCGCAACGCGGCATCATTAAAGGCGACGCCTTATCAGCCAGCATCGCCGCGGCCTCGATCATCGCCAAGACTACTCGCGACGCGATCATGACGGAATTCGATTCCGTTCATCCCGGGTATAACTTCAAAACTCACAAAGGCTATCCCACGCCGGAACACTGCCGCTGTTTGCAGGAGCTCGGCGCCACGCCCATTCACCGTCGCAGTTTCGCGCGCGTGCGCCAGGCGCTGGGGCTCGATCCCATTCAGGATTCATTGTTTGAAGAGAAAGTGGAAGCGGCTACGGCGGGTAACTAGCCGTCTTTGCGTTCCTTTGCGACTTGGCGCCTTTGCGTGAAATGCGGCCTCACGCCAAGACGCAAAGGCGCAAAGTCCCGCAAAGCTTAGAATTGAAACTGAGCTCTCAGGCTGATGCTGCGGTTACTCTGCGCCGAACTCGCTCCAAAAGTGAATTGACCGAGCCCCGAAAGCGAATTTGATGTGCCTAACAAAGGCGAACTCAAGTTGCCGATCGGTGCGCCCGCATTCGTGTGATTGAAAACATTCGCGACAAACAGAGCAATCGTCAGTCGATATGGTTTGTCTTCAGGCCGGGCGGGTGTTGCCGCCGCTCGTCCTGATTGAGTGGGTTTTCCCGGCGCCGGCGGTGCTTGCGCGCGGGCGGGCGCAGTGGCGACTGAGCCAAAGCCGAAGGTCTTCGCGACCCGAAGGTTCACCGAAAAATAGCTGGGACCCTGCCCATAATTGCGGGGAATGATCTGTGCGCCAGGAAGCGGCAGCAAATCGAAATTGCCGAAAGGTGTCTGGCGAACCGACGCTCGGGTTAAGTCAGTAGCAATCGCGGGCCGCTCGAGAAAAATTGTGTCAGCGTTCGTGTCCAGACCGGTGATGATGTTAAAGGGCGCGCCTGATTGCGCAATGACGAGCGGAAACAGTCCGATGCCCCACTTCGTTTCGAAAGATCCGGTAAGCGTGAACCGGTGCCGCACGTCGAAAGATGATCGCCCGAACTCACTCTGCAGATCGTACGAATTCGCCGGAAACGATCCCGCGCCATCCGTATCGCCATCGGCCTTACCCAGCGTGTAGTTGGCGTTGAAATTGATCTTACGGTTAAGCCGCGACTGCAGATTGAAGAGCAGCAAGTGCTGCCGATACCAGCCCGTGGTTTCGTAATCGTAGATATTGAATCCGTTTCCAAACGGGCGCATGCCCGTGACGGGCGCCGGCGCGTTCAGATTGCGCGAGCGCAGTTGATGCACGCCGCGCGTGTCGAGATAGCTGAGGCTCATCGTGGTATTGCGCGGCAGGCTGTGTTCGATACTCAGCGAAGATTGAATGTAATAAGGCTGCGTCAGCTCCGGAACCTTTCGCCAGATCGTCTGCGGCTGTCCCAAAGCGGTCAGGACCGCCGGCGGTGGTGTGTTTGGATAGAGCGCTAGCAACGCTGGATCTGTAACAATGTACTGCTGCTCAGTCTGGCCGTCGTATCTGTTTGCCTGCAAAGTGACCGACGTCCGGACGAGGTCATAAAACATTCCCATGCCGCCGCGAATAACTGTTTTCGGCGGGCCCTTTGGATTCATCCATGGCGTCCACGCAAACGAGAACCTGGGCGCAAACATGAATTTGCTGTCGAGGTGTGTTTGATACTGATAGCGAAGTCCCAGACTCACTGTAAGGTCCGGCCGCATCTTCCAATCATCCTGAACGAATGGGCCGATGTCCCACTGCTTCACTTGGGCAAAAGGATTTCCGGTCGCGATGATCAATTGACTTGGCGTCGAAGCATGCAGCAGTGTCTGCCGGTAACGATCGAGACTGGAAAAAATGAAGGTACCGCCAAAATTGTTCGGCGCGATATCGCTGATGTGCGCCCAACGCAAACGGCCACCGAACTTGATCGTGTGTGCGCGTGTTGTTATCGATAGATAGTCGCGCAGTTCCCCTTCATGACGCTTGAATGAGTAGCCGCCAATCTGCGCGCCGCCCCCGCTGAAGGCGTCATTCACGATGAGGCCAGGACTCGCGTCCGCCTGTTGCTGTTTGATGTAGTACCAGATGTACTGGAAACCAAACTCGTTCACGGTACGCGGATTAACAATTGCAATGTCGACTACCTGCAAGATGTGCAGCCGATCAGAATAGTCAAACGCGCGCGATGGCAAGGCAAACCCGCCGACGCCCTGCTTGTGCAAATTTTGAGCGTTCACGTTATAGCGGACGCTCAGCGTATTGTTCTGGTTTACCGCGAAATCCAAGCGCGGCCCGATGTTCCAGAATGACTTCGGCGTGACGAGTGCCAAATTTATCTTTTGCGGATTGAGCGAAGCATCCAGCGTGGTCGCGGCGATGACGGCTGTATCTTCAATATCGCGACGAGACCCGTTAAAGAAAAACGAACTTCGCTTCGTGATCGGGCCGCTGAGATTACCTTCGATTGCGCGGCGTTGATACGGCGGCTTGTTCAATGCATAGGGATTGCGAGAATTGAAGGCGGCGTCACTGAAGGTAAACGCCGTGCCGCCATGAAATTTGCCGGTGCCGGGCTTGGTAAAAACCTGGATCGTGCCGAAACCGATGCGCTCAAACTCGGCTGAGAACGGATTTTGGTTGATGACGATTTCGCGAATGGTCTGCTTGTCCGGCAACCCGTTTGAAGCGGTGAATCCATCGACAAAAACCTGAGTCCCGTTTGGACCCGCGGCTGGACCGGCTAAAGCGTCTAATTGCGAGGCCAGTTCGTTAGGATCATCGGAGAGAGCATTCAAGTCCTTACCGCTCATGACCCGCGCTGTCTTGTTGCTGTTCGGATCGGTGCTCACGCTGCGCATGTCGTCCACCGTCACGCGTTGCTCTTCAAACGCGACATTCAATTGAAAGTCGTGCGTGTTGACGCCGGCAGATAATTGCAGTCCGTTACGGGTCTCCGGCGTGAAGCCCTTCTGCTGGACACTCACGGTGTAAACGCCGTTAGCAACATTGTCGAACCGGTATCCGCCATTATTGTCGCTTTGGGTAGTTGCCTTCTTTCCGTTCGCGTCAGTAAGCGTGACCGTCGCGCCGACGATTACCGCACCCACTTGATCCGACACCTGGCCGCGCAACGAAGTTGGACGTTGAGCGATGCCGCTGATTGACCAAACGAAAAGAACCGCCGCGATGGAAAATAAAGATTGAATTTTCATTTTCCCCCTGTAAGGGCAGGGCTTGTCCCTGCCCGAAGCCGGGCAGCCACAAGGGCTGCCCCTACATTGCTGGTTAATTGACCGGAATCACGCTGAAGTCGAAGACTGAAGGCAATCCTGCGCTCAGTCGCACGACTTGGGGTTTTCCGGGTGGCGTCAACGCTTTCAAAACTAAATCGACACCGGCTGCGACTTTGATCGCCACCAATTGCGAACCACCCTCCCCAACCGCGCCGGTCACTGCCAATACATCGCCTGGTTTCAAGTCTGAGAGAGAAATCACGGGCAGGGTATCGATCATTTGCTGCACGTCGATGACGGGTGAACTGGGCTTGCCCGCCGCCGGCTTGGTCGCTTCTCCCTTTGCTTTTTGCGCGATGGCGGTCGCGACGGGTGGCGTGATGCGCCGCAGCACTGAATCCTTATTGATGACAATCGTGACCGGCTTTCTCTGATCGAGCGTCGCCCCCCGAATCTCGCCGCGTTGCTGATCAATCTCGGCGACGCTGATTCCAATTGTCTTGAAGGCGCCCGAAACAATCTGTTGGGCCACAAACTTTCCGTCGCCGGTCTTATCGCCCAGCGCGCGTAGTTGGTCTCCGCTATGCACTTCATCGAAGTTGCTCGCGCGCGCGTTCTCAAATTTGAGCGAACCGGGAACGTAGCGGCGGAAGTGTGCTTTGGTGGTCTCGATCGTTAGACCTGTGCCTGCGTTCGGGCCACGCAGTTCGAGAGTGATGGTGTGACCGTCGGCGTTAGTGGCTCGGACGATTCCCCCGACGCCTCGTTGTTTCCATTCATCCAAATCGCGCTGGCGTTTCTTCTCAACTTCCGCCGCGGGCATGACCACGACTCGTTGTGCCACGAAGGTTTGTCCTGCGCGCGTGCCGCTGTTGAGCACGCGATCTCCCGAAGTGATGTCGGCGAACTGAATCGCGACTGCATTAGCAAGACTACGCTCGCCTGCGGGAATACGAACCAGGACGGTATTGGCATCTGTTTGAATGGACACGCTGTCACCCGCGTCTGTGCGAATGGTCAGGACCTTGAGACTTGCATCTGTTTGCATCACGACGCCGACGACGCTCTGCGACTTTTCCTGTCCGGAATTGCTCGCTTGAGAAACCAACGCCGCCAGGCCGATGATTACGGCGATATAAGCTATCGCGCGAAAGGGTTTCATGATTGAGATATACGCCTATGCTGGTCGGGCGTCGGTCAAGAAGTGCCAAGTCGCTGTTAAGAAGTGTCAAGCTGGCGAGCTGCGCAATGCTCTCTTACTTTGCGGTTTTTCCTGGCGACTTTGCATCCTGGCGCGATCGAAAAGGGAATCTCACGCAAAGGGCGCAAAGACGCAAAGCCTCGCAAAGTAAACCGGGACACTACTGGCGTTTGCTTGACAGTTCTTGACTGCGAAAAATGGTTCGACGTATAGAATGTTTCTCACGAACGCCTTAATGGAAACCCATCACGAAAGCGGCGCGAAACGAATACTCGTCATCGACGATGACGTCGAGCTGTGCCAACTCCTCAACCGCTTCCTGACGCAGGAAGGTTTCGAAATGGAATCGGTTAACAGCGGCCCCGCCGGGGTGGAGCGAGCACTGTCCACAGACTGCGCGTTGATCGTTCTGGATGTGATGATGCCGGAAGTCAATGGATTCGAGGTACTGCGCCGCATTCGCGCGCAATCGCATATTCCGGTGTTGATGTTGACGGCGAAAGGTGACGCGCTCGACCGCGTCCTCGGATTAGAAATGGGGGCTGACGATTACCTCGCCAAGCCTTTCAATCCGCAGGAACTGGTGGCGCGCATTCGAGCTATTTTGCGGCGCATCAAGCCACTTGACGGGGATGCCCGGAATCCGCGCACGCCTCTCGCCGTTGGTGACGTGGAAATGGATCGTGGCGCGCGCGTCGTGCGGCGTCAGGGTGAAACCGTCAATCTAACTTCGGTCGAATTCGATTTGCTCGAAGCGCTGCTGCAAACTCCAGGACAAGTCATCAGTCGCGAGAAACTCACACGCGATGTGCTGGGCCGCGAATTCTCGCCCTTCGATCGCAGCATCGACACGCACGTCTGCAATCTGCGGAAAAAGATCGGTTTGCTGCCGCAAGGAACCGAGCGCATTAAGGGAGTGCGTGGAATCGGCTACGTCTACGCGTTCGCTGCCGAAGCTTCTTAATCAGGAATCGATTTGCAAAGTCTCTTTTTCAAAATCTTCGCCGGCTTCTGCGTCATCGTCGTGATCGTCGGCATGTCGCTCGAAACGTCGAGCATCCTGGCCAACTATTACGAAACGCGTTGGCAGGGCGTGCTGCACAGCATCATGCCCATGGAAGCCGAAAAGTGCGCGCGCCTGTACGAGCAGTCCGGCAAACAGGCGGTACAGGATTACCTGGATCAATTACAGGTGCAGAAATCGGTGAGGTTTTATTTTTTTGACGAGGACGGAAATCCGCTGCTTGATCGTGCCGCGCCTGAGCTGGTGCTGAAACTCGCGAAAAACAAACGGGCGCTGGAAGAGACCACGCGGCAGAATCTGTCGCTTGTCGATCCGAAAAAAGGGCTGGCGCTGCGACTAGCGCCTGGCCCTTCCGGCCGGCGATACGTTCTCGCTTTTCAACAGTCACCGACATTGATTATGCCGGCTTCAGAGGCCGTCGGATCGCATCCCTACCTGCGCATCATCGCGATTGGACTGTTTGGGGCGTTGCTCTGCTTCCTTTTAACCCGGCATATCACCAAACCAATTTCGCGCTTGAGCGACGTGGCCACATCATTGGCATCAGGACGATTCGAGACGCGCGTCGATCGCTCAGTGCGCAACCGCTATGACGAGATTGGCGCCCTCGGCCGGAATTTTGATCGGATGGCGGAACAGATCGAAGCGCTGGTCAGCGCCCAGAGAAATCTGCTGGGTGATGTTTCGCACGAGCTGCGTTCGCCGCTGGCGCGCCTCACCGTCGCCCTCGGACTGCTGCAGCACGCTTCGCCAGAAGAGATTTCTGAATACGCCAGTCGCATCGGCATAGAAGCGGAACGACTCGACAAAATGATTGGACAATTGCTGACCCTCACGCGGATTGACAGCGGCGTGGAATTCACGCGTCGCGAAGCCTTCGATCTGACCAATCTGATTCAAGAGGTCGCAGCGGATGGAGACTTTGAAGCCCGCGCGCGCGAACGCGAGGTCAGGATCCTGCATGCTGATTCGTGCACGATGAGTGGTTTTCCCGAAATGCTGCGCAGCGCAATCGAGAATTTAGTGCGTAATGCGATCCGTTTTGCGCCGGCAGGCTCCGCCGTAGAACTATCACTACAAAGGTCCGGTTCCTCGAGCAAAGAAGACGCTGTCCTTAAAGTCCGCGACCACGGTCCCGGAGTTCCACCGCGATGGCTCACCGAAATCTTCAAACCGTTTCATCGCATATCTTCTGAGGGGGATACCAATGGTCAAGGAGCTGGTTTGGGTTTGGCAATTGCTGAGCGCGTCGTGCGCCGGCACGACGGGACGATTCGTGCCTACAACGCGAGCGACGGTGGGCTCGTGGTTGAGGTGGTTCTGCCGACCGTGTCAGTGAACGGATGAGATCAATACCGCGAGCGGTAGCGACCGGGTTATCCAACGTTTTGCGACCGGAACCTCACCCGGTCGCTACCGCTCCCGGTATTGACTCCTCTTGACTTGAAACTTCAAACCTGAAATCCGAAACTAGGTGCATGGGTCTCGCTGAATACAAAAAGAAGCGCCGGTTCAACGTCACGCCCGAGCCAGGTCCCAAGGAGAAAACGTCTGAACTCGGCAACATCTTTGTCGTGCAGAAACATCGCGCCACGCAGTTGCACTACGACTTTCGACTCGAGGTTGATGGAGTGTTGAAGTCATGGGCCGTGCCGAAAGGTCCATCGCTGGATCCGAGTGTGAAGCGACTCGCGATGCAGGTCGAAGACCATCCGGTCGATTACGCAGACTTCGAAGGTGTGATTCCCGAAGGCGAATATGGCGGGGGCACTGTGATGGTTTGGGACTATGGCGTGTACGCACCTGAGAACGTCAAGAAAGTGTCGGACGGACTGAAGAAAGGCGATCTGAAATTCGTGCTGCTCGGCAAGAAGTTGAAGGGTTCGTTCGTGCTCGTGCGCACGGGCGGCAATCGCCAATGGTTGCTTATCAAACACAAAGACGAATATGCCGAAGAGGGCGAAGAGATTGCTGAGTCACAGCCCTACTCAGTTCTCACGAAGCGGACACTCGCTGAGATTGCCGCCGATGAAGGGGGCGTAGTCGAAAAAGCCGCGACCGGTGATCCGAAAAAACTACCTCGCCGCTCTGGAACTAAACGTCGTAAGAAGCAGGCGAAGAAAAAAGTCTGGCACAGTAACAGATAGAAGGCAGTAAGCAGAAGGCAAAAGGCGGTAAGCAAAAGGCGGTAAGCAAAAGGCGGTAAGCAAAAGGCAGCAAGCATGTGACTGGCCGTTTGCTTACTGCGTACTACTTCTGCTTTCTGCCTTCTGCTTTCTGCTTTCTGCTTTCTGCTTTTTGCCTTCTGCCTTTTGCCTTTCGTCTTACGCTGCACGACGCGTGTCTGGTCTGACCTGTCTCACCGGCTGCAAGCCGCCGTCATGCAGCAAGTCCGCAAACAGCGCTCGATAGTGGAGCATTGCTTCACGCAACTTCTCGATGCCCACATCGCTGTGTTCATGTTGCACCGCGATGTCGTGCGCCAGTCGATAGTTCTGCACCACGGCCGGATGATCGACAGAGACATCCGCCACGCGTTGCTCGAAGTTCGCGACCGGATACCCGCGCACATTCATCACTTCCTGCAGCAACACGTCTGCATGCGCCACGGCGGCCGTGGGATCGTCTACGAACTCAGCCTGGGCTGATTCCCATGCATCCGCGAATTCATTTCTTTGTTGGTCGGTCAACGGTTTGATGTCGAGTTTCTTGACGCGGGCCTGGCGTTCTTGCAAGAGCTTCTCACCGGCTGTGGCGTCACCTTCGGCGCGAGCCATGCGCCTGTACTCAGGCCCGAACTCGGCACGGAGCCTCTTACTTCGTTTGTTCGATGTGTACAGCCACACGCTAACCGCTACTGCGGCGATTACAGCCAACGCAAAAAATGCGATGATCGCTATAGTTAATGGATTCATTTCTCGTCTCCTCTGACCTCGATCTCAAAGCAATGAGTAAGCCAATGAGCAACCGCGTTTGCGACGCGCATCGACCCGCTCCGACGAGCAAAAAAAGTACCAATACGCGACGCTCTATCGCATCGAAGCGATACTCTCGCCGGCTGTACAACCTAACGCGCCCGACAATATACTAACGGGCTAATTCGTCCCGTCTTCGAAGTAATCTCAATGAAAGGTATTCGATTCATGTCGAACAAATGGAAACGCATGCTGCTCATATCCACCGCAGCCGGAGCGATCGCCGCTCTCGTCATCGGTAACAGTTCACGCGCGGTCACCGTGACGTCCGCTGATCCAAATCCCCTGCTTTCTGAGTGGACGGGGCCGTACGGCGGTATACCTCCGTTCGATCAAGTTAAGGTTGAGTATTTCAAGCCCGCGTTGGAAGCCGCGATGGCTGAGAACTTGTCGGAAATCGATCAGATTGCCAACAACTCCGCGGCGCCCAGTTTCGACAATACGATCGTGGCCATGGAAAAGGCCGGTCAGACGCTCGATCGCGTGGGCACGGTCTACAACGTCTGGCAATCGACAATGAGCAGTCCGGACTTCCAGGCTGTGCAGCGAGAGATGGCGCCGAAGCTGGCCGCCTTCAGCGACAAGATCACGCAAAACGAAAAGCTCTTTAAACGAATCGAAGCGGTTTACAACTCGCCCGACAAGAAAAAACTCACCCCTGAGCAGCAGAGGCTGGTGTGGCTCGATTACACAAACTTTGTGCGAGCGGGCGCGAAGCTTGACGCTAAATCGAAAGCGCGCCTGACCGAAATCAATCAGCAACTGGCGACCTTATTCACGAAATTCAGCAACAACGTTTTGTTCGAAGAAGACAATGAATTCGTCCAGATAAAGAGTGAGAGCGATCTCGCGGGCTTGCCACAATCGGTGCGCGATGCGGCGGCCGCGGCGGCCACTGCCAAGAAACAGGAGGGCTGGCTCATCATCAACACCCGTTCTTCAGTTGAGCCGTTCCTGACTTTCTCAGATCGCCGCGACCTGCGCGAGAAAGTCTGGCGCATGTTCATCATGCGTGGCGACAACGGCGACGAGCATGACAACAACACGACGATTACGCAGATTCTGCAGTTGCGTGCTGAGCGCGCAAAGCTGCTGGGTTACCAGACGCATGCGCACTGGCGCGTAGAAAACCAGATGGCCAAAACGCCCGAACGCGCCATGGACTTGATGATGGCGGTTTGGAAGCCGGCCGTGCAGCGCGTGCACGAAGAGGTCGCCGACATGCAGGCGCTGGTTGCGAAAGAGGGTTCGACCTTTCAAATAGCGCCGTGGGATTATCGTTACTACATGGAGCGTGTGCGCAATGCGAAATACGATCTCGATCAGAATGAAGTGAAGCCGTATCTGCAACTCGATAAATTGCGCGAGGCAATTCATTGGGTCGCGGGCGAGCTGTTCAATTTTAAGTTCACGCCGGCGCCGAATGTGCCGGTAGCGCATCCCGATATCAAAGTTTGGGAAGTCACCGACAAGACGACCGGAAAGCACATCGGCCTGTGGTATTTCGATCCGTTTGCGCGGCCCGGCAAGCGCTCGGGCGCATGGATGAACGCGTATCGCAGCCAGGAGCGCGTCAACGGCGAAATCACCACCATCGTCTCCAACAATGCGAACTTCGTGAAAGGCAAACCAGGCGAGCCGCTGCTGATTTCATGGGACGACGCCTCGACAATGTTTCACGAATTCGGCCACGCGCTGCACGGCTTGAATTCCAATGTCACGTATCCGTCGTTGTCCGGAACGGCGGTGGCGCGCGATTACGTCGAGTTCCCTTCGCAATTGATGGAGCACTGGCTGTCGACCCCGCAGGTGCTGCAAAAGTTCGCGCTGCACTATCAAACTGGAAAACCGATTCCGCAGGAGTTAGTCGACAAGATTAATCGCACCAAGACATTCAATCAGGGATTCGCCACGGTTGAGTATTTGGCGGCCGCGATTCTCGACATGAAGCTCCATCTCCTCGGTGATCAGAAGATCGACGCGCGGGCGTTTGAGAAAGCAGCGCTGGCAGAAATCGGAATGCCGAAAGAGATCGTTTTGCGGCACCGTCTGCCGCACTTCCTGCATGTCTTCTCGAGCGATTCGTATTCCGCCGGGTATTACAGCTACCTATGGTCAGACGTGCTCACGGCAGACGCGTTCGGCGCCTTCACCGAAGCGGGCGGCCCATATGATCGAAAAGTAGCGGACCGGCTGCGCAAGAGCATCTTTTCAGTCGGGAACACGATTGATCCGGCGGAAGCTTATCGCAACTTCCGGGGGCGCGATCCGAAGGTCGAAGCGCTCATGAAGAAGCGCGGATTCAGTTCGTAGTTGCTTCCGCAAGAGGAAAACAAAAAAGGCCGGCGTGATGCCGGCCTTTCTGTCTATGCGGGCAGGATGCCTGCGCTCCCTCTGTCTATGCGGGCAGGACGCCTGCGCTCCCTCTGTGTATGCGGGCAGGATGCCTGCGCTCCCTCTGTTTATGCGGGCAGGATGCCCGCGCTCCCTCTGTGTATGCGGGCAGGATGCCCGCGCTCCCAGGACCTACCACTTCGGCGTGACGCCAAGGTTGTAGAAGAAGAACGAGTCGATGTCGGCTGTCTGCTCCAGTTGTTTGGTTGTGCTGCTGGCGCCGTGTCCCGATTTCGTATCGATGCGAATGATGACCGGATTGTCGCCCGCCTGTGCGGCCTGCAAGGCAGCCGCATACTTGAACGAGTGCGCCGGCACTACGCGATCGTCGTGATCGGCAGTCGTCACCAGTATCGCCGGATACTTTGTGCCCGCCTTGACGTTGTGAACCGGCGAGTAGGCATAAATCGCTTTGAATTGTGCTTCGCTCTGCTCGCTTGAGCCATAGTCCGAAATCCACGCGGCGCCAATTGTGAACTTGTGAAAGCGCAGCATGTCCATGACCCCGGCATGTTGATGAACGACCCGGAAGAGATCGGGCCGCTGATTGGTTACTGCGCCCACCAGCAATCCGCCATTAGAAGCACCTTCGATTCCGAGCTTGCTCGGCGAAGTGTATTTCTCTTTGATCAGGTATTCGGCTGCGGCAATGAAGTCGTCGAACACATTTTGCTTCTGGAGTTTCGTGCCCGCTTCGTGCCACTTCTCGCCGTACTCGCCGCCGCCTCGCATGTTGGCCGAGGCGTAAACAATTCCCTGTTCAAGTAACGCCACGCGTAAAGCGCTGAAACCCGGTGAAGTCGTAATGTTGACCCCGCCATATCCGTACAACAGCGTCGGGTTGTTTCCGTCGAGCTTAATGCCCTTTTTGTAGGTCACGAACATCGGGACGCGGGTGCCGTCCTTGCTGTTATAGAAAACTTCTTTCGTTTCGTAATTGGCGGGATTGAATCCGGGAATGTCGACGCTGCGAAAGACGCTCGATTTCTTCTTCGCGATGTCGTACTTAAAAATCGTCGGCGGATAATTGAAGGACGTGAAGGTATAGAACGTTACCTTATCGTCCGCGCGGCCCCCAAATTGCGGACTGCCCTGAAATTCAGGAAGTGAGCCCGGCCCCGGCATCGCAATGTCGTTTTCCAGCTTACCGTCGAGACTGTAGACGTAGGCACGCGTCGTGACGTCCTTCAAATAGGTCACAAACAACTTACCTCCAGCTGTGCTGCTCATCTCGAGAGGCTCTGGCTTTTCGCCGATCAGGTCCTTCCAGGTCTTCGCGCTGGGATCATAAACAACGATCTTGCCGTTCGGCGCGTCATGATTCGTCTCGATCAGGAATTTGCCGTTGATATCATCAATCACGCGGTAATCATCGTCAGCGATGTCGGCAACGATCGGCGTCCAGTCCTTCTCATTCCTGGAAGCATCGCGAAAGTAAACTGAGTTCCCTTTCTTGCCGGTCGTCGAATCTGAGTGCGTCATGATCTCGAACCGCAAATCGTCAGACACGCGCACGCCAGTGAACTGGCCCGGATGTGCATTGTCTTCGAAAACGAGAATGTCATCAGACTGAGGCGTGCCGATCTTGTGATAGTAAGTCTTCTGGTACTCGTTCTTTTGCGCCATCTTTTTGCCTTCGGGCGGCGTGGGATAGCGGCTGTAATAGAAGCCTTCGTCACCTTTCCAGGAAGCGTTCGAGAACTTCACCCAATCAAGTTTGTCGTCGAGCGGTTTGCGCGTGGCGACATCGAGCACGTGAATCTCGTTCCAGTCTGATCCGCCTTCCGAGATCCCATAGCCCAGGTATTTTCCGGTATTTGAAATAGTCAATGAGCCCAAGCGTGAAGTGCCGTCCGCGGAGAACTTGTTAGGATCAAGAAGAACTTCTGCAGTTCCGTCCAGCCCTTTTTGGATGTACCAGACGTTTTGATTCTGTAAGCCGTCGTTCTTGGTTGAAAAGAACCATTCGCCGCGGCGCGTCGGCGCGCCATACTTCGGATAGTTATAAAGTGTCATCAGGCGATCCTTGATCGCCGTGCGGTAAGGAATTTTATCCAGATACGCGTAGGTCACTTTGTTTTCGGCTTCGACCCAGGCTGCGACTTCTGGAGACCGATCATCCTCCAGCCACCGGTAAGGGTCAGGAACCTTCGTGCCAAAATAATCGTCAACGACATCAACTTTCTTAGTCGTTGGGTAAACGATGGGCGAGCTACCGCCGCCATCTCCACTCTTCTGCGCGCGCGCAGTCCAACGCGACGCATCCAGCGATATCGACAACATGGCGGCTGCCGCCAGCATTACCAACGCGAACTTAAATCTCTTCATGAAATGCCTCCGAAAAACCTGGGGGGTGAATTCGTCTGGGTCGCCGATACTTTAATCGACCGTAAAGAAAAACCAAAGCGCCGGGGCATCCAAATAAACGACTGTCTACCCAGGACAAAGCTCTTTATAAACGGGCGCCAATCAGATATCATTTGGCCGCAAATCTCTCCTCTTTCGAAACTCTTTTGCGGGTCATCCCGTAGAAACAATCAAATACTCTCCTCGGTTCTTGCCATCACAAATTGAACGGAGGAGAAGTTCATGAAGTACCCGACATTCCTTGATTTCTTAGCCAAATCAAGCCGGACGGCGCTCCTGGTAGTTCTGGTCGCAGCTCTGGCCGCGCTAGTCTCTCTTCCCTTTTTGCTTTCCGCGCGCTCCCAGACACGGCCGCGGGTCACCGCAACCGGCAACTCAAACACAGGAGGACGACCTGACGAGATCGTCAAAGTCGATGTCGATCTGGTTACGATTGATGCCTTGGTGCTCGACAAAAAGACTGCGCGCGGCGTGGGTGATTTGCAGCAGCAGGACTTCGTACTTTCCGAAGATGGAGTAAAACAGACCATCACCCATTTCAGTCAGGACAGTTTGCCGCTGTCCGTGCTGTTGCTGGTCGATCGCGGAGGTTGTCTGGACCCGTTCGGCACCGAAGTGCGTCGCGCCGCACAGGACGCCATCGCGCGCCTGAAACCAACCGACGAAGTCGCCGTGATGACGTATCACAACGATGTAGAATTGTTGCAGGAGTTCACCCGCGACCGCATGCGCATTTCCGACGCGCTGGACCGAGTTCCGCCGCACGATGAAGAGGCCCACCACTGCCTCAATAAAGCGTTCTTTGAGGCTGCGGAGTACATGCAACGCGCCGGCAATCCGATCGGCAGACGAGTCATCGTCGCCATCACCGGAGTGACCCGTGACTTTGATTGCCTGGGCGGACCGTCAAGCAAGACTGCTTCACAGGCAGTGTATGAATCGGGCGCGGTTGTCTCGGCAATTCTCCCGCGAACCGGCGAGCAGCAGATGGAGAATGGCTTTATGAAATGGGCGACCCGCATGGGCCGGCTGGGCGGCGCCCCCTACATAGATATCGAAACGTTGGCGAACGAAACCGGGGGCGAGATTCTGCAGGACAAGCCTGAGAATCTCAACACGACGTTTGCGACGCTGATCAATCATCTGCGCACGCGCTACAACCTCGCGTTCGTCTCAACTAACAAGAAACGCGACGGCACGACTCGAAAATTGAAGATTGAAATGGGACAACCTGCGCAGAAAGCCAGAGGCAAACTGGTGGTGAAAGCGCGGCGCAGTTACGTCGCGCCACGAAGCTGACGCGACGGCCCAATCTTCAGCACAGTTACCTGGTGGAGGATTTCGGCGAATTAGAACTGATGCCACTGCCAGCGGCTTGCGCGTTAGGCAAAGTGTTTTCTGAGCGCTCGTGGGCGCCCAGATCGGCAGTCGCTACAATTACGAGCAGAGCGGTAACGCCAAGCGTAGCCAGAACGTACAGCAGTTCTGTCATTTCGAAGTAGATGAGAAGAAATACAACTACCGCCAGCACGGGAATCCAAAGATAAGTCAGGCTGCGGCGCTTTTTTGCCTTGGTCGATGATGTACGTTGGTTCATTGCCAATCTTAGATAGTTAGAAAGGTATTCGCTGCGGAGCAATTCCGATGGTGCTCATGGCCATCCCGTGGAATATGTCCGCTAATCCTTTGGCTGAGAATGTTGAGCTGCGGCCGACATCAATTATGTCGTAAGGCTGAAGCAATGGATCCTCAGCTTTGCCCTTTTTGATGTCGTCGTAATTGAATGGAAGCGGCTGGACGCCGTTCTGTCCTTCCTTCTGGCGATATATGAATACTTCCGATTTAGCCATCCGTTGCGGCCCGCCGCTCATAGCAATCGCTTGCCGGAGCGTCATTCGGTCTTTCAAGACAATTGGTCCCGGCTGAATCACTAGTCCAGTAACATATACCGGGAGACCTTCCGTGACGATAACAATGTCACCGGGGCGAATGTAAGGATCCTCCGATCCGAAGCCGCCTTTAATTGTGTTTATTTCAATTATCCTTAGCTCTCCAATCGCCGAATCCTGAGGGGCGCTCTTTGCGATTGCATCTGAAGTCGCGCTCCCGGCCGCAGGTGGGGCTGAGTTTTTCGCCAGTAAATTATCGGCCATGTCTTCGGGCTCAGGACAGAGCTCCGGTTCGGTGTGCATGATTTGAATCTTGCCACTCGCGCTGGCCGTGATGCCACCCGCCGCGGCTAACAGTTCGTGCAACTTGATCCGGCGCGTCAGGGCCATGCTTTTCGGCGTGCGCACTGCCCCAAAGATTGAAGCCGGCTGCCGGCTACGCCGTTCGAGGACGCGGACGCTGACGCGTGGCTTTAGTATGTACTTCGCATAGGCTTCGGTGATTGTTTTCTGCAACTCTTTTTCGTTGCGACACTTCGCGGGAATCGGATCCTCGATGAACGGCAGTGAAGAAATGTTCCCGTCCTCGTCGACTTCAACCGTGGAATTCAGATCCGGCTGGCCGAAGACACGCACGTCGAGCAGGTCCCCCGGTCCGAGCCGATAGCGACGTCCACCCTGGTTATCAAGGTCGGATGAGTTTGGCGACGCCGTCACCGCCTGCGACACGTCCTGCGACTGGCTTTGTGCGAAACCGGAGAAAATGCCGGCCGCGGCGAGGATACCGCTTAACATCAATAGGAGTTTCTTCATAACCACCTCGATCTTGCTGAAAACAGAACCAGCCGGAAAGCGGTTTCAAAGCGCAAACAAGCTCGCAATCAGGCACGCCGCTTTGTTTTACGGGGAGACAATAGAATACCGAATCCGGTGAATAACCAGTTGCAATGATCGCATAAAAGGCGACGTATGCCAACCAATCTCAAAAACCACGGTGTCGGTTCGTAACCGCGGCGAATTCTGTTGCTGCCGCACTTGGGACATTTGCTCGTGATGCTTCGCAAGATTAGTTTTCCCGGCGACGCCTCGCTCGCCCTGATTCGGTATCGACGGCTGGATGAGTCGCCATGCGTGCGCGCAACAGCTCAATTTCCCTCGTGATTTGCTCCCCCGCTAATTGATGATCGCCCTCGGCCCGGGTCAAATAAAAAAGCGCGTCACGGTAACAATCGATCGCGCGTCCGTAACGCCCCTTAAAACTCGCGCGTTGAGCGAGTTCAACCCAGTGCGCAACCCGACTGGTCGTCATGAACTCGCGCACCGCCGCGGCTGACCGATGGAGGTCTTCTTCCTCAGGATACGTGGCCAGGGCGGTGTCGATACACTCCAGCGCCCGATTCGCAGCTTCGATTTTTTCATGCAGCCGCGCCCGCTGTTGAGCCTCGTGCGTCAACGATTGAGCTGAGTTACGCGCCCATGCCAGCATATGATGTTTCTGCAACCCCCGCACACGATCCTGGCGCGCCCGCACGGTCAGTCGCCGCTCTGGTGAGATATTGGGCAGCGCCAAAGATTTTTCTGCTACCTGGAGGAAATCACCGCACATCTCAAACAATTTCAGGTGCATTTCCGGAAGCGACTTACCCGCATCGGCCTCCGCTGACTGTCTTTCCAGGCCGCGAAGGATTTCACTTTGCGAAGGTGCGGGAGGCTGGCTGCGATACTCTGAAGAATGCGGGCGCTCGTGCCTGGCTGGGCGCGGCTCATCCTCAAGCAGATAGCGCGTCAAGGCTCGTCGCATAACCACCTCGCGGGCCGACGCCGCGACAAGCATTACCACACTCGCCGCTAGCCCCGCAGGCACCCAAGGATTCTCTTCACCCTGTAGCATCCACCACAGAACAAAAAACAGTGCGGCCGAAGTAGCGGCGGCAGCGACCATGTAAGCCGAGGTCGAAGGAACACGACGGCGTGCAATCCGCGGTCGGGAGACGCGGGCATTCACCGCCAGATTGCCTTTGCCTGGGGCGCGTTCCATCGTGGCAGATAATAACAAGAGAAAAGACGCCTAACTAGTCCAAAATGGGAATCTTTGGACAATGACCGTGGTCGGCGCGCCATGGCAAATCAGACCGTCGTTGTAGTAAACATAAGCGGCTGTCTAATAATTGCGGAGCACTCGAAAAGGGTTGTCGGTGCGCGTGCTGCGGGAGGACTCTTAATGGACAACAACTTTGGTGGGAAATCCGTGTTGGTTACGGGAGCGACTTCAGGCATTGGCCAGGCAATCGCACGTGCATTTACGGACAGTCAGGCGAACGTCGCGGCGATTGGCCGCAATCGCGTTGCGCTGGACGATCTCTACGGGTCGAATGCCTCGGTCTTGAGAATTACTGCTGATGTGACTGACAGCACAGAGATGGCGCGCGCTCTTGACGAGGCGATCAATGCTTTCGGACGGCTTGATGTGCTGGTGAACGCAGCCGGCCACATTTCCAGTGGCACAATAGAGGACACGAGCTCAGCGGCCTGGGACGCGATGATGAACGTCAATCTTCGCGCTCCTTTTCAGCTGATGCAGCTGTGCGCCCCGCATCTCATCCACACAAAAGGAAACGTCGTAAATATTTCCAGCGTGACCGGCTTGCGTTCGTTTCCCGGCGTCCTGGCGTACTGCGTTTCCAAAGCAGGACTCGATCAATTAACGCGCTGTGCAGCTCTGGAGTTGGCGGCGAAAGGCGTGCGAGTTAATGCGGTTAATCCGGGCGTGGTGGTGACGGAAATTCACAAACGCGGCGGCATGAACGATGAAGCGTATGCGAAATTCCTTGAACATTCCCGCACGACGCATCCGCTGGGTCGCGTGGGAGCGCCATCAGAAATCGCCGATCTGGTGTTGTTCCTCGCTTCTGAGAAAGCGTCGTGGATAACGGGCGCGACCTATTCAATAGACGGTGGCCGCGCGCTGACCTGCGCCCGCTGAACTAACGGCTCTTCGAGCCTTCGCGTAATAGCCGATTAACTGTATTCGTTAGCTCATTAACTTGTTCCGGCTGCTTGAGAAATGCGTCCATCCCCGCGCGCCATGCATACTTCTCAAAGTCGCCGGCGGACATCATGATGATTGGTGTCCGACGGCGATGAGTAATCTTGCGCGCGCGCTCAGCCAGTTCAAATGCGCTCAATCCGTTCACGGTGTTGCCAATTAGCAGCACGTCGTAATGCTCATCACCGGTCAGCATCCGCAGCGCAGTATCCACATCCGTACACCATTCGACTTTCCAGTTTTCCGCGGTCAGCAAACCACTCACTTGATCGGCGACGGGTTTTTGATCTTCGACGTGCAGAATGCGAATTTGAGAACTCGGCTGCCGAATCACAGCAGCAGCCTTGCGCTTAACCTTCCGTGATTTCGAGAACAGATGACTGCGTCGGGGCCGCACGGCCGATCTCTGGCCAAGGAGATCGCGATGCCGGCTATTAATTAGCGAAATCAGGCTCTGATGATGCTTGAATCCGAGTAAGTGGGCGGCCTTGGTCACCGCGCCACCCGAATCACGCAGCGCCCGCTCAATCAATGACTTCTCGAAAGCGCGCACCTGTTTTTTCACAGAGAAGTTGTCCCAACTCTCTGAGAGCGCTGGTTCGGCCTCTTGCGTTGAAGTGCGCAGCGCCTCAATGACAATCAATGCACACTTGATCAGGCGGATGGTGGTTGACGGATCCTGAGAACGCTTCAACAGGTCGGCCGCGGCTTCGTAAGTATCCCCAAGTTCGTCTGGCGAAGTCTGCGCAATTAGCTCTTCAATGATGCTCAGCTTTGCGCGCCCGGAACCCTCGGGGTCACCGCATGTTTCCGCGACCTCGATGGCTCGATCCAGAAGTTGGCGCGCCCGGACGAATTTTCCTAGTTTTGCTTTCACGATTCCATACGTCGTCAAAGCTTCCGCAAGAATCGCCTGCTCATCGCCTCGCTCCAGCACTCTCACCGCCGACCGGATTAAACGCTCCGCATCCAGATAGCGGCCTTGCGCGAGAAATGTTCGCGCCCGTGTTTCGTCGACCTGCGCCACAGTGCCTGTGTCTCGAAGTTCAAGGAAGAGTTGGCGCGCGCGATCCAAGTGGGTGTGCGCGTCGTCATAACGACCAATAGTGTGAAACAGAAAGCCGAGGTTGTTTTCTACGCGCGCCAGATACCGTGTATTGCCTGCTTGTTCGAAGTGAAAACTCGCGGCTGCGTATTCCACCAACGCCCGATCGACATAGGCTTCCAGGTTATCGATGTCGGCCATGCGCCTGAGAGCAAGGCCAAAACTGTTGTGAAAGGTGCCGTGAAGGTTGTGGTCGCTGCTCTTTTCAACCAGCACCGCTGCCTCGTTGTAGATTCGAATCGCTTCGCTCAGTCGGCGAGAATCCACTTCGACAATGCCGGCCCGCACTAAAATCGAAGCTCGGAGGTCAATGTCGTCCGCACTAACCAAGCTCAGCGCTTCTGACAGCGTGATCCTAGCCTCGTCAAAACCCCCTTCGCGCCAATAACAAACAGCCAGGTCAGCGCGCGCTTCGGCAACACTGGGGGTATCATGCAGTCCTTCATATAGCGCGATACCGCGCGTAATCAGATTCTTTGCTCGTTCCTGGCTACCCGGACTTGGGTCGGCGCTACCCTGCCAACCCGCCAGGCATCCCGCCCGCACCAGCAATTGCGCGCTGGTCCTGTCGTCCAGTCCTTTGAGCTGAATTGAATCCGACGCACCGTCCCAAAACTCGGAGAGCGCCTCGATGGCAGCCTGATATTCACCTGCCTTCTCGAGTTCTTTTGCCATTTGAGAGGCGTATTCGGCTCTCTCAGCAACGGGGGCGTGGCTATCAATTGTTGTGGTTTTGAGTTGAGACTGTAAGTTCATGCGAGGCTTGCCTTTCTGTCGCCTTGATAATAAGTGTGCCTCTTGGCTGCGATTCGAATAGAATTGGCCGCTTTGTTTTTCGGAAAAATGAAACTGAGACTTTCAAAGGAGAAAACATGAAAACCATTAAGACCCTTCTCGCGTCGATCATCTTAGCCCTTTTGATCACTGGAACAGCTCTCGCGGGCGAGACTCAAACCCCACCGTGCGCGCCCGGCGAAACGCAAACCCCACCGTGCGCGTCGGCACTGAGTTCCGATGATACAGCGCCGGGTGAAATTCAAACACCACCAGCGGGCGTCGACCTTCTTTCACTCGCGGCGCTAACGCTGGACATGCTGCGGTAAAAGCAGCAGTTAACAAACCCGAGATCGTTCGTCGCCAGAGCTTTCTCCTGGCGGCGTAAGCTAAGTGTGTCTCCGATGCTTGGAACCCTTACTGGAAGCTCAGGGTGCAACCTGAGGGCTGACCCTTCGGAGGTGCAGCAGAGTGGCGTAGGATAGACCGCTCTCTCCTGCTTTGCAACCACTATTGCATGAGTTCGCCAAGTGTTGACACCGCTCTGCTTACACCCTATCGCTAAGTTTGCGGCAGGCCAAAAGTCTGAGGGGACCCGGAGCGATTTGAGACACAGGGATGAGAATCGATCGTATCCAGTGGCCCTTTACGGATGACGGTGGCTGGCATTTCCAATTCCGGATATACTGCGCCTCCGTGCGTTAAAACGATCACACACTAAGATGGACGCGTTCAACCAGCCCGTCACCAATTACTCGCCGGTCCCCGCTCTTGCGCCACGTCCGCGCCTGAGTGCGATCAAAATCCTTGCGGTCATAATAGCGATTCTCTTCGCGGTGCTGCTGGGGCTCATCGTTCTGCTCTTCATTGGCGCTGAAACTGGCTTGGTCGAGCTAATCATCGGTATGGTCTGCGCAATTCTGCCGGTGCCGATCTACGTAATGTTGTTGCTTTGGATTGATCGTTACGAATCGGAGCCACTCTGGATGTTGGCGACCACTTTTTTCTGGGGCGCTCTAATAGCCGTCTTTATCGCCCTCCTTCTCAACACCAGCGTCGAAATCATCACGACGATTGCTACCCGCAGCGACGAGCTCGCCGCGAACGTGGGTGCCGTCATATCCGCCCCGATCGTAGAAGAGTCAGCCAAGGCTTCCATCCTTTTCATCTTCTTTTTCTGGAAGAAGGACGAGTTCGACGGAATTGTCGATGGCATCGTTTATGCGGGCATGGTCGGCCTCGGCTTTGCCATGACAGAGAACATTCTTTATTACGGTCGGGCCATGCAAAAAGGGCCCGACGCGCTGACCGTAGTTTTCATCCTGCGCGGAATGGCGGCGCCGTTCTCGCATCCTCTGTTTACCAGCATGACTGGCATCGGGCTGGGTTGGTCACGACAAACCCGAAACAGCTTTATCAAATTCGCAATGCCGATATTTGGTTTCGGGCTGGCGATCTTAATGCACGCCACCTGGAATGGATCGGCGGCCTTCGGGCAGGGTCTGGGATTCTTCGTTGCTTACTTTATGATCATGGGACCGGCATTCATCATCATTCTCATGGTGATTCACTTCTCGTTACGTCGGGAAGGCCGCATCGTTCAGGAATTTCTTTATCCTGATTATCAAACAGGGTTCTTCGACCGACATGAATACGAAAAACTCTGTACAATTCGTGGCCGCATGGGCCTGTCGTGGGATGCTCTTTGGTCACAAGGTTTCGGTGGTTGGCGTTTGCGAATGCGCTGCAATCAAATGGCGAGCGAACTCGCTTTTCATCGTAGTCGCGTAGCTCGTGGCATCGGCCGCGATCCAAAGGCCGCCCAGGAGCGCGAAGTTGATTATCGTGCAACTTTGCAGCAGCTGCGGCAACAAATTGCGCAGCGGCAACGAGGCTTTCGATAGGACCCGCGGTGCGAAAAACTTCGCGCGAGCGGCAATTCCTGTCTTATACTTGCCGCGCACTGTGCTCAGAGTCGCCCGCTAAACATACCCGTTGAAGATTCAACTTCTACCCAGCTCGTTCGATGCCGCCGGTCGGGCAACACCGGCGCAGCGCCTGACTTGTTTTCTGATTGATGAAAAGGTCTCAGTCGATGCCGGGAGCATTGGCTTGGCTTTATCCGAGGCGCAACGCTGCACGGTCCGCGACATAATCGTTACCCACCCCCACATGGATCACATCGCGAGCTTGCCGATCTTCGTTGACGATCTGTTTGGCGAGTTGACCGAACCCATTCGCATTCACGCGACTCAGGAAGTAGTCGATCTGCTCGAGCGCGACGTTTTTAACGACAATGTCTATCCAAGATTTGCCGAGCTCAGAAACCAGCATGGTCCCGTGATGGAGTATGTGCCTTTCAATGTCGGTGAAGAATTCTCGATTGCGCACCTGCGCGCGACGGCCGTCGCAGTGAACCATATCGTTCCGACGGTGGGACTTGTAGTAACTGACGGAAAGTCAACCGTGGCGTTTAGCTCAGATACCGCGGCGACAAATGAGTTTTGGACCTTGATTAATAACACGCCGAAGCTCGACGCGTTATTCATCGAAGCTTCATTTCCCAATTCTATGGATGAGTTAGCAAAGGCATCCAAACACCTCACTCCGCAAAGTATGGCCGCGGAGCTCACAAAGCTCAGCCATAACGGCATCGATATTCTGGCGGTGCATTTGAAACCTGCCTATCGAGCTACACTTGTCAGCGAGATCCACGCGCTGGGAATTAAGGGATTAAACGTGATGGAAGCCGGAAGAGTTTATGAATGGTGATGAGCTAGCCCTTTGCTCTTAGCTCTTAGCTCTTAGCTCTTAGCTCTTAGCTCTTAGCTCTTAGCTCTTAGCTCTTAGCTCTTAGCTCTTAGCTCTTAGCTCTTAGCTCTTAGCTCTTAGCTCTTACCTCTTACCTCTTACCTCTTACCTCTTACCTCTTACCTCTTACCTCTTACCTCTTTGCTCCTTGCTCTTAGCTCTTAGCTCTTAGCTCTTAGCTCTTTGCTCTTAGCTCTTTGCTCTTTGCTCTTTAGCTACCGGTTCGAATTCTTTTTCGGCGTGTTCGCCCACGAACTTTTCCAGAACCACACGACCGCTCGGTAGTAACTTCTCTACGCGAAAAGTTCGTTCAGACCCTTCGCGACCTGGCATTACTTCGGCGCGAAAAACGACTTCCATTCCGGGCCGAGCCCAGATATCCGCGCCGCGTTTTCCACGCCGCCTGCGCCCGCCATCATTTCGAATCATCAATGCTCCAATCGCGCCTACGGCGCCGGCTGCCAAAGCCAAACCACCCAACACCCGCTTCGTCGCCTTTTTCATCTTCAACCAGTCTCAGCAGCGATTGTGCGGCAAAAAGCGATCAAATCAAACCGAACTCGGATTAACTCGCCAGCAACAGTCATTCCCCAAACGAAAAGCGCGGCAACCTGGATAGTCGCCGCGCCCTTTTAAATCTGAATTAGGCTTAGTGGCACAAAGAGTCGAGTTTTCCCGCACTGCTCGGATATATGGGCAGGCCGCTAACCGCGCGTTCGGCGTTCATGGCAGTGAAATTCGACCATTCCGAGGGCACTTTGTCTTCCGGGAAAATGGCTTCGACCGGGCATTCCGGTACGCACGCGTCACAATCAATGCAGGTCTCGGGATTAATCACCAGCATGTCGTCATCGATATGGAATGCATCAACGGGGCAAACGACCGCACAGTCTGTGTAGCGGCAATTAACGCAAGGTTCAGCGACCACGTAGGTCATAGACGAATCATCCTCCAGCTGTGATTCAGTTATTGCGCTCCAAAGGATTAGAGCGCGGCCATCCTAACAGGAGCCCGCATCGTCGCGCAATTCTAGTTCTGGGCTTCAGCTTGAGTTTTCCAGGTCAATTGCGGCGCGCCACTTTTGAAATCATAAAACTCAAGATCGATTTCCGTGAACATCTTAGCCAGCATGATTATCTGACCTGTGTGCATCGAAAAGTGTTCGACAACGTGCAGGATCGCGGGCAGCGCGGAAACCTCAAGGCCCTGAATGGTAAACCGGTCGAGCAGTCGCGCTTCATCAAAGTGAGCGAGTGTCTGATCTGCTTCGCGCAGGGCGTCGCGCAGTCGCGCCAGGAGATCGTCCCGCGGTATCACATCGCGTTGCGCAAACTCTGCATCGCGATCACGCGCGTCCGGAGCGCCTCCCAAACCAACAACGATCCATTGCCGCACGTTTCCGCTGAGATGGAGCAGCAGGTTGCCAATGCTGTTTGAAGCCGGGTTTGCGCGCCACCAGATTTGTTCGTCGCTAAGCAAGCCGAGGCAGCGTTCGATCTTCGGAAGATAGTCTCCCAGTAATAACGAACGAGATTCTTTCAAAAACGAGGCGCCGAGGGTGCTCATCTTCGGTCACTCTTCACTTCCCGGTGGACGTTTGTGTTTAGCCTTGCGGCCCGCAGGGCGGGCTTTATCGTCGGGCTTGGCGTGCTCGATCGGATGTCCGGGAGGCGCAAGGCGACGACGGATTGAGTCGATGATCGACCTCTGTCGTCGACGCCGCTTCGACCGTGCAGTTTTCATCGCTGTTGGAAAATTCCTTAAGCGATGCTAAGCCGCAGCACCCGAAGTGTCAATCAGTTTTTGGCGTAGTGATTACAGAAGAAAAGCGCGAGGTTTACGCTTCGTTCGGCTGGCGAGCACGGATCAGGTTTTCGATTGCTTTTGAAGTTTCCACGCGCTGTCTCTGCTGGAAATCATTGACCCAGCTGGTGACCGTCGAAACCATATCCGTCGGCCGCTTGCGTTTGTTATTTCGTGCTGCGCGCGAACTGGCTTTCTTCTGGACGCGCTCTTCGCGCTTAATGACTTTTACAACTTTCTTTTCTGACATTTTCTCAAATTTCAACGTCGCTGCCGTAAGCAGAACGTCGCTTTCTGTGATTAGATTTAACGATAACTATTGACGAAAGTTCCGATTGGAATTTGCCGTCTTTTCCGGGAAAGCGCTACTTAGACGTTCAGCGGAGGCAGTTGGTTGCTGAACGTTAATTGTCTCTCGGCCAGCAGAATAACATGCTGCGGCTCGAAAAAGCCAATGAATTATTGCACTTGACTGGGCCCGTGCTTGGCCTGCATGTCCAGGCGCCAAAGTCTGCGCTGCGTCCGGAACGCCAAAATCGCCAGTACAACCAGTGCACCGAGCGCGAGATAAGGCAACACGCCTTTTACCGGACGGGTGCCGAATTTGATGATTAAAGCGTTAATAACGATGAGCGCCACGCGCATTTCTGTCGGTCCGAACCTGGCAAAGCTGACTTTGAACTGCTCCGTGGTTGCCAGCAACAAGTAAGTGTGGAACATCAGCGCGCTGAACACGCACAGCACCAGTAGCATGTTGAAAAACGCGCGCTCAGGAATTAGCAGTGTGTAGCCGAGCAGGATCGAACAGAGAAATCCATAGTCGAACAAATGATCCATGTAAAAGCCCCACTTGCACAAACCGGTGTCACGGTATTTGCCGAGCTTGCCATCGAAGTGATCCGTGAAGTAGTGGAGCACGATCATTACGTTGACCATCCAGAGCCAGCGCAGGTTCGTCTTCGCGAGATAGCAAAACCCGACGATACCCAGCGACCAGATTGGCGTCAGCAAAGTGAGATGATACGTCTCAATCCAGCGGGGAATGCGTGGCAACACGAAACGTGCCAGCTTCCGCTCGAGCGGCACCAGCAAACCTGAATTGGACTTTCCGGCTCCCGCGAATTTCTGGGGACCGTAGACTCGGGTCGACCATTCCTTCAATTGGACTTCGTCGATCACGGTTGCTGCTTCTTGCATTTGATTACCTCGGGGTCTCAACCCCATCCAGCAAACAGTAAGCCAGAGGCTTCAGCTATCGAACTTCCGAATGCTAGTGGGCGCAACCTTGCGGCCGAGGCGAGGATGGCAGCATTAGTCCGACAGATGTCTGAATTTTGACCGGTTTTCGCCGATCAGTTTAGATGAAAACTACAGATTGTGACGTGGGTATCTCGAATCGCTTGCGGCAACGCTGGTTGCGGCAGGCCAACATGTCATCGATGCGCACCATGTAGTCGCGGGATTTGGCGAATTGCGCGCGATCCATTTCACTCGCGCCACGCGGCGGTGCGGACTTTCTTCTGCGCGTCAACCAGCGAACATCGTAATCGGCGCGCTCACGGCAAAAAGGGCAGACGAAACTGGCCCGTTTGGTTTCCTGCTTCTCGTTAAAAAAATCGCTTTCTCGCATTATTGGTTCCTGCCCGCGGCTGTGGCCCGCTTGTGCGGCAATCGCTCGATTGACTGCAACAAGCGCACTGCATCTACCGGCGCCGGCTCGTAGGCGTCCGCTCCCAGCGACAATGCCAGCGAAGGTTGGCCGGTGCCCCACTCCCCCACCACCACAATCCGAGTAGTTTTGAAAATCGCAGTGCTCCTAATTTGCTTGATGAAATCGAAAGCGTCCGGGATCGAGACGAGGTCGATGGCGACTACGTCAAACGCCGTGCGCGTCAGTTGATTGAAGGCACGCCTCACACCGCCCGCGAATGAAACTGCGATGCCGCGCGCACGCAAGGAACGACGCAACGCATGACGCCGGTTCGCGGCGTTTACGATCAAGATTCGTTCGGAGTGGCTCGGCTGCATCTCGTTTATCGTTCTGGTCTGTTACCTTCGCAAAGATCTCGAAGATACTGAAAGCTGTAGATGCCTGTCTCGTGACCGTCGCTCCAGCGAAAATTCAACGCGTAACGGCCGACAATGCTCAGATCGCCAATCTCGATTTCGTCGGATATCGCTTGCGGCTTCAGCGTTCGCTCCCCCGTCCATTCGTCTACGCATTGAGCGCACGGACACGCGCGTCGCAACGAAACGGCCGTATACTCGCACACCCGCCCGTCCGCCCAGGTAATTCGCAAACGACTGTTGCTTTCCTGCGAAATCTCGGTCGGCTCAATTGCCTGTCGTCTCGTTGCTGCATCAATCATTACTGCTCACTGCTCACTGCTTACTGAATTAAGTGCCTCTTCTATTGCCTGCGCCTTCACCCCGTAATGCGAAGCGCTCCAGAGTACTCTGTCACCGCGCACAAGCAGAGCCTGCGGCGTTTCGTGTTGGACTCCGAAGCGACGCGCAATCTCATCAGAGACCTCCCGCGCCTGCTGCACAATAATGATCCCCACCGGGCGATCCACCTGGGACATCTCCCGGTAAACGCGGGCACTAATTCCGCAGGTATTGCTGTGCTTGAAAACGATCGCAGGATTCTCGCCGGCTTCGGAAATGAATCGCTCCAACGACTCGACATCCTCAATTTCGACAAACCCTTTGCTCGACATGTGTCGTTATCTTAGACGCATTCGGCTGGCATGTCACCGACCTGCGCTGAATTGTGGGGGGTTCGTTCGAGCGATCGTTGACGAGGACTAGCGCCAGCGCGCCTGGGCTGCGCTCGCGAGTCGCCAAATAAAGCCGAGATAGGTTTGGAATGACTGCGGCGTTTCTTGCACTGTCGCCGATTGTTTACGAAACGCGGTGCCGAAAACGTGATCCCAGAAGCGATTGGTTACGCCAAAGTTCACATTCGCGAATTTGTGATGGATTTGATGGTGCACGTACAGCTTACGATATCTCGTTCCGCGAAAATTGAAATGATGATGAATATGATGCAGCGCGCTGTAAGCCAGATATCCGGTAACCATGCCGGCCCAGAAAGTGACCACGCCCCGAGCCTCCAGCTTGTAAGAAAACAGATACCAGACCAACCACAAGAAACCGGTGGTCATGAACCAGGGCATGCCGATCAGCATCTTGGGGTGCTCGTGATGCAGGCGATGCCCGGCGTGCGCCAGCGTTCTTCCCTGGTGATAAATCCAGCGGTGGAAAATGTATTCGAAGAGCGTCCAACTAAACACGCCGCCCAGGTAAGATAGGAAAAGTAAACCCAGCGAAGTGTGCAATCCCCATACATCCCAAATCACAAAGAAGATCGCGGTCGCCGGATCGCTAAAAAATCCTATCCAGTAATTTGATTGATGGGCTGCGAGCCGCTCCAGTGGTGTCTTTTGAACACCTTGCTGTTCCGGGATGTTGGACATAGCTACCTGAAGATGACAGGCGCATTCTATTCAGAACGCAACTCGTTGACAACCGGATTCTTGCGTCGCGTTTCCTGCCGAGGCGCGGCTATTTCCACTCGCCAACCAGCACGAACGGCGCCCAATAGAAAGGCGCGCTGTATTTCTTTGCGCCAATCATGGCTAACTGCGCTTCGCGCATCGCAGCAACTGGCGAGCGCGAACCGGGCGGCAGTACGCGTTTGTAAAAGTCAGTCATCAAATCTGCAGTGGATTTGTCGGCCACCGACCACAGGCTGACACCCACTGTCGGCGCGCCGGCATACATGAAAGCGCGGGTCAAACCGATCACGCCTTCGCCTCGCTTCTCTTTGCCGAGACCGGTTTCGCAGGCCGAAAGCATCACCAGCGACGGGCGCATCCTCAGATTGAAAATCTCATCAGTGCGGAGAAATCCATCCGCGGTCGTATTGCCTACCAGCGAGAGCACCACGCCCGTGAATTGCGGCCGCTCAACGTCCAGCAATCCATGCGTCGCGATGTGGACCAGGCGATAGTTCGCAACGTCGGCGCCATCGATTCGCTCTTCGTTCGCGCCCAGGTCGATCCAGGATTCGGTCTTGGCTCCGCCGGCGCGCGCAATGGCCGCAATGGCGTCCGCTTCGGCACGCGTTCCCGGCAGACGCGCCAGCCGCAAACGGCCCTCAGTGGTTCCCGCCACGTCGCCAACCGCGGCTGCCAACCCTACGCCGCGCAACTCTGACAGATTATCAGAGACACGCACGCCTTTGAGGCGCGGGTCATCGGAATTAAAAACCGGATCCGCCACGATCAGAATGCTGTTGCCACTGGCTGTCGCCACGGTGTTGCCGCGAATTGCCGCGATCACCGAGGCTGACGGCGCGTAAACGATCTCATTCGACTTGAGCAGGTACTCAAGCGAAGCATAGTCGGCGCCGCCCGTTTTCTTCACCAACGCTTCAAACGGAACGTAGCTCAACGCCCCGTCACTAACGATCAGCAAACGATTGTCGCCGATCAAACTATCAGCCGGTTCGACCACGACTTTGTAAAGCGCATTGGAAGCGGCCGCAAATGCATCGACGTTTTCCGTCGGGCCTTGCGACAGGCCGAGGCCGCGTTGCCCTTCCGCCACGTCGATGCCGACTATGCGTCGCTGCAGTTTCGGCGGGATCAACTGCGCGCGAACATCCGCGGCCAGCTGGTTGATGGCAGCCTTCGGCGGCAGCTTGAAGATTGAAATCCCTGAAGACGTCACCGCGAAGAGGTAAGACGCGTCGCTGCCCAACGCGTACTCGAGCATTACGGTCTTGGCGTCGAGAACTTTCTGTTGAATGTCCGCGAGCGCGGCCGGTTGCGACGCCGTCAACGACGCGTAACGCGGACTGGCGGTGCGAATCTGGTTTTCGTTTGCGTCAAAGTCCGCCTGAAGATCCTCTAATTCCTTTTCGAGATCCGAAGGCTTCTTCTGTTCACCCGTTGCTACGCTGACGCCAGTTAGCTGCGCGGCGATCTCCTGTTGGCGATCGAGATTCTCCTGCTTGTGTTTCAAGAGATCCGCGGGCACGCCTTCAGTGATTTGCCCATTCACTTCCGCCAGCATGTCCAACAGTGAGCGCGCGCGACCCTCTTCGGAAATGCGAAGAGCTTCGCTCGCGTATTCGAGCGCCTTGCCGCTCAAGGCGCCGCCCGCTGTAGAAGTCGACAACGCCATTTCCGCAAACGCGCTGACAGCTTCGTCATAGACATCTTTTGTGTTCGCGAGAAACGTGGTGCGCGATTCATCGGCGCGTAAACTGCCGGCGCGAATCGTCTCAATCGTCTGCAAGGCGTCGCGATAAGACGCCAGTGCTTGTTCGCGCAACTTCATCGCTTTGCCAGAGTCCTTCTCCTGCGCTGCGCTCAACCAAAAGCTGCGACCGCGGCCACGTTGCGCCGGCCACATTAGATCGAGACGCTTATCCTCTTTCGCGCCATTGGCCGCTTCGTCAAAAAGTTTGGTGGCGTCTTTGTAGCGGCCTTCTTTCAGGGCCACGTCGCCGAGGCTGGTGCGCGCCGCGATGCGAAACCGACGCGTCTGTCCCAGTTTTGCCACGATCGGCAAAGAGCCGCTACCTGCGCTCAAAGCATTTTCAAAGTGCTGCTTCGCTGCCGGCAGATCGTTATTGGCAAACGCGATCCGGCCCAGGCCGAGTTCGTATGTCATGTAAACGATCGCAATGCGATATTCGTCGAACTCCTTCTTCGCTTCCAACAAGCCGACTGCCGCGCTGGTGGGCGCCCCGATGTCCGGCTTACCAGTGGAAATACTGCCGATGATTCCCCCAATGCCGCCGAAGCGGCGACCGGTTTTCGCAACAGCGCTTTCCGGTTTCTTCACAGACATGCGCGCGTAAGCCGAGCCCGCATCCGAAAACTGCCCGAGTCGAAGATTCGTGTCGCCGATTTTCGCAAGCATCAAATTCGCATTGAACCCGTTGTCGGCGGTGCTGGCCGCTGTCTCAGTCGCGGCGGCCGCGGTAGAACCAGCGCGACTCGCGACCGTGTTCGCCGCCGTTTCTGTTTTCTGATCTGTGCCCGCGGCGGCGTCGAATGCGTCGTAGGCTTTCTGATAATGATCGAGTGCGATCTTGTACTGGCCCTGCACGAGGTAAAGATCGCCCAGAGCATCATGCGCCGCGGCCATCCCGCGCTGATTTTTTGCCTGCGTGTACAAATCCAGGGCCGTTTGCAGATACCCGATCGCTTGATCGGCGTGGCCTTGCTTGAGCAGCGTGCGACCGCGGGAAAGGGCCGCTGAAGGATCGCCCTGTTGCTGAAAGATCGTTGATGCATCGCCGTGTTCTCGACCTGCACTAACGGAGTTGGAGAATGAAAACCCGATTGCTAGAAGCAGAAAGATGAGCGCCGTAGGCGCGAAATATTTATAGAACTTCATTGCTTAATTATGTTCGAAAAGGCTTTTGACTCAAACACCTATGAATATCGGGCTGCTCCGCAGCCGCATTCGCGCAATTACTTATGAACTAAATCCACCACCGTTACCAGGATCGCTTCTCTCGACGACGCGTTAATGCGAATCACGGACGGTGGTGGAATGGATTTATCCAATCCCAACCCGCGGGTCATCGCCACTCGTTCATGTTCAGTTTGTGCCTCGCCGAAATTCCTGGTAGTGGCGACCTTCACTTCCGCTTTGCTCGCGCTCTCGATCTTTTCCCAAATATCCGCGGGCGGCTGCCACGGGCACTTGTCTTTGCTCGTGCCGCACAGCGCGACCAGTGCATCGCCCGTCGGCACAGCCGGCAGCGGCTCGCGAGTCGTGATGATATAAATGCGATCGCCGCCGGGCTGTCCGTAGAATTCGAACCAACGCAGACGCTCTTCGCTTTCGTCGCTGGACGGCACTTCGATCGGCACGTGCGCTTCGATCCAGTTGTCGCCGGCATCCAGACGCGGATCGGGGTAAATCATTTTCGGCGGACCGCCATCTTCGCTGTCAAAGATGTAGAGATAGCCATCAACGCTCGGTTCGAGCGCGAGGCGGACGCGATCGCCGGTGTGAAACTCATGCGTCGGTTGCACGCGAATACCCCGGCCGCTCGCGTCGCGCATAAAAATTGTATAGCCGAGACCAATCGCCGACTGAACTCTTTTCGCATCGTTCCGATTCGCCGCAACTACATTGGCATTTGCGCCGACCTGAATGCCGATGGAGGTGTTCGCGGCCGAATTCGCGTTCTTGTTCGCCGGCCGCGATCGATGCCGGCGTGATGGCGCATTGAGATTGGTTGTCTTGGGACGACTCTCGAGAAAAGCCCCGCGCACATCTTCGTCCTGCGCGCTAACGATAAAGACGCCGAATAAGATTGAGAGCGCTGCCCCAACGATTATTAATTTCAGTTTCATTTCAACTCCACGCAGAGTCAGAATAGTCCTTCAACTTGAAACTCGAAACTCGAAACTCGAAACTTGAAACTCGAAACTTGAAACTCAGTTTTCACTTGTGTTCAATTCGAACCCTGAAAACTACCGACGCATTTTCCGGCCCATTTTGCGGCACTTTCAAGGCCGTTTGCGGCGCCGCGCCGGATTTGATGACTTCGCTGGTGGCGGCGTTCGCCTTTGCCTGTGCCTGGAAATCGCTCCACTGTTTCAACTCAGCCGATGTTAGCGGATGTTGCGACGGCCCGGCAAAAAATTCCGGCGTCGTAAGCGGCAGCGGCGAAAACACGAACGTGAATTCGTCAGTGCCGGATGTTTCGTCCAGCCTGATAAAGTTGGCTTTAACAAATGTGTCTTCCGGAAAAGTGAAGTTCATCCCACTCTTGACTTCGTTGGTTTCCAGTCCTGACATGGGGCCGGGCTGAGCCGACAAAAACACCGTGGGCGCGTTTTTCTCGCCCGGGCCAATGATGTACAGGTAACCCTTGTCGTTGGGCGAGAAATGAAACTTAAGCTCCTGTCCCGAGCGCATGGAAATCAACTCTCCCGCGCGCACTGAATCACCCGAATCAGTATTGACTTCGACCCAGTAACGAGCAACTTCATGCATCGGGACAGACGCGTCGGCAGCCGGCGCAGTCGACGCCGTCGCCGGCTTTTCGGTGGAACGTCTTCCCATATAACGCATCAGTGCCAAACCGGTCGCACCGGCAACGAGCAACAGAACCACTACGACTGCTCCCACAATCCACAGAACTGGCGAGCGTCGTTTACTCGGCGTAGCTCCTAACTGGGTTGTCGGGATTCCGGGCGCCGCCTCGCGCGCCCTGGCCGCTTCACGAGCCGCCAGCTCCTGGGGAGACACGACCACTGTTGGAATTGTCGCCGCCTGACCGATGCAGCCGGCGGAGTTTCAACTCCGGCATCCAGGATGGTTTTGCCGCGTCCGTCGTCTACCGTCGGTGTTGGGCGATCGGCGACAGTCACAAATCTATTGTCGCGAGGCGGCGGTCCGACCATGGTAGCTGGGATCGCGGCGCTGGCTGGACCCGCGCCGGCTAACGCAACTTCCAACTCCTTTTCGAGTTCGCCAGCCGTTGCCTGTCGCTGGCCGCGATCTTTCGCCATCGCGCGTTGGATCGCCAGACTGAATTCGACCGGGACGTCTGAACTTAGTTCGTGAAGCGGCTTCGGAGTTTCGCTGACGTGTTGTTTGCGCAGCTCGAGCATCGTCATGCCACTGAACGGACGCCGGCCGGCGACTATCTCGTACAACACGACGCCGAGCCCGTAAATGTCCGCGCGCCCGTCGATCTCCGAGTGGCCATCTGCGGGAAGTTCGCCCCACTGCTCGGGCGACATGTAGTAAGGCGTGCCGAGCATCTGACCCGCCACAGTCAGATTCGTGCTGCCGGTTTTCTCGGCACCGGCAACTTCGCGCAGCTTGGCAATGCCCAGGTCCAGCAGCTTCACAACCGAGTCGCCACCAGTGCCGGCCTTTCCGATCATGATGTTTTCAGGTTTGAGATCGCGATGCACCACGCCCATCGCGTGAGCTGCGTTCAGGACACTCATAACTGGTTTGAGAGTGGTTAACGCGTCAGCCGGTGAGAATCGTCCGCGACGTTCCAACTCGACGTCGAGAGTCGTGCCCTCGACATATTCCATGACGAGATAGATCGTGCCGTCGCTTGAGGTGCGCAGATCGTAAACCGTGACGGCGTTTGGATGGCGGAAGCGACGCGCGGCTTGTCCCTCGCGTTGAAAACGACGCAGCCACTCGGTGTTGCTGCGCATTTCGGGCGGCAGCATCTTAATCGCGACGCGGTCGCCGAGCAGAATGTGCCGCGCGCGATAGACCGCGCCCATACCACCGCGCCCCAGCAGCGCTTCAATTTGATATTGCCCGTCGAGCACGCTACCGACTAACGAGTGCGGATCTTCCTCCAACACTTCGCCATCATTGGGACAAAAGCTTACGTTGTCGTCGTACTTGTTACTGCAGGCGGGACAAAACTTCATGCGCGAGCAAGTTTACAACGAAAGTGTCAGAAGCCCGACCGTTAGGGAGGGCCACATTCATAAGCGATCAGCCGCGGATGAAAGCGGATTTGCGCAGATAGAGCAGTCCGAAACAATCTCTTTTTGATCCGCGTTTGTCCGCGAGAATCTGCGCTAATCCAACCCTCCCTCACGGTAGGGCTTCTGACACGGCAACGACTCAGTAAATCCGTTCCGCGTATTCTGCGGCCATGCGATCGCTATTGAAGGCCGGCACCAGCGTCTGGACCGCGCGCTTCATCATCGCAACCCAGCCGCGCGGGATGCCACTCGCGTCTCGATCGTAGAACCTCGGAATAACTTCCTCTTCGAGAACCTGAAACATCGATGCCGCATCGCGACGATCGGCCTCGTCATCCGTCAACTCGCTCACGTCGCTGATCGCGAAACCGTTCTGGCCGTCGTAACCTTCAAGCCACCAGCCGTCGAGCACTGAAAAATTCAGCACACCGTTCATCGCAGCCTTCTGGCCACTGGTCCCCGACGCTTCGAACGGCCGGCGCGGGACGTTCATCCAAACATCCACGCCCTGCACCAGCTGCCGCGCGACTTCCTGATCGTAATTTTCGATGAACGCCACGCGTTGCCGCACAGACGTGTCACGCTGCCACTTCAGAAGTTTTTGTAGGACAAGCTTCGCCCCCTGGTCGTGCGGATGCGCTTTACCCGCGAAGACAAATTGAATCGGGCGCTCGGAATCGTTCAAGAGTTTCGTCAGGCGTTCCTCGTCGCTCAGCAGAAGGTCCCAGCGCTTGTACCCCGCGATGCGTCGCGCGAAACCTATTGTCAGCAGAGATGGATCAAACATCGTGCGCGCAGCTTCGATGTATTCGTCACTCTCGCCGCGCGCCAGCCTGGCATCGAAACAACGGTCGCGAATAAACGCGATCAGACGCTGCTTCAACAAATTGTGTGCTTGCCAAAGTTCTTCTTCTGCAATTTTGTTGAGCGCCACTGCCCAGGCGCTCGCATGACGAGCCATTTCCAACCAGTCCTCGCCGGTCACCTCCCGGTAAACCGATCGGAGGGCCGGACCAACCCACGTTGCCGGATGCACGCCGTTTGTCACCGAAGTAATCGGCACGTCAGCCGTCGCGCGATCGGGCCACATCTTCTGCCAAAGTTGTCGTGACACCTCACCGTGTTTGCGACTGACGCCGTTAGTCGAGCGCGCCATGCGCAGCGCCAGCGGCGTCAGACCGAAGGCCTCGTTGGCGCCGGTCTTGATGCGGCCGAGCGCAAGAAATTCTTCGAGCGAAAGACCCAGCGCGGTCTCGTTCCAATCGCCGAATCCGAGTTTGATGAGTTCGGCGCTGAACTCGTCGTGACCGGCCGCGACAGGCGTGTGCGTTGTAAAGACACAGCGGTCGCGCACTCGTTCCGCGGCTTCGACAAAGCTTACCTGCTCGCGCTCGATCAGCTCGCGCGCCAATTCCAGAGTCAGAAAAGCAGAGTGGCCTTCATTGAGATGAAAGACGGCAGGTTGCTTTCCCAGTTTTCGCAGCAGACGTACGCCGCCGATTCCCAACATCATTTCCTGCACGAGACGCGTCTCGCGGTCGCCGCCATATAAGTGACCTGTGATCAAACGATCGACTTCACTGTTTTCCGGAACGTTCGTGTCGAGGAGATAAAGCTGCACGCGCCCCACGCTCGCGCGCCAGGCCCGGGCGCGGACCGCGCGGCCGCGCATGGTGACGTCGATTGTTATGGGCTCACCCGTCGTGTCGGTGACTTGTTCCAGCGGAAGTTCGTCGGCGTATGTTTCTTTGTACGACTCTGCCTGCCAATCGTCCGTCGTTACGCTCTGTCGAAAATATCCGAAGCGATAGAACAGGCCGACCGCGACCAGCGGGAGACTTAAGTCGCTCGATGATTTCAAATGATCGCCGGCGAGAATTCCGAGGCCCCCGGAATAGAGCGGCAGTGAACTGTGCACACCGTACTCGGCGCAGAAGTACGCCACCGGTGTTTGCGGCGTAACGCGTTCCGCCAACTTCAAGCCGGGCCAGGCGCGCGTGTCACTCAGGTAAGCGTGGAAGCGCTGCGCCAATTGCTCAACGCGATCTGCGAATGCCGGGTCCGCTGCCATCTGGGTCAGCTGCAGATCAGATATTTGCGCCAGCAGAGCCTTCGGATTCTGTTCGCATTGTTGCCAAAGACCTGGATCGAGGTCGCGAAAAATCTCGGGGCCATCGGGCGCCCAGCTCCACCAATAATTCCACGCAACCTTCTCGAGTTTTATCAGCGTGGTGGGCAATTCGCGAGCGCGCACGGCACTCTCGCTCTGGATGTCGTTTTCGATGTCAGGGGTCATGAACTCAGGATCAGGACAAAAGTAAGGCGGCCAACGCCGCCTGGAAAAGAATGAGTGATTTTGCAGAAGAGATGCGCATTCGTCAAACGCTGCAACTTGTACTGAACCGTTTGCGATAGCGGGCCGGTCGAGCGAATGTCGCTGAATTTATTACCGGCTTGCTACCGAAACCGTTCCTCAACCCAGTCGCAGCGCACCAATTTATCTTGGCGAGGCTTTGCCGCTTTGCGCCTTCGCGTGAACCGCCCGTTTTGCTACCGATAAGTCTCACGCCAAGTCGCCAAGGCCCAAAGAATCGCAAAGTAGGGCGTTACCCTACTCGCTGAATTCTTGATTTTTCAAAAACACTTCTGCGTCGCGCTCTTGAAAAAATACCAGCCGCACTTCTTTCAACTGATGATCCGTGCTCAGAAAGTTTTCGATCGTCTTTGAAGAGACTTTGGCAGCTTCCGCAAGCGGATAGCCGAACACGCCGGTCGAGATTGCGGGAAATGCGACGGACGTCAGGTTCTTCTCAACGGCAAGCGTCAATGAATTGTGGTAACAGTTCGCGAGCAGTTCAGCGTCCTTACCGTCATTCTGACCGTAAATTGGACCGACGGTGTGAATCACATAAAGCGCGGGAAGTTTTCCGCCGGTAGTAATTACAGCTTCGCCGGTCGGCAACCCATTCGGAAAACGCGTGCGGCGAATCTCTTTGCACTCTGCGAGAATCTCATCGCCACCGGCGCGATGAATCGCTCCATCGACTCCGCCGCCACCCAGCAGCGAAGCGTTTGCCGCATTCACAATCGCATCGGTGTCCTGTTTCGTGATATCGCCGACGACGACAGTGACGCGGCCGTTCAGAAAACGTTGTTGTGGTTTGTCGGAACTCACGATGTAGCCGGAGAATCGCTCAATGGTTGAGTACGCCAGATGTACAGGTACCAATAAACGGGCATCGCAAAAGTGTGCATCAAACAAAGCAGAATGATCCAGACAATTCTCGTGGTTTGATCAAACTGTTCGCGTTTGACTGCCAACACAATGTAAAAGATCATTAGAGCCAACATCAACCAGATAGTAATGAAGTGCAAAATGAAAAATGCGACCATGCCAATCGGAAATACAGTAGGAAGACGTGACTCAGATGTTTCTTCATCAATCTTCGGGACCCGGGGTTGGCCGTTCTGGTCCAATTCTCTCGCCTGCTTGATTATCTCTGCCTTAGTCGACCGGTTGTCCACGCTGGTGTGATATTCGCATTCGCACGAGCGATCACAGGCCACAATTTCAGTCGGTTTGATCGTCAATTGCGACAGCTCGCCGTTTCGGATCTTTTGTTGCAGTTGAACCAGATCGATCTCTTCTGAGTTTTTGGAAAATCGTCGCTCGCCAAGTCCGAAGTATCCGACCAACGAAAAAATCGCGACCATAAAGAGCAACATATAAATCGGAGGCCAGATCGTGACGATCCCCAGCAAGAACTTCCTTGATCGTTTCCAGCGTGTCGGATCCCAATTCACCGCTACGTCTCCTCGCGCGGCTCAACATCAATCTCGTCAAACATGTCCTGCCGGCGCAGCGCTTCCGCGACGCTCTTGGCTTTGTGTTGTGTCAAAGGATGGTCGCCGTCGACACTCGCGATTTCGAAGACACGCTCATCCAGCATCACCACGCCCAGCGAACCAAGGGTCACGCCAGGCGTCACCTGGATATCGTTCATGTTGTGGACTTTGAAGTGGCCGGTCTGCTCGACCCAGTCCTCGATGAAGGGATCGCGCAGCGCGTGCTCGGCCTCTGATTCAGTCAGATAAGCGCCTTCCACGATGAGGCAGTATTCGCGGCCTTTGTTGTCAGTCATTGTGTTGGAGAGCAGATGTCACGCAGGCGGAGCGTCGTCCGCCGCCAGACGAAGAAAGAGAGCGTGCAACCTTCCAGACCGTCATGGGTTAGGCCACTTTCCGTTGCAATGTGAGTGGCCCGAAATGTAGTGCTAATTTACCACTCAATCGCGCGCCAGCGCCAGAGTTTTTCCGTCAAAAAAAAAGACGCCGCGGAAAGTCCAGCCTCCGCGGCGTGTGTCCTGAATGGATGGTTTGTTAGGACGCGTAATGCTTGTTCAATTCATCGCGTAAACGCCTGAAGTAAGAATCGAACGTCACAAAACCGGTCATGCCCTGAAAGAAGGCGCGACCTTCGGTTTCGTCTGAGACGCGATTCAAAGAACTTTGGCCGTAACTCGCGGCCAGGCGATTGTGACTGGTCAGTCCCACCGACGGCGCATAGAATGAGTAAATCGAAATGTTGCGGCGATTCGCTTCTTTGATCGTGCGATCGATGTCGAGCGTGTGACCGGCCGCCGTCGAATCAAAGCCGTTTGAAGTATCAAGCCCGTCCGAAATCAACAAGACCGCGTTGTGTCCGTCCTCGGAATCGAATTTCTTCAAGGCCTCAATGACTTCAACATATGGATTGAACGGCGACGCTGACGTACTCGCCAAAGGGATGCGCAAAGAGTTGGCAGCCTTATTCAAATCGGTTGTGAATGATTGCCGTACTTGCAGACTGCCGCCGGTGATGTACGCAACCATTACGCGGGAGCCTTGTGGCAGCGAGCGAATGAAAGTTTTGGTCACACCGATCTCATTTGCCACTTGGGACGTCAAGTCATCTTGGATCAAAATCGCGATATTTACCGGCACCCGCACAGGGGTCGCATCGGCGTCTTTCGCTGATGCTTGGTTCGCGCCCAAAGCGGCGAACAAAACTAACGCAGAAATAATGGAGGAAATTCTTCGAAACATAACTTCACCTCTGGATCGGCTATCTTCGGCCTGATCCTTTTCGTTTTTTCTTTGTCCGGGTTGATTTTGAGATGCTCATTCGGCCCGAAGGGTTGGCGGAATCAGCCGCAGATGAACGCAGATTTACGCAGATAAGAAGTAAATCAAAACAAAACGGGCTTATTCCAGTCCGCGTTTATCCGCGTGAATCCGCCGCTAATTACTTGTGAAGCTGACAGCTTACTTGTGAAGTTGACATACCCCGCTCGCGTCGCACGGCGGGGGCACACCGAACAGCGTGTAACGGCGCGAGGCGAGCCAGTGATAAAGCATCGGACCGAGTTTGGTGAATGGCCAGAGCCACATGATGGGCGCGAGCCACTTCCAACGCGGGAGCACTCTGATCACTTCAATCCAGGCGAAATATCCTTTGCTCCAACGACCGTCAGGTGTGCGCACGTGCATCTCGTCTGCCATCGCCTCGCGCGTGTGCGGCGTCGCGCGCTGCAAGATTTCCTGATCGTTGTAATCAAGCCACTCCAGACGCTGATCACGATCGAGTGGCTCGACACGAGCGCGCATCCAGCGACAAAGATTGCACTGCCCGTCGGTGTAAACTTCGATCCTTCCGCTTCCAGTCATATCTCGGTTGGACTGGCACGATATAACGAGCCCTCAACTCCTGCAAGGTAGTGAGAGTGGTCTTGACGGGAACAAAAACTCAATCCGCTTGTCTAAAAAAACCGTTCCCTTGACAATCTAGGGAAGGAGCTATATTTTCTCCACTTCGGTAGCTCGAGGACTCAACACACGATGGCAAAGGTACGCACCGATCTAATGCAGGGCACTCTGGAGCTTTTAATTCTCAAAACGCTCTCGCGAGATCCCATGCATGGTTATGGCATAGCCCAGCGAATCCACGAAGCTGTAGACGACTTGCTGAAAGTTGAAGACGGCTCTTTGTATCCCGCGCTCTATCGCATGGAAGAACGCGGCTGGATCGCATCAGAGTGGGGCGTCTCTGACAACAATCGGCGCGCCAAGTTTTATCGGCTGACGAAAGCCGGGCGAAAGCGGCTGGAAGGTGAACGTGCCAACTGGGAGCGCGTGTCGCAAGCCATTGGGCGAATTCTAGAGACCGCCTAAGGGACAGTTGAAGGACGACGATGAACTTCTTTATCGGACCATTTCGACGTTTGGACAGCCGGCGCGATCGCCTTGAAATAGAAGAAGAGCTGCAATTTCATCTTGATCTGCTGGCGGAAGAACATTGCCGGCAAAACATTCCGTGGGAGCAAGCGCAAGCCACGGCGCTCAAGCGCTTCGGCAACGTCGAACAGATCAGAGACGAATGCGCACGCATCGCTCGTCGAAATCAGCCGGCCATAGTGGCCTTGAAATGGCTCTTTGGATTCATTTTCGTAGGCGGAGTCCTGGTGCGGATTTGCAGTCCCGAATATCACCTGACCCGAGTGGGCGATATTTTGATGGCCGTCGGCGCCTTGAGCCGATTGTTGCTGTACCTGCGCGGGATCTATCCGTCGAGGTACGGTTCAAAGCCTGATGATTCAGTTTCACTCAAGCTGAATGATTCACCGTTGTCATTCGCGTCTTACGATCAGAGAGGGCGCACGCCCATCGAGCGGGTCTTCTCCTCAAAGTAGATCTTCTTCAAAAAAGCAGCGTCAGAACAAATCTGAGACAGAAGTTTGGCTAAGCAAGAGTGTTCGCACGGCCGCTTCGGTTGGTCACAAGCCCAATGCTTAATATCAAACAGCTTACGAAAACCTATCCGAGCGGAGTGCAGGCGCTCAAAGGAATTGATCTGGAAATTCCGCCCGGGATGTTTGGTTTGCTGGGCCCCAATGGCGCCGGCAAGACAACCCTCATGAAAATTCTGGCGACGCTGCTCGAGCCTGATTCGGGTTCGGCCGAGATGAACGGACTCGATCTCATTGCCGATAAAGCGGACACCAGAAAGATTCTCGGATATCTGCCGCAGGACTTCGGTCTTTACCCGACGCTCACAGCCGAGCAAATGCTTGACTACTTTGCAAAGCTCAAAGGTGTTACCAGCAAGAAGGAAAGGCGTTCGCTCGTCGATGCTCTGCTTGAAAGAGTGAATTTGTCCGCGGAGCGTAACCGGCGTCTCGGCGGATTTTCGGGAGGCATGCGGCAGCGAGTGGGGATTGCCCAGGCCTTAATCGGAAATCCCGAGCTTCTCATTGTGGATGAGCCGACGGCTGGGCTGGATCCTGAAGAACGCGCGCGGCTGCACAACCTTCTGGCTGAGAGTACCGGTCCGAACACGGTAGTCCTGCTTTCAACTCATATCGTTTCCGACGTTTCAAATCTATGCGATCGCTTCGCGGTAATCCGCAGTGGCGAGATAGTCGCTGCCACGTCAACTGATGCAGCGTTGAAGCAGCTCGAAGGCCGGCTTTGGGAGGCGACCGTGCCGCGCGAACAAGTGGCCGCGCTGAAAGCGAAAGGGAAGATAATCTCAAAGCAGATGGCCGGAAAAAATACCAGGGTGCGGATCCTGTCCGAGGATGGAAAACCGGCAGAGTCTTTCACAGCCGCAGCTGCAACGCTTGAAGATTTTTACTTCACCGTCGTGAATCAGGCTTGATGAGTGCTATGAACAGATTCATCGCAATCGCTTACAACGAGATACTGCTCAACTTAAAGCGAGTCGCGCCCTACGCGCTCATGATTATGTTTAGCGGTCTGGCTGTAATGGGATGGATCAGAGGGCCGGCCATCGCATTTGGCTGGGCTACAAACAGCGACTTTTACATTGCGAGAAGTCTGAAGGCGTATTCGTTTTTGTTTGGCGTTCCCATCTTCAATGCCATGATTATGGGAGACGCGATCGTCAGAGATTTCCGTCTCGGTATCGATCCGCTGATCTTTACGAAGCCGCTCAGCCGGGCTCAATACCTTTTCGGAAAATTCTTCGGCAACTTCCTGGTGCTGATTTGCTCCATCGCAACTTATCCGCTGACGCTCCTGGCGCTCCAAGCATTTGACCCGTCGCAGATGGTCATGCAGCCCTTCAAGATCCTGCCGTACTTCACTCATTTCTTTTTTTTCGTCGTGCTCACGCAGTTCGCGTTCGCCGGCGTTTTCTTCCTGGCCGGCGCGCTCACTCGCAACAACAAGCTCGTTTACTTCCTGGCGCTCAGCTTCTATCCGATTTTCATCTCGTTATTCCTGTTCCTATTTCGAGGATCGAATCGTGGAAAAATCCTGCTCGATCCATTTCTGCTTAACAGCGGTCCGAGTCGGAACGGATTCGACCACAGCGCGGAGTATCTCAATCAATACGTTTACAGCTACACGCCGGAAATGATTTTGAATCGGGCGGGCCTGATACTAATTGCTGCGGTCTGCCTGACCTGGCTGTACCTCCGCTTCACCACTGCGGATCGATCCCGGCAAACTTCTTTTGCCGGTGTTTCGCTTGACCTCTCGAGGGCGATCGATACCGACACTTACGATTCAGGTAGATCTCCGCAGACGCGCCGCGAACATCACGAGCAGGCCCTATTAAACAAACCCGCGAAATTCAAGAACCCTCTGCAGTCGCCTTTTTTCCCCGTCTTTCAGAACGAAGTGCGGCTCAATTCGAGGCGGGTTGCTCCTTACGCGATGATGCTGTTTTCCATTTTCAATGCGGCCCTGTGGTCTCTCGGCCAGGGCTCTTCCTACTATGGCCAGGAATTGCTCGCGAAATATGGGAGGCTTTGGGCCATAAACAGCGATTACTACATCGCGCATAATTTCAGCGGCTATGCCCTGGGCATATTTGGACTGCCTATCTTTGCCGCTCTAATCATGGCCGAGCCGGTGAGAAGAGACTTCCGGCTGGAAATCGATGCCCTCATTTTTTCAAAACCTGTTGGTAGAGCGCAGTACTTGCTCGGAAAATTCTTTGGCAGCTTCTTCGTGCTCGTTTGTTGTCAGGCATCCTTCGCCGCGACGCTGGTTTTGATTCAGTTCGTCCACCCGTCACAGACCCCTGTGCTCCCGTTCCGGCTGCTCCCCTATTTCAAACATTTCCTGATGATCGTGGTCATCACCTACGTCCTATTTGCCGCCGTCTACTTCACTGTCGGCACGCTAACGCGCAATCCGAAGATCATTTACGGATTGGCAATTGCTTACTATCCCCTCATCTTTTTCTACGAGCTTGTCGTCCTGCAGATCTTTCCGCTGCGATGGCGAGTGCTTCTCAGTCCGTTGATGCTGAGGGAAGATCAAAGTCAACCTTGGGGGCGCAGTCCAGAATGGGTGGATCGGCTGGTAGTCAGCTACACGCCCCTCATGTTCGCAAACCGCGCATTGGTGATTCTCGCGGCCGCGGTCTGTCTTATCATTCTTTACCGGTTCTTCTCGACCACCGAGCACTTCCAAAGGGCAAAACCTTTTTCATTCCTCAGTCTTTCAACAGCCGCTGAAGGAGTGTATTACCAGCAGAGCTCGCCGGATCAGTTTGCGCCAGCGGTTATAAGCTCAGTGCTACCTGCGTCAGCAGGTGGGATAAAGCGTACCTTTTCGCCAGGGCTCGTCCTTAATCCACCTGCGTACGCCGATGGTACTGACCTCGCTCTCAACACTGATATAGAAAATCGTTACTATAAACTCTCTAACGTCACCAGCGTGAACGACGGACTTCGCGCGAACCTCAATAAGCTCATCGCCTCAATTGGCATTGAGTTCCGCCTGCTGAGCGCCGAACGAAGTCTGTTAGTGGTCGCGCCCCTGGCCATCTTTCTCTGTCTTTTGGAAGTGGCCTTCTACCCTATCCATCCGGATGTGTCTCTTACCGCTGCGTACGCCAGCAACACCGCCACGTCGTTATTAATATTCCTAATCGGTATGGCGGTCTTCTACACCGGAGAGGCAATGCATCGCGATCGCGAGATACGCATCGAATCATTCTTATGGACAACGCCGGTCCCCAACAGCGTCCTGATACTGTCAAAGTTCCTTTCAACTCTCCTGCTGCTGTTCGCATTGATTGTGAGCGTCGGGGTCTCTGCCGTCGTCATTCAAATCATCAGACATCACACGCCGATCGATTTGGCGGCTTACGTGAAAGTCTACGGGCTGATTCTGCTGCCAACTGCATTCATCCTTACTTCCGTTTCAGTTCTGGGAAATGTCATCCTGCGCAATAAGTATGTTTTCTATGTAGTGAGCATCGGCACGGCGGCCGGCTTGCTTTATCTCTACAACACCGGCCACAACCATTGGCTTTATAACCCAGCGATGTTTCGCCTTTGGAGTTACGCGGATCTGATAACGCCCAAAAGCCTGCGGATGATCCTTTGGCGCCGCGCTTTTTGGCTGGTGATCGCAATCTTATCGATCGCGCTGGCGCACCTGCTGTTTCAACGAAAAGCTTCGACTGGAATCATCAAGCGGCATCGTTCCACCGGTCAGGTTGCCGTCTCTGACCATGGCGATTAGATGATTGCCGATGGCGATCTCGATCGTGTTGGGGTGGTTGCAGGCTTCACTTGCCTTTAGCCTTTCCGCTCGGATAAATTATCGGTCAATCCGCCGATCACACCTGCCTTTTTCATCGGAAATGAAGCCGGGGTTGTCATCGGAATTCGATCTCTGAAAGGACAAATTCGCTCTTATGAAAGTCTACGATACTGAACACATTCGCAACCTTGCGGTCGTTGGACACGGCGACGCGGGGAAGACGCAACTGATTAGTTCGCTTCTCCACGTCGCCGGCGCGACCCATCGTTGGGGCAAGGTCGATGAAGGCACGACCACCACCGACTATGATGAAGATTCAATCGCTCGCAAAATCACGCTCAACACAGCGCTCGCCAATCTCGAACACAAAGAAACTAAAGTAAATTTAATCGACACGCCGGGATACGCCGCGTTCGTAACGCACGCCCGTCCGGCGACGCGGGTAGCCGATTGCGGCATCGTGGTCGTCGATGGTGTCAAAGGCGTCGAGGTGCAGACGGAAAAAGTTTGGAACTATGCGAATGAGTTCATGCTGCCGCGCCTGATGGTCGTCACTAAATTAGACAAAGAGCATTCAGATATCGGTATCGCGCTCGATAGCGCCCACACAGTTTTCAAAAGAGCAATCGTTCCCTTCACTCTCCCGATCGGCAAAGAGCACAATTTCAAAGGCGTCGTCGATGTGGTGCACATGAAAGCGTACGAATTCGACGAACACGGCAAGGCGAAAGAGATCGAAATCCCCGCAGAGGGCCGCGACGTGGTGGATAAGACTCGCGAGCGTCTCGTTGAGCTGGTGGCCGAATCCGACGATGCTTTGATGGAAAAATATTTCGAGCAGGGCACGCTGGACGATGCCGACGTGCTGCCGAACATCACGAACGCCATCGCCGCCAGTAAGCTTTGCCCCGTGTTTGCGGTCTCAACGATCAATTTGGTTGGGCTTTCAACCTTGCTCGATCATATCGTCGAGTTCGTCCCGGACCCGGCGCATCATGAAGCCGAACACGGTAAGAACGAAAAAGGCGAAGAAGAAACGCGCAAATATTCAAGCAGCGAGTTTTTCTCGGCTTACTGCTTCCGCACAATTGCCGATCCATTCGCCGGCCGCATCAACGTTTTCAAAGTCATGAGCGGCAAAGTCGGCACCGACGCGACTGTTTACAATTCGACCCGCGGTGTTTCTGAGAGACTGGGCGCGCTGCACACGATGCAGGGCAAGCAACTCGACAAAGTTCCGGAAGCAAATGCCGGCGACATTATTGCCTGTGTGAAGCTAAAAGAGACCCAAACCGGCGACTCACTTTCTGAGAAGGCCCATCCCATCATTTACGATCCGGTCCAGTATCCCGAAGCTGCGATCGCCTTCGCCATCGAACCGAAGTCACGACAGGACGAAGAAAAGATCAGCGTGGCGATTCACAAGATTCTCGAAGAGGATCCGGCGCTTTCGTTTACTCGCGATGCGCAGACAAAAGAGTTCCTGCTCGCGGGTTCCGGACAGGTTCACGTCGAAACAGTCGTCGATAAACTAAAGAAGCGGTACAGCGTTGAAGTGATGCTGCATCCGCCCAAGGTTCCTTACAAAGAAACGATCACTCAGCGGGCCGAAGTGCAGGGCCGTCACAAGAAACAGACTGGAGGTCGCGGCCAGTTCGGCGATTGCAAATGCGTGTTCGAACCGCTGCCGCGCGGTGAAGGTTTCATCTTTGAAGACAAAATCTTCGGCGGCTCAGTGCCGCAGCAGTTTCGTCCGGCGATCGAAAAAGGAATTATTGAAGCCGCCTCGCGTGGCGCGATTGCCGGCTACCCGCTGGTCGATTTCAAAGTGCAGTTGATTGATGGCTCGTATCACACGGTCGATTCCGACGAACACAGTTTCCGCGCCGCCGGACGCAAAGCTTTCCGCAATGCGATGGAAAAAGTGAAGCCGACCCTGCTGGAACCGATTATGGATGTAGAGATCGACGCGCCGCAGGACTGTAGCGGCGACATCATGGGCGATCTCAACTCACGTCGCGGTCGCGTTCAGGGCATGGACTCCCGCGGCAAGAACCAGGTAGTGAAGGCGCAGGTGCCAATGGCGGAGATGTTGAATTATCAATCGACATTGAACTCGATTACCGCCGCCCGCGGATCATTCCACATGCAGTTTTCGCACTACGATCCGGTCCCGGGACAACTCTCACAGAAGATTATTCAGCAGGCGAAGGATGAAGGACGCATCCGCGGCGAAGAGGAAGACTAAAAAGACTAATCCGCAGATTACACAGATTCCACAGATTAAGAAGTTTAAGGGACGGCAACGACTTTGCTGTCCCTTTTTCGTTTGCGCTGACTTGTTTATTGAATCTGTGAAATCTGCGTAATCTGCGGATTAGTCGTTGTCATATGAAGCCAACGGGCGGCGCGACTAATCTACAAATCGACATTTGAAAGCGAATTGTCGCTTTCGATCGAAACCATTTTCTTAGAGGAGTATCGACGTGAAAATAAGTTGGAAGAAACCTGCAATCGTGGCCGCAATCGGCACAATCATTTTGGCAATGACTGCGGTGGTCGTCTTTTCACAAAATCCGCCACCGCGACCCGACGGCGCGCCGGGACCGCCGCCGGATGGATTCCACCCGCGCGGCCCGGGCGGACCGGGAGGGCCAGGAGAGTTCAGGCCGCTGGTTGGATTGAATCTGACCGATGCCCAAAAGGATCAGATCAAAAAGATTCACGAAAGCTTTGAGGAAAGCAGTAAGGCTCTTCGCGATCAGATGCGAACGTTGCACGACAATGACACTGCGGATCCGATGAGCGGTAATTTCGACGAAGCAGCATTTCGTTCAGCCGCAGAAGCACGCGCGAAGGTTCAGGTTGAGATGGAAGTCCAGCATGCGAAAATGATGTCGCAGGTTGCGAACGTCCTGACGGCGGAACAGAAGGCCCAACTTGCCGAGCGGCATGAACAAATGCGGCGCATGGGTCCGCCCAAGCCGCCTCCGCCGCCAGAGCCCGAGTTCTAAACGCTTCGAGGAGACGAGGCACTCCTCTAACGACACGGCCCGACGGCAGCGCGCATCGTCCAGGATGCGGGTTGTCGCCGGGCCGTTAGTCTTTCCCTGCCGCCCCGGAGCGCTTGAAATTTACTGAAAGGCGCCGAAAATCTGTGGAAAACTGCAGTTCTGGACGACTTGAAAGGGCTTCCAGAAAATGTTGTTGACCGAATCACGACCGATGCGCGAGAATGAAAACCGGCCTGTTGGTCGCTCAGCCCAGGCCCATCGGACGTAAACCCGCCGTCCTGCCTTCCTTTGCAAGCAACATCAGAGTCCTCTAACGGGCTTAACTGTTTGCAGCGCTGCAAGGGTAAATTCCGAGCGCACACTTCACACGCCGTCCTTCGACAGGTTGAAAAATACAATCATGGAGAAATCGTCTTTGCCAGCCCCAAATTCACCCAACGATCCCGCCAACAATCCGAAGTATTTCAAAAGTGACGTGATCGATCAGAGACGCATTGCTGATGAGTTGACCGCTGCTCTCTCCAGCGGAAATCTCGAACCGTTAGGTTATGCCCGCGAGGAGTTGACCGAAGATTCGCGCCATGCGCGCAACGATCGGGATCTGAATTTGCCGGATTTGGCCGCCCGCCTCGAGCGAAGAGCTGTGTCGCGCCCGGCGACACCCAGTTCTGTATCTGACGATCTGTTTCGCCGCCAGGAAGAGGAACTTAAAGCGGCCGAAGAGCAACTCGAACGTCGACGTCGAGAAGTTGAACTCGCCAAGCGACAAGCAGACGAAGACGCAAAACGTCAAGCCATCGAAGCGCAGCGCCGTGCGATTGAAGTGGAAGCGCAGCGACACGCTCGCGAACATGCTGTGCGCCTGGCCGACCTCGAAAACCTGCGCAAAGCGGCCGAGGTGGCCGCGCTTGAAGCGACGCGCAAAGAACAATCACTTAATGCGGAAATCGATGGACTGAGACGCGCTGAACAGGACCAGGTGAAGCGCATTGCCGAAGCCGAAACCCGCCTGCGCGCAGCGGTGGCGGCGTGCCATGCTGCCGAAGCGCAAGCACAGAAGCATGCCGAACGTGAAGCTTGGCTCGCGGCTGAGCTGACCACACTGCAAACAGCAGAGCGCGAAGAAATTGAGCGGCTTAAGGCCATTGAAGCAGAAATTCTAATTCAACTCGAAGCGAAACATCGCGCCGAAGAGGCCGCGAAGCAACGAGATGAAAAGCTGCGACAGCTCAATGCCGAAATCGAAGCGACGAAGAAAGCCGGCGATGACCAACAAGTATTAGTCGAAGCGGCCTTGGCACGCATCGCGCAACTGCAAGCGGATCGCAAGTCCGCCGAAGCGGCAGTGTGGCAGCACACAGAGACTGAGCGTCAGCTGTGCGCCGAAATAGACGCGCTCGCCGCGGCCCAGAAACTGCACGCTGAGAACATCGAACAGGCTAAGACTCGAGTAGCAGAGCAAGAGAAGATTCGGCAGCAAATGGTGGTTGAGGCAGAAGGCCTGGCCCAGCACGAACGAAACATTCGGAACGAAATCGCGGCGCTTACTCAGCAAGCGAGCGAACAACAAGCGACGATTACTCAGCTCGAGAACGAGGCGCGCGAATGTGAAGAGACGCGGGCGCAAGCCGAGCGCCGTCTCGCCGAACTGCAGAATAAGGAACAGGAACTTACGGGTGAGATTGAGCGGCTGCGCGTTGCTGAAGAGCAGGCGCTGCAGCGGGTGAGCAAAGTCGAAGCGCGACTGAAAACTCAGGAAGAAGCGCATCTCAAAGCCCAGATCGAGGAACAAGTCAGAGCTGAACGGGAACAGCAACGACTCACCGAACTTGAAGCTGAACGTGCGAAGGCCCGCGCCGAAGTCCAGGAGCGCACCCAGAGAGAACACTCGCTGCTCGCTCAGATCACCACATTAGTCGGCGACCGCGACGAGCAAAGTACGCGTCTGGCGGAAGTCGAAGCCCGCGCTCAACAGGCACAGGAAGAGTTCGAACGCTCGCAGCACGAATTCGAGCGTGTTTCGTCAGAGTACGAACGTCGCCTGGCCGACTATGAAATCAAGCGCAGCCAGATGGAGACGCAGACGGCCGCCCTGGCTACAAAAGAGAAAGAATTCGACGAACACCTCACGCAGCTGAGTGAACAGGAACGCGAGCAACTCGACAGAAACAAAAACGCTGAGGCGCGCGTCGCCGCTCAAGCCCAAATCCTGCACGAATGCGAGTCGCAGTTTGTGCGGCTGACCGAGGAAGAGCAGTCGCTGATCGCGGAGACCGAAGAGTCACGGCGATCCGAACAAGAGTTATTGAAGCGAATTGTTGATGTCGAGGCCCGATTTATCGAAGCCACCAAAGCGCGACAACAGGCTGACGTTCAGGCCATGGCACAGCGCGAGAAGGAGCAGCGGCTGAACGCAGAGATTTCGGCGCTTGAGCAAGCTGAAGCGGAACAGCAGGCGCGCGTTGCGCAAATGACGGCACGCATTCCGGAACTCGAAGCGAAGCTCCAAGCGGCTGAAGAAAATGCCGAAAAGCACGACCAACAGGAGCAACAACTTGTTTCGGCATTAAATGTTTTGCGCGACCAGGAGAAAGAACAAACGCGGCGGCTCGACGAGATTCATGCGGCGTTGGCGGTTCAAGTCCAGGCCTGCTCTCGGCTGGACGGTGAAATTAATGAAAATGCGGAAAAAGAAACCGAGTTGCTGGGCCGGATCCGCGATCTTCATGACTTGAAGACAGAAGGTGCCGAGCGGGTCGAGCAAGCCGAAATAGAATTGCGCGCCCTCGCGGAATTACGAAACTATAGCGAGACGCAGTTGAGCCGGCGCACCGAAAAAGAGCAGCAACTGAATACCGAGATCGAAGCGCTGCGCGTTGCCGAGGCCGAGCAACTGAAGCGCATCTCTGAAGCCGAAGGGCGACTGGAGGAACAAGAGCAGGCGCGACTAGCGGCGCGGACGCGAGCAACCGAATTAGCCGAGAAAGAACAAAAACTGATCGACGAATCGGCTGCCGAGATCGAAGCCCTGCGCATTGCCGAAGCCGAGCAACTGAAGCGCATCGCTGAACTGCAGGAACGACAGGAGCAGGCGCGACAAGCGGCGCAGGCGAGGGCAACCGAACTAGCCGAAAAAGAGCAAAAACTGATTGAGGAATCGGCTGCGCAGAGCGAAGCACTGCGCCTTGCGGAAACTGAGCAACTGAAACGGATTGCCGAGGCCGAAGCGCGACTTAAAGAACAAAAGCCGGCGCGACAAAGAGGGCGGGCAGCCAAACTCGCGGACAAAGAGCGGGAACTGCGGAATGAGCTGGCTACACTTGCGGCCGCTGAACAAGCACAGGTCGAGCGTCTGAATTCGATTCGGTCGCAGGAGGATGCGCGCCAGGCAGCGGATGCTCGCGCACGTGAGTTAGGACAGCAGGAACAACAGTTGAACGAGCAGCTGGACTCTTTACGCGCTGACGAAAAAGCCCAGATGGCCAGAATCGAAGAGCTTAAGTCGCGCGTGCGCGAACAGGAAGAGGCAATCCACCACATCCTGAACGAAGCGCAAAGACAGGCTAACGACGAAGAGGCCCGCATCGCAGAGCTGCAGAAGGTTCGTAATCAAACTGAAGCGCAAGCTCGCGAACGCGCGGCCAGAGCAGCATCGCTGGCACAGGAACTGACGTCTTTTACAGCTGCCTCATCCGATGCGGTGCTGGAGTTGGTGGACGAGGAGCATCCGGAAAATGTTAAAGGGATCGTGCCGGTCATCGAGCGGATTCCCGTCGTTAGCAAAGATGAAGTCAAAGTAGTGCCGCCAATCGAAGTCCCATGGCTGCAAATCGATCTCGAACATACCGAGCACGGAAATGGCACGTCCGCTGCGGCTCACGAATTGATTCATCAACCGGCGGTCGGCCCGACCGAATTGGAGCCCATTTCATCCTGGACTGATGCTGCGGTGCATGTTCAGCACGCTGCTGAGTCCGGCGTTTCAGCTAACATTCTTAACTTGCTGAATAGTGGGACATCAACCGATCGCGCTGCCGCGTTGGCGGATCTGGCCGAGGTCGGAGGCGAAGAAGCCTTCGAATTGATCTCGAAATCGTTTGATGACGCGGCCGTCGAGATTCGCAATGCCGCGGCACGCGCGCTCTATGATTTGAGTCCGGACCGCGCCGCATCATTCACCCGCGCGTTGCGCGAAGCCACGCCGGAACGCCGGCGCAAGATTGGCGCCGCGATCGCGGGATCGGGTCTGGCCGCCAACGCCATCAACAGCCTGAGCGGAGAAGGGCGCGAGCGAACTTACGACGCATATTCGCTGCTATTTTTAATGGCGAAGTCGGGAGAGGTCTTCCCGCTGATGCAGGCGATTACCCGGCACTCGAACCTTGATGTGCGATTGACTTCGATCAAGTTGCTGGCGCTGAGTAATCAACAGCAGGTGCTATCGTCGCTGCGACACTTGGCTGCGCGCGAAGCGCTGCCGCCCGAAGTTCACTCAGCCGTGATGGAAGCCATCTACTCGATCAGCACACAAGCGCGCGAGCATGCGCCCTCGATGGCTTAAAGATTCCTGAAAAAACAGAAGACTAGCTCCGGAAGGAAGGATCAATTCGATCGAGCTTTCGCAGCAAGCCCGGCCAGGTGAGTTTCGCTCCCTGACCGACGGTGACCGCACTCATCTGCTTCGCGGTGAGATCGATAATTGGTGCAGGCACGCGATGCAGCTCGCCACCGCCGGACTGCGCCAGGATTTGAATTCGACAGGCACGCTCGAGAATATACATTGACAGAAACGCCTCGGCTGCCGACTCGCCTACCGTCAGCAAACCATGGTTGCGAAGAATCAGGTAATTCTTGTCGCCCAGATCTGCAACCAACCGCGGCTTCTCTTCTTCATTCAGCGCCAAGCCTTCGTAATCGTGATAAGCCAGCGACGCCAGCGGAAACATCGCTTGCTGCGAAATCGGCAGCAGCCCGTTCTCCTGCGCAGAAACGGCGATGCCATAGTCGGTATGCAGATGCATTACACACAAGGCGTCCTCGCGCGCAGCATGCACAGCGCTGTGAATTGTGAAGCCCGCGGGATTGATAAAGTAAGGCGAGTCGCTGACTTTGTTGCCGTGGAGATCGATCTTGACCAGACTCGAGGCGGTGACCTCGTCGAACATCATCCCGTACGCATTCAGGAGAAAGTGATGTTCCGCCCCGGGCACGCGCGCTGAGATGTGCGTGAAGATCAGATCGTCCCAACCGTATAGCGCCACGAGCCGATATGCGGCAGCGAGATCGACGCGCACCTGCCACTCGGCTTCACTGAGTTGATCACGGATCGAGCCGTCGACAACGCTCCCAGTCATTTCTTGCGGAGGCTTTGCCCCAAAAGTGCCGTTTGAAACCATCGTGGGACTAACCGATAGAAGAAGTGCCGTAGGCACTTAATATTTATAGAACGTCCAGGTTTTCCCTTTTCTGCGCATCGAGCGAAATGCTCCAGCATTTCGCTCGATGCGCGTTTCCATTGAAGTCTCGTGTAACTATAGATATTTCGCCGCTCTGCGGCGATGATCAGCTACGCATTCTCGTGAACAGCCATCTCTGACTTTTGAGGCAAAGCCTCTTGCCGATTCACTTTCTTCCCAGATACTTCTCGAACCACTCAATGTTCGCCTGCGCGGCCGCGAGTTGCATCTTGGGTTCGTTGGGCCCGTGCGGTTGGCGCGGCAAGACGATCATACGCGTGGGCACGCCTTGCATCTTCAAGGCGTTGTAAAATTCATAACCCTGTGAAATCGGGACGCGAATATCGGCATCGCCATGTTCAATCATCGTGGGCGTCTTCACGCCTTTCACATTGAACATCGCGGAGTGCTTCTGATACGAGTCCATCTGGTCCCAGAACTGCCCGCCGAAATAATCCGGAACAAAGGCGGGAATGTCGGCGGTGCCGTTAAAACTCATCAGGTTGGTTACGGGCGCGCCGGCGGAGGCGGCCTTGAAGCGCTGCGTCTGCGTGACAATCCACGAAGTCATAAAACCGCCGTAGCTCCAACCCATCACGCCTAATCGATCTGGATCGGCGACACCCATGGCGATCACCTTGTCCACACCGGCCATCAAATCCTGATAGTCAGCTCCGCCCCAGTCCTTGATGTTCGCACGGCGAAATTCAGTGCCGTAGCCGGACGAGCCCCGCGGGTTGGGCCGCAAGATCGCGTAGCCTTTTGCCGAGAATGTCGCCAGCGGATAAGGGCCGCGTCCGCCCAGAAACGTTTGCTGAAATACGCCGGTGGGTCCGCCATGAATATTCAGAATAAAGGGCACCTTCTGTCCAGCCTGGTAACCAACGGGATAAGTCAGCAGTCCTTCGATCTCTTTGCCATCCTTTGAAATCCAACGAATGACTTCGGTCTTTCCGATAGGCGGCAACTTCACGTCGCTATTCGCGTGACTGACCTGGAGAGGCGCGAACTTCGATACGGGCGAGACAAACGCGTCGGACGGCGTGTCGGAAGTTTGCCGTACAAAACCAATCACGGTCGCGGTGCGATTCAAATTGATGCCACTGAGAACGGCGGGCGTGGTCTTGATCTCTTCGATCTTGTTGCTCGCAATATCGAGCGAATACAGCAGCGTTGCAGTGCCCTTTGCTTCATTGAAGTAAATGCGCTTGCCATCCCCGGACCAGCCGGTAATGTTTGGCTGCGCGTCATAAGAGGCAGTCAGCGCTTTAGGTTGACCGCCAGCAGCGGGAAAGACCTCGATCAAGCCGCTTCCAGACCAGCTCGGAGGATTGTCGCTCACGGTCATCGCGATCCATTTGCCGTCGGGTGAAAACAACGGTGTGTCCTCAGCGGCGGGTGTGTTTGCAAAGACAGTCGCTTTGGCGGTCGCAACCTCGACGACGGAGACATCTCCGGTCGTCCAATCGTTAGCCACGGATGATTTAGTATGACTGAATACAATCCTCGCACCATCAGGAGACCAGTCGAAATTACCGACAGTGTAATTGTCGGTGGTCAGCTCGCGCGGTTCGCGTTTGCCATTTCCGTCCTTTTGCACCGGAATCACGTACAGACGAGACATCTTCAGATTTTCGTCAACCCAGCGAAAATCGTTCTTCGCCTTATCGTTCTTCTCTTCTTCTTCCGTTTTCGCGTCGGTCATCGTAAAAGCGATCCACTTGCCGTCGGGCGACCACTCAAAATTCGAGACGCCGGTCTTCACATCAGTAAGCGGTTCCGCCTCGCCGCCGCGCAGCGACAACAGGTAGAGATTATTCTTGTTTTCTTTGCGATTAGACGTGAAGGCGATCCAATTGCCATCGGGCGACCACTTTGGATTGCCGGATGATTTGTCATTGAACGTGAGCTGGAAGTTTTCCTTCCCGTCCGTTGTAGCCAACCAAAGCTGGGTCACAAACTCGCTTCTGTCAGCAGTCATCACCGCGTCCGAGATTGTGTAAACCACTCGTTGGCCATCAGGCGACACACGGGGCGTGCCCACCGTACGGGTTTTAATTTGCAGTTCGGGTGTCCACGCGGTAGGCGCACTTGTTTGTGCGACGACCGCAATCGCGAGCAATGAGAACGCAGTTGTTAGCCTTAGTAGGGACTTCATTTTCTTCTCCTTCAAAACCGGAACAGCTCACGGATAATTCGGTGCCCAGCGAAGCCGGCGACAGGTTGCGTACGACTTCGCGAATCGCGCCTGCTATATATCAGGCGTTCTGTTGTGTCGGCAAGCTCTTGGCAAGTCCACGCTGCGGGTGACAGGCGCGAGTGGAGCTGTCTCCGCAACGCGCATGAGGAGTAACGTCACGCTTACTTGAACTCAAACGACTTCAAATAATCGTTGTATGCCTGATCCCACTTGGCAACCGTGTTTGCCGGACCGACCAGCTTCGCGAAATAGTTCCCTTTCGGCGTTTCGATGACGGCCGCGCGCAGACGGTAATTCGCGTTGTTGTGACGGTCACCGCTGCCCGGCGACATTTCCGCCGTGTAAGTTCCGGTCACGTCAACCGTCGAAACTTTTAATCCGTTGACGGTGAGGTTCTCGGTTTTCGCTTTGTCTTTGGAAGCGGAGCCATCGGGCTGTTGCATCTGGGCAATCCAACGATCGATATTCGCTTGCGTGCCGCCGCCCTGGCTGGAACCGAAATAGTAAAGCACGAGCGAAGCGTCCTCGGGATCACCGTCGGCCTTCGGCAATGTGTATTGCGCGACGCGCATGTTCGACGACGGCTTTTCAGTCGTCCACGCATCCGGCGCTTTGAAATGCAATTCGCCGTTGGCCGGTAAATTGGATTGGTTTTGGTTCTTGGTCAGGCTCGCGCTGCTTGAACACGCCGCGAACACGAAAATGAGCAATAGAAGAGTGGCGTAGATCTTGACCTGCATAATCACCTCGGCCAAAGAATCTACACCCGCTCTGCTGACTTCGGCAACGCCGGCAATTGGCTAGTTCTTTGCGCGACTTTGCGCTTGCTGCCTTTGCGTGAGATCTCTTCTCCGAATGCCATAGTTCACGCAAGGCGATATTTGGAAGACGTCTCACCCATGCGCGGCTTTTGCCCGGCGTTCCATCTCTTCCATTGGGACGTCTTCTTTGTGCGTCGCCAGATGCCATACGTGGCCGAAAGGATCGGTCACCGTTCCCATCCGATCGCCATAAAATTTGTCCTGTAAGGCTTCTTTTATCTCGGCCCCGGCTTCGACGGCGCGAGCAAAGACCGCATCGACGTCTTCGACGTAAATCATCAGACTCACGGGCGAGCCGCCAATCGACTGCGGGCCGTGGTAGCCCATGTCCGGATATTCATCGGCGAGCATGATAGGCGAGTCGCCGATTTTGATCTCCGCATGGCCGACCTTCCCGTCAGGCGACTGCAAACGAAATAGCTCGACGGCCCCAAACGCTTTCTTGTAGAAATCGATCGCGTCCACGCCACCGCGCACAATCAAGTAAGGCGTAACTGAATGGTAACCTTCAGGAATTGGTTTAGCTGACATGGTTTCTCCTCTTGATCAATCTTTGCGGTTCTTTGCGTCTTAGCGCCTTTGCGTGAACCGGGCTTTCGCCGCCAATTAGTTCACGCCAAGACGCAAAGGCGCCAAGTCACGCAAAGTCACTTGCCCGTATACAAGGTCTTTTCATCGACAAAGCACAGGCCATTACCCCAGGGATCTTCGCAGTAAAATGAAAGTTCGCCCCAAGGACGTTTCAGGATCTCGCCGGCGTTCTGGTCGTGATAACGATCGTTCGCCAGACAATCCAAAGCCTGCGCGCGCTCAAACACTTCTTCCAGATTATCAACCGCGAAATAGATGTAATCCGGCGTGGGCTGAGGCTTTTCACCTGCGCCCTTGGCAACATCGACCAGTGCCAGAATCACCGACCCGCAGTTGAAGTAATGGCGCGACCCGCGCGGGATCGGAATCCCCGGATCATCGAGCAGCTTCGAATAAAACGCTGCCGCCTGATTGAGATCCGCTACCTGCAAAGCGACGCGAAATAGTTTTGCCGTGCCCATTGACTCTCTCCTTTGCTGCTCTGGTTCATCTTTCTTTTGTTGTGGCGAACTGAGGTACCAGGTGTTGCCCCAGGGGTCCTTAATACTTCCGGTGCGTCCGCCATAAGGCGCATTCGCGGGCACGCTCACGGACACTGCGCCTTCAGCCCGCATCGCCCGCTCGTATGCAGCATCGCTATCACCGACGTAAACCATAAACTGCATAGGCCGCGGTTGCCACTCGCCATGCGCCTCACCCATTTCGACGATTGATTCGCCGATGCGCAGCTTCGCATGCAAGACGCGGCCGCTGGGCGCTTCATGAACGCCAAGTTTTTCCGCACCCAGTGCTTGCACGAGGAAATCGATCATCTTTGGCGCACCCACCGGATTGAAGAAAGGCATGACATTCGGCAAGCCTTCCGGCACATAGCTCGGTCCAACTGCGGTCGCGAGATACCAATGGTTGCCGCCCGGATCCTCGATCGCAGCGCCGCGCTCGCCGTATTCCATGTCCGTCGGCGGCATCAACGAAGTTGCGCCGGCCTGCAGCGCCAGTTGATATGCGCCATCGACATCCTGAACATAAGTGTGGAGGGATGCCGGCAGGGGTGTTCCCTGCCAGTTCGCGCCCTTGCCACCGCCGCCAATCATCAACATCGAATCGCCAATGCGATATTCGGAATGAAACCCACCTTGCGAACCGAGGCCGTAGACCTTCCCGGTCGCGCCAAACACTGCCTTGATGAAATCAATTTCCTGATGCACATCAGACACGACCAGGTAGGGCGTTATCTTTTGCACAGCGGCGTTTTCAGTCTTTTCTTCAGCTCTCTGTGTGCCGGTACTCATTGCCGTCTCCTCCAGTTCACGTCTCAGAGAATTCCTGAACTCATTACGCGCCAAAGCGCGCAATTCGATCGCGACTTCGGCGAGTTCATCGATGGATGGATCCGGCGCGATCGTTTGACCGGCCAGGATCAATTCAATCGCTTGATCGAGTTTCTCTGATAATGAAAGTTTACTCATCACAAATTACTTCGCTTCAAGTTTGGCTCGCAAATTCTTAAGCGCGCGCAACTGCAACTGTTTGATGGCGCCCTCGCTCCGGCCCAGGTCGCGGGCAATTTCGCCAATCGTCTTTTCTTCGGCGAACCGCAGCATGACGACACGACGTTGATCTTCGGCGAGTTCGCCGATTAATCGAAACAGATGGGCCTGTCGTTCGCTCTGTTCCAAATCTGTTTCCTGCGGTCGTAACTTTGATTGATCGCTAACCGGTGCGACGTTGAGTTCTTCTCGCGCGCGTCGCTTGGCGCGATCGGCGATCACGTTCGCCGCAATTCTCAAAAGCCATGCGCCGAAAGGCGCCCCAGTCCATTTGAACTTGGGCAAACTCTGTAATGCCCTACGAAAGACTTCGCTGGTGACGTCTTCGGTCGCGGATCGATCTCGTAGGCGGCGCGCGACATACGCATAAACGACTTCAAAATATTTTTCGTACAGGGCGACAAATTGCGCACGATCACGCTGGGCGGCCTCGACCAGAAGCCGCTCCTCCGTTTTTTCCGGACGAATCTTTTGTGCAAGTTGGCTGCCCGCCATGAAGTTCCAATAATATAAACTTCGAACAGTGCAAAAGGTTACGCCCGCGCGTAAACCGTCGTGCGAAAGCCCGCGAATATGGCGATATTGATTACTTATCCTGACGGATCGACGGAGATTATTCCCCGCGCAGTAACTGTGGACACACAGAACTTTCACGAGGGCATGTACGACTTCTACGATGACGCGGGTGCGTTATTGGCGCAGATTGATATGCATAACCAGATCAAGTGGGAAGTCGTCGCCGAGCCGGAGAACAGTAAATAATTCGCATGAAGTTCGTGGATCCTAAAGTGGCACCAGCTCTGTCGTCGTATCCCGCCGCTTCTTTTCCTTGAATCCTTCGACGAAGACGCGGGAGCCGGGCGTCGGGAACTTTTCCGCGTAGGCGCGGTCGACCAGTTTCTTCAAGCGCTCGCTACGCGTGAATACCGGTCGCACCTTAATCTGCTTACCGTTAACTTCGATTATACCGCGCGGATCTTCGCGGAAGGTGCGGTACCAACTGCGCTCTTTCAAGCTGTATGAGCGCACGAAGACGCGTCCTTCGACGACTACCGCCCAGATGCCAATGACGCGATGTGGCTTCGTGCCGGCGCGGATGCCGAGAATCTTCGCCTCGTGAATCGCTTCGACAGTCTTCCTGGGAAAAGTCTTAGCTTCAGCCATAACCTTCTTCATTGAAAGCTCAGTCGACCAATTGCACCGCGTGCACCCGCTCCCCAACCAAATTTCTGATGCGGCTCGAAACTGAGCGTGTCGAAGCCCGGACCGCTTAGCGGCTTCCAGGCGTGACCATCATCGACCGAATACTCACTGCCCGACGGCCCCACCGCCACAAGCGTTCGGGTGCCGGGAACATATGCGACTACGGATCGAAACCCGGTGAGTCCCGCGACCAGTCTCCACGTCTGGCCGCCATCGCTGGTGATGGCGAGATTATTCGAAGCCTCATTTTCCTTTTGATAATCGCCGCCCACGATTACACCGTGCCGCGCATCGCGGAAGCTAATCGAGAAGATGCCCGAAGATGGCCCGGACTTAATCGGTGTCCCAAAGACTTTCCACGTTCGGCCAGCGTCCGTGGTACCCAGCACGCGGGCGCGCGCCCCGGCGCCCAGACCAATCCACGCGTAACCCTTGCCGTAGACGGCGATATTAGTGCCGCTCGCGGCGAAAGCCCCTTCGTTATCCTCGGCCGCCGGCAATTTGTTTGGAGGTACGCGCGTCCAATGCTGACCGCCATCAGATGTCATTAACACATAGAACTGCCGATCGATTGAATCGCCGATGACAATGCCATGATCGGCATCCCAGAAAGACATCGCATCAAGAAAAGCCTTTGGGTCTTCGTTACGGAATTGCAAAGTCCAGGTGGCGCCGCGGTCAACCGTCTTGTAAATGCGCGAGGCGGCCCCGTTGCCGATGCTCAAAACATAAGCGGTGCGTTCGCCAACCGCATCGATATCACGAAAGTCCAGCGCGTCCGACGTTACCCTGATCTTGTTCCACGTCGCTCCACCATCGTCGGTCCGCAGCACGGTGCTCCCCGATCCGCTGGCCCATGCGACGCGCTCACTGACAGCGCTGACGCCACGCAGACGCGCAGTGACGCCGCTGGTTTGCAGTGTCCATTGCGGAGAGCTGAGCATGAACACGAGTATGATTAGGTTCTTCAATGACCTTCTCACTAGGGAGCCTGATAAATCAAGACGCTTTTGCGAACGCCGCGGCCGATGAAGTAACCAATCGCCGCTCCTGCTCCCGCGCCCAGCACCGCGAGCCCGGCCGTGACCGCGTGATCGATCTTGTCAAAGCCATTGTCATTAGAGCTGCCGGCTAACCCAATCGCCGCGCCGGCGCCTGCTCCAACACCCATCCCGATCAGAGTTGCTTTGGTCGCGGACTTTTTTGTGAGGTGGTGAATACTGAAGATGTCGTCACGCTTCACATCAACCGCTTTGCCTTTTACCGACAGCGACAGCGCGTTGTCTGAAACTGCGCTCAACTTTCCCTCGACGGTTTGGCCGCTTTTTAATTTGACGACCAGGCGGTCACCGGTTGGTACGGAGCTGACTGCCGACCAGTCGCCAGTATGTTGCGTACCAACTTGCGCTCGGGCAGACAAGGTTATTGACGGAAATAGCACGGCGGCGATCAAAATCACGCTGGCGAGTTGGCTTCGCTTCATCTGCATAGGAGTCCTTTCAAGAACGTAAGCTGACCGCAGGAATTGAGTTTGAGCGCGGCTTTTATCACGGTTCCCGCGGCATGTCGAGGAAAAGGCAGGGAGAGGTTACGCCCCCTGAGCGAGCAGTTTGACTCAGGCCAGCCGCCGATGATCTACCATCAAGCAACGATCCTGCACAACTCTTACACCCGCTTTGGCCAGCTCTTCGGCGACGACCGAATGGCTGATACCCAGCTGCATCCAAACCGACTTTGGTTTTTTCGCGAGCAAGTCATCCAGGTGCGGCGGAATGTCCTGAGGACGGCGGAAGACATTCACCATGTCAACATCTTCCGGAATGTCGTTGACGCGGCGGTAAACATCTTCGCCGAGAATCGCGGTCACACTCGGATAGTACACAGGGACTGGAATGATCTTAAAGCCTGCGCTCTGCATGTACTTGGGAACATAGAACGCGGGCTGATCGGCTTGTTCTTCAGTTTTGATCCCGAGCACGGCGATCGTTTTGGTTTGCGAAAGCAGCTCGCGAACTTGCTCTGTGCTGGTGATGAGATTGTCGCGCCAGTTGGAAGTCATATCAGCCGCAGATTAACGCTAATCGATACCGAGACAAACTGTAGGGGCGGGGCTTGTCCCTGCCCGCTCATCCGACGAATGCGAGCGCTGGGCAGGGACAAGCCCTGCCCCTACCCTAAAAGCTCACGCCCAGTGCCGCCAAAACCGCCAGTACCACCGCGATGATTGCTTCGCCGCAGATTAATCCGGAGGCGAGAGGAATTCGGTAAGTCTTTTCCGTGTCGGGTGAAAGTTTGGCCCAGATAAGTTGCACGACCCCGCCCAGAATGAACGTCAGCAGCACAGCCGCGGTAATCAACATGCCAATTCCGATCGCTGCCGGCGACGGCACGTAGTCTTCCCACTTCTCTGCCAACAAGGTCAGGATGATACCCACGGAGATTCCAATCACTAACCCAATCAGACATCCGGGTGGCAGCGCTTTCAGACCTTGCGTAAGCAACTCAGCGAATCCAGCCCACTTCACGCTGATCGGCGACGAAAGACCTTGCGGGCCGATGCCGAACTTCGCGCGCAACACGGGATAAACCACTGCGGTAGCCAGCGCGCCAATGGGCGCGGCGATTAATTGGGCGATAGTTAGATTGCGCGGATTCGACTTGACGAGTTGGCCGGCCTTGAAATCCTGCATTAACGCTTCGGACGTCACTGCGATCGTTCCCGTCAATCCACTCGAAGACATGTTGATGGGGACGTTGCCCGGCGAAATGAATGCGAAGACAGCTTGCATCATGTTCGACATCGCGCTGATCGGCCCCCAGTTTGTTTCGCCCAGCACACGCAAACCCACCAACATCAGCGGCAGCGAAAACAAGATCGCGATCAAGGACAAGTACATCGGAATGCCCATGCTGAAATACTGAACCACGCACAGCACGACAGTCATAATGATCGATCCAATGATCACCCAACGCATCGGAAAGTCGTTCCGCGCGACACCCGTGCCACCGCCCTTTAGTCCGCGAAATGTTTTCACGATCAGATTCCACTTCAGGGCCAGAGACATCAATCCTCCAGCAACCATCAGTCCAGTCGCAGGCCACATCACCCAACGGAGCGTCGCCGGATACGTCAGCGCCGTAATCATGCCGTGGGCGAACAGAAACCGCGGCAGGATGAACCAGCTAATCGCCGTGCCAATAGCCATCGCCAGACAGATGCGAAATCCGACGAGCAGACCAGAACCGAAGCTCAACAGACTGATATTGAAGCCGATGTTCATCGCTTCTTTACCTGGGATGAACCACGTATCACGCACCCACTTCCAATACGTCGTGACCATCATCAGCAGGCCGGACAGAAGTGTGCCGAGGCCGAGTGCGGCGAGCGGTCCTTTCGCTGCTCCGCTGTCCCGACCCTCATGCAGCACCTTGATCGTTTCCCCCGCCGCCAGACCATCGGCGTAAGTCAGGTTCTCTTCGTCGATGTAATGGCGGCGCATGGGCACAGCCAAAAGGATGCCCAGCAGGCTCGCGCTGCACAGCCACAAAAAAATCTGCCACGTGTTCAGATAAATCGCCGGCTGGAGAACGCCTTTGGCGTTCAGCATGTCGAAAGCGGCAAGCAGCACCGCCATGAACGCAGTTTGGCCCGCGCTGGTGCCCATCGTTTGCACGATGTTGTTCTCGCGCGCGTTGGTGTCGGTCAGCCGCAACACAAACACCAGCGGCACCAACGCCATGAATCCAAAGAAGGCGGAAACTACAGAAAGATTCGGCCCAAACCCCAACTTCAGAACGCAATATGGATACGCGCTGCCAATGATCATCGCCACCACCAGACCAATGATGATCGCCCGCGCAGTTAACTCAGGGCCGGTCGAAGCATTTGTTTTGGAATCTGCCATCTAGCTCTCCATTTGTTGGCGGCAAGATTTTTGGGGAACCTACGGCCGCGGATGTTTCGGCTGATACAGCCCAAGTTTCCCGCCACCGGGTAGCTTGATGCTGGTGAGTATGCCCCACGGCGGTTCCTGGACATCCGTGCACTGAATGCCCTTTGCATCGAGGGCCGCCATCGTCGTTTTAGATCTTCACACATCAGATAAAGCTCGTGCCGATCGTTCTCGTCGCCCGGATGACAGGCGACTTCCGACGGTGGCAGAGCAAAGATCAACCAGCCATGTCCCACATCGACGGAACGAAAGCCGAGTACGTCTTTCAAGAATGCGCGATCGGCTTCCGCGTCTTTGCTGTAGATGATTATGTGCGCTCCATTAATCACAGCGTTGCTCCTGCTTCAATCAAGTTCTGTGGTCTTTATAGCAGCCGCAAAAGGCACTGGCAAAACACCCGTGCACCCCCTGTTACAGAACCGCGAGCGGTAGCGGGCGGGATAAGAACGCACTTTTCCTCAGAAGGTCAAACCCTTCGTTATCCCGCTCATTACCGTTAGCGGTTCTGAAGCAGGCACTTCATTTGCTATTGTGTGCGCATGACGGGTGAATCGAAAGTTTCGATATTCGCAGCCATCGCCGCGAACTTTGCCATCGCGATCACTAAGTTCGTGGCGGCATCGTTCACAGGCAGTTCGGCAATGCTGTCCGAAGCGATTCACTCGCTGGTTGATACCGGCAACGGCGCGTTACTGCTCGTCGGCTTGCGGCAGAGCCGAAAGCCGGCCGACGACGTCCACCCGTTTGGTCACGGCAAGGAGCTTTACTTCTGGCCGCTGATCGTGGCCATCCTGGTTTTCTCGCTGGGCGGCGGCATGTCGGTTTACGAAGGCATCACGCACATCGTTCATCCTCATCGAGGCAATCCCACCTGGAACTATGTCGTGCTGGGACTCGCGTTTCTGTTCGAGAGTGTTTCGGCGTTCTTCGCGTTCAAGGCTTTTCGCAATGAATTGAAAGGCGAGGGCCTAGTCGAAACCGTCAAGCACAGCAAAGATCCGACGTCCTTCACCGTTCTGTTTGAAGATTCAGCCGCGCTGGCAGGATTGGTGGTTGCGTTTTTGGGAATCGCACTCGGCGAACTGTTAGACAATCCCTATTGCGATGGAATCGCCTCGATCGTAATCGGCGTCATCCTGGCCAGCGTCGCTGTCTTCTTAGCTTACGAAACGAAAGGTTTGTTGATTGGAGAGGCCGTCGATCCGCGAACCTTGCAGAGCATCCGTGTAATCGCCGCTGCCGATGGCGCAGTTCAGCAAGTCAGGAAATCCCTGACGATGCACTTCGGACCTCATGAAGTGTTATTAGCGCTGGACGTCGAATTCAAACCGCAGCTTTCCGCCAAAGAAGTTGCCGATGCTATCAATCGCGTGGAAACTGCCATCCGTGCTCAGCACCCTGAGATAAAGCACATCTTCATCGAAGCGAAGGCACTCGCTTAGTCCCCCAGGGTGCCACGTGATACGTAGATTTAAGGACACAGCTTCACAAGTTCATCGCAATACTTTTGCAACCGACCCCGCCTAAAAGAGGTTTAGCATCCGTTCATTCATTGATTCTCCTTGTGAGAACTGAGACTGAAGGGTAGGGCGCCAACTTTGGGGGAGGTTGGCGCCTTTGCTTTTTTGCGCAAAACAGTCGGAACCGCCTGCGGCAGTGGGCGGTTATTCCTTCAAGACGCACGAGTCCTTCGGTTGACTTCCATCTGTTCGTTCTATTAACTGGCGGTGTTCTTCAAATTCACGAGATAAACCGCCGCTATCCCGATCGATCGGGATTCAATTTATCAAATGAGAACTGCTTCATACGGCTCGTGGAAGTCGCCCATCACGTCTGACCTGATCGTCAAAGGGTCAATTGGCCTCAGCCAGCTCAAGCTTGAGGGTGCCGACGCTTTTTGGATTGAGATGCGTCCATCCGAAGGTGGGCGCCAGGTCATTGTCCGGCAAGATGGAAACGGTCACCGCGGGGACCTAATTCCCCCAGGCTTCAACGCGCGTACCCGAGTCCATGAATACGGCGGCGGCGATTACGTCGTCCATGGCGCTGCGATTTATTTCTCGAATTTTACGGACCAGCAGATTTATCGCGTCACCTCCGGCCAACAACCTGAGCTGATTAGCCGGGACTGTGCCGACGATCAGGTTCGCTATGCCGATTACGTCATCGATAAATCACGCGACCGTCTGATTTGTGTGCGCGAAGATCATCGTCACGATACGCATCAACCAGCAAACGAGATTGTCTGCGTGCCGATGACGGGCGGGGCATCAACGGTACTGGTTACAGGCAACGACTTCTACTCTTTTCCGCGCGTGAGTGCTGACGGCTCGCGTCTGGCGTGGCTCACCTGGAACCATCCGAACATGCCCTGGGACGGCTGCGAATTGTGGGTCGGCGAATTCGCGGCGGATGGTTCAGTCACGAATCGACGGCTGGTCGCAGGTGGACCAACCGAATCGATCTTTCAACCGGAATGGTCACCCGACGGTACGCTTTATTTTGTTTCGGACCGAATGGGTTGGTGGAATATTTATCGCGAAGCCGGCGGCGTTGTCGAGAACGTTTGTGCGATGAAGGCTGAGTTCGGCGCGCCGCAGTGGGTGTTCGGTATGTCGACTTACACTTTCGCATCCGCGGACACGATCGTGTGCGCCTTTGTCGAGCAAGGAATTTGGCGGCTTGGTGAAATCGATACTCGAACCCGTGAGCTAACCCGGCTGGAAACAGAATACACCGACATTTCATTTGTGCGCGCGTCCGGCGAACGCGCGTTGTTTCGTGCGGGTTCGCCGACCGCGCCACTCTCGATCATTGATTTTGATTTAGCGGCAAAAACGGCGACGGTGTTGCAGCGCGCTAACAACATCGAGATTGATGCCGGTTACATTTCGCAGGCCGAGGCGATTGAGTTCCCCACCGAAAACGGCCTGACCGCACACGGATTTTTCTATCCGCCCAAGAACGCCGACTTCGCCGCGCCTGCCGATGAAAAGCCGCCGCTCCTCGTTAAGAGTCACGGCGGACCAACATCCGCGACCTCTGCTCTCATGACATCCAGCATTCAATACTGGACCAGCCGCGGCATTGCCGTCTTAGATGTAAATTATGGCGGCAGCACCGGTTACGGCACGGAGTACCGTCGTCGTCTAAATCGTACGTGGGGAATTACTGATGTCGACGATTGCGTGAACGGCGCAAAGTTTCTCGCGGCCGAGGGCCGAGTCGACGGCGATCGTTTGATGATTGACGGAGGCAGCGCCGGCGGTTACACGACATTATGCGCGCTGACGTTTCGCGACGCGTTCAAAGCCGGAGCCAGTCACTTCGGCGTCAGCGATCTCGAAGCGCTCGACCTCGACACACACAAATTCGAGTCGCGCTATTCGCATAGCCTGATCGGTCCTTACCCGGAACGCCGCGATCTCTACTTCGAGCGCTCACCGGTTCATTTTGCCGATCGTCTTTCCTGTCCCGTGATCTTCTTTCAGGGACTGGAAGACAAAGTTGTCCCACCTAATCAAGCGGAAATGATGGTCGAAGCGTTGCGCCAAAAAGGCGTGCCTGTTGCTTACGTCGCCTTCGCAGGAGAGCAACACGGCTTTCGCAAAGCCGAGAACATCAAGCGCTCACTCGACGGCGAGTTGTACTTCTATTCACGAGTCTTTGGATTTGGATTAGCTGATGAGATTGAGCCGGTACCGATTGAGAATTTGTAATTCGGGGCCAGTTAACCTACTCGTCAGTGCTGTACCGGCTTGTCTGCAACTGTTGCCGGCCCTCCGCCATGATCGTCGCCGCGCAGGACACCGCTTTGATCGATGAAAAATGATCGTTTGCCGGTCTTGCCATATTCGTTCGGCGTGGCAACCACTTCAAAGCCGCTCCCGGACGTTGTCACTGAGAATCCGTATCCATACTTGTCGAGCATGTCCCTCGTGATCATTTTCGAACTCACCAGACTCTCCAGAGATCCATAGTCGCCCTTGTCGACGCGATATTGCGCTTCGGAGTTTGCAATCATTTGCAGCGCGCTCATCGCGATTATCTCATTCATCTCCGGCGACCCTTTCTGCATCGACTTCATCGCCGCGCTGGTGCTGGCGACCATGGCGAGGATCAGGTTCTTTGGCAGGTGAAGTTCGTGCACCGCGCCCAGCCCATCGTGCGATAACGTATAAGTGATGGCGCTCGACGCCGGGCTGAGCCGCAATAGAAAATCACGCATCGCCGCATCCATTGTACTGGCCTGTTTTTTCAAAGCTTCCTGAAAACTCTCCATCAGCGCCGGCGAAATATAGACTTCGCCCAGGGTCGCTTTGGGCTGCCAATGTCGCATTGTGCGAAAGGCATTGTTCGAGCTGAGCGTCTGATGATTGTTCGCTGCGTCAGCGACGCGGTGCACAGTGGCCGAATCGGAAATCACGAGGAAGTTTTCCACGAACGCGTACGCGAAAAATCCTGCGTAATCGATTATCTCGCTATCGCCGCGGTGTTGCGCTTGCGCCAGCAGATTAGCTTCGCCAATTCCCAGCCCCGTCAGAACGCGCGGCATCAGACGCTTCGCGGCTTCGCGATCCTTCACCGCGATCAGAAAGATCGGTAAGGAGGGTGGCGCTGCCTGGTCGGCGGCTGCACCTTCTGGCGAAGGTTTCGGCGGTGGCGGAGCGGGCATTCCGAACATGCCAAGACCGTTCAACTCCTTGATTGAAGTTGCGACCGCGATTTCGTTTCCCAGAGCAGGAAGCAAATCATCAGAGATTCTGAACCCCGCCTTCTTCTCAAACTCGCCGAACGCGTCTGGCGATTCGGCCGCGTTGGGATTTGTCTTTCGCGCCAGGATGGCCTTGTTCTCCGCCTCTCGCTTCATCTCTTGGTAGGTCCGGTTGAAGTCGATTGAAGAAGTCACTAACACTTGGGTGTCATCGGGAAGCACTGATGCTGCCTCCGAGTTGATTGCGGCTCCAGCGATGACTTCAGGAACAAACGGTAGAAGGGAGTGCTTGTTATTCTGTGGTTCAATCAGAATTGCGCGGATAACGTATTCATCGTTGTCGAGCGCCACCGCGACGCCCACCGCCTCAGGCCACTGCGGCTCACCCTGTCCCAGAGTCCCGAACATGCTACCAAGCTGTTTCGCAGCGTTCGCTTGCGCCTCTTCCTGTTTCGTCGGGGTACCCGTTGGCGATGGCGTCGCGATTGCAACTCTGGCCGGTTCGGCGACGAGAACCGCTACCTCGCTTTCATTCCGCTCCCCGACTTGTCGAGTTTTCGCCTCTTCAATACTTTTCTGAATCTCAGCTTCTTCTTCCTTGCGGATGCGCTCGCGCTCTTCTTCGGAGATGACCGGCGTCGGCAAAGGCTTCGGGGCGGCCTTATCTTCCAGCGCGACGTTGTAATAGATGAAGACTGGTTCAGATGAGAAACGATCGCGCGCAACCCGGAAGTTGTGATCTTCGCTCAGCAACGAGCTGTCTTTAGGATGCAGCTTCTCAAACTTGAATGTTGTGTCGCTGATAAAAACCAGACTGCCCTGATGGGTGATCACGAATGGCAATCGCATCTCTGGGGAAGCTGCCGGTTTAGCGCGGGGCGCAGGCGAATTGGCCGCCGGCTTCGTCGGCGGAGCTGCGGCGGTCCGTGTCTCCGCCGGCGCGGTTTGATTCGTTGAAAGCGAGGGGCTTTCGGTCTGTTCTTCGACGACCGGCACCGGCGGAATCACGGTCGGCAGGAACGTTTCGAGTTTGGGCGTGAACTTGGCTGCTTCTTCAGGCGAGGCGAATTCGATTGCCGCAAACATCGCCGGGATGTCTTTACGTGCGGGCCAAGTCGCGAACAGCAAACGCGAAGTGGCCAACTGTTCCGAATTGTCCTTAAGAAATTTCAGTAGTGATTTGAACTCTGCTCCTGGATTCGCCAGCTTAATGATCGGCTCGACAATCTCACCGGCGCCGCCAGTCGTGAGTAGTTGGCCGACGTTGCGCACTTCTCCATAAAGTTTGTAACTCTCAGCCGAAAGCAGTGTGTCGAAAGTTGGCTCAGTTGCCGTTGGGGTTGGTTGAGGCGGTGATGATCGCGCCGGCTGTTGGGCACCCAGCGGCGCAGCGAAGAGGATGACGGCCAGAACGATGGAAACAAATCGTGGGATTTCAGAAGTGCGGACGGATCGGGGCATATAATTCATGGCCGTAAAACTCGACCTCAGCAGTTTCTGTCCGGCAGAGGATAACAGATTGCGGGGCTATTAGAATCTTTTCTCATTTGAGCGATCTCGAAAAGCACTATCTCAGAAGTTTTTGGCTCAAAAGTCAGAGAGGGCTGTTCACGAGAATGCGAAGCTGATCATCGCCGCGAGCGGCGAAATATTTATAGTTACACGACCTTCAATGGAAACGCGCCTCGAGCGAAATGCTGGAGCATGCACTTTGGGGCAAAGCCAATCGCGCGATCAAAGCGCGGCTTCAAAACTGAAACTTAATTCCCACGCGCAGCGACGAGGGATACTGGAAGATCGTGCCCTGGCCGTAGAAGGGATTTGGGAACTGGATAAAATTGGCGCCGGGAATTCCGCTGTTAGTTCTTAGCGTTTCGTCCTGTCTGAGCGCGCGTTGAGCATTGGTGACATTGAACCAGTCGACTTGAAAACGCAACTGTTTGTCCTCCCCAAATTTGATTGGATAGGACGCTCCAAGATCCAAATTAAGAGTCGCAGGAGTCCGATTTGCGCCTGTCAGCGGGTTCACCGCGGTACCGCGTGGAACCAGGAAGCCTTCGTTGTCGCCTTCGGTCGGGTGCGGAATCAACGCATTGAAAGGTATTCCTGACTGTGCGCGAAACGATCCGCTCACAAGCACCTTCCACGGAGTTCGATAACTGCCGTCAAACTTAAACTGATGTGGCCGGTCGTTTGGTAAACGGCCATATTTGTTCGCGAGCAGACTCTGAATGTCGAATAACGTCGAAAGGTTCGCGAGGCCTTGACCATTGTCGTTGCGATAGAAGCCTTCGTAATTGCCCGTGACACTGGAATAGACATAAGACGCGATGAACTGGTAATTCGCGGTGAAGCGCTTAGTCGCCGTGAACTCGAGCGCGCGATAATAGCGACGCGCGCGTCCAAAGCAGCCGAATGGACCTGCACACGCCAATTGTTCGGTTGTGCTCTCTCCCGGATTGAACAGGAAAAACGTGTTCCCATCATCGAAAGACCCGTCTTCGATTACCGTGCCCTGTGCCCGATAAACGCCGCGCATCCCAAGGGTGAAGCCTGTCCTGAGTTCATATTCGATGCCAGTGGCAATCTCGTGGACTGTTTGCGGCTTTAAGTCCGGGTCAAGAGGTAGCGAGCCGCAGCAAGCCCCGAGGTCCGCCGTGATAGTAGAACCGGGCGGTGCATTCAATCGGTTGACGTTTGCGGAAAAACTGGTAGAGAGTCCACCGGCCGTAAACAGAAACATGGTGGGAATCGGCGCCTCGAGAAAGCGCGCATAGTTTATCAGGAACTTTCCTTTGCCGGTTTTAGTGAAGTCCCAAATGAAACCAATCCGAGGCTGAAGATTGTCTTTGAACTTGTGCAACTTCAGGTAAGTCGCGTTTCCATCGTTAAGCTGTTGATAGTCCCACCGCAGTCCCAGATTCACTTGCACGTTTCTGGCCGCGCGAAATTCATCTTGCACGTAGAAACTTTCGACACTAGTGGTGATGAACTTGCCATTCGTAGTGTCAAGTGAAGTGCCGATGCCTGTAGTTGAGCGAATGAGAAAAGGATTCGTGCTCAACTGAGCTGCGGTGAGCGTCGTGTCAGTGCTGGCGTTGAGAATTCCGATCGGAGCCTGGCCTGCTGCAATCAAAGCATTGACTCGACTGGTTAAGGCTGACGCTGGACAAACCACAGACGCGCTTTGGACAGTGCAAACGCCGAATCTGTTAGTGACGGCAAATCCGTCGTACGCGACGCCCGCCCCAAAATCACGGTGGGGCCCAGTCAAACCGGAATCGAGCTTGATTCGATTCTGACTAAACTCGATACCGTATTTGAGCGTGTGCCGATTGAAAATATTTTGCAGTCTTGCCTGAGCTTCGAAGCGGTTCCTATTCTGATCGGTGAAACGTTGAGGAAAGCCCTGGCGGACATATCCGCGTTGCAGCGAGCCCGCGCGACCATCGACAAAAGCAAGGAAGCCGGTGGTTCCGCCGAAATCGATGTTCGTGTCAACTACCGGAAGAACGGCGCCGTTGCGCACGATGGCGAAGTTATCAGTGACAGTTTCAACATCGATGAGGTCTGCCGGCGGGAGGAGGTTGTTGCGTTGACGATGAACGCCGAATGCAAACTCGCCAATCCAACTTGACGAGAACGTTGAGTTGAGACGAACGCCATAGTTATCGCCACCCAACTCGCCTGCGCCGATGAACGAATTCGGATTGGCGCCAAAACCGGAGAGGGTGCCGCCGTTAGGCGCTACATTGTTCGAGATGTTGACGCGAAATCCCGTAATTCTCGTGAAATCTCCAAACGTAGAAAAAGTCAGTACGTGGTGTTGTTTTGGCGCATAAGTTAATTTGCCGGCATAGAACGGCGTGGTAACCGTGTTACTTACTTGCTCGCGTAATGTCTGTGTGAAGTAATGGTTCCTACGTCGCTGTGGATTGAAGGCGCCAAAGAACCACAGCCTATCTTTCTTGAGCGCGCCACCGGCATCGAAACCCGCATCGATTTCCGAGAAGCCGTTGGGAGCTGCTCCCGTAAACGGAAAGTATTTCGTTCCCGAAACCATCCCTTTGGTCGTGAAGTAAGCAAACACGTCACCGTGCAACTCATTCCCGCCGCTCTTGGTAAGCACGTTGAAAATTCCGCCAGTCGATAACCCATATTCAGCGCCGAACGCACCCGTCTTGATTTCAACCTCCTGAACAAACTCAAATGGCAAATTCGCGCCCGATCCACCGAACGAAGGATCAGTCGTGTTAATGCCGTCCATGATGTAAAGATTCTCGAGCCCGGATGAACCCGACACTGATGGATCGCGATCGCGGCCTGAAAGATCGCGCAAACCCGAGCGCGCGACGCCGGGCGCAATTGTGTAGATTGACTGCACCGTGCGCTGCGTAACGAAATTGGAAAACTGATCAGTAGAAACACTGGCCCCGCTGGTGTTGCTGGTCGTATCGACGCTCGGCGCTGAACTGTAAGTGACGGTTACGATGGCGCTGGCTCCGGCCGGCTCCAGATGGATTGTTAGCGACGACGTCTTTGAGAGGTTTACGGCGACATCGTCCTTGACGAAACGCGCGAAGCCTTGTGCTGCTTCGACAGTTACTATGTAGATTCCCGGCGGCAGACTGGGAAAGCGATACCGGCCTTCGCTGTCGCTCACACTTGATTGCGTTCGGATTAAATTCGGACTGGTCGCAATGACAGCTACGCCTGGAATGACAGCGCCGTTCTGGTCGGTGATGAAACCTTCAATCGTGCCGGTGGTTGCTGTTTGGCCGTGTGAAGTGGCAAACAGATTCAACGCAAACAGCGTTGCGACGAGGAGTCGCCGTGTGAATCGCATGGAAGAATCCTTAAAGACCTACGCGTCTTACCAAATCTTCGAACCGCGGATCGGAACGAATTGAATCAAATGTCCATTCCCCGCGCAGCCACATCAACTGCTGGTCGTGCATCGCGTAGGCGTCTTCGAGTGCCGCAAATGCTCGCTCGTTATCCCCCAATCCCACATACACCATGGCCAGCCCAAAGGGCGACGCGAGGAGCTTGCCGCTCTGGAACTGCCGCAGAATTTCGAGCGCCTTATCACGCTGGCTGCTTTTCGCGTACGCCCAAGCCAGAAGCAGTTGCACGTCACCCGTCTCGTCACCCAGCCTGATCGCTTCGAGGTATTCTTCAATGGCTTCCGCGTTTCGACCTAATCTTGCGTAAAGCTGTGCGACGGCAATGTGCGCGCCGGGCTTGTTCGGATTAGCCTGCAGGATTTGCTTGGCGCCCTCGAGCGCTTGATCATTTTGGCGATAGATTGACAGAATCGCTACGCGCGCCTGCGCGACTGACATGCGCAGCGGGTCGAGCTGCTGCGCGCGATTGATTTCAGCCACTCCCGCTTCGACTCTTCCATGGATTCGCAGAAACACTCCGTATTTGCGATGCGCCGCGACCAGGTTTGGATTCAATTCAAGAGCCTTTTTGAATTCAGCCTCAGCCTCGGACCATTCCCACTTATCCATCTTGATGTTGGCGACGGCCAGGTGCGATTCAGCGAGATTGGGATCCGCTTGCAAGGCTTTCTGCGCCGCTTCTTCGGCCTTCGGCGCAATCTCTTTTTGCGGCAGATCATTGTTGGTGATGAGCGCGCTGTACGCATCGGCCATATCAGCATAGGCGAGCGCGTAGTTCGGATCGACGGCGACGGCCTGCTGGTAATACTCGACTGACTTTTTCTGATTGGCGCTCTTGCCGGTGTTCCAAAGCGCGTGGGCCTTTAAGAATAAATCATAAGCCTGGGGATTGATCGCCTGAGACTTGGTTAACTCCTGCTCCTCGGTTTGGGTCAGGTGGAGGCGCAGTTGTTCAGCGATCTCGCGAGAGATTTCCGACTGCACCATCAACAGGTCAGCCGCCTTACGATTGTATTGGTTTCCCCAAATGTGCCTTCTATCCGACGCGCTAACCAGCTCGACGCTGATTAGATAGTTGTCTCCTACTTTGTTGACGCTACCCGTGACGATAGCGTCTACGCCCAGATTCTTTCCCACTTCCTGTGGATCGGCCTGTTGACCCTTGTAACGGAAACTCGAATATCGCGAGATCACCGTCAGGCCTGGCACCGGAGACAAATTGTTAGTCAAACTCTCGCTCAATCCATCTGACAGATACTCCATGTCAGGATTATTCCCGGCGTTGTTGAACGGCAGCACCGCGATTGAATGCACGGCGGATGGCTTTTTCGCAACATAAAAATATGCACCGATGACAGTTACGGTCAGTAGTAATACCGCGGCGATCGTCACGCCAATTTTATGACGAGTGACTTCTCTAATGAGATATTCAGCGCTGGAAACGTGAGGCTGTGTCTGCGTGCCATGGGCTGTGACGTTAGAGGCAGTAGTTCGGGCGAGCGTCTGCTGCGGCGAAGATGGCACACCAGCCGTTCGCGCCGGTTCTCCAAAACGGCGTAGGTGCTCTTCGACTTGTAATTGCTGCTTTATCTCCTTCAAGTCTTTCGCCAGGTCACTCGCCAACTGATATCGCTCCTTGGCTTTCTTGCGCAGCGCCTTGGTAACGATCTCCTCCAGCTCGGGCGACGCATTCACATAGTTGCTGACCGGAGGCAGCTCGTTCTCCATTAGCGCGACCATCACATGGCTCGGTGTCTCGCCTTCGAAAGGCACGCGACCGGCGAGCAATTCGTACAGCACCACACCTAACGACCAGATGTCTGCGCGCGCGTCGACTTTCTTACCGCGCGCTTGTTCCGGCGACATGTACTGGACCGTCCCCATGACCAAACCGGGATTTGATTGCAGCAGAGTCGTCCGGTCGGGATCCGAGTCCAAGCCCGGTTGTTCATTCAGCTTGGCAAGGCCAAAGTCGAGGACCTTCACGTATCCCTGGCGATGGATCATGATGTTTTCCGGCCAACGTCGCGATGGACGATTCCGGCCGCATGGGCGCCCGAGAGCGCGTCCGCCACCTGGATCGCCACGTTTAGGACTTCGCTGAGCTTCAGCGGTTTTTCGCTCATCATCTGGCGCAAGGTTTTGCCGTCGACGAACTCAGTGGCGATGAAGTGAGTAGCACCCGATTGTTTGATTTCGTAAATCGTGACGATGTTGGGATGGTTGAGTGCCGAGGCGGCCCGTGCTTCTCGTTCAAAACGCCTAACACGATCCGGATTGACAGTGAAATGTGCCGGCAGCAGTTTGAGCGCGACCTTGCGCTTCAATCGGACATCTTCGGCAAGATAAACCTCGCCCATTCCCCCGGAGCCAAGCAGCCGGACGATGCGGTAATTCTCGATTTGTTGTCCGCGTTGGAAAGCGGGCTGGTGCGTGCCGAGCAACTCCGCGGCCACGTCACCGGCGGGAGCCTCAATAAAGCTTTCAGCTTCCTCAAGCGAGGAGATCAGCGACTCGACTTCGTGCCTTAACGGCTCGTCGCCTGCGCATTTGCTCGCGAGGAACTCGGCGCGCTCCGCGGGCTTGCAGTCCAAAGCCGCATGAAACAATCGATCTATTTGTTGCCATCGTTCGGGCGTCATATTGTCAAGAATGGGGCGCAAGATCCTATTTTGACTGTGCCTGGCGAGCGAAACCTCGCCCGCTACCCAAGGCATAGGAAAGGAAACCGGACGGTTGCGCCCCATTCAAACTAAACGCGAGAGATTTACCTGAAACCTCTAACACTTAAACGATCAGAGGAAACTTGCGAGGTCGGTGATGATTCCGAAGCAGTCTCTTCGAAGCTTCGGCGTGTCTTTACGGCTGCGAACTTTCTGGCTTGGTGTGAATCATCACGATGTCGCTGGTACTCGTGCCGCGCAAGACGCCCAGCTGTTGTCCGTCGGGTGACCACTCGAACCAAAGAATCTCGTCAGAGTTGAAATTCGTTAGCTGCCTCGGCGCGCCTCCATCGATAGGTTGGATCCAGATATTAGAGACGCCATCGCGGACAATAACATAAGCGAGCGATGCGCCATCAGGCGTCCAGCGAACCAGCGAGTAGAGCGGTACGTCACGGGGAAGCTCGAACAAATGGGTCGGAGGGCCGCCGTTAAATGGAATAATGGCAATTTGCCAGGGCACTTTTGGCTCGGCGCGGTAATAGGCCGCAATGGAATGACCGTCAGGCGAGACAACCGGAAGTAGCGAAGTGTAGTCAGTCAACTGCTCGGATGGGCCGCCACCTATGGGAACTCTGTGAATCCTGCGTTTTCCCTCATCGCCGCTATGGTAAATAACCCATTGCGCGTCAGGCGAACACCACGCCCACGAATCGTCTTCGCCATAGGTCAATTGCTTTTCGTTCGTGCCATCGATGCTCGTCGTCCACACGTTAGTGCGACCCGTACGATCTGAAACGAAAACGATATGTTGGGAATCCGACGAAGCGGATGGAAAGGCGTTGCCTCCGGCGCTTCTGGTTAGTTGCTTGTGCCCAGTGCCATCGGCCCCCACGGTCCAGATGGTGGGGGTGCCATTGAGTTCGGCGGTGTACAGGATGCGGCCATCTGGCATCCATGAAAAACGATTTCTTGTGTAATCGCCCTGGTATAGATCGTCAACATTGCTCAGAATTTGGTTTGCGCGCGCGGTATCGCCGTGGGGCACGATCCAAAGTCCGACGAGCGCGTGGGTTTCCCTGGTTAGCACCGTTGCCGAGTCGGCGGTAACGCTGATTCCGTCGTAATCCTGTAGATCGCTCGTAATACGTCGCGATTCTCCACTGCCAGCAGACAGATACCACAACTGTTTAGCTGACCGCGTTGAAAGATCGTTCCCGCTGAGAACGATCCCGGCACCGTCGTTAACCCACCAGACGCGACCGATAAGTCGCCATCTTTGTTTTGTGAGCATTTTCACGGATCGATCGCCCACGTTTACGCCAACCACCGTCATGAACTTTCCGGTGTGATCGGCAAACGAAGCCCCACACGCAATGGTCTTTCCGTCTGGCGACCATGCTGGTCCCCCAAACGAGAACGCGCCAAACCCGGTTCGCGAGGCAATCGTGTACTCAGCAGTGCCGTCGGCATTCGCGACCATCAAGTCTCTTTGGCCGGTTGTCGCACCGCGCACAAAAACCATCTGCCGTCCATCCGGCGAAAATGAAACCGGTCCATCAACGTCCACGATCAATTTCTCTGGCGAGCTTCGCGACAGGTTCACCCGATAAAGAGAGGCGATTGAATTGTTGGGTTGCTTTACCGTGTAGTAAAGAAAAACTCCGTCGGGCGAAAAAGTAAGACCGTCATAATAATCCTGCGTCGCGGGAACTACTTGCCACGCGTCACTGCTCGCAACATTCTGCAGGTGGATTCCTGTCTTCCCTTTCTCTTCACCGACGTACGCGATGTATTTGCCATCCGCAGAAATGGCTGCGTCCTTCACCCGTCCGGAATTAGTAACTTTCACAAGATCGTTCATCTGAAAGACCGCCGCCGCTGCCGGCTGGGCCTGCGTCCGCCGGCTGTTTCGATAAAACACAAAGCCAGCCACACTCACGGTGACCGCAAGCGCGGCCACCGCGGCCGCGGTTTTCCACGTCCAAAAATGCTTTGCCTGATACTCGGCACTTGTCGTCGTGTGGGCCGGCACCCGAGCTGTTTCGAATGGGGCGCATGCCGGCAGATGTGGCGCTTCGATTGAAAGAGTGCTCCCTAACTTTTCACTGGGAACCTCTTTGAGCCAATGCCGCGAACGGGGATCGAGTTGCAGATGTTCCTTCACCGTTCGCAAATCGCGGCTGAGCTGCTTCGCCGCCTGGTAGCGGTCTTTTTGATTTTTGCACAGCGTCTTAGTGACGATCCGATTCAATTCATCTGGAACGTGCGCATGACGCTTCAGCGGCGGCAGCTCGTTCTCCATCAACGCAACCATCACATGGCTGGGCGTCTCTCCGTCGAAAGGCACGCGCCCGGCGAACAACTCGTACAGCACCACCCCCAGCGACCAGATGTCCGCGCGGGCATCAACCTTTTTCCCGCGTGCTTGTTCGGGCGACATGTATTGGACAGTCCCCATGACCAAACCGGGATCTGATTGCAGGAGCGTCGGTGTCTCGAGGCCAGAGTTGTTGGGTGGTTTTTCATTGAGCTTAGCCAGCCCAAAATCCAGCACCTTCACGTATCCCTGGCGGTGCACCATTATGTTTTCCGGCTTGATGTCCCGGTGAACAATTCCCGATGCGTGGGCATTGGAAAGCGCATCAGCTACCTGGATTCCCACATTCAGTATTTCGCTGAGCTTCAGAGGCTTTTCGTTTATCAACTGGCGCAACGTCCTACCGTCGACGAACTCGGTGGCAATGAAGTGGGTCGCACCGGACTTCCTGATTTCATAAATCGTAACGATGCTCGGATGATTCAGGGCCGATGCCGCGCGCGCTTCCCGTTCAAAGCGGCGCACACGATCCGGGTTAACAGTGAAATGAGGAGGCAGTAGCTTGAGTGCTACTTTGCGTTTCAGCGTGATGTCTTCCGCCAGATAAACCTCGCCCATGCCGCCAGATCCGAGATGGCGAATAATTTGGTAGTTTTCGATCTGTTGTCCGGCTTCTAAGAGCGACTTGTGAGTGCCGAGTAACTCGGCGGCGACGTCACCTGCCGGTGCTTCGATGAAGTCGTCGGCTTCTTGCAGCGACGAAAGTAATGACTCGACTTCGCGGCGGAGACTTTCGTCGTCTCCACATTTGTGGGCAAGAAATTCGGGGCGTTGCTCGGGTTCACACGCCAGGGCGGCGTGGAACAGCTCGTCGATATGTTGCCACCGTTCGACGTCCATATTCCGAAAACGGAGCGCACCGTCCCATCTGAACTAAGCGCGGCGAGCGAAAGGTGATCGCCAACTAAGCATAGCGAAAGGAAACCGGGCCAGTGCGCTCCATTCAAACTTAACGCGAGAAAATTGCACGAAACCTCTAACCTTCAACTTCGGTGGGTGATAGTTCGCGACGCAGCCAGGCTTTGGCTAACGTCCAATCGCGCATTACCGTGCCGGGCGAGACGCCGAGAACTTCGGCTGTCTCTTCGATACTGAGGCCGCCAAAGAAACGCAGCTCAACAATTTGACCCTTGCGGGCATCGAATTCCGTCAGCCGTTCAAGCGCTTCGTGCACGTTAACGACCTCTTCGTTCCGCGCGTCAGACACGATCAGAGCTTCGTCCAGAGATAACGCGCGGGCGCCGCCACCGCGCTTTTCGTAGTTTCGGCTCCGAGCATAATCAACCAGAATTCGTCGCATCATCTGCGCCGCAATGCCGAAAAAATGCGCCCGATTTTGCCAGTGGACGTTCTTTTGATCGACTAACCGGAGGAATGCTTCATTGAGTAACGCTGAGGTTTGCAGCGTATGGCCAGGTGATTCGCGCCGCATATAGCGCCGAGCCAACCGATGCAGCTCGTCGTAAACAACACTCATCAACTGGTCGCGCGCTGCCTGGTTTCCATTGCTCCAGGCGACCAGTAATTCCGTTACATCACTTCTCGATGTGGAGTCCATCGTTCGGGGGCCTTTTTTTAGTGCGACGAGCGCCGCGAAATCGCCGGGATTATACCCTCTTGAAGCGATTGCGTCTTGCTGTCTGAGCGGGGTCACGCCGTGGGGTTAGAGGTTTCCCTGGTACTTCCCGCGTTCTGCTAGTGAAAGCAGTTCAGCCTTGCAGTCCAGCAGCGAATAAGCGAGCTGCAGCGCGAACGAGGGCGGATCAATTGATTGCGACCTTAATTCACGAAACTTTTAGGAGGTCACATGAAGAAACATTTACTTAGCACCTTAGCGATCGTAACCGTCCTGACAACTATGATGGTTGTGTCTGCCCACGCGCAGAACGCCAGCGCCATAACGGTTACCATTCCGTTTGAGTTCACAGCAGCCAATAAAACACTGCCCGCCGGCGACTACGTTGTGCGTCTTGAGGACTCTCGGTCCGAACTGAAGATACAAAAAAGCGACGGATCGACCGCTGAGTTCGTTCTGATTAATCCAGTTTATGGCCGCGATCCGCAAAACCAGTCGAAGCTGGTCTTCCACCGCTACGGCAGCCAATACTTCCTGGCCCAGATGTGGATTGTCGGCAGCAGCAACGGCGAAGAACTGCGGCAGAGCACGCAGGAGCGCGGCATCCGTCGCGAGCTGGCCGCCCTGCGCCAGAAACCCCAGCGCATCGAAATTGCAGTGCGCGCAAACTGACGGATCAAACAACGGATGATTTCGCGGGGGTGATTCAGTCGCTCCCGCTTTTTTTCCGTGAATTGCTAGATGTCTTCACCCGCTTGAGGTTCTTGAACATCGATTAGAGGTTTCCGCGTCGATCCTCGCGTTACCTGTCAGACAAGATTTGCAAGCGCACTTCGGACATTGCTCTTTCGACGCAAACCCGCGCTGGCGCGCGATCCAAAGAAAGGAACAATCATGAAACTCAGAATCTCTGCCTCTACAATTATTTCTATTGTCGTGTTCACCTTAGCGATAACCGTCAATACACGCGCAGATACCGTCACCGACTGGAATAGAATCGCCGTGCAGGAAGTAATAACTGCCGGCGCCGCGCGCCCCGGCCCATCTGGCGCTCTGGACATAGCCGTCGTTCAACTTGCAGTCTACGACGCCGTTCAGGCAATTGTCGGCGAGTATCAACCGTACCATTGCGTGATTCCGGGAGCTACCGGCTCGACATCTTCTGCGGCGGCGAAAGCCGCGCGCGACGTGCTAGTGAATCGTTTCCCGAGCCGCGCAGCAGCCATCGAGGCGATCTATCAACAGTATCTGGTGGATCATCCCAGCCTCGATCCCAATGACCCCGGCGTCGCGGTTGGCGCGCAAGCGGCCGCCTGTATTATTGCCCTTCGCTCAACTGACGGCAGCTTTCCTAATCCTCCACCGCCACCATTCATTGGCAGCCTGGAAATCGGTGTCTGGCGACCGACGCCGCCCGCAAACGCACCGATGGCGGCGCCATGGCTTGGGCTTGTCACGCCGTTTGCGCTGAACAGCCCGTCGCAGTTTCGCCCTCAGGAGCCGCCCGCTCTCAACAGTCCCGAGTACACCCGCGCCTATGACGAGGTAAAATCAGTCGGCAAGAGTAACAGCACAACCCGCACGGCCGAGCAGACCGACCTCGCTAACTTCTGGAATGCAAATTATGTGGCGTTGTGGAGTGGCGTAACGAGGAACCTCGCGGAAGCTAACCTCGACAATGAGGGTGACACGGCGCGACTACTGGCGCTGGTAAGCATGTCGATGGCGGACGCTGCCATCACTGCATGGGATTCCAAAATCACCTACGTTTTCTGGCGGCCGAGTACTGCAATCCGTGAAGGCGACAACGACGGCAATCCCAAAACGGTGGGCGACCCAACCTGGTCACCATTAATCCCTAACCCACCCTATCCCGACTACACCTCGGGCGCTAACAATCTTACAGCTTCAGCGACGCGTGCACTTTCGCTCTTCTTTGGGACAAACGAGATGAACTTCTCGGTAACCACCACCAACCCGGGACCCACCGTAGTCGACACGCGCGATTTCACGAAATTCTCAGACGCGCAGGAAGAAGTAGTGAATGCTCGGATTTACGAAGGCATTCACTTTCGCTTCGCGGATGAACTCGCACGCAAGCAAGGACGGCTAGTAGCCCAATGGGCCCACAGCCATTTTCTGCGACCGATTGGCGAATGATGGGTCAATGCCCCAACGCGCAATCGCAGCAGCGGCTTTCACCAGCCGCTGCTTTTCTTTGCACGTGAGTTTAGAGTTTCCGGCTGTCTTTCTCGCGTTAAATAAGCGAGGACAGTCATCATGAAACCCAAAGGCCCAACCACAATCTCGACTCGCGTACTGCTCTTTCTCACGGTCCTTCTTTGCGGCGCGCTTTCGGCTCCAGCGCAGATGCGGCGCGCTAACGGCACGATTGCATTTACCAGCATGCGCGACGGCAACCCAGAAATTTACCTTTACAGGCCCGACTGGCCGAACCAGGTGCGACTCACAAACAACGAGGGAGTGGACGATCATCCTACGTGGTCGCCAGACGGAACGAAGATTGCCTTTGTGAGCGAATACGGTTCCGGCGTATCTGCCATCTTCACAATGAATGCGGATGGAACAAACAAAGTCGCGATCACGCCGCTTAACTACAACCGCTACTACACGTCCATGAGCTGGTCGCCGGACGGCAAACGAATTGTTTTTCTGGAATATAGAGATGTCCCCAACACCCACTACACCCAGAGCGACCTCGTTATCGTCAATGTAGACGACGGCACTCGGCAAGATCTGACAAACGATCCGGACTGGGATTCTACGCCATCGTGGTCGCCGGATGGGTCCCGAATCTTATTCTCAAGGTACCTAACCGGCAACAATCACTTCGGACTTACGTTGCTCACGATCAAACCGGATGGTACGGACCTGCGGGAGCTTGCCAACGGACTCGGCAATGATGGATGGGACCATTGGTCCGCAAAATGGTCACCGTCCGGCGATAAAATTGTTTTTCTCTCCAATGTTTCGGATTTCGAGCAGAGCATCTTCATCGCTAACGCAGATGGCACCAATAGTCAATTATTTGATAGCTGCAATGGTAGCTATTGCGAATTGGCCCGTGATAAT